>RRZT012219769.1_pt1 | contig 12447 bp, 12 predicted proteins | sample 2165551 | NCBI WGS metagenome assembly RRZT01 (sample SAMN10456910, study PRJNA506462) | wastewater metagenome | biome: wastewater; feature: sludge; material: wastewater sludge; isolation source: wastewater sludge with Escherichia coli K12::gfp cells carrying plasmid... | place: USA: Moscow, Idaho... | reverse complement strand
GATTCTGGACTCTCCGATGTGGCGCATGTATTCGGCAGTCCTCCTGTTGTGAGCCTCGCTCGATGCGATGTTGCAGGGCTTGATATGTATGCTTGATTTTGTTGCCATAGATACTTGTTTTTTGGTTTGTACTTTATTGTTAGCTTTTCCGCTGTCCGTAAACGCATGGGGTTCTTAGGGGTGCAACCCATAAGCGGAGATTGCAAAGAGAGGGTCACTCTTTGCTCTGGGTTCTCAGGGGAGAAACGCCCTGAGTGGGTTATTAGGGTAAAACCCTAATCCTCTCGGGAGAGCCCACAACTACGTAAGCGAAGCGTGTAGTTATAGTGGGCTATATCAATGGCAAGCCATTGTCCGACACTACAACCTCCGGTTTCCGCTCTCCTCCGTTAAGGAGGGTTTCCGTCACCGCTGCCGATTAGGGATGCACTGACCAGCACAAGCCCCAGATCATCTATCAGCTTTTGAAGGGCGGGGTTCTTTTCTGTCATTCTTAGCAGGATTCTTTCCGCTTCCACCAGATGGTCGGCTGTACAATTTATCCTGCTGTCCCGTATCTGGTAAATTATCCAGTCGGCTATGTCGATATGTGCCGCCTTCTGCTCCGGCGTTGCGTTCTTCTCTATGAGGTCAGACACCATCACCTTGCAGAAGGTCATGCCGTCGGCACGCTCTTTCCATTCGGCATAGGCATCGGCATCTGGAAAGAGAAGTAGGGTCCGTCCGCTCAGTACACGGAGCTTTTCCTCCCGTAACTGGCTTTTGCCTCCTGCCGCCAGCCATACATAGCCGGGGAAGAGGGCGGATCCGATAACGGCACTCTTCTCGGATTCCACCAGAACCGCCACCTTGTCAGGATAGACACTCAGCAGGTGTTCCCCGAAAAGGCATTGGGAAAGCTGCCATTCCTCCGCCAGTACCCGTTGCCTTTTCAGTATGCTGTGTATCCAGTTCACTGCCGATGTCTGTCCGTCCTTTACACGGTGTCCGTCCCCGGGATTGTACTGCATCACCTTGCCTGTCCGCACCTTGTTCTCCCGGTCAATCTGCCAGAAGATGACCGCACCGTCACGGGTTGCTCCCAGACGGTAATCTTCCATTAACCTTTTCAGCACTTCCTTTGCCTTGCTGCCGTAATAGGAATCAAGCAGTGCTGAAAGGAAACGGCAGAAGTTGCTATGCACGCTCTGCGATTTCTCCACATAGTGCGGCGGTATGTAACCGATGGCTGTCTGTTGCAGCGGTTGCTTGGGCTTCTGCGCCATACATTGCCTGCCGGAAGAGAAACCACCGGCGGTCCGGCATTCGGGGTGGTCGTGAAAATACTGTTTGGGTGTATAATGATACCCGCAGCCGCTTTCGTGGTTGCATCTGCCGACTGACGGGTGAAGGGGCGTACCGCTTTCGTCCACGTAGTAGGCGAAGGAACGTCTGTCCCCGCAATTCGGACAGGTATGCCGTGTTGACGTTCCTTTATATTTCTGTAATGAATAGTTGCTCATGACTGTTTTTGATGTTTGGTTTTCTACTGTTGTCCCGCTGTCCCACTGTCCCGTCCCCTAAAGGCTGGGACAGTGGGACGCCCCGGGACACTCTGGAAAATCAGGGTCCGGTTTGTATGCTCCCATGTTCTGCAAATGATACGGGCAGCTGTCATACAGCCGTGTGCAGGCTGCTTTTTCATGGTTTGTCCTCCTTTTTATGTCCTGCAAACAGCTCCGCCTGCCTTGCTTCTCCTGCTGTCCCATGCTGTCCCACCTGTCCCATTGTCCCGTTCTCCTTGGGACGGGACAGCGGGACACTCGGGACGGCTGCGTTCCTGTCCTCCTTGCTGCGCTGGATTATCCGGCTGACGGTGGACTTGCCGCAATTGACCTGCGAGGCTATCTCCCGGACTGACTTCCCGGATTGGGACAGTTGCAGGATAAGGCAATCCCTTTGTCCCGATTCGTTGTCACTCGGTTTCTTCAGGTGTTCCTTTTCGGTTGAATAGCCCCTGAACACGAATTGCAGGAAGGCATCCGTTTTCTCAATCTCATAGACAATCACATTGTCGGCATCATACGAGAATGTCCCGTAACGGACCTTGAGCTGCTTCACATAGCGGAGTCCTCCGTCCAGTGCGCTTTTCCCGATGACAAACACGCTGTCAAAGAAATTGTAGAGCCGCTTGCTTCCGGCAAGGTCGTTGGACGTGATGGGACAGTCCAGTGAACGCTTGGGAGTGTGTGCCAGGACAAGGATGGAAAGCCCGTATCTCTTTTTGAGATTGTTGAGCTGTATCATCAGCCGTCCCGCCGCATCGCCTTTCTCCATGGCACAGCACAGGTAAGTAAGGTTGTCAATGATGAAGATCCTGCAGCGGGTCTGCTGTGCCATCTGTTCAATGCTGCCGATGATCGTCCCTTCAAAGTCGGCATCGAGAAGGGCGTCGCAGTCAAGCGATACCCGGTACAGCCTTTCGGGAAAGGTGTAAGGCTTTCCGTACTCGTCGGTATAGCGGAGCTGGAACTGCTTTTCTGACAGTTCAAAGTCCAGATAAAGCACGTTGTCAGTCCGGGCGATACGGTCGGCTATCTGCACGGCAAGGATGGATTTCCCCACGTTGGAATCCGCAAAGAGGCAGGACAGTTCCCCCTCGTACCAGAAACTGTCCCACAACGCACGGGGCGTGGGCAGCTGCGATGCTTCAAGTATGGTCCGGTTGGCGGTCTTTATGCTCATCACACCGATATTTTCCGGCATACCGTTCTGCATCTGGGCTGCCCTCGTCAGGTCGCCATGTATCATGCTGATATAGTTCTTGTCCTCTTCCATGGCTCTTACCAGTTACGTTGACCGGGCTTGCGACGGTGGGAGGAGGACATGGATTCGCTGAGTTCCTCATCGGACAGGGGTACGGGATTCTTGCGGGAGGATTCCAGCCATCTGTCCAGTTCGTCACGGTAAAGGCAATAGCGTTTGCCGGGCTTGGTGGCCGGAATGCTTCCGTCCGACAGTTTCATGTAGAGCGTTCCCTTGGGAATACCGAGATATTCCGCCGCTTCATCCACGGACATGGGGACATGGGTGTCCACCGCCTTTGCATTGTTCACACTGCGCTGCTCGGTAAGCAGGCTTCTCAAGCTCATCACTTCGTCCCGAAGCTGGGCTACGACCTCGGGAAGGTCGTTGAATGTAATCACTGTTTTTTCCATTTGCGTACTCGCCTCTTTTGTAAGGCTTGGCGCAAAGGACCGCAATGATATGGCCGTGAAGATATTCACGGGATGTCATTGCAAAATAATTCCCGAATAACGATGCCCAACCGTGAATGACGGGCAAAGCTATTCGGGAAACAATGAGATACAGGCTGTTACGTGTTGCCTGATACTTGTCGTTATTGTTGTTATATCCCCGGAAAACGGTCAACTGTTCACTTCCCGTGCATAATCTTCGGGATAATGGAAGTCCAGACTGCCGTTTTCGGGTTCGTCAATGGGAATCAGCGTCTTTGACGGATCGACCTTGAAGTTCTTTATGGTCGCTATATCCGTGTCGGCAAACTCACGTGGAAAAAGGGTTTTGATAAAATTGGCACGGTTGTCCCCGTTGTAGTATTTCTTGTACATGAAACGCTCGGAGATGTTCCACACGAAATGGCGGAGCGGAATGTTGGTAATCTCCCGGGTTAGCCGTCCTGTTATCGGCTTGGGCTTGTAGCTGTGAAGGCACATCCACTTGTTAACCTCGGCACAGATATGGTTGACGGTCTCCTTGTCTGCAATACGGGGCATGACGAAGTGGATGTACTCCATGACCATGCGGATCCGTTCCACCTCTTCCTGCTTCTGTCTGTCCTCATAGCTGGCACGGTTCTTTTCGTGAAGTTCCGGGGCAATGGCAATCTCTACCGGTTTTATATCCGGGGTTGCTTCCCCGCCTGTCGGCATCGGTGTCGGAGCTGCAGGTTCATTCGCATCCTGTGGCTGTTCTTCCTGAGCCTTTATGATTCCGGCAGATGCCTTTTTCTTGCCGGACTTGAGTTTCCAGATCTCGTATGAGTCGAAAATGACCGTCTGGAAAGAGAGATAGAACAGCCAGCCGAGAATGTTGCTGCATACAAAGACTATCAGCCTTACAAAATTGTCCTGATTGAAACTTGCGGAGACAATCAGTGTGATAAAAAAGGAAATCAGGCAGATGGCAATGCCGATGAATCCCAAAATGATGTATTTGTCCTTTATCGTTGGTTCCATATCTTTTTTTCGGTTATTACTTGTAACTGTCAGGTCTTTGCAAATTTAATGGTATTCTTCCAATTATTACTCATTAGCCTTGGTTGGCGGTTTCTTTTTCAATGTTTTTCACCAAAAGTCCGGAATCATACCAAAATATCATACTATAATGACTTTTTAAGGAATGGTGCCATCAGAAACAGAGGGAGCAGTTAAAGCCTGCACGCAATAACCGCTCCCTCTGAATATCCTGAAACAGGCCTATGCCTCCTTGCGTTTCAGGGTTATCTTGTCCACCACGTCACACATCTGCTGTGCTGCCATCTTGGAATAGATTTGTGTGGTGGTAATGTTCTTGTGTCCCAGACAGGCTTGTATGACAGCCATGTCCGTACCCATTTCCACGTGCAGGCTTCCGAATGAATGCCGGGTGCAATGGAAGGTTATCTTCTTGGTTATGCCTGCCGCCGACAACCAACGCTTCAGGGGCCCCTGCAACATCTTGTCTTTGAAGCCCTCAAAGATAAGTCCTTCATGCCGTTCCCCGAGCAGTCCGTAGGCTTCATCACTGATGGGGTTGTGTACGATCTGCTTCGTCTTCTGCATACGGGTGGTCACGAACATCTTGCCGTTGGTGTACGGCTGTATCTGCTGCCAGGTAAGCTGCCTGATGTCGCTCTTCCGCAATCCCGTTAGGCAGGCGAAAAGGAAAGCCCTTTTCAGAACCTCTTCCTCGCATGGCGTTTCGGCAAGCCGTATCAGTTCCTCCTGGCTCAGATGCTCTCTCATGGTGGGAATACTCTCGATGCGGTCCAGAAAGCCGTTGGGATTCTCCTTTATCTTCCTGTCACGGTAGGCCGCGTGCAGGACGGCACGGAAAGCCGACCAGTAGCCCGCCGCAGAATTGATATGCAGCTTTTGGTTGATGTGTATGGTCTGGGGAGCGTTCAGCAGGTACTCCATAAACTTGCGGCACAAGTCCACGTCCACCTCTTCAAAGGTGCATTTGCCATTTACAAACCGTTCAAAGTGCTTATAGACGTGCTGCCACTTGATATTCCTTCTGTCTGCCAGTTCCTTGAAGTAGGCGAGGAAATCCCCTTTCATCCTGGCCTTGTCAAAGAAACCGTTGTTCTCGTTGAAGATGGCTTCGTAACGCCTGTTGCGGAGTATCTCCGCCTTCTTCACCATGCGTGCGTTGAAATCACGCTCCTGCTGGTTGGCAGGTTTGGCAAAAATGTAAATACCCAGAGCTTCACGTGTTATCACTTTCATGGTGGTGTTGTCACGGTAGCCGGGATAATAGTCCAGACACAGCGAATACTGTGTACCGTTCTTGATCTTGCGCTTGCGCAAGGTTACTGTCTTGCATTTACTCATATTGATGATGTTTTAACTGGTTGTACATTTCCGGAGGTGTCTCCGTGTTCACGGTGGCAAAGGAACAACGTGAAACAGCCGTGAATACCTCCACGGCAATCATTTTGAAATAATTTTTCGGTAATGGCGGTTGTTTGCGGTTATTTGTTCCTTTCAGCCATGACACGCTCCACGTCGGAGCGCAGAAGCAGGTTCTTCACGCCGACCTTTATCTTTTCGATGTGCTTTACCTTGACGATATGGCAGATGTTGGCGGAGGAAAGCCCGTAAATCTGCCGGACTTGTTCCACGGTGTAATAACGTTCGTCGTTCACAAGGTCGGTCCTGCGGAGTTCGTCCAGATGGGACTTGGAGTAATAGGTGCGGCCGTATTCTCTTTTGGTCGGTATCCTGTGCCGGTAGGCATATGCCCGGAGTGCGGCAGGCTTCATGCCGAACTGCTCTTCCGCTTCTTCAGTCAGGAGCCAGTCGGTGATACTTTCCATATCAACAGCCATACCGAAGAACTCGTCAACATGCTTCTTGCTGTAATAGTTCTTTCCAGCGATGCGGCAGATGGGAATGCGATTGCGTTTGGCGGTGGTATAGAGCCATGACTGTTTGACCTTATAAAGGGACATCACCTCTTCACCGGAATAGAAGTCCGGCACTTCATCGGTTACCTTTTCCCTTTTTTCTTTTTTCGCCGGGAAGGAAGATGAAGCGGATTTTTTCGGTGTGGAAGTGCTGCCGGGCAAGATGCGGTGGTAGGGATTGCTCTCCAGCATCCGCTCGATGTCAGCTCTGCGGATGAATGCCATGCGGTTGCTGATGCGTGAGGCCTTCAGCTTGCCCATGGCTACAAGTTTATAGATGTACTGTCGGGAACAGCCCATGAGTATGGCTGCTTTGGAAAAGGTGAGATACTCCTGATGCTGTATCTCCATGATTGGCCGGACGGCTTTGAAGAGATTGTTCTTATGTGTCATTCTGGCTCGCCGGGCTTCCGCCTGACAAGCCTCGCTGCAATACCTTTGCATTCCGCTGCGGGTTACAAAGGACTTGCCGCAAAAACTGCATTTTCGGGTTGCTTTCATACTGCTTTATCGTTTACTGGTTCATTTCTTCAATCCTGTATTCCTGAAGTGGTGAACGGATGTAAACGGCAGTCAACGGTTGTCGCCTTTCTACACGATGTGACCGTTGCTGAATGTCGGGGCGGATATTGTCGCTTGTCGTAAACGGTTGTAAACCCTTGTCAACTGTCTGCACGGTGTGACAAAAAACAAGCCCCGCAAATTCTCCACGTCAGAAATACGTCTCAAAAATATGTGGAAATTTGGGAAGCATCAAAAAGCAGCCGGAAAGTGTTAATTTTTAGAATGTGCTGATAATTAAATGTTTATGTTTGGATATTTCTGATTGTTTTTGGTTGTTCTACGCTTCTAAATACAATAGTAGAAAGCTAAGCCGAAAGGAAGCAATATATCATCAGTTCATGCTGTGCCTTTTGAAGCATTACCGAGAAGAAAGAGCCGTTTCTTTCTATGCTAATAAACTGTGTATCTCGGCCAAATATCTTAGTGCTGTAATAAAAGATATTAGAGCCAAATCTGTTTTAGCTTTGATAAACGAAGCGGTTATCTTGGATGCAAAAGCGCAGTTAAAGAATTCAAATTTAACAATAATGCAAATATCAGATAGTCTTAATTTTTCAAATCCTTCTTTCTTTACAAAATATTTCAAAAGACATACAGGTATGACCCCTAAGGAATATCGAATTAGTTAATATATTCTTTATTACTTTTAATTTTTTTTTTTATACTGTGATACGAATAAGGCATCGCAATAACTACAACAATACAGGCAATACCCCCATAAATTGTCCAACCCGATATTTCCTTTAATGCGGCCAGTGTGGCTTGAATTTGTATTCGTCCTTTGATTGATTGCGTTGCCAATATTTGAGCATCTTCTACACTTTTTCCCTGCATCATATTGCCCATTTGACTTTGAGTAAATATTCCTGCAATTTCAGGATTAAGCATATCTACATTTTGTGACAATCGGCTGATATAGTACGACTGTTTTTCATTCAATACGTTTGTATATAAGGATGTACCAGCTACTGGCCCTATAACTGAACGGAAAGTCAACATTAAAAATATCCAAGTGGTGAGATACATCATATTCAATTTACGCATACCCCAGATACCTGCTGTTGCATAAAGAATAAGCATTCCAGCTGAGCGGATAATAACAGGGAAAATCATGTTTTCGTATAATCCCATACTTTGTACTTGAAAATACATATATACAGCAGCAATTGTTATAAATAAAAAACCTATGCTGAAGATGTATTTGAAGTGCATATTCAATTTTGCCATTAACGTTGCTAGGATAGCTCCAATCACATACCCTATTAAGCTGTAATTGCTTAATACAGCATTTTGCCAATTATCTATTTTCATTGATATACTGACAAATGTACTCACAAGTATTGAGCTAGAATTTAACACCATAAGCATAACAAAAACCAACAATGCTATTATAACATTTTGGAAAGAGAATATTTTTAAGTCCAAATAAGGGCGTTTGCTATACGTTTCCAAAATAAAAAATACTCCGGTAGATAGAAGCAATATAACTAAAGAATAATTCATCAATGAATTGTCGAACCAATCTAGAGTTTTACCATATATCAAAATAAAGCTAAATGATAATAACAGTAATGAAGCACATACTATATCGCTGAATTTAGTAAACGTCAGACGTATAGCTTTTTTTCTTTTTTGATACACCATTGTTAACTCTACTAATAAGAGGCAAATAAGTGTTAGTGCAATCATGAAATAATACACATACTGCCACATATAGCTGTAGGCAAGCCATGCAGTTACAAATGAACCGAGCTGACCAACCATCAGGAAAAATAAGTATAAAAAAGGCAATGCCATAGCCTTTATTTTTTCCATTTTAGCCTCTGTTTCTTTGGGTACTTCCACGAGTGAGGGTTTCAGTAACGGTACGATGTCTTTTCCGGTAATATATCCCAAGAGACCGAATAGTGTATTGAAGATAAGTATTATACGAATAAAACCGGTAATAAAGCTACATATTATAAGTAGTGGCATTGAGTTTGTCTCAGCACATATATAGCTTATAAAAGCCAAGGCAGAAAGCCCTATCAGATAAACCATTTTTGAACGTCTTATTTCAAGAAATAAAATGGTGAATGGAGTAAAAACAGTCATCCCCACAGCTGTTGCAAAATTAGCATATTGTATATGTTCCGTCATAATGCCCAAACTACCTACCATTTCGCCAGCATTACTTGTGTATGCTCCACTTATAAATAGTGCTGGTACAAACATGAAAACATAAATAAATATGCCTAATGGTTTGGGAACCCAATTATGGAACGGGAGATTAAATCCTTTCATTTTTTTATCTTTGCATTTACTATAGCCATCATACCTGCAGCTAACTTCATATTATCTTCGGAAGACAAATGCTCCAATTCTATTCGCACCGGTATTCGTTGTTGTATTTTGACAAAATTACCTGTTGAATTATCAGCTGGTACTAACGAATATTTCGCTCCTGTTGCATTAGATATTTCAGTGACTTTTCCTTTAAATTTCTTATTGTTGAAAGCGTCAATAGTAATAGTGACGTCTTGCCCTATGTATATATTCTTTATTTGTGTCTCTTTAAAGTTTGCAACTATCCACTTTTGTGTATTGGGTATTATGTATGTTATGTTTTGTCCAGCATTCACCAATTGTCCTTCTTCTAATGCTCTGCGCCCCAGAAACCCGTCACAGGGAGCAGTGATAATAGTGTAAGCCAAGTTGAGCTTGGCCATATCCAATGCTGCCGAAGCCCTCAGAATGGCTGCCTTCGAGTTTCCTCTCTTCTTACGGATTTCTTCCGAAGATGATTCTGCCGTTCTTTTCTGTTGTTTCATTGCATTCAAGCGAGCGGTTGTAGCATCTAAATCTGTTTTTATTTGTTCAACTTGTATAGCTGTAGTAGCATTTCGAGCTAATAAATTTTGATATCTTGTATAATCTGTTTTTAATTTTCTTAGCCGCGTTTCGGTTTCTTCAATATTAGAGTCGAAAACTATAATGTTGCTTTTAGATGTATTTATACTTGCATCAATTACTTGAGAACTGGCTATTGCATCTTGCAAAGAGGCCTCGGCCTCTTTAAGTCTTATTTGGTATTCGCGATCGTCAACAACAAGCAATGTGTCTCCTTTATTTACAAACTGATGCTCTGTAAAATGAATTTTATGAATATATCCTGGAACCTTTATGTTAATGGGTGAAACATATTGTTCTACTTGAGCGTCATTTGTCACTTCATTGCTTTTAAAATTAAGAAATAAATCAATTGCAAAATAGATTCCTATTACTATAATTATTAAACCCATGGCACTCATAAACCAACGAGTGCTACGTAATAATCTCAATTTTCTTAATTTTTTTTTATGATTACTTGGTACTAACATATTTATTTTTTTTATATTATTTCGACGGAATTTATTTATTTGAAAGTTTATCCAACTTACCTGTTAATTTCAACAGTTGCAACTTGATAATTCTGCAATTGTAGTGTGCATTGATAAAGTTGTTTTGTGCATCGGTAAGCCTCATCTCATCTTGCAATAATTCAGTCATTGATACTATTCCTTCTTTATATCTGTCAGCTGTAACTTTATATACATCTTCGGCCAGCAAATAATTATCTTTTTGTTTGGTGTAATTTCTGTAATTATTTAACCAGTCTTTAATTTTATTATCGTAATCTATTTGCATTTTTTTTTCGGTGTCTTCAATCTGAGTTTCTACTTTAAAATAATCTGAATTTGCTTTTTTTCTATTTAACTGTTTGCTAAATCCATCAAATATTGGGATGTTTAAAGATACCCCCCAATACAAAGAGTTGTACCATTTATTAAGCCTATTCGATATATTAGAGTGAAAATAATTGTCAATATGATCAGTGTAGTTGGTGTAGGATAACTGGCCCACTAATGACAGTGATGGAATGTACCCTTGGTTTATTACTTTTATCTGTTTTTTCGTTATGTCTTTTTGAGAGTATAGTATTTTAAATTCATTAAGATCTTTTGATACTCCAGTTAATTCGGGTGCGCTCATCTCGTTGACGCTGACATGAACAAGTGATAAATTTGATTCAAAAGGCAAATTTAATATATATTTTAGTAAATTTAATTGTTGATCATACATAGCTATTGCATTATCGCGTTGTACAATAAGATTTTCAATATTGATATTAACACGTTTTATATCTACATCCATTGCCATACCATTATCGAAGAAGGCTTGGGTTATATCAGCCAATGTCTTGAGACGATTTATATTTTCATTGGTTAGCCTGATTTGTTCAATGGTTGTTTGAGCTAAGTAATATATCTTACATATTTCTAATATGAGATCATCTTTCGCTTTTTCGTATGAATAGTGCGTTAGTTCTTTCATCTTTTGTGCTATGGAAATACTTGTATAAAGGGTTTGGTTGTATAATGGCATAGATAGTTGTACTCCTATAGAAGTATTATACCTTAATCCTTGAGTTGTCATATATGGCATATCCACTCCTAACATAGCTCCCATTCGAGATCCATCGGTAACACTAGAACCTATATCTACATTATTTGTGAAATTACCAAATCCTTTGATTACAGGTAGTAATTTGGCACGGCTTGCAGAGTGTTCATAACTGATTTTGCGAATTTCTTCCGATTGTTTTTTGATAGATAGATTATTTTTGATTCCTATTCTTATGCATTCATCTAGCGCCAGTATATTATCTTGTGCCATAATAAATGTGTTGAGGAATAATGCAACTGTAATAAGCAGTGATATTTTTTTCATGTTTTTAATTCTATGCGTTTTTATATTAGAATGCTCGTGTCGTTTCATTCCCTTCCCTTCAATAACGTTCCCATGTGGATGCTATTTTCGGAAAACAGAATTTTGACACGATCATTTGTTTTAAAGTTTTCGTGGTTTTGATCTATAGTTAGGAATGGCTTTTTGTGTATTTCATACTTCGCCTTCTGGTTCAAGCAGCCATCTTCACTAATATTTCGAAAGTATCTATACATATAAATTTGAATTATTTTTATTGAAGCAAAGAAATGATGATTTAACTTTAAAATGTTTATCTATTTTTCCATAAAAATGTTCCAATCATCATTAAAACATTAGAATTAGACTAACTCTGAATATTGGCAGTGTTTTAATTATGAGTTTTTTATTTGATATTTATCAAGACGATTATCATGGAAAAACGTGGGTTATGACAGGTGTGTTTATTTATTTATATTCAGATAAAGACAAATGTGATGTTTTAACAGGAAATTAGAACATAGATTACTTTGAAGGTTTCCTTACCTTTGAAAACAAACTTTTAAATTAGTATTATGATAAAAAGTGATATTGGCATTAATGCTGGTGTTATCTGGCAACTGCTATCTGAAAAAGGGCAGATATTTATTGTTGAATTGGCTGAGTTAACTCGGTATAGTGATTTTCATTTAGCTCTTGCGTTAGGATGGTTAGCTAGAGAAGATAAAATTAGGTTTGAATACATTGATGGTGATCTGTATGCAAAATTGAATCAACTCTCTTCTGAAATGTATTATTGATTAATTGCTACGGCAGCTTTTGTGAATAGTATTTATGTCTAACCGGCTTAAGAACAAATTAAGGAAATGTTTTGTATTAGTCAAAAATTTTATTCTGTGTGGTGTTATATAGAGTGATTGTTTCTAATACACGCTGTAGAAATCGCCTTTAATGCAAATACCTACGCGGAAGTTAATGGAATAATC
>RRZT010454791.1_pt1 | contig 12448 bp, 8 predicted proteins | sample 2165551 | NCBI WGS metagenome assembly RRZT01 (sample SAMN10456910, study PRJNA506462) | wastewater metagenome | biome: wastewater; feature: sludge; material: wastewater sludge; isolation source: wastewater sludge with Escherichia coli K12::gfp cells carrying plasmid... | place: USA: Moscow, Idaho ... | reverse complement strand
TCAATTCTTCCAATTGACGGATCTGTAAACTGACAGCAGGTTGTGTCAATGCCATAGCCTCTGCTGCGCGACTGTAAGAGAGTTGTTTGCAGACGGCCCTGAATACCTGTAATTGTCTCAAAGTGATCCGCATCAATGAATTTCGCATCGCCACTCCTGATGTATAAGTATTTACTTATAGTAAACACAATAAGAATTAATTTAAATTAATTCCTAATGTGTCGTAGGGTTAGGTGTTAGGAATCGTTCACCAGTGAACATACAAGGAGGCAGTTTTTCGTGATCAAAAAAATTCTGATTGCCAACCGTGGTGAAATTGCAGTGCGTATCGTCCGCGCTTGCGCTGAACTGGGTATCCGCTCGGTGGCTGTTTATTCAGAAGCCGACCGCCATGCATTACACGTGAAACGTGCAGATGAAGCTTACACCCTGGGCGCAGACCCACTCGCTGGCTATCTTAGCCCGCAACGTCTGGTGAGTCTGGCCGTAGAAACCGGCTGTGATGCCCTGCATCCCGGTTACGGATTTCTTTCGGAAAATCCCCTGTTAGCCGATCTTTGCGATCAGCACGGTATAAAATTTATCGGCCCGAGCGCTGAAGTTATCCGCCGTATGGGCGATAAAACTGAAGCCCGCCGCAGTATGATCGCCGCAGGCGTTCCTTGTACCCCGGGTACTGAAGGCAATCTGGCTGATCTGGCCGAAGCAATCAGTGAAGCTGAGCGTATCGGTTACCCGATCATGCTGAAAGCAACGTCCGGTGGTGGTGGCCGTGGTATTCGTCGCTGTAACAGCCGCGAAGAACTGGAACAGGCTTATCCTCGTGTTATTTCCGAGGCCACAAAAGCATTCGGCTCAGCAGAAGTTTTTCTGGAAAAATGCATTGTTAATCCAAAGCATATTGAAGCGCAGATCCTTGCTGACAGCTTTGGTAACACCGTTCATCTGTATGAGCGCGACTGTTCGATTCAACGTCGTAACCAGAAACTGATCGAAATTGCACCAAGCCCGCAACTGACGCCGGAACAACGCGCTTATATCGGTGAACTGTCGGTACGTGCAGCGAAAGCTGTCGGTTACGAAAACGCCGGTACGGTTGAATTCCTGCTCACCGGCGATGAAGTTTATTTCATGGAAATGAACACCCGCGTGCAGGTGGAACATACCATCACCGAAGAAATCACCGGCATCGATATTGTCCGTGAACAAATCCGTATTGCTTCCGGATTGCCACTGTCAGTAAAACAGGATGACATCCGTCATCAGGGTTTTGCTCTGCAGTTCCGAATCAATGCTGAAGATCCGAAAAATAATTTCTTCCCTTCTTTCGGCAAGATAACCCGTTATTACGCACCCGGTGGTCCGGGCGTACGTACCGATACAGCGATTTATACCGGCTATGTTATTCCGCCTCACTACGACTCTATGTGTCTGAAACTGATCGTATGGGCAATGACCTGGGAAGAAGCATTAGCACGTGGTTTGCGAGCTCTGGACGATATGCGGTTACATGGCGTGAAAACGACCACTGCGTATTATCAGGAGATCCTGCGTAACCCTGAATTCCGGACTGGCGAGTTCAATACCAGTTTTGTGGAAAACCATCCCGAATTGCTGGAATATTCAGAAAAACGCAGCCCTGACCAGTTAGCACTCGCTATCGCAACGGCTATCGCGGCATACGCCGGATTATAAGAATTTCAGACCGGACGACCGGAAGAGGAAGAATTAAGAATGAGCAAGAAAATTACTGTCACCGATACCATCCTGCGTGATTCCCATCAGTCCCTGCTGGCAACCCGCATGCGTACCGAAGATATGCTGCCAATCTGCAGCAAGCTGGATCAGGTTGGCTACTGGTCTCTGGAAGTCTGGGGCGGTGCGACATTTGATTCCTGTGTACGTTTCCTGAAAGAAGATCCGTGGGAACGTCTGCGCGAACTGCGTCGTGCATTACCAAACACCCGTCTGCAGATGTTGCTGCGTGGTCAGAACCTGCTGGGCTACCGTCACTACAGTGACGACGTGGTAGAAGCCTTTGTCGCGAAAGCAGCTGAGAACGGCATCGACGTATTCCGTATATTCGATGCCATGAACGATGTGCGCAATCTGGCAACCGCCATCCGTGCAGTGAAGAAAGTCGGTAAACACGCCCAGGGCACCATTTGCTACACCACCAGCCCGGTACACACTACCGAAGCTTTTGTTGCGCAGGCGCGTGATCTGGTCGATTTAGGCGTTGATTCTATTGCCATCAAAGATATGGCCGGCCTGCTGACACCGTTTGCCACCGGCGAGCTGGTTAAAGCGCTGAAAGAAGCGGTAGACCTGCCTATCTTCATCCATTCGCATGATACTGCCGGCATCGCCACTATGTGTCAGCTGAAAGCAATTGAAAACGGCGTGGATAACATCGATACCGCTATCTCCAGCATGGCCTGGGGCACCAGCCACCCGGCAACCGAATCCATGGTCGCTGCACTGCGCGGTTCAGAATATGACACGGGTCTGGATCTGGAACTGCTGCAGGAAATCGGCATGTATTTCAATGCTATTCGCAAGAAATACCACCAGTATGAAAGCGAGTTCACCGGTGTGGACACCCGCGTTCAGATCAATCAGGTTCCTGGCGGTATGGTTTCCAACCTGGCGAACCAGCTGAAAGAACAAGGTGCACTGAGCCGTATCAACGAAGTATTTGATGAAATTCCTCGTGTACGTAAAGACCTTGGCTATCCGCCGCTGGTCACACCAACCTCTCAGATCGTGGGTACTCAGGCCGTATTCAATGTGCTGGCAGGTGAACGTTACAAAACCATCACCAACGAAGTAAAACTGTATCTGCAAGGCCGCTATGGTAAAGCACCAGCAGCTGTTAATGCAGCGCTGCAGCGTCAGGCGATCGGTAACGAAGAAGTGATCGATGTGCGTCCGGCTGACTTGCTGAAACCTGAACTGACTAAGCTGAAAGCAGAAATTGGTGCACTGGCAAAATCAGAAGAAGATGTGCTGACGTATGCCATGTTCCCTGATATCGGTCGTAAGTTCCTGCAGGAACGCGAAAACGGTACGCTGACTCCGGAAGTATTGCTGCCACTGCCAGATTCAGCCGCTGCACAGTCAGTTGCCAAAGAGGGCATGCCGACTGAGTTTGTGATTGATGTGCATGGCGAGTCTTACCATATCGATATCACCGGTATCGGTATCAAGAGCGACAACAAACGCCACTTCTACATGTCGATTGATGGTCTGCCGGAAGAAGTTGTTTTCGAACCACTGAATAATTACGTGGGCGCAGCTTCAAGCAGCAAACGTAAACAAGCAACAGCTCCGGGCGATGTCAGCACCGCTATGCCGGGCAACATCGTTGACGTACTGGTAAAAGAAGGCGACAGCGTTAAAGCCGGTCAGCCACTGCTGGTTACAGAAGCGATGAAGATGGAAACTGAAATCATGGCGCCGATTGCCGGCACAGTGAAGACTATTCACGTTGCTAAAGGTGATCGCATCAATCCGGGCGATGTCCTGGTTGAGATTGCAGAGTAAAGATACGCCGGAAAACCAGATAGAAACCGGTAAACTTTGAGCCCCGTTCATTCGGGGCTTTTTTTATTTGCGCAGAAAGAACCGGCTTAATTCTCTGTTAAGGTTCATCCAATATGATATACCCATCAGGTTCCGGATTAACTAAACAGGTAACAGAGTGTCATTGAGATTTAACCTTAAAAGTCAGTATTTTACGTTATTATTGGCAATCTATTTCACCCTGATCCTCAACTATCCGTTTTTCCGTGAATCATGGAAGGTATTGGGAAAAATTGAACAGGTGAAAGCAGGATTCATTGTTTCCATTCCTTTTTTTGTTCTGTTTGCCTTAATCATTCTGTTTTCGCTGTTCACGATCAAATACATCAGTAAACCCATCTTCATTTTTCTGACGGTATCTTCTTCTTTGGTGTTCTATGCCGGGCTGACGTATGGCGTCGTATTTGACTATGGCATGATCCAGAACTCATCTCAGACCAACTTGGCTGAAGCACTGAGTTACCTCAATCCGTCCCTGATTATCAGTTTTATCCTGACCGGCATACTGCCTGCGTTTTTTATCACCAGAACCAAAATTGTCTATCGCCCTCTGGTTAAAGAAGTTTTAAGCAAAACAGCTCTGATGAGTCTTTCACTGTTAGGGCTCCTGATCATTGCATTTTTCTACTATCAGGATTACGCCTCTATCGGGCGTAATAATCGGTTCCTGCAGAAATATATCGTTCCGACCCAATACGTCTCGAGCGGTTATAAATATCTGAAGAAGAACTATTTCACGACGCCACTGGTTTATCAGCAACTGGGACTGGACTCAAGAAAAGCGGCCGCGGCGACCGTCACCCGCCCGCAAGTCACCGTCATGGTATTGGGTGAAACAGCCCGCGCGATGAACTACCGCTACAATGGTTATTCCCGCGATACGAATCCGTTCACCGTATCCGACAATCTGATTTCCTTCCGCCACGTGTCTTCCTGTGGAACAGCCACGGCCGTTTCTGTGCCATGCATGTTTTCATTCATGGGCCGCGCAAATTATGACGAAAACCGGGCCACTAATCAGGATAACGTATTAGATGTGATCCAACGGTCCGGCATTAATACCCAGTGGATAGATAATGATGGCGGCTGTAAAGGCGTTTGCGGACACGTACCCACCATCAGTATCAGCACCAAGACCGATTCACCGTTGTGTGATGGCGAATACTGTTTCGATGAAATACTGCTGCCTGAGCTGGAAAAGGCGCTGGCGAAAGCCAACGGCAAAGATACCATGGTGGTATTACATCTGATTGGTAGCCATGGTCCGACTTATTACCGGCGTTATCCGGCCTCACACCGTAAATTCACACCGGATTGTCAGCGGAGTGACATTCAGAACTGCACCCGTGAAGAACTGGTCAATACCTACGATAATACGATCGCTTACACTGACTACATGCTGTCGCGGATTGTAAATGTCCTGAAAGTGCACACTGACCAATACAACACCAACATGCTGTACATGTCCGATCATGGCGAATCACTGGGGGAAAACGGGCTCTATTTGCACGGCACACCGTATGCGATTGCCCCGAAAGAACAGACCCATGTACCGGCATTACTCTGGTTATCGGATAACTATGTAAGAGAAAACCGGATTGATACGACCTGCCTGCGCAAAAATGCAGAATCAGAACAGATCTCCCAGGATTATCTGTCCCACAGTCTGCTTGGCCTGACCAACGTCACCGCCTCCGTGTACAAACCGGAACTGGATTTTATGTCTGGCTGTCGAGCTGACTTTCAGAGAAATCATGTTCAATGAGTTTTCAATTGTATTAAATCCTTGAACAGGAAATAGTATTTGCTCCCTACTTTATAAGCATCCGGAGGCATCCAGCCTCTGATGCTTTGTGATTTCAGGATGGCATCTTTCAGTTCGATGACTGACACATTAAGCATCTTGGCCGCTTCGAGCGTCTCCAATATATATTCATCATGATTATTGATTCCATACTTTATTTTATTCAGCAACCAGCCATTTGATACATTAAATATCATAAGTCCCCTACTATTTATTTTAGATATCCAATTACCAACATTTTTCCGCCAGAATATTTGGCTTAATTTCACTTTAATAAAAGCAGAGTTAATGTATTACAAACACAGGCTGCAATTCTTTTCATGTGGGAGCAAACATTTACCATCTGGGTGAAATAATCGTATTTGTGCTAATGATCACATGTAAAAATATTGATTGAGGACGGCATCGCGCCGTCCTCATTACCACTATTACTCGGAAACAGTCACAAAATCCGATGCCGTCACGCCAGCAGGTAATGCCAGTGCGCCGGGGGTGGTATTACTCACTACAATCTCTTTACTCACGGTAAAGCTGATTGGTTCCACACCGGTAACATCGGAAGAGTTGCTGATATAGGCCTTATAAGCACCGGGTTCCACGATCCACTGGTTGTTATCAGGGTCGAAGCTGGCCAGTAACTTGGCAGGAATATTAAAGGTTAGTGTTTCAGATGCGCCCGCTTCCAGTTCATTCGTTTTATCAAATGCCTTCAGCTCGATAGTTGGCTTTTTCAACTTCACTTCCGGCGCATCGATATAAACCTGCGCCACTTCCTTACCGGCAACACTACCCGTGTTGGTAACCGTTGCTGTCAGCGTAATACTGCCAGAGGCTTTATCAAGTGTGTTGGCCGAAACAGCAGTGCTGCTGATGCTGAAGTCGGTGTATGACAGACCATAGCCAAATGGATAAGCTACTGGCTTGCCGAAGGAGTTGTAATAGCGGTAGCCGACATAGATATCGTCGTTGTAGTAGTTGGTATCGACTCTGCCATCACCATTGGTGTCAACACCCGGGAAAGAGCCGGACGAAGGCACGTCAGCATAACTGGCCGGGAATGTCTGGGTCAGCTTGCCACTTGGATTGGTTTCACCGGATAAGACTTCAGCAACCGCATCCCCTGCTTCCTGACCTGGCATATACGCCAGCAAAATGCCGTCGACCTTATCCTGCCAAGCTGTGGTATCCATGACACCGGCAATATTCAGTACCACAACCACTTTTTTGCCCTGATTACGGAACGCAGTCGAGACATTATCAATCAACGCGCTTTCAGCAGCTGAGAGTAAATAATCACCTTCCGCATTTTTACGATCGGCACCTTGCGAGGAATTACGCCCGATACTGATCACCGCAATATCGTTATTCGCGGCAGCCGTATTGATTTGTTCCACAGTCATTTCTGTGGCATCAGGTTCACGACAACTGATTACTGTCGATATCCCGCCAAAGTTAGATGATTTTTTATTTGCCGCAAAGAAGCTGTTATAGAAACTGGCAAGAGTTGAATCAACTGTGAACTGATTTGATAATCCCTTCAGTATATTAGTAGTATAGGCAACATTTACATCCCCACTACCAGCACCTCCCTTGAGAGTATTAACAGCAGCAATACCAAAAGAAGCCACTTTATTCGATGAGCTTATTGGTAAACTGTTATCAGTATTTTTCAGAAGAACCATACCTTCTTTTGCTGCTTCTTTAGAAAGAAAAGCGTGAGCATTCAAATTAGGGTTATTGCTAGCGGTATAATTTTGATTTGATGGTGTTTTCAAGACTTGTGTCAGAATACGGACAGCACCTTGTTTAATATCATCAGCACTCAATGTCCCTGATGAAAAGCCGTCTTTAAGCGCAGTTAATGCATCTCCATAGCCATAGGGTATAGCTGGGCCGCCTGGTTCGATCAAATCATTACCCGATTTAATCATATCAACGTAGCTACCATCTCCCGACCACCAATCACTCATTACAAAGCCTTCATAGCTCCATTCATTGCGTAATACCGTGGTATTCAGATCTTTCCATTGCCCAGTGTAAGTGCCATTTACTTTGTTCATAGCCGTCATAACAGCCCAAGGGTGAGCATGCTCGGCTGTATATTCATATCCACGCAAATAAATTTCACGAATAGCGCGTGGAGAGATAACGTTATTCACTTTATTACGTGAAGTTTCTCCATTATTGGCAATGAAATGTTTAATCGTGGCGCCAACGCCTTCGGATTGAGCACCATTTACTTCAGCCGCAGCCATGGCACCTGAAATTAATGGATCTTCTGAAAAATATTCAAAGTTACGACCATTTAATGGGTTTCGCTGAATATTCATGCCAGGAGAGAGCCAGAAGTCCAAGCCATATTCTTTAACTTCGTTACCAATTGCCTTCCCGACTTCTTGCACCAATTCAGTATCCCATGTTGATGCCAACAGTGTACCAACAGGGAAAGCAGTTCCATAAAAAGTACCTGACTCACCAGACCGAGTTGAGCTAATTCGAACCCCTGCCGGGCCATCAGCCAGTTTGCTAGCCGCTATATCAATACCACTCGCCGCGTTATATACCCCGTTGATATAGCCAACTGTACCTGATACATCACTTTTAAGATTGACCAGAGCATCATAGTTAACGCCAAAGCCTGTGCTGGTCATAGCATAGCCGGGGCCAGCAAGCATGCTTAATTGTTCATCGGTTGTCATTTTGGCGACTAATGACTCCGCCATAGACTTATAATATGCATTATCTTTAACTGGTGCTGAGGATGAAGATTTATTATCGTCATTATTACAGCCTGATATGGCTGCAGATAGCGCTGCACATACAGCAATAGCTATTGTACTTAAGCCTGTTTTATTCGGTTTCATCATCATATATATTCCTTTGAATTTCATATAATTGCAGGCGAACCAATAAATATTCTTTATTGGTTTTTTGGTGGCAGTCCATAAAAATAACTGTATATGCAAGTTACATTAGAATTAAACTTTCGTCTTTTGCATGGTGGTGAATGTTTTTGCAGATGGGTGATAAATACCGAAACGCTGAATCACTCACACATTTACACTTTATTACATAAAATACAATGTGATTTTTATCACATAAACCATGCTTTATGGGTTATCTGTAATTTGAAATATGAAAAAGTAGATGTGTTAATTGATAAACCAAAAGGACTTACCCAGAACAACACTAAATCGACTTTTAATATAAAAACATCTCCATTCGAACCCAAAATAACCACCAATATATCATTCAGAGATAATATGATTAAAAGCATTTCAAATATAATAGTCTCCAAAGTAAATGCAGCTCTGAATGAATCAGGGCTGCGCGTATCAGAACTATTAAAAAGAAGTGGGATTAGCAATTATGAAATTGACACACCCGGATTGAGATTATCTGAAGAACAATATTATTCTTTTATCAGTCATGGTTCTAAATATGTCAACTCATGGAGTGAGCAGGCTCTCGAATTTATTACGAAGCACAATAATATTGATTTAGCGTATTCGTTATCCCCTCAACTAACCGGCCTTTGTCTGAATGAGAAATCAGCCTATGAATCATTATTAGCTTATATAAACAACAGAGTTATCATCGGGAATGTTGAAGAGATAATCATCTCTATAAAGTCGGATGAAACAAAAATAGCAATCATTGACCATAGCCCAGGCAGAATAAATACCATTCCACTCATTGGGGTAATGGCCCACTTATATTCACTTGCTAAAACATATCATCCGACCATAAAAATAAAAGCCGGTTTTACTATCAATAATTACAAATACATGATATCGGATTTCTTTGGTGCAAACTGTGCATTCAATCAGGAATACAATTATATTATTTTCAATAATGAAGATCTATTTAGTAAAAACCAAAGCTTTAATCCGTTTTTATATAAATACCAGAAAACAGAAATCGAACGAGAAACCACATATTTATTATATAATAATTCATTTCTAAACACTGTTATCGTTTTAATTGAAAAGGCAATGAGTACACCTGATATATATACAGAAAACAGCATTCTGGAATATGTCTGCAATCACCTCAGAATCAGCAGATGGACACTCAATCAGAAGCTGAAGTTTGAAGACATAAACTTCTCCCTGCTTTTGAGAAAAGTGCGGCTGCAAAAAGCCTGTGATCTGCTTGTCACAACAAACATGAGTATGCAGGAAATAAGTGATCGTTTACTGTTTTCATCTCAGGCAGTTTTTTCCAGATTCTTCAGCTCGAATATCGGAGAATCGCCGATTGCATTCTGGAAAAAACACTGGGTGATGTCAAAGACAACCTGATGATTATTAGCATGAACAATTCCTTATTCTGGCTTTATTAATTCCACACATAGGAATTATAAGTTCCTCTCTACCATATAAAATAAAACATCCTATGTTTAATTTAATTTCTAAACATACCCGCTGATTTAAATGCTAATGAGTTAATACGATGTCTGAAGTTCGCGAAATCGCTTCCACCGAACAATCAAATCTGAAGGTGCTTTATAAAATGATCTCAATATTGATGAGCGTCGTGGTTTTGCTCGCCATTTTTGTTTTTTTCTATATGAGACAACCTCAGTTCGCTGAATTACCCCAACAGATTCGTTTTCCGGGTCGTCTGACCGCCACTTATGAATATGGTTTATTTTACAATCAGTTACCAACTCCGGTTCTGACGCGTGTGAGTGAAAAAAGTCAGGTGGCAGCGCTGATGGAATTTCTGTTTTCCAAGGATGAGAATGCCAATCCGCCTGCAACGCTCCCCTCTGTGAAAACAGACCTGCACCAATTAAATCCTCGTGAAAATGCGATTGTCTGGATGGGTCACTCCAGCTACTTTCTGCAGATTGACGGCATTAAGGTGCTGATTGATCCGGTATTCAGCGAAAACGCATCTCCTGTGCCATTCACTAATCTGGCTTTCAAAGGCAGCAACATATACTCGGCAGAGGATATTCCTGAAATCGATTATTTGTTGATCACACATGATCACTGGGATCATCTGGATTACCCGACCGTCATGGGGTTAAAAGATAAAATCGGCAAGATTATTACCCCTCTCGGCGTGGGATCATATTTCCGGCAATGGGGATTTGATGAAAAACTCATCCATGAGGGTGACTGGAACGATGTTTTCAAAGATAAACAGACACAAATCCACATTCTGCCGGCACGACACTTCTCCGGCCGGTTGCTGACGCGCAACAAAACCTTGTGGGGATCATTTGCCCTGATCACCCCGAATCACCGCATCTATCTCGGTGGCGACAGCGGTTACGGTCCGCATTTCCGTGAAATCGGAAAACGGTTTGGTGGTTTTGATCTGGCCATCCTGGAATGCGGTCAATATAACCCAGACTGGCGACTGATCCATATGTCACCGGAAGAAACCGCCCAAGCGGCGGCTGATTTGAGCGCAAAAACATTGTTACCTTCGCATAACAGCAAATTCAAACTTGCGCACCACGCCTGGAACGATCCACTGAACCACGTCAGCAAGGCGAGTGAAGGCAAGTCATACCGGCTGCTCACCCCTATGATTGGCCAGAAGGTCGAAGCCGATAACCCGCACCAGACTTTCGAACGTTGGTGGGTATATCATTCAGCGAGATAAATCCGGAAACGCTCCAGTGCCCGCTGGAGTTGAATACGCGGGCAAGCAATATTCCAGCGTAAGAACCCTTCCCCGGCATCACCATAAACCGTGCCATCGGTCACCCAGAGATGCTGATGCTCCAACAAATCAGCCGCCAGTTTTTTTGACGATCGATTCAGCGCGGAGCAATCCATCCAGACTAAATAAGTCGCTTCCAGGGGAAGAATATGGAGCTGTGGCAAATGCTGACGAATAAATTCACACAGGAAGCGGTAATTGGAATAAATATATGGTTTCAGCTCAGCCAGCCACGAAAAACCTTCTGTATAAGCAGCAATCAGGCCATCCACGGCAAATGGCGTAATTTCACACACCTCATTGATATTCAGTGCTTTATCTATTTTTTTTCTGAACGATTCATCCGCACAGATAATATTGGCAACGTGTAACCCCGCCAGATTGAATGCCTTGCTGGGTGATGAAAACGTCACAGATTTAGCCCGGTATTCCTCACCCTGCGTCGCAAATGCGATGTGTTGATGCGGTTGATAAACCAAATCGCAGTGGATCTCATCCGATAACACCAGAACCTGATGTCTGAAACAGATCTGTCCCAGCCTCCGTAGCTCTTCTGCCGTCCAGCTACGCCCCACCGGGTTATGCGGATTACACAGCAATAACAGTTTGACTCCGGGATCCGCTGCTTTTTGCTCGAGATCGTCAAAATCCATTTGATACGTACCATTTTGATACCGTAATGGATTTTCGATCAGCTCACATTGATTATTGCGGACAGAAGAAAAAAAGCAGTTATAAACCGGTGTCTGTACAATGACCCGATCACCGGGTTTTGTGAGAGCCTTGATCACCGCAGAGATCGCAGGGACAACTCCGGTGGTGAACAGGATTTCCCGGCGATCAATCCGGAACTGGTGATGCTCACGAAACCAGCTGGTCACCGCCTCAAAATACGCATCCGGGACTTTGGTATAACCGAACACGCCATGCTGTGCTCGCTGGATTAATGCCGCAGTCACTGCCGGAGCAGTCCGAAAATCCATATCGGCAACCCACATAGGCACGAGATCGGTATGCGATGAGGAATCCCATTTATAACTTGCCGTTGATTTCCGGTTGACCGGAAGATCAAATATATTTATGTCAGCCATGTGATCTTCCATTGATAATAATTTCGCAACCACCGGCATTGCGGGCATGTTCATCAATAATCACTTCACCAATACTTTCAGCATGAATATATCCGGCAACCGGATTTTTAATACTGACAATATGGCCTTTAATATCCGCCCTGACAGTACTGTATTCGAATGCCAGATCGGTATTGATCATGGTACAGTTTTCTAAGACCAGATTTTTGGCATAACACAATGGTTGTGTACCAGAGATGACGCAATTGACGAGTCGCAGATTTTCAGAGTACCACCCTAAATACTC
>RRZT012784901.1_pt1 | contig 12453 bp, 13 predicted proteins | sample 2165551 | NCBI WGS metagenome assembly RRZT01 (sample SAMN10456910, study PRJNA506462) | wastewater metagenome | biome: wastewater; feature: sludge; material: wastewater sludge; isolation source: wastewater sludge with Escherichia coli K12::gfp cells carrying plasmid... | place: USA: Moscow, Idaho... | reverse complement strand
TTGAGCTAATTCTAAAGTTTCATTGATATATTTTGGTACATCTTGCATAACATATTGAAAAACAGCTTGACCGTCCATATGAATACTATTTAAGTTATTATTAAAACTATATTTTTCACTACTAAATCTAATTTTATCTTCTGGTGTTATTTCCCTAAATCCTAAGCCAGGAAAAACTAAAGCATCATAAGATTTTGCATCGACAATTGAGTGGAAATATATAGGAAGTCTTTTATCACAATTTTCTACTATTGTTATACAAATAGCATCCCCTGAAAGTGGGTATCCACTTGTATTACTTCTATCAGGATTTCTAACCATCACATCACCAGTTATTAAAACTATTTTTTTCATATTATCATTATTTAAAAGCATAAAAGCTTGCAATAAACCATTTACAAAACCTGCACATTGTTGGTTTGTATCCATACAAAAAACACTATTATCCAAATCCAATTCACTCATTATTAAATTAGAAGTTGCTGGCATTAAATAGTCTGGAGTAGATGTCGAAACAACTATTGCAGATATATCATCTTTATTTAAAAGTTTTTTTTCAAACATTAATTTTAAACCATAAATTGCTACTTTTGAAAGATATGTATCAGGTTTAAAAAATCTATGTTTATCATAACCCATAGTTTTTTGAAGCTTTCTATTCTGCTTTTCTGATAGGTTGTTATATTTCATATCATCTTCAAATGTATATTCAGTTTCAGGTAACAAAGCAACTATACCAGATATCTTTTTACCATAAAATGTTGTTTTCATGATTAACTCCTAATTATTTTTATATAAAAATATTGTACAAGTTATTCCATCTAGAACTGCACCCATTTTTAAATTTACTTTTAAGTTTCTATTTGATTTATCAATCCAACCATAAGATTTGAAATTCTTAAAATTTTCTATATTTAAGTCTTGTAAATAGCTATCAATTGATTTGTGTATATCTACAGTATATTTTGGTTTTCTATACTCTTTTTTTATCCAAGTCATTCTTGAATATAAAGCACCTTTTAAATATTCATAAATTTGTATTAAAACTATTTGATTATCTAAGGTTTTGATAACAATAGATTTATTAGAAATAAGCTTTAATAATTCTTCTTCTGTAGGTATATCATCTTTTAAAATATCAAATTCTTTGTGCATAATTTCTAAAAGTTCATCTTTATTATCTAAAGTTGCTAACTCATATTCCTCATTATTTTCTTTTACTTTTTTCTCAGAAGTAAATACTATCTGTCCTTGAATAAGTCTAACTAATTCAGAATAAATTTCAAAACCTATTTGGAGTAAAGTGTTTGATATTTCATCTAAACCTTTATCATTTTTTGTAGTAAATTCTAAAACTACTTTATTAGATAAAGAGTATTCCCTTAATAAATCTTTAGCAAAGATTATATCTTCTAAATTATCAACATAGTAATAAAATTTATAAAATTTATTTGCTTTGTAAAATACAAAAACACAAGTATTTATTAAATAAAAATCCGCTTTACTATCTTCTATCCAATCACAAATTTCATTAAAAAATGAAAAACAATTTGTTTTTTTATTCCTTGATGAAATAATATCCTTAATCTTCATAGTTTCAGTATTATCTCTCATGATTATAAGACTCCACCACTTTTTTCTATAAGATTTTCTATAGCTTTTATACTACAAAAATTTTCTGGCAATATATCGCTTCCATCTATTCTAATATCAAAATTCTCTTCCAAATCAGTTACTAAAGTTATAATATCAAAACTATCAAGCATACCTGCTTCAATAAAATCTATATCCTCTAAAAAATCATATTCTGGTCTGATATCAACCAATATTTCTCTTATTCTTCCCATTTATATCTCCTTATTTTGTGTTTAATTTATTTTATAAATTTCTCCTACTATAAATTTAGCATATTCACTCACTATATAACTTGCCATAGAAGAAATCCTTTCTATCAAATCATTACTATTTTCATTAAAATCATATTTATATCTATTGTCAATAGCTAGGCTATTTACTCTTATATTTTGTTCAAAAAGCTCTAAAGATAAAGTTTTTGACATATTTAAAGCAGATATTTGATTTGAATTTGATGATATATATAAAACAGATAAATTATTTATATTTTGTTTTTTTGAAGATATAGCTTTAATAAAGTTTATATATGAAGTAATATTTTTATCAAATATGTTTTTAAGATTGCTATAATCCATTAGGTATAAATTATCACTTTGTTCATCTGCAAAATGTATATAAATATCAGTATTTTCAACTGAAGTTTCTATATCTTTAATATTTGTAAAATTCAAATATCTATTATTATCTCCTTGAAGTAGAGAAATAGTCTCTTTTGCTAAGATTTCGTTTTGAGTTATCAGCAAAATATTAGCCCCTAAATTATTTAATTTAATAGCTACATCTTTTTCAAAACCTAAATTATTTCCTATAATTAAAACTTTTTTATTTTTAAAAGATATCATATTAAACAACCTCTTACATCAAAGCATTGTCCTGTAATATTATTTGAGTATTCACTTAAAAGAAAAGCAATTTGTGTGGCAATATTTTTATTTGATATCGGTCCTGTTTGCATTTGATTTATTGTATTTTGTATGGCCTCTGGTAAGTTATCAAAAGGTATATTTTCTGGTAGTAATGCAGCTGGTCTTATAGAATTTATTTTAATATTTTTTGAACTAAGTTCTTTTGCTAAAACTTTTATACTACTATCCATAGCTCCCTTACTTGCACTGTATGCTAACTGTCCCTTTTCTCCGTCTATAGAAGCTATAGACGATAAAGATACTATACTTGCTTTTTCGTCACAAATTCTTTTATCGCTAAAACAACGAATAATTTCGATAAAAGAGTAGAAATTTATTAGCATTAAATTATGTAAAAAATCTATTTTTGTATTCTTTAAAGGTCTTATTGGAAAAATACCAGTACAGTAAACTAGTCCAAATAATTTATTTCCATCTAGCTCAACAATTTCTTTCATAAAATTTGAAATATCATCTATATTTTTTACATCAAATGGCAAAATATAGTGACCACTACCTTTTAACTCACATAAGATTTCATTTAAAATATCTTCATTTTTCCCACTAAGTATTAATTTAGCTCCTAAATTATCTAAAGTAAGTGCAACTTGTTTACCAATATAACCAGTTGCTCCCATAATCAATATTTTTTTATTTACTAAATTAAACATATAATCTCTTTAATTATTTCATACTATCTAATATATCTTGAACAGTTCTAAAGTTTTTTATATCATTAGGATTAGCAACTACACCAAATTCTTCATCCATCATAACAACATAGGAAATGGCAGCTAAAGAATCCCACTCTTCTAAATCATCTAATAAAGTTTCTGGAGTAAAATCTGTTACTTCTAGTTCAAATAAATCTGCTAAAAGGTCTATTTTATCGTCTAAATTCATTGTAATCCCCAATTTTTTTAATTTATTATATCAAAATAATATAAAATATATTACAATCCTACAAAGAATAATTGTAAGGAGTAATTTATGTTTGGGAATGAACATTTTAATAATTTGATTGAAGTTTTATTTGATACACAAAATAATCAATTTAATAATATATATGAAAAAGAGAAGATTGAAAGATTTAAAAACTTATGTAAAACAAAAAAATTAGTTGTCTTTGGAACAGGATATTATTTAAAATCAATAGTAAAATATTTTAATTTAAATTTTAATGTTGATGTTTATGGAGTTTATGATTGGGTAGAAGAGGTAAAAACACAAGATGGAAAATTCGCAAATATTGCAGATTATCAATATTTAGATTTAGAAAAATACTATAAATATAGAGATAAGGTAAAATTAATATCAAAAGAGGAGTTTTATGAAAAGCCAGAAGATATTGTAATATTTATAAATACAGATATTTATCCTTCTCTTCCAATGGCCCTTTATAGCTTAGGATTTAAAAATATCTATACAATAAGAAATTTGTTAAAAAATCTTTTGCCAATAGAAATTCTTACAAAACAAAAATTTGATGAATTTGAATTAAATAGATTAAATTACTCATTTACTACTTCAGAAATAGCGAATATTATAACTTTATATAATTTATTAGAAGATGAAAAATCTAAAAATGTTTTTATAGATATATTAAAATTCAAATTAACTGAAGACTATTTTTATACTATTTCTACAAAAGATAAAGCATCATTGCAATATTTTGATAAAGAAGTTATAAATATAAGTGATGATGAAGTTTTTATTGATTGTGGTGGTTATAATGGAGATACTATAGCGTCTTTTCTAAAATTTACAAATGGTAAATTTAAACATATTTATAGTTATGAGCCTGAAGAGATTAATTTTAAAAAATTAAATGATTATATTTCTTCATTAGAATCTAAAGATAAAATTACAACAATTAAAGCAGGAGTTTATTATAAAAATAAAACTTTTTATTTAAGTGGACAAAGCTCGGCTACGACATGTACAGAAACTATAACAGATAAAAAAGCAGAAGTTATCTCTATTGATGAATCAATAAATCATATTCCAACTTTTATTAAAATGGATATAGAATCTTTTGAAATTCAAGCTCTTTTAGGAGCAATAAAAAATATAAAAGAGCATAAACCAAAATTAGCAATATGTATTTATCATAAATTTGATGATTTATGGAATATTCCACTTTTATTAAAACAGTGGTTACCCGATTATAAATTTAAAATGAGACATTATGGCTCTACTCAAGAGGAGACAGTTATATATGCTATTCCAAGATGAGATAATTTAAAAGGAAATATATGAAAACAAATATCTTGGAGTATTTAGAAAATACAGTAAAAACATACCCAAATAAAACAGCAATAATTGATGAAAAAGATAATATATCTTTTGAATGTTTACAAAAACAAGCTAAAAATATTGCTTCATATTTACAATCAAATAATATAGATAAAAATTTACCAATTGGTGTATTTTTACCAAAATCTATTGAAGCAATTAAATCATTTTTAGGAATAGTTTATAATGGAGATTTTTATGTACCTTTAGATATAAAAAATCCTATTTCAAGAGTTGAAGCCATTATAAAGAAACTAGAAATAAAATATATTATTACAAATATAAATAGTGCAAAATTACTAAAAGATTTAAATCTTAATATAGAAATAATTTTATTGGATAATATTGAAATTGAAAATGAAGTAGGGTTTAATTTTACAAATTATAATTTATCAATAGATACAAATCCTGCGTATATAATTAATACTTCAGGTTCAACTGGCGCACCTAAAGGCGTAGTTGTTTCTCATAAATCTATAATAGATTATATAGATTGGGCTATTGATACTTTTAAAATAGATAGTAGTTTTAAAATTGGAAATCAAGCTCCATTTATTTTTGATAACTCTGTTCTTGATATCTATTTAATGTTATCGACTGGAGCTACTTTGAATTTAATTCCAGAAAATCTATTTATGTTTCCTGTGAAATTAGTTGATTATCTTGAAAAAGAGTCAATTAATTTTATTTTTTGGGTTCCTTCTATTATGGCCAATATTGTTACTTTAGATTTATTAAAAAATAGAAATTTAGAATTAAGATTTGTAAGTTTTGCAGGTGAAGTAATGCCAACAAAAATAATGAATTATTGGAAAAATTATATTCCAAATGCACTATTTGTAAATTTATATGGACCTACTGAAATTACAGTTGATTGTACATATTTTATAGTGAATAGAGATTTTAAAGATGATGAACCACTTCCTATTGGTTTTGCTTGTAAAAATACAGATATCTTAGTTCTTGATGATGAAGATAAACTTATAATGGAAGAAAATCAAATAGGAGAGCTTTGTGTAAGAGGAAGTTCCTTAGCTCTTGGATATTATAATGATACAGAAAAAACTGCTCTTGCATTTACTCAAAATCCATTAAATAAAGCTTATCCTGAAAAAATTTATAGAACTGGAGATATTGTTTACTACAATGAAAAAGGTGAATTAATCTATAAAGGAAGAAAAGATTTTCAGATAAAACATATGGGATATAGAATAGAGTTAGGTGAGATTGAAACAGCAATTTTGGCTATAAATGGAGTTGATAATGCTTGTGTTTTATATGATAACGAAAATAAAAATATAGTTTTGATTTATGAGTCTACAATTAAAAATACTCAAAGAGACATATTATTAGAACTTCATAGTAAATTACCAAAATATATGCTTCCTACAAAATTTATTTTACTTGAGGCAATGCCTTTAAATATAAATGGTAAAATTGATAGGAATAGATTAAAAGAATTTTTAGTTTCAAAGGAATTAGATGTTAAATATTGATAAAAATTTTAATGAGATAATTGAAGTTCTATTTGATACGCAAAATGAAAAATTTGACCATAAATTCGAAGAAGAGAAACTTGAAAGATTTAAAGAGTTATGTAAAACAAAAAAGTTTATTTTTTTTGGAACGGGATACTATTTAAAATCAATAGTAAAATATTTTAAACTAAATTTTGGTGTTGATGTTTATGGAGCTTATGATTGGGTAGAAGAAGAGATAAAAACTAAAAGTGGAGTATTTTCAAATAGTTTAGATTATAAATACTTAGATTTAGAAAAATACTATAAATATAGAGATAAAGTAAAATTAATAAGTAAAGAAGAATTTTATGAAAATCCTGATGATGTTGTAATTTTTCTTAATACAGATTCTTACGCATATCTTACTCATACTTTTTATAGAAGTGGATTTAAACATATGTATTGCATGAGAAATTTGGCAAAAAACCTTCTATCATTAAATCTTATAGAAAAAAAACAAAAAGGCTTTGATGAATATGATTTAAATAAATTAAACCATAAATTTACTGCTTCTGAAATAGTAAATATCATAACTCTATACAATTTATTAGAAGATAAAAAGTCAAAAGAGGTTTTTGCTGCTATTTTAAAATTTAAATTGACTGAAGACTATTTTTACCCAATTTTAGTTAAAGATGATACTTCATTACAATATTTTGATAAAGAAGTTTTAACTCTTTGTGAAGATGAAGTTTTTATTGATTGTGGTGCTTATACTGGTGATACAATAGCATCTTTTTTAAAAGTTACAAATGAAAAATTTAAACATATATATAGTTATGAACCTGAAAAAAATACTTTTGAAGAGTTAAAAAGATATGTAGATACGTTAGAACAAAAAGATAAAATTACAATAATTAATGCAGGAGTTTACTATAAGAATAAAACTTTTTATCTTCACGGAGAAGGAGTTGGAGTATCTTGTACGAATGAAGTTACAAATAGAAAAACTGAAGTTGTCTCAATAGATGAAACAATAAATCATATTCCAACTTTTATAAAAATGGATATACAAACTTTTGAAATTCAAGCTCTATTAGGCGGAATAAATAATATTATAAAATATAAACCTAAATTAGCAATCTCAATTTATCATAAATTTGATGATTTATGGAATATACCTCTTTTATTAAAACAGTGGTTACCTGAATACAGATTAATAATGAGACATTATGAGTGTACTCAAGAAGAGACTATTATCTATGCTATTCCAAAGTAAGAGGATTATTTTCTTCTTATTTTTTTAAATCTATGTGTAAAATTTGTTTTATCTACAATATTAACTTTTGTAGGTATTTTGTAATTATCCAGCTTGTCTTTACAAAATTTTCTGATTAAAACTTTTATATTTTGTATTTCATTTTTGCAAACTACATCACAAACAACAGTTTCTCCAGTAATTATATTTTTTTCACCATAAACCATACAATCATCAATTTCTTTCATAGATAAAATAATAGATTCAACTTCACTTGGTAAAACTTTTTGTCCACCTACATTTATCACTTCTTTATTTCGTCCAATAATTTTTAAATAATCATCATCCAAAGTCTCTACTAAATCACCAGTCTTAAACCAACCATCTTTAGTAAAACTATCCATTGATGAGTTTAAATAACCTAAAATTTGAGTTTTACTTTTTAGCCAAAGTTCATTTTCTACTATTTTATACTCTAAATCTAAATCTTCGATTTTCATAAAAGTAGAGTTTGAAGCTTTTGATTTTGTATTTGCAATTCCTGTTTCGCTTGTACCAAATGTTTGTAAAAATTTAACTTTTGGAAAAATATCTTTTAATCTATTAAGCAGACTATCAGGCATTGTTTCTGTACCATAAGTAATCATTTTTAAACTACTTAAATCATATTTATTATGTGAATTACTCATTAAAATAAGATTTAAAAAAGTTGGACTAGATGGTAAAACTGTAATTTTATAATCTTGAATTAATTTACAAATATCATCAGGATTTCTATTTTCTGGAATAATCATACTAGAACCAGTTGAAAGAATATTTAATAAAGTATTTAATCCTCCAATATGGTCAAACATTAAAAATATAATCATATTAAGAGATTTTTCTTTTTTATCTTTGTAGGAATTTATTAAATTATCAAAATTATGAACCATAGCTTTTGGTTTACCTGTGCTTCCACTTGAAAATAAGATAAGTCCTGAACTATTTTTTTCTTGAAGAGTTTTTATAATTTCATGCTTTTCTTTATAAATAACAACATTTTCTATAAAATATTTTTCATCAACAATTTTTACTACTTTATCGCAATATGACTCTTCAATTTTCTCTTTTATCTCACTTTTTGCTACAGATGTAATTGGTACAATAATATTTCTATTTTTATATAAAACAAAAAGTAAAGCAATAGATTCAAAGGAGTAATCACCAATTATTGCTACAACTTCATTTTTTTTAATTTGTGGAAGGATATTTTTTTCTATTTTTTGAATTTGTAAAAGAAGTTGTAAATATGTATAAGTTTGGTTTTTATAAATAATAGATATTTTGTTTTCAAATTTTTTAAAATTATTAAAAATCCAATTTATCAATTATTTACCCCGCCTAAATAGATTATTTGTCCAGTTATAAAACTACTATTTTCATCACAAAAAAATTCAATAACATTTATTATATCTTCAAAAGTTCCAAATCTTTTTATAGCTTGTTTACTTATAAGTTCATCTATCTTATTTTTTGGTACAGCTTTTATTAAATCTGTTTGTATTGGAGTTGGACCTATTGCATTTACAGTAATTCCATAAGAAGCAACTTCTTTGGCTACAGTTTGAGTAAAGTTTTCAATAGCAGCTTTACTTGCAGCATAAATTGCCTCACCCTCAAGCCTTAAAGGTGTTGCCACTGTTGTATAATTTACTACTCTTCCAAATTTTTGTTTCATCATTATTTTTGAAACCTCTCTTGTAAAAAGAAAAGTACCAAAAAAATTTGTAGCAAAAATATTTTGTACACTTTGATATGATGTTGTTATAAAATGATTCATAGAAGCAATTCCAGCATTATTCAATAAAATATCAATTTTTCCAAACTCTTTTTTTATACCTCTAATCATATCAACAACTGCTTTTTCATCACAAGCATCAAGTTCAAAATGTCTATAATTTATATCATCAATCACACTTTTTGTTCTGCTACAACCAATTACAATACATTTTTTTGATAAATAGTATATTGCTAATGATTTACCTATTCCCTTGCTTGTACCTGTTATAACTACAATTTTATTCATATTACTCTTCTAACAAATTTTGAATATATTTTGCTAAAGTTTCTACATCTCTAAAAGGAGAAGTTTTTTGGCTCATAGCTTTTTCATTAGCCAAGACTATATGTTTTGAAAATTCATCTGATATTTTCTCTTCAATATCTGTTATTAAATAAACTAATCCCATACTATCTAAAATACTTTTTTCTCCATAAAGTTTTGTCTTATTTGTAGGATTATTTAACTCTTCTATCTCTAACTCTTGATTATAATCTTTTAAAGATTTTATTATGATATTTTCAATTTTTTCTAAATTCATTTATTCTCCTAATTTTTAATAAAAATATAGTTTTTTATTCCATCTAGTTTATATCCTAAAAAGGTATTTAGCCTTATAGCTTCCAAATTATTATCATCTATCCAAGTTAAATAGTTTTTCCCGCTCTCTGGTTGAGTTGAAGCCAACATATATCCAATTAAACCTGGCCTATGATCAGGATGAACACAAGATAGTCTAAAATAGTAGCTTTTATATTTTGTTTCATATATTGATACTCCAGCTAATTTTTCATCAATTTTTACAATAAAAACTTCTTGTTTCAAAATTAATTTTTTAAGTTCATTTTCATTTGGAATATAATCACTTAGATGGTCAAAAGTATCATTAATCAATTTTAATATTTCGTTAGTATCTTCTAAATTTGCTATTTTTACTATATCAAAACTTTTATTCTTTTTATTTGTTCTATATCTTGAATAAATTTTATATGGTTTAAATCCAATTTTTGCATAGAGATTTGCATCTACTTTATTATTTGAAATAATTTCAAGAATAATAGGTTCTTTATAAAAATAAAAAAAACTATCAAGATTTTTTAACTCTTCATCATTATTTACAAAAAAGTAAAATTTATAAAAACCATTTTGATTTGACATAATAAAAATAGAGTTATCCCTAACAATAAAATTACTATTTTCTAATAATTCTATAAAAGCTTGATAGTTTAGATAACAATTTGTGTATTTTACTCTATTGCTATAAATTTCTATAGCTTTATCTTTACCATAAAGTTTATCTTCCAGTATAAAACTATTAAAATGTCCAGCAAAAACTTCCATTTTTTTATCTAAAGAGTAAAAAAATGGCATTGTAATATTCAAATAATTATCTTTTGATTTTTTACCACCAAGAAAAGAAGTATCAATTACTTCAAATAAAGAATCTCCAGTAAACAAGTAATTATTAACATATATACAACTACTTCCTTCGCTATGACCAATGGTATGCTTAAAGAAAAAAGTTTGTCCATACCAGTCTAGTTCATAATTATCTTCGTACTCTATATCAGCACTATTTATAGATAGTTCTTCTATTTTTATAATTGGCTCTTTCTTCATAAATTCAAATATAATTTCAGAAAATTTTGATAAATTTTTTGAAGAAGATTGTATATTTTTACTTGTAAACTTTTGAGCTATTAATTTGGCATTATATTTTTCTCTTAATTTATCAACAGCCATAATATGGTCAAAATGTTCATGTGTTAAAAAAATATACTCTAATTTCGTACCATTTAAAGATTTCTCTAACTCCTCAAAGTTATTAGGGTCAATAACAATAGAATACTTTTGATATACTAAAATATAACTATTTATACCCATAACATTTTTATTACAAGTTACTATTTTTATTTCAGATGAGTCCACTCTAAAACTGTCCCTTTTTTTATATCTTTTGTTAATTTTATACCTATAACTTTATCTTTATCAAAAGGAGATATCCCATAACCTGGTCTTAACATATCTAAATCTTCTTTATTTATAATATCTCCAACTTTTAAATCTTTATTTATATGTAGTGATCTTGTAGCCCAATATTTATCTGGTTCTTCACATAAATTTAATTTTTTTCTATTTGTCCCAAAAGCTATCTCTAAATTTCTAATTTCTGTAACCAAATATTTCATTTCAGTTGGATCCATACTAAACCAATGATCAGGTCCTTCAAGATTTTTATCAATTGTAAAATGTTTTTCTATAATTTTTGCTCCAAAGCATACTGCACCCAAAGAAGCAGTAATTCCTAAAGAGTGATCAGAAAACCCAATAATACATTCTGGGTACATTTGTTTTAAAGTCTTTATAACATTTAAATTCATATTTTCCATTTTTGATGGATAATTTGCTATACAATGAAGTATAGCTAAATCTTTAGTTCCACTTTTTTGTAATAGTTCAATAGCCATATCCATCTCTGAAAGCGTACATTTTCCTGTAGATAAAAAAACTGGTTTTTCTGTTGCGCCAATAACCTCTAACATATCTACATAATTTACATCTGATGAAGCTATTTTGTATATCGGATTATCAATTTCTTCTAAAAAGACAACTCCTTGCGTACTAAATGGAGTGGAGAAGCAAATAAGCCCTTTTGATTTTGCATAATCAAAGATCTCTTTGTGAAAATCTCTTTTTAAAGATATTCTATCAAATAGATTTTTTAAAGGCTCTCTTATGATACTCTCTTCATCTCTACCATAGCCTATAATACCATCTTCATTTGACAATAGCTCTTTAGTTGTATATGTTTGAAATTTAACTGCATCAACTCCACACTCTACTGCTGCATCTATACTTTTTTTTGCAAGTTCCAAATCTCCATTATGATTTGCTCCAACCTCTGCAACTATAAAAGTTGGGCTATCATTTGATATTATCCTATCTTCAATTTTTATCATAGCTCATCCTCAATTGAATCAATTATTTCTTTAATATTTTTTAAAGCACTTCCATCGATTATATCATAAGCATTTTTACAAACTCTATTTACATTATCTAAATTTAAATTTAATAAGTTTT
>RRZT010631574.1_pt1 | contig 12454 bp, 5 predicted proteins | sample 2165551 | NCBI WGS metagenome assembly RRZT01 (sample SAMN10456910, study PRJNA506462) | wastewater metagenome | biome: wastewater; feature: sludge; material: wastewater sludge; isolation source: wastewater sludge with Escherichia coli K12::gfp cells carrying plasmid... | place: USA: Moscow, Idaho ... | reverse complement strand
AAGCTGGTGGACCGTACAGTATTACTTTTATTTGCAGTACACAGAAAGTGGTTATTGAAGATATTATGATAGGTGAGGTATGGCTCTGTTCCGGACAATCGAATATGGAATACGCCTTTAACTGGGAATCGAAGCCGCTTGATGTGGGCGATGAAGTGGCCCATTCGGCAAATAAAGAACTGCGTTTTTTTCAATTGGCACATACTTATAGTATTTTTCCAAAAGAAAATACGGATGGTGAATGGAAAGTAAGTTCACCTGAAACCACACCTTCGATGAGCGTTGCTGCCTATTTCTTTGGTAAAACCATCCATCAGAAACTGAAAGTACCTGTGGGTCTTATTGCTTCGTACTGGGGTGGCACTAATGTCCAATCGTGGACACCAAACGCTGTTTTCGCAAACAATGCAGCATTGAAAAAATTAGCTGACGATACGAAAGCTGTCAATTGGGCTCCTACCGAAAACTCAGTCATTTATAATTCAATGTTGGCTCCGCTAACAAAATATAAAATTGCAGGTGCCATCTGGTATCAGGGCGAAGGGAATACAGGTGAACCTCAAAACTATGGTAAGCTTTTCGAAGGTTTAATCACAGGTTGGCGCAAAGCTTTTGGATATGAATTTCCTTTTTATTATGTACAAATAGCACCCTGGAATGGCTATTGGAAAAACAGCTCGGCATATCTGCGCGAACAACAGGCATCGGCTCTTTCGCTACCAAAAACAGGTATGGTAGCTGTAGGTGATTTGGTTGACGATATAAAGGATATTCACCCCCGAATTAAAAAGGAAGTGGGAATGCGTTTGGTAAATCTGGCATTAAAAGAGCATTATAACATTCAGAACATCCATCCTTATCATCCGAAGTTTAAAAGTTTTTCAGTGGATAAAAACAAAGTAAATGTGCAATTTACAACATCAGGCAAACTGACCAGTAAAGCAAAAATGCCTGCAAACTTTCAGCTGGCCGGAGCAGATAATCAATTCTACAATGCAGTAGCAAAAATTGAGAAAGATGGATCGCTAACGTTAACATGCAAAGAACTAAAAGCTCCGTTACATGTGCGTTATTGTTTCACAAACGATGCTATGCCTGATTTGTTCGATGTAAATGGTTTGCCACTGCTTCCTTTCAGAACAGATAAAATAGAGTACAGACCATAAATCAGTTTGTAGTTAGCAGTTAAGAAGTCCAGAGGATTAGAATGAGAAAATTCACATTGTGCTGTGCGTGAGGGATAGAGCGAATGCACGGAGCTTTAGCGGAGGGCAGCAGCGAAAGCCCGACCCGAAGGGGCACGCCCAAAGAAAAAGTATTGAGTTCTGAATACAGAATGTCGATGCGGATTATCAAATTTATAGTTTGTATATAAAATGCAGTTATTTAAAAAAATACATATAACAATTTTCTTTCTGCTTTTGTCGATGAGTGGATTTTCAACTTACCTCTCCTCAAGGATAGGGGCTGGGGATGATGTCGTAAGGATGCAGAGTGGGCAGTTTTTCCTTGATGGGAAACCGTATTATTTTGTGGGTACGAACTTTTGGTACGGTGCGATTCTGGGAAGTCAGGGCGAGGGTGGAAACCGCGAACGGTTGCTGCGCGAACTGGACTTTATGAAAATGCACGGCATTGATAATTTGCGCATATTAGTGGGAGCTGATGGCGAAAATGGGGTACCATCAAAAGTAGAGCCGACTTTGCAAATGAAGCCAAGCGTGTATAACGATGCAATTTTCGACGGATTAGACTTCCTGTTGGCCGAAATGGGTAAACGAAACATGAAAGCGGTGCTGTTTTTTACAAATTCATGGGAGTGGTCGGGTGGCTACAGTCAGTACCTCAACTGGGTGGGGAAAGGTAAAAATCCTGTACCTTCTGTGGATGGTTGGCCGGCTTATCTCGAATACGTGAAACAATATGCAAGTTGTATCGAATGCAAACAGCTACTCAAAAACCATATAAGTAAAGTTATAAACCGAACTAACCGGTATTCAGGAATTAAATATACCGATGACCCTACTATTTTCTCGTGGCAAATTGGAAATGAACCCCGCGCTTTTTCGGACGAAAACAAAGTTGCATTCGCTGCCTGGTTAAAAGAAATTTCAGCGTTTATTAAATCGTTGGATACAAATCACATGGTATCCATAGGCTCGGAAGGTGAGTGGGGATGCGAGATGGATATGCATTTGTACGAACAAATTCATGCAGATACAAACATTGACTACCTCACGATGCATATTTGGCCTAAAAACTGGAGTTGGCTGGATGTAAAAAACATGAAGGGTACCTTACAAAATAGCATTGATAAAACCCTGGAATATATGAATAATCACATGGTGGTAGCACGTAAACTGCAAAAACCAATCGTAATGGAAGAATTTGGTTTTCCGCGTGATAATCATGAATATAACTCAACGGACGGTACTTCGCTGCGCGACCAATATTACGCTGCGGTTTTTGCTAAAGTGCTCGAATCATCTAAAACAATGGATGTATTGGCAGGGTGCAATTTTTGGGCCTGGGGCGGATTTGGACGTCCACAAGGAACGCACGTTTTTTGGCAAAAAGGCGATGATTATTTGGGCGACCCTGCTCAGGAAGAGCAGGGATTGAATGCCGTTTTCGATACCGACGCCACCATTCATATTGTAAAGTATTATGCAGATAAAATGCAGGATAAACCTGCCTTGGTCGATTCAAAAGCAAGTAAAGCAAGTTTTGATTTGTATCAACGTATGCATAAACTACAAAAGAAAGGCATTATGGTGGGACATCAGGATGACCTGGCTTATGGCATTGGTTGGTACGGTAAGCCCGGAGCTTCGGATGTAAAAGCCGTTACGGGAGATTATCCGGCCGTGACAGGTTGGGAAATTGGACACGTTGAAATTGGCGCTGATTACAATCTCGACTCCATTTACTTCAAAGACATGAAACGATATATACGCGAGGTACACGAACGTGGTGGGATCAATACTATTAGCTGGCATGGCGATAATATCGCTACAGGAAATACAGCCTGGGATTGTGAACAAGATACGGTCGTACGCAGTGTATTACCCGGTGGCTGCCTGCATTCAAAATACTTGGTATACCTGAACAAAGTGGCCGATTTTTTTCTGGATTTGAAAGATAAGAACGGAGAGTTGATACCAGTTATCTTTCGTATGTATCACGAGCATACAGGTAGCTGGTTTTGGTGGGGTGCCAAACAATGTACACCAGCTGAATACAACGAATTGTATCGAATGACTGTGACCTACTTACGTGATGTGAAACAAGTACACAATCTGCTCTATGCGTTTTCACCAGCCGATATTGCAAATGAAACTGAATTCTTATCTCGTTATCCGGGTGATGCATGGGTAGATATTATTGGTTTTGATACGTATGCTTTCGGTACAGAAAAGTCGGACATTGAAAAATATCAGCAAAAAATCAAAGCCGGATTAGAGGTAATTACCAACTACGCCTACAGGTCATGCAAAATCCCGGTTCTAGCCGAGACTGGTAGCGAAGCTTTGAAAATTGATAATTATTTTACAAAGGTATTGTTGCCAATAATAAAACCCTACCAATTTAGCTATGTGCTTTTTTGGCGAAATGCAGTGAATCGCCCTGACCATTATTATGTGCCTTATAAAGGACATAAGGCTGCCGGCGATTTTAGAAGATTTTGTAAATCGAAAGGAATATTATTGAATAAAGAAGTGCTGGATTGTATTATTCAACAAACGAAATGAAATCAGGATTTAAAATATTTGTATTTGGCATTTTTGGCCTGATTTCGGGCATAATGAATGCGCAGGACGCTACTATTACTGTGAATGCAATAACTGCTAAAAAGGCTGTATCGCCATATATTTATGGACGAAACAATAATTTTGCAACCAGTTTTGGTTCAACAGGAGCTACCACAGCCGAAATAAATACAGCCAAAGAAGCCGGTTTACGCATTGCCCGCGAGAATGGGGGTAATAATGCCACCAAATACAATTGGCGTTTAAAACTATCGAGTCACCCCGATTGGTACAACAATGTTTACAGTCGCGACTGGGATAATATGGCAAAAACCATTGTTGCCGGAATTCCGGATTTGCAGGTAATGTGGGCTTTTCAGTTAATAGGAAAAACAGCTTCGAATAAAAACAACAATTTTAACGATTGGGGCTATAACCAGTCGCAATGGTGGAGCGGTGTTGCTCAAAATTTAGCGGGTGGAGGTACTCTCAATGCAGCAGGAGGAAGTGTTGCCACTGTTAATGGCAATACAGCCTTGTATACCAAAGACTGGCCTGCCGATTCAACAACAGCTATTCTTACCAAATGGTTTGGTAATGGCGGATTGGGCTTGAACAGCAGCAATTTTCAGTATTGGAACATGGACAACGAGCCTGAAATATGGAGTGGTACCCATGATGATGTAATGCCAACACAACTGGCAGCCACCGCATTTATGGATAGATATTTTGCGGTAGCAAAAAAAGCAAGAGCGCTTTATCCAAACATCAAACTTTGCGGACCCGTATGTGCCAATGAATGGCAATGGTACAAATGGGGTTCGGAAACACTCAATATTAACGGAAAGTATTATAGCTGGATGGAATATTTCTTGAAGCGTGTAGCCGATGAACAGAAAGCAAGCGGTATCCGACTACTCGATGTGGTGGATATTCACTGGTATCCCGGCGAAACGGCTAATGCCGATGTTGTACAATTACATCGCATTTTTTACGATAAAACCTACGTGTATCCCGGTGCCAATGGCATCAAAACGATTAACGGTGGTTGGGATACTTCGCAAAATAAAGAATATATTTTTCAACGTATAAGCGACTGGCTGACAACTTATTTTGGAACCAATCACAGCATTGGTCTGGGGCTGAGTGAGTCGGGGATTGAATCCACAAATGCCAATGTGAATTCGGTTTTGTACGCATCAATGTTGGGCACTTTTGCCAATAATGGTGTTGAACTTTTTACGCCCTGGTCGTGGAAAGTTGGGATGTATGAAACGCTGCACCTTTTTAGTAGGTATGCTCAGGAATATAGCGTGTCAAGTAGCTCTACACTGGATAATACCGTATCAGCATATACTACCATTAATGCCACAGCCGATTCCATGACTGTAATTCTGGTAAACCGCGATGTGACAACAACCCGCTCAGCAAAAGTAAATTTATCAGGCTTTAGCGTAACAAATGGTAGTTATAATACTTTACAGATTTCATCCTTACCTTCTACCGAAACATTTGTATCGCACAGCAATAATGCATTGAAGAAAAGTACTGTTGTGCTTAATTCAAATTCGTTTACTATCAGTCTTCCGGCCTTATCAACTACAGCTATTATCCTGAAATCAGTCACTACAGGTATAAAAGGTGTGACTGAAGGAATTAATTTGGAGTGTTTTCCGGGAACTTCAGCCGGAGTGATGAAAATTCGATGCAACATTAAACTTAATTCAGATACTGAGATTCAACTTTTCAATACAAATGGAAAGTATTTGAAGGGCTGCGATATTTCTGCAATTAACGAACATGAGGCCGAATTAAATACATCATCCTTATCGCCTGGAATTTATTTTATCAAACTACAACAAAAACAAATATCGGCAGTAACAAGATTTCTTGTGAATCCGGCAAATTAAATAAAAATATTATTCAACATTATTCAACGAATATGAATTACTTTAAACAAGCTTTAGATGCAATTAAAGCCAACCACGAACAACTTTTAACCCGTCAGAATGAGAAGGAAGCCTTCGGCAATGGGATTTATGATCGATTTGTATATCCGATCATAACTGCAGCCCACGCACCCATCCACTGGCGATACGACTTGAATCCCGAAACAAATCCGTTTTGTATGGAACGCATAGGTATTAATGCAACCCTTAATTCGGGTGCCATCAAATGGAATGGAAAATATCTGTTGGTAGTACGGGTGGAAGGTAACGACCGAAAATCGTTTTTCGCCATTGCTGAAAGCCCAAACGGGGTAGATAATTTTCGTTTTTGGGACGAGCCAATAACGATACCAGAAACGGACGAGCCAGACACTAATGTATATGATATGCGCCTTACAGCCCACGAAGATGGCTGGATTTACGGTGTGTTTTGTAGCGAACGCAAAGATCCAAAAGCTGCACCGGGCGATTTATCGTCGGCAGTAGCTGCTGCTGGCATTGTACGTACCAAAGATTTGTTGAGCTGGGAGCGTTTGCCCGACCTGAAAACCAAAAGTCAGCAACGCAATGTAGTGTTACATCCTGAATTTGTAAACGGGAAATATGCCCTTTATACCCGTCCTCAGGACGGATTTATCGACACAGGCAGCGGAGGTGGAATTGGTTGGGCGTTGATAGACGATATGACGAATGCAGAAGTAAAAGAAGAAAAAATCATCAATCATCGCTATTACCACACGATAAAAGAAGTGAAAAACGGTGAAGGACCCCATCCTATTAAAACAGATAAAGGGTGGCTACATCTGGCACATGGTGTACGTGCTTGTGCTGCAGGTTTACGTTATGTATTGTATCTTTACCTGACTGATTTGGAGGATCCTACTAAATTAATTGCCGAACCCGCAGGTCATTTTATGGGGCCGCAAGGCGATGAACGTATAGGTGACGTATCTAATGTGTTGTTTACCAACGGTTGGATTGCTGATGAAGATGGAACGGTGTTTATTTACTATGCTTCGTCTGATACACGCATGCACGTAGCTACTTCTACAGTGGATAAGTTGCTCGATTATGTTTTAAATACTCCAGCAGATGGATATCGTTCGGCAACTTCGGTTCAAACTATTAAAACATTGATTTCAAGCAATAAAAAAATTGGATACTGAATATGTGTTTGTCAAAAAAAACAATTTTAATTTTTCTGTGTTTGAGTATGCTTTTTCCTCTTTTTTCGGGGAATAAGTACGCTCAAACACTTCACGGCCAATGGAAGTTGTTTTTAGATAGTACAAACCTACTCAACTTACAGTATAAACCGGATGTATTCAACGATTATATTAACCTTCCGACTACACTCGACGAAGCTCAAAAAGGCCGAAAATCATCTCCTAGTAATGCCACTAACCATATGTTGCGTAAATATGCATACTATGGTAAAGCATGGTACGAACGGGAAGTAATTATTCCCAAAGAATGGAAAGGCAAATTCGTTGAGTTATTGATTGAACGAACAAGGCCCAGCCACATTTTTGTCGATGGGAAATTGTGTGGAAGTAGTTTGCGTATTAGTGTGCCCCAATGTTTTGATTTGAGTCATGTACTCACACCCGGTAAGCACCGAATTACGGTATTAGTGGATAATGGACCCGACTGTGGTTTGCCTCGCGAAATAGCGTCATCGCATATGTGGAGCGACGATACACAAACCAACTGGAATGGGTTATTGGGCAAAATAGAACTCCTCTCTAAACCGCTTATCCACATTCAATCAGTTAAAACGATTCCTGTAGTTGCCAAAAATCAAGCAATTGTAAATATCGATGTATTGAATGCTGGTACTTCCAAGCAGTTGATTGTAGTTCAACTTTCAACGAATAAATCATCGCTATTAAAAAAGGTAGAGCTGCTACCGGGCCATAACCAGCTTCAGTTTGAGTTAACTCTCGACGCTTCCTGTTGGGATGAATACAATCCGGTTTTGCAGCAAATCGGTGTGAATTTACTACAAAAAAATAAAAGAATTGATTCGGAGATAGTTCACATTGGTTTACGGAATTTTGCGGTTCAGGCACGTGCATTCAGTGTAAATAGCAAACCTGTATTTCTTCGGGGTCGGCACGATGCCTGTGTGTTTCCACTTACCGGTTATGCTCCAATGACTGTAAAAGAGTGGAATGTGTATTTCGATGTGGTGAAACGTTATGGATTTAATCATGTTCGCTTTCACTCGTGGTGTCCACCAGAGGCTGCCTTTATAGCAGCCGATAGTGCTGGGGTGTATCTGCAACCTGAATTACCGTACTGGGGACTAATTGAAAATAGTCCGGAAAGTAAATCAACCCAATTTCTTATTGCCGAAGGAAAGGCAATTTTGGATGCTTATGCCAATCATCCTTCTTTTGTTATGTTTTCGTCGGGCAACGAGCTGTGGGGCGAAATTCAGGGAATGCAATACATTACTAAAACGCTGAGAGAGCACGATAACCGACCACTTTTTGCATTAGGTACCAATTATCATTTAGGTTGGCAAGGACCACAGCAGGGCGAAGACTATTTGGTAAGTTGTCGTGTAGGTGGGCACAACGATACTCAGTTTGAACCACATGTACGCAGCTCCTTCTCATTTGCCGATGCCGTGGACGGTGGTATTTTAAATGCAACATACCCAAATACGATGATGGATTTTGGAAAAGGAGTAAATGCGACAACAAAACCTGTTATTTCGCATGAAACAGGTCAGTTTCAGATGTATCCTGATGCAAATGACTTAAAAAACTACACAGGCATTTTACGACCTCAGAATTATGAGATTTTTATCGATAGAATAAAATCAAAATTTGGAGAGGCCAATTACCAGTCGCAATTTGAAGCCACAGCTGCTTTAAGTTTAATATGTTACAAAGCCGACCTCGAAATGATGCGACGTACAGAAGGTTTAGCAGGTTTTCAGATGCTCGACTTACAAGATTTTCCGGGTCAGGGAACCGCCGTTGTTGGTATTCTGAATGCAACCATGAATCCAAAGGGGATTATATCCGAGGAAGAATTTCACAGTTGGAATAACGATGTTTTGCCTTTGTGGCTGAGTAATAGCTTTTCATATTACGGAGGTGATCTAATAAAAAGCACTATCAAGATATCGAATAACTCACATCAATCGTTTCAAGATGTTCCGTTAAACTGGAAATTAACCAAAGAAGACCACACTGTATTAGCTGCTGGGGAAATCACTCTTAGTATTGCTGAATCAGCATTAAGTAATGCTATTCCGCTGAACATACAGCTACCTATGGTTAATAAGGCGATTGCGTGTAAACTCGAACTTAAATTTGGACAATATACAAATAAATACCCGGTATGGATTTATCCAAACTCGAATACAAAACTGCAATTAAATGCGAATGTGAGAATATTCACTCAATGTAACAATGACTTGATTACCTTTTTGGAAGCGGGTGGTAAAGCTATACTGATGCCCAATATGGGAACATATCCGTTGCAAACAGTAGGAGGACTTTTTACGTCCGACTATTGGAATTATTCCATGTTTAAATCCATCTCCGAAAATGCGAAAAAGCCTGTTTCGCCTGGAACAATGGGGCTTCTAATCAACAAAAAACATCCTGTATTTGAACACTTCCCTACCACTAACCACAGCGATTGGCAATGGTGGCCCATTGTAAAAAATTCAAATCCATTAATATTAGATGGTTTTGAGAATAAAATACATCCAATCGTTCAAACAATTGATAATGTAGAGCGTGTACATTTTCTATCTACACTCTTCGAATGTAAGGTAGCTCAAGGAAAACTATTTGTGTGTATGGCCGACCTCAAAAACACGGTTAATTACAAAGAAAACAAACAATTGTACAACGCCATCATTCAGTATGTAAACTCTACTCAATTTGAACCTGTTGAATCATTATCTGCAGGTGAATTAAAACAATTGTTTTCTGAAAAAAGCATCAATAAATCAATTCAAGGTGTCAAAAATGTCTCGTATGAATAAACTATAACTTCAATATTTCTAATTTTAAAAAATATATCAATGAAAAAAAATCACAATTTATTACTGGCTTTTATTTTAGTTTTATCCGGTACTCTCACAGCCCAGAAATTCGAAGGTCTTGCTAAAACGCCGCCTATGGGATGGAATAGCTGGAACAAATTCGCCTGCAATGTAAGTGAAAAGCTCATAAAAGAAACTGCCGATGCCATGGTAGCTACCGGAATGCAGGATGTTGGTTACGAGTATATTGTTATTGATGATTGCTGGCAAATTGGTCGCGACTCGTTGGGATTCATTGTGGCTGATCCGGAACGTTTTCCTTCAGGAATAAAAGCGCTGGCCGATTACATTCACTCAAAGGGACTAAAATTTGGAATTTATTCCTGTGCTGGCGATAAAACCTGTGGAGGTCGGCCCGGTAGTCGAGGATATGAATATCAGGACGCCTTAATGTACGCTAAATGGGGTGTTGACTACTTAAAATACGATTGGTGCTTTACTGAAAACTTAAGCGGAAAAGGCGCTTACATAACCATGAGCAAAGCTCTGAAACAAGCTGGTCGTCCCATCGTTTTCAGTCTTTGTGAATGGGGCGATAATAAACCCTGGCTTTGGGCAAAGGAAGTAGGGCATCTGTGGCGCACTACGGGCGATATTTATAATTGTTACGATTGTATAGAGGATCATGGTACCTGGAAATCGTTTGGTGTAATGCAAATATTGGATAAACAGGATGGTTTACGTCAGTATGCTGGCCCTGGGCACTGGAATGATCCCGATATGATGCAGGTTGGTAATGGTATGTCGTTCAATCAGGAACGTGCCCATTTTACGATGTGGGCAATGCTTGCAGCGCCACTTATTTCGGGAAACGACTTACGCTCCATGAGTCAGCAAACGCTTTCGGTACTTACAAACAGAGAAGTGATTGCTATCAATCAGGATACATTGGGTATTCAGGGGTTGAAAACGGCAGTTACCGACAGTGTAGAAACATGGCTAAAACCATTGGCCGATGGAAGTTGGGCGTTGGTATATCTGAATCGGAGTAAAAGTCCGAAAAGTATCACTGTGGATTGGAAATCGTTTAAAGTTTTCGATGAGCTTTCTGCCCGCACTTTTGATACTACTTCAAAAGATGTATTTATAATCAGAGATTTATGGTTAAAAAAGGAGATTGGAGATACCCGTAAACCATTACAAGCTACTATTGGAGTGGAAGACGTATTGTGTCTGAAAATTACTAAAAAGCCGGTTAAATCACGAAAATAAGCCCTTTTTGGAAACAAACAGATACCCTGCATTTTGCATTTATCGTATACTTTTGTAATGAATACTATTAACAAACCAAAAGTCAATTCTATCAATTCACAACCATTACCTGAAAGTATTGGTTTCTGGCTCTTGGTTCTTGAATCTAATAAATAATATGAGCACTGAAAAAATTCAATTAAAAGAAAAAATCGCATATGGTTTTGGCGATGCTGCCTCTTCTATGTTTTGGAAGATATTTGGCATGTACTCTCTGTTTTTTTACACCGATGTATTTGGAATAACTGCCGCTGCAGCAGGCACCATGTTTCTTGTAGCCCGCCTTTGGGATTCATTTTTTGATGTTTTTGTAGGAATAATAAGCGACCGTACTAAAAGTAAATATGGTAAATATCGTCCTTACTTATTGTGGTTTGCTATTCCGTTTGCGGTTATGGGTGCTATTACTTTTTTTGCTCCTGATTTTGGCGAAACAGCTAAGTTAGTATATGCTTATGTTACTTATTCGCTGATGATGATTGTATATTCGCTGATCAATGTACCTTATGCATCTTTGCTGGGTGCTATTTCGTCCGACCCGGTTGAGCGGAACTCACTGTCGTCCTATCGTATGTCGTTTGCCTTTATTGGAAGTTTTGTAACCTTCATGTTATTACAACCACTGATTGATTTTTTTGCAACAACTTTTGATTCAAATGCTGTTCAACAATCGGCCGATGCAACTGTTAGTACTTCTCCTGTAGGTTGGGTAATGGGTGTTGGTTCAATCGGGATGATATGTGTGGTGCTGTTTCTACTGTCGTTTAGCTGGACAAAAGAGCGCGTAACTCAAATTGAAAGTGAAGAAAATGTATCAATAAAACAGGATTTGATAAATCTGTTTCATAATGCTCCATGGTGGATTTTGGTTGGAACGGGCCTTGCTGCTTTGTTATTCAATGCTATTCGCGACAGTGTTGCTATTTATTATTTTCGTGATTTTGTGCAGGTGAACTATCGTATGGCAGGTACAGGTTGGGATATGACTACAATTTACTTTCTGATTGGCCAGGCAGCTAATCTTTTGGGAGTAATGCTGGCACCATCTGTATCAGCTCGATATGGTAAAAAACGTACCTACATGATTGCTATCCTTATGGCTGGAGTATTCAGTACCGGATTTTACTTTATTCCGAATAATATAAGCGTTATTCTGATATTTCAGTTTATCATTTCGGTTTTTGCTGGTTATGTGTTGCCATTGCTGTGGTCAATGTTTGCCGATATTGTCGATCATCAGGAGTTGCTGACAGGTCGACGTGCCACTGGCCTGATTTTTTCATCATCATCAATGTCTCAAAAACTAGGCTGGGCTTTTGGTGCTGCTTTAAGTGGCTGGATACTGGCAATTTACAATTATGCACCCGATGCAGTGCAACAAAGTGCGGAAACATTGTTTGGTGAGCAGATTATGATTAGTTTGTTCCCTGCTT
>RRZT011844883.1_pt1 | contig 12457 bp, 12 predicted proteins | sample 2165551 | NCBI WGS metagenome assembly RRZT01 (sample SAMN10456910, study PRJNA506462) | wastewater metagenome | biome: wastewater; feature: sludge; material: wastewater sludge; isolation source: wastewater sludge with Escherichia coli K12::gfp cells carrying plasmid... | place: USA: Moscow, Idaho... | reverse complement strand
GCTCTGCCGGAATTAACAGAGAAAATCGGTGTTCCTGTAAATCCAAACAGATGATATTTTTTGAAATTCTTCACAATCGCAGTGTGCATATCCCCGAACTGACTACGGTGGCACTCATCAAAAATAATAACGATATGTTTCGTATACACTTCATGGCCCGGATTCTTCTTTATAAAGGTAGCCAGTTTCTGAATGGTAGTAATAATGATGTGTGCGTCCAGGTCTTCCAACTGCCTTTTTAATATAGTAGTCGAAGTATTGCTGTTAGCTGCCCCTTTTTCAAAACGGTCATATTCTTTCATGGTCTGGTAGTCCAGATCCTTACGGTCAACCACAAACAGCACCTTGTCAATATACGGCAGCTTCGATGCCAGTCTTGCCGTCTTGAACGAAGTCAGCGTCTTGCCGGAACCTGTGGTATGCCAGATGTAACCACCACCCTCGACACTACCGTACTTCTTATAATTATTGGCAATTTCGATACGATTGAGAATTCGCTCCGTAGCCGTAATCTGGTACGGCCGCATGACCATCAGCATATCCTCAGATGTAAAAATACAGTACTTCGTAAGGATATTCAGAATCGTATGCTTTGCGAAAAAAGTCTTTGTAAAATCAATCAGATCTGGAATCACACGGTTATTGGCATCTGCCCAGAAGCAGGTAAACTCAAAACTGTTACTGGTCTTGGTTTTACTTGCTCCCCGTTTCTCATGCTCCTTTTCCGCATTCCGTCTGGTGCTGTTAGAATAATACTTTGTATTTGTACCATTGGAAATGACAAAAATCTGAATGTACTCATACAGTCCGCATCCTGCCCAGAAAGAATCCCTCTGGTAACGGTTAATCTGATTGAACGCCTCACGGATGGCTACACCTCTGCGTTTCAGTTCAATATGCACAAGAGGCAGACCGTTTACCAATACTGTAACATCATAGCGGTTGTCATGCTTTGCACCATTTTCCGTGCCAATCACATACTGATTGATGACCTGCAGCCTGTTGTTATGGATGTTCTTTTTATCTATGAGTGTAATATTCTTGGAAGAACCATCATCACGAGTCAGGACTTGAACATTATCCTCCTGCATCTTCCTGGTCTTTTCCACGATATGCTCATTTGGATTGGCAACAGCATTTTTGAAAAAGTCATCCCACTCTGTGTCTGAAAACTGATAGTTATTCAGTTCCTCTAATTTCTTACGTAGATTGGCAATCAGGTCTTTCTCCGTGTGAATAGGCAGATATTCATATCCCTGTTCACAGAGCAGACGGATAAACTCCTGCTCCAGTGCTGCTTCGCTCTGGTAACTGTCAGAACGCTTCTTGACTGGCTCATATTCTGTGACAACGGTATTCTCCGATGTCTCCGCTACAATATTAAAGTACGGCACATCCTCGCCTCCTTACTTTGGTAATTCTTTAAAGGATAATAGCTTATCCCTGTAATATTCATACTGCTTCTGGCGTGCTTCGATTTCTGCCGGAAGTCCTGCGGACAGGTCATTGCAAATACTATGAAATTTATTCAACACCTTCACAATTTCCCATTGTTTTTCTATGCTCGGAATAGCAAGCTGATACTCAGCAATCGTTTTTCCTGTTAAGGATGCTCTTGTTGTAAATGCGCAATGGCTTGTAACATACTTTCGGAAATCTTCCGTAGAAAAACAAAATGCACAATATTCCGGCAACAGATAATTTGTTTTTGGAGTTGCTTTAATGGTAAATCCATTAAATACACAATCGCCAATATCATCAAGCATTACCGATGACCAACCAACATCTTCTGCTGTCTCTGACGTTCTGGTAAAAAACACATCTCCACGGTGAACTCCCAACTTTTCAATTTCTGCAGGAGTGCATTCAACCAGTGCGGTAATATCCTCTCCGTTAAGAAATCTGTTATTATAAACATCCGTATATCGGATAAAAGGAATACCTGAACCAAAGAAATCTTTTCCTTTACTCAATCCATTACGGAAATCAAATAAACTTCCCATTGGCAGTGTAACATAACCAAACACATATTGAATGAGCTTAATTGCACTCAGCTCTGTCTGTCTGTCCGTCTGTCTGTCTGTCTGTCTGTCTGTCTGTCTGTCTGTCTGTCTGTCTGTCTGTCTGTCTGTCTGTCATGAGCGTGCTGCCTGTTTCAGCAAATGTCAAGAGCAAATCTCGATAATATTCATATTGCTTCTGGCGTGCTTCGATTTCGCCTGGCAAGCCAATATTCAAGTCAGTACAAATAACATCAAAATGTTCGATTACCTGTACCAACCTTTTTTGCGTATCAAGCGGTGGAACAGAAATAAGCACTCTTCCAATATCATCCTTATTTATTTTTGTAGGTGTTGCATCCCACAAAATCCATTTACTCAATTCTCTTCGACCCCAACCGCTTTCTAAATAAAACTTCAAATACTTGCTATCAAGAACTTCTGTATTTGGACGCAACAGTGCAAGCGAAACATAATAGGCTAAATCATCATCGCGATCTACCACTGTACATTTTCCGATAATGCCTGCAGTAATCCTTGTCATAAAAACATCACCTGTGCGGGGTTTAATTTTGTATTTTTCATAAGCTTCAGGTGAAATAAACTTTTGTGTTCCATACAGATCATCAATGTTTTCTACACTCACAAATGGTATTCCACCGTTAGTATATTTTGGTGTTTGATGTGTTCCGTCATAAATTTCACAAACAGTATTCAGCTTAACTTTTTCAGATTTACACTCTTTTTGTATTAAAGTGTCTCTGTAATAACTATACTGTTTCTTCCGAGCTGTAAGCTCGGCTGTAAGCTCGGCTGTAAGCTCGGCTGTAAGTAACGTGAAAGAGTCCACAATATGGACTATTTAACGTTGTACCTCCAGAGGAGGTACAGGGAGCATAAACTCCTCTATCATAGGCTTTCTTATAGATTTCACGGTCGCACTTACGGCCTTACGCATAATAAAATTCTTAAAAAAAGCGCGAAAATAATGATAAGCGAACTTAACATCAACTGAATTATCAGTAAAATGTATACGATACACCCTTTGATGAATAGCATATTTGCCATTCACATAATGGTATATTTCTCCAATCCCACCTTCTCCAGGTATAATAATTGCTTCTTCATCATATTCCCATTCATTTTTTCTTTTCACGGTTTGTGAACGTATAAAAAATGGATACTTTCCATCTTCCTGTGCTTCATTGCCATTACTGCTTCCAGTTCCAACTTCTGCCAATTTTTTTATTGGTTTATATTCAACTCCGTCAGGACAGAATTCTTGAATCAAATCATCAATTTTACTCATTTTTCTGTCCTCCACTTAATTTATGATATTGTTTTTTCCATGCACGAGACGGCTTTCTACAAATACCATCTTCAGATGTAAAAGCACAAATATTTGTAATGGAATTATTAGCACATATATCTGGGTTATTTGCTCTGCATCCATATGTCTGCACTTCCGTGTCAAGTTCATTTAACGGGGCATTAAAAGACACTTTTAATTCTTTTGTACTCATGAGTTCACCTCGATTTCTGCGATGATTTTATCAATCTCATCACGGAGCACTTGCTCACGGGCAACAATTTCTTTGATTTCCGCATTAAGTTTCACAATGTCAATTTTCTCTCTTGTATCTTCTGCTTCAACATACGTAGATACAGACAAATTATAATCATTGCCAGAGACTTCTTCATAGCTTGCCAAATGTGCAAAATGTTCCATTTCTTCACGCTTAGCAAACACATCTACAATCCGATCAATGTTCTCTGGTGTCAGCTTATTATTGTTAGTCACCTTCACGCATTCACTTGTGGCATCAATAAACAGGGTCTTGTTGTCTGTCTTATTCTTTTTCATTACCATGATACAAGTCGCAATCGAAGTTCCAAAGAACAGGTTACTCGGCAACTGAATAATACAGTCGATATAGTTATTGTCTACCAGATATTTACGGATTTTCTGCTCTGCACCGCCACGGTACATAATTCCTGGAAAACATACAATGGCAGCAGTTCCATTAGAAGCAAGCCATGATAAACTGTGCATAATAAACGCCATATCCGCTTTACTCTTAGGTGCCAGAACTCCAGCCGGAGCAAAGCGAGGATCATTGATGAGCAATGGATTTTCGTCTCCCGCCCATTTGATAGAATAAGGCGGATTAGACACGATCAGCTCAAATGGCTCATCATCCCAATGTTGCGGACTGAGCAGTGTATCTTCACAGGCAATATCAAATTTATCAAATCCCACATCATGCAGAAACATATTAATACGGCACAAATTGTAGGTTGTGATATTGATTTCCTGCCCATAAAAGCCATTACGGATAGCATCTTTTCCCAGAATTTTCTCAGCCTTCAAAAGCAATGAACCCGAACCACAAGCAGGATCATATACCTTATTGATTTCTGTTTTACCTACAGTTCCAAGCCGTGTAAGCAATTCGGATACATCTGCCGGAGTAAAGAATTCCCCACCAGATTTTCCGGCATTTGATGCATACATAGTCATAAGATACTCATACGCATCTCCGAAGGCATCAATGGAATGATCCTTCACATCTCCTAGATTCATCTCTCCTACACCATTCAACAGTTTAACAAGTTTTTTTTTTTTTTTTGCAACTGTAGACCCCAGTTTATTTCTGTTTACATCATAGTCATCGAACAATCCGGCAAAGTCACTCTCTGCCTCACTGCCTTTTGCTGATTCTTCGATGTGACGGAACACGCGCTCCAGTGTTTCATTTAAATTTTCATCATTTACAGCCTTGGCACGGACATTACAGAAAAGCTCACTTGGAAGGATAAAAAAACCTTTTTCTTCTACCAATCCCGCTCTTGCTTCTTCTGCATCCTCATCCGGCATTTTTGCAAAATCAAAATCCGTGTTGCCCGCATCAATTTCACCATTGTTTATGTAATTACACAAGTTTTCGGAAATATAACGATAAAACATCGTTCCAAGAACATAATTTTTGAAATCCCAGCCATCAACTGCTCCACGCAGTTCATCTGCAATCGCCCATATTGCACGATGAAGTTCCTCTCGTTCTTGTTCCTTTTTGGTATCAACCATTCTCTTTTCCTCCGTCATTTATAATATCAGACAGATCTTCCTCTTTATTCATTATACGTCTTGGATCTATCGGTTTTTCTGCATCCTTTGGTATCATCCACATTCGCCCGATAAGAACAGCGCCTTTAACTCTGCCTTCCTTGCAAAATACTGCAACTCTTCTTTGCGAAACATTCCATTTTTTTGCTATTTCCGCTGATGATAAATAATCCATTCGTTTTCCTCCATCAATTCCAACAAATGATATTAAGATTATTATATTCGAGATTGCGAATAGTTGCAAGCTAATTTATGCCCCATATTTCATTTGCTTTAGTTATAATCAAACGGCCATCCTCGCACTTCACTTCAATCTGCTCTCCGATGTCAAATCCCAACTCCGACAGCCACTGTCCCTTAAGTACAATGCTTGGTGTCCTTTTGTACTGGTATCCGCTTGCTTCGTAAACTTTCATTTCTCTATATTTTTTATATGCCATAGGCTTCTTCTCCTTTTGCTGATTTATTAGGCTTTTGCGGTAAGATTAACTTCCGCTAAATTATTGCTTCTTTTGCCAATTTATATGTTTTTTGTGATACCCCCTTGAACAAGGGAAACGACAACGGGGAATAATTTCCTCGTCTAAGCACAGTTTTAGAATGTAAATTATAGCGATATGTAGAGGCACAAACGCCCATTTTATGCGGGTTTCAGGCACTAGGGGGATATCCAACTTTAGAGTCTTAACACCGGAAATCGCTAGGATATGTCCAATCCCGTTTACCTGATATAATTCTTTCATTTCCTGATCCATACCGCTTTTTTCACCAAGGAGTATTGCCGCAAGTGCTGAACCATCCCGTTCTCCCATCTCGCGTTGCAGCATTTTCTGCCAGTTCATCCGGAATTTTTCAAGTCTGTCTTTTAATTTGTTTCGTTTGTAATCCGTAATCTGTATATCATCCGATCGGACTTTCCCATGGATTCCCTGTTTTTGATAATAAAATTTCTGATCAAAATTTCCCGGATTTCTGGCCTCTTCATAAAATGATACCTTTCCACACACTTTAAGCTGGTTTCCTATATGTAATTTTTGGCTGGAATTTGTATAAATGATAATTTTCGATTCTTGAAATTTTTTTGAGTTTGAATAAATAGAATTTTCTTTCAGATAGATCATCCGGCAGTTCTCTTTTTGCTCTTGCCTGTATATTTTGCCGCAAATGGTAATATTATCACCTTCTGCGGCATATCGTTCAATCGGGGAAGGACGAAGTTCTTTTATGAACCGCTCTCTTCCCCACACAACCATAGAAGCAATGATGCATAGAACCATCAGACACACACTAAGAAGCGGTCTGTTTTTCACATGCTACTCTCCTTCCACAATATTGGGATTTCTGGAAAGAGGTTTTTCCAAATTTATCTTTCCCATATAAGTAATATCTGTTTTTCCGTCAATCAGGATCTGTACTCTGCTGATCGCACTTCCATCTACAATAGAATTCACAATTGCATATACCGGAACTTCCGGATTCATTACATTCGTCGTATCAAGGAATCCGGCGTCCAGATTCACGTAACAGATATGATCTTTTACCGATACACTAAGTACTTTTGTTCCTTCTGGGAGCACTGCTGATTCATTATCCGAATCCGGTCCCTTGATCAGCTGTTCGACCAGTGCTTTTTCTCTGGACACACTGCTACTGTATCTGACATTTACCTTTTCTTTTACAAGACGGGTGCCCTTTTTATTTCCATAATATAAAAGAAATGTCTCATTCTGATAAGCATGCAGACTGGATCCCGTATTCTGTACAAAATCCGATGGCTGCATATATCCTATCTCCTGGCCGTTCTGATCCTCCAGCGGCTCTCCTTCTATCGTAAACAATACAGTATCTACTCCATCTATCTGTCCAAGCGACTGTACCACCGATGCCCGTAGTACAATTTCTTCCGTTACACTCAGTTTTTGATATGCACGATTAAAATCCACTGTCAGATTTTTGGAATGAAGCGACCAGTTCTTTATCTTTACACCTTTCACAAAGGCACTGCGATAATTAATATTATCTGTATTTTTCTGGACTTTCCCTAACACATAATTAATCTGCGCTTTTTTTGTCTTTCCTTTGATTCTTGTGCCCTTCTCAACCAGTGAAACTCCCTCTGAGTCTGTATAGTAAATCCTGGTGTCGCTAACCTTGTCCTCTTTTTTACATCCTGATACTGCTATGATGCAAACAGCTATAAGCAGCAGGATCTTGTAAATTTTTTTCATTTTCATCTTAATCTCCTTCTGCCTAAGATACATAGTTTAACGGAATTCTTACCGTAAAAGTAGTTCCTTCCGATGGCTGACTGAATACTTTGATCGCCCCTCTGTGCATAACCACTGCACTTCTTGCGATTGCCAGACCAAGTCCTGTTCCGCCAATTTCTCTTGAATGGGACTTGTCCACCCGGTAGAATCTCTCAAATATATGTTCCTGTGCTTCAGCAGGTATACCGATTCCCGAATCCGCCACCTCAATATAGCAGTTTTTGTGATCCGCATTTAAAGATACATGCACCCATCCATTTTCCTTATTATACTTGATGGCATTCTCCACCAGATTCGATATTGCCAGAGAGATCTTCATCTCATCTACCTCTGTCGTCACCGGACGAAAACTTTCATAGACCAGTTCGATATTTCTTGTAGCCGCAATCGGACGCAGTCTCTTTAATATCTTTTCTATCAGTTCGTTCATATTTTCTGACTTTATATTCATTGTATTCGCGGTCTTGTCCATCTTGACCAGCGAAAGCAGGTCATTAATAATCTTATTTTCTCTCTCGATTTCTTCCGACATGTCCCCCATAAATTCTTTATAGAGTTCTACCGGTGCATCTTCCTGCAAAAGCAGCGAATCCGCCAGTACTTTCATGGATGTCAGCGGTGTCTTTAACTCATGTGACACATTCGATACGAATTCATTTCTCGAGTCATCCAGAGTCTTCATGCGTCCCGACATCTTATTGAACGCTTCCGATAATTCCATTGTCTCTGTGTACGTATTCTCATGAAGGTAATCATCGTCATAGCCTTCTGTAACCGCAGAAATGGATTCTGTAATGCGTTTAAAAGGTTTTAACATAGCCATTCCCGAAAGCACAGCAATCATAAGGATAACCAGGATCGATGCAAGTGCTGCCACATCTGCTTTGTTTCTTAAAATCTCCAGACTGTCCAGGACAGAATCTGTCGGTGCACTGACAAGCAATACTCCTACAATCGAATCATCTTTTCCTAAAATCGGCGCTGTCACTTCTATATATCTGTTTTTCTTATTGTACTCGCTGGTTCCTTTTTCTTTGAAACATCGGATCACATTACCCGATACGATAGTTTTTCCTTCATCCATTTCATATGTATCTTCCTGGATCTTAAAATTACCATCGATTACCATTACCCGGCCGCTGTAGATATTAGATAGCTGAACCAGTTCTGTTCTGATCGTCTCTGACGTATCTCCCGTAAGATAGCCCGAACTGCTCAGCTGATTACTGAGAATGGTACATTGATTCTGTATCTCAGCAGTTCGTACCTCCACTGCTCTTTTCTCATAGCTGGTCAGGAACACCCCTCTCATAATCAATACCGGAACAATCCCTGCCAGTGCCACCAGCAGGATGATCCGGAATTTCATGCTCCTGAATATATTCTTTTTAAAATATTTTTTAACCCCTGAAATAATAACCCACTCCCCATTTCGTATAGACATATTTTGGATCGCTTGGATTCGTTTCAATCTTTTCACGAAGTCTCCGGATATGTACATCCACAGTTCTTGCATCTCCCGGATACTCATATCCCCATACGATATTCAAAAGATTCTCTCTGCTGTAGACTTTACCCGGATTCATGGCAAGCAGTTCCAGAAGATCGAATTCTTTTGCTGTCAGATTGATTTCCTTTTCTCCGATGATCACGCGTCTGCTTTCGCAGTCAATCTTCATCTCGCCTTTTACGATCACTTTTTCATTTTCCTGATTTTTATCGCGCTTGCTGACACGGCGCATAATGGCTTTGATCCTTGCCTTCACTTCCAGAATATTGAATGGCTTTGTTATGTAATCATCTGCTCCATAATCCAGTCCCAGGATCTTATCCATATCGTCGCCTTTTGCTGTAAGCATAATGATCGGAACATCCGAATATTCCCGGATCTGCTGACACACTTCAAAACCGTCATATTTCGGAAGCATGACATCCAGAAGAATGATATCATATGCATTCTCCTTTGCCAGTTTCAGTGCCTCTTCTCCGTCATAAGCACAGTCCACATCATATCCATCCTGCTCCAGACTAAACCGGATTCCTTTTACTATCAGTTTTTCATCATCCACAACCAATACTCGTCTGCTCATGTTCCTACTCCCTTGTCAGATCTTAATTTGATCTTTTACTTTCTGAAATACACCGTCTTTAATACCTTCCACTTCCATCAGATCTTCTATCTTCTGAAACTTTCCATGCTCATCTCTGTAACGAATGATCGCGTCAGCCTTCGCCTCTCCGATTCCGGATAGTGTCATCAATTCGTCCTTCCCGGCCGTATTAATATCCACCTTGCCATCTGCCGTACTTCCGGCATCTGTGCTTTTTGTTGCATCTGTCTTTTCATTATCCGCATTCTGTACGAAAGTACCGTTGTTCTCTGTTCCGGCTTTTGCCTCTTCTTTCGTCGGAACATATATTCTGGAACCATCTTCAATCTTTTCTGCCTGATTCAGAGCCTCACCTGCTGCCTCATCCGTAAATCCTCCAGCCATCTGAATAGCTTCATACAAACGACTGTCCGATGTCAGTTCATACACTCCCGGAGACTTCACTGCCCCGCATACATGTACATAACAGATCTGTAGTTTTTCCTGCTTAAGGCTATCTTTTTCTGTCATGTTATCATCCGTTCCCGCTTCTGATCCTTCAGCCTCTTTTTCAGTATTTCCATCTGCTTTTTCCACATCCGGTTCACGCCCGTCCAACGAAATAAGTTCCGTCTGTTCCTGTGATTTTCGGTCTCTGCATCCGGTCAGATTCACGACACATATCATACTCAGTATCATGGTAAAGATCAGCAATATACGGCATATTTCCTTCTGTATTTTTCTCTGTTCTGTTATTCTGTTCTGTCTTTTTTCCCTATGCATAACTTCTCCTTTACAGCCTGTCGAAAACTGTAAATCCCCGCATATGCCTAGTGAAATAATTGTACTATTTCCACTGAAAAATTGCAACACCAATCAGGGCAATGGACATTCCAATAATTTTACGGATTTCCAGTGGTTCTTTGTCTACTCCGAACAATCCGAGAAGTTCTATTACGTACGCTACGATCAACTGCGAGATTACAATCAGAAGCGCTGCCTTCGCCGGTCCCAGTGCCTCCATACTCTTGATCACGGTCCATGTGATACCTGCACCGATCACTCCTCCGAGGAGTACATATTTGGGCTCTACCTTCCACAAATTCCCGATAGAATCCCGCCCGTCGATCAGCCATGCCGCTGCACACAGCAGAAATGCACTAAACTGCACCCATCCATTACTCACCCACATCCCCGTTGTCTTCGTCACCTGCGTATTAAATACTCCCTGTACACTCATAAGCGCTCCCGACAAAAGCGCAATCAAAAAACCAGTCATCTCCATACCTCCTGCTTATGCAGATAATATGTCCCATGACTGGTTTTTTATGCTGTTAATTTCAAAAAATATTACAGTACCTTCTTTAAAATCCGGATCATCTCATCCACATGCTCTTTTTCAATAATAAGAGGTGGTACAAAACGGATCACATCGTTTCCGGCTCCGATGATCAGAAGTCCTTCTTTTAAGGCCTCTTTCGTAATCTCGGATAATGGCTTTGTCACCTGTATTCCCTGCATCAGTCCTTTTCCTTTAACGGCCTTTACGCAGTCACATTCTGACTTCAGTTCTTCTAGTTTTTCTGTCAGATATGCACCGAGTTCCTGCACATGTGCCACAAGATTCTTTTTCTCAAAAATCTCGATCGTCTTACTTACAGCTGTACATGCCAGAGGATTTCCGCCGTAAGTAGTTCCGTGATCACCTGGCTCCAGTGAATACTTCGCGATCTCTTCTGTCATTGCAAACGCTCCTACCGGAATTCCGCTTCCGATTGCTTTTGCCATAGACATAATATCAGGTCTGATACCATAAGACTGCCATGTGAACATGGAACCGGTTCTTCCCATACCACACTGCACTTCGTCACAAATCATCAGAATTCCTTCTTCATCGCAAAGTTTGCGGATCCCTTTCATAAATTCCTCTGTAGCCAGATTGATGCCGCCTTCTCCTTGAAGCGGCTCCAGGATAATCGCACATGTTTTGTCTGTTACCAGTGCTTTTACACTGTCCAGATCATTATATTCTGCAAATGACACTCCCGGTACAAGTGGCTCAAACGGTGCACGATATGGATCATGACCTGTTACCGATAACGCTCCAAAGCTTCTTCCATGAAAAGATTCCTTCATAGCAATGAATTCATAACGGCCGGTTCCTTTTTTGTATGCATATTTTCTTGCCGCTTTTAAAGTTCCTTCTACCGCTTCTCCGCCACTGTTGGTAAAGAAAATCCGATCCATTCCGGTAATACGTTTCAGATCTTCTGCTGCTTTTCCACATACAGTATTGTAATACAAATTAGATGTGTGAAAAAGCTTGTCAATCTGTGCTTTTAATGCTTCATTCAACTCCTGATTGCCGTATCCCAACGAAGACACCGCATATCCGGCTGCAAAATCCAGATATTTCTTTCCTTCTGTATCATACAGATATGCACCTTCACCGTGATCTAACACAACCGGGAACTGGTTATAAGTATGTAACAAAGCTTCGTTTGTTTCTTTCATATATTCATTCATATATTCATTCATAGCTTATTCTCCGTGATAATATCTTTCTTCTACATCATTTTTGATTGCTGTTCCGATTCCCTTATTCGTAAAGATTTCAAGAAGCAGGCAGTGTGGAATTCTTCCATCCAGAATATGTACTCTGGATACACCGTTTTCGATTGCATCAATACAGTTCTGGATCTTCGGAAGCATACCTCCACCGATATATCCTTCCTCCATCAGCTTCTTCCCTTCGGAAACATTTAACTCTGAAATCAATGTAGACGGGTCATTCGGATCTTTGTATACACCTTCAATATCTGTTAAGAACGCAAGTTTCTCTGCATTGATCGCTTTCGCGATTGCACATGCCGCATCATCCGCATTAATGTTATAAGTATTGTATTCATCATCCAGACCGATCGGTGCAATAATCGGAAGGAAATCTTTTTCCAGAAGATCATAGATGAT
>RRZT011396542.1_pt1 | contig 12460 bp, 9 predicted proteins | sample 2165551 | NCBI WGS metagenome assembly RRZT01 (sample SAMN10456910, study PRJNA506462) | wastewater metagenome | biome: wastewater; feature: sludge; material: wastewater sludge; isolation source: wastewater sludge with Escherichia coli K12::gfp cells carrying plasmid... | place: USA: Moscow, Idaho ... | reverse complement strand
GTATCTGCACGTGTTCAGACAGGTTTAACAGCTGACTGTACAGTTCTTGAAATCGGTGATTTCCCATTAAGAGCAATCCCAGGAAAAGAACAGAAACATAATCAGTTATTAATGACTCGTCCAGCATTCGGTGGAAACACAATCGCAACAATCGCTTGCCCAGACAACAGACCTCAGATGGCAACAGTTCGTCCTGGTGTTATGCAGAAGATCGATCCTATCGAAGGAGCAAAAGCTGAAGTTATCGAATACAATCCTGGATTTACTCCAGACAACAAATACGTTGAAATCGTTGATATCGTTAAATCTGTTACAGATACAGTAGATATCATGGACGCTAAGATCTTAGTATCTGGTGGACGTGGAGTTGGAGAAGAAGGATTCGGAATGTTAAGAGAATTAGCAGATGTTCTTGGAGGAGAAGTAAGCTGTTCTCGTGCCGTTGTAGATAACGGATGGCAGTCAAGAGATATTCAGGTTGGACAGACAGGAAAAACTGTACGTCCTAACGTATACTTCGCAATCGGTATTTCTGGAGCAATCCAGCATGTTGCAGGTATGGAAGAATCTGATATCATCATTGCAATCAACAAAGATGAGACAGCTCCTATCTTTGATGTAGCTGATTACGGAATCGTTGGAGACTTAAACAAGATCGTACCAGCTTTAACAGAAAAATTAAGAGCAGTTGTTAAATAATCAACTTTTGAGAATTTAATCCTTAAGTAGTCCGCGGTAATTTTATCGCGGACTTTTTATATGTATAAGGAAAGAAAACTATTATAAATATTAATAACTAAGAAAAAGATGATTGACATTATTTATGAATCATGATATTATATATGTAAATTAAAGTTCATATTTATTCATAGGGCAAACCTGTTGAAAGGCAGGGACGCAAAGCCAAAGGGTCTAAGGTCTTTTTAGAGATTATGACAGCCGGTTGCCACATTTAACATTAAGGGAATGTGATATGGATATTTTATCCTGATAGAGGCAACCGTTATAGATTATGAGATTATTCTATATACGGTTTTTATTTTTAGGAAATAGGGAGCCTGAAGATAACATTTTGCCACGAGTAAGATATCAATGAGTGGATCCTATAGAGAATATGGAATTTTACATTTCTCACTGGTTTGTTTTTGTGAAGGGGTTCGCAGAAAGAATCACTGACAATGGGTTGTCAGTTTTATGTAGTGAGGATACATGGGGATTTTTCATATTAGCAGAAGTCATGGTGTAGGGAACCATGACTTTTTTGTTATAAAATTTTTTTCTGCGAAACAGGATTATTTTTTGCCTAAAAAGAGTTGATATGATAAAATACAAGGAATAAAAACAAAAAGGAGATAAAGATGGAACATATACAGAAAGACGATATTATCATCAGAAAAGGAATTTTACATATATTAGATAGTCATACAGGTTACCTTGGGCTATCCAGCCAGCTTCTTGATATGGGACCAGATCTTATGGAATTTGTCAGAGGGCATATTTTTAAGATTATGGAAAGTGATGATGCGAAAAGATGTCAGTTTGATGGCAGTGTTTCACCAATTTTAAGTCTGTTAGAAAGCATGGAAGAGACCGATGACGAGAGTTTTATTGAGGCAACGAGAATACTTGGAGAAAATTTATTTGACATCATGTGTGATAGCGTTACAATCCCGGCAGGAGATTTACTTTGTGTTACATTTCAAGTTCAAAGTGTAGTTCATCTGGCATTGCTAAAAATGAATTATAAGGTGACATATGTGCATCAGGAAGAAGAAGATGTACAGGCAAATGATATCGTGAAACAAAGAGTTATGCCGACAGATTCGGCAAAACTTACAGAAGCAGTTATTATTGATCTGTCAGAATATAAAGTGCGATTGGTAGAAAAGAAATATGAGATGTTAAATGGAGATAAGATCAATTATCTGTCAGAACGTTTTTTACAATGTTATGCAGATCTTGCACCAAAAAAGAAATTTCAGATTTTAAATAAAGTCATCAATGATATCAACAATCATTATCCAGAAGATGGTATTGCAAAAAGGCTGGATATGAAAAGCCGTTTAAGAGAAGAATTTTCAGAGAATCAGGCGTTTAAAGTTAATGAGATCGGAGATAAACTTTTTGGAAATCATCAAGGAAAGAAACAGGAATTTGATGAGAAGATTGAACGATACGATATGCAGTATGATACATTTACTGTAGCAAAGGAAAATACAGTAAAGAGACTTGAATATCAGATGCTAGAAACAGATACAGGGATTGAGATTAAGATTCCAATGGAAGAATATAATATGAAAGATAATGTTGAGATCATTGAAGAATCAGGTGGTGGAAGCACGATCATCATTAAGAATATTGAGAGCGTAAAAATTAAATAAAAACAAATCCCGAATCCAACAGAATGAATGGATTCGGGATTTTTAAAATTTGGAAAATTTAAAAAACTATTAAACCTTTTTTGGAAGTTTATTTATTAGATCTTCTCCAGATATGAGCAGTTTCAGCATCTTTGATCAGCTGGTCTCTGAAGTCTGGATGAGCGATGTTAATTAATGCTTCAGCACGTTCCCATGTAGACTTACCTTTTAAGTTAGCCATACCATATTCGGTAACAATATAGTGAGCATTTGCACGAGTATCAGTAACGATAGATCCATTATGTAATGTAGGAAGGATTCTTGAGAATGTCTCACCTTTCTTATTTGTGAAAGTAGAAGACAAGCATACGAAACTCTTACCACCATTAGATAAGTGAGCACCCATAACGAAGTCAAGCTGTCCGCCGGCACCACTGATCTGACGAATTCCTGAAGATTCAGCACTGATCTGTCCATAAAGGTCAATATCTACCGCATTATTGATAGAGATAAAGTTATCAATGGATGAAATAGTAGCAATGCTGTTTGTATAATCAACAGGAGCACTCATGCATGCTGGGTTATCATTTAAATAATCATATAACTTCTTAGTACCTGCTGCGAAAGCATATGTCTGACGATAACGATCGATGTTTTTATTAGCTCCAGTAATCTTACCAGCTTTTGCAATATCAACGAACGCATCAACGTACATTTCTGTATGAACACCTAAGTCCTTTAAGTCAGATTCTGCGATCAGAGATCCAACGGCATTTGGCATACCACCAATACCAAGCTGTAAACAAGCTCCATCAGGAATCTGATCAACGATCAGTTTTGCAACTGCCTGATCAACTTCAGTCGCAGCTCCTCCGCCACCTAATTCATCGATTGCTGGATTATTTCCTTCAACGATCATATCAACTTTGGAAATATGGATTCCTTCTTCAAATCCTCCAAGGCAACGAGGCATATTCTCATTAACCTCAACGATAACGCATTTTGCTTTCTCAAGCATAGCAGCTGTATGAGATGCACTAGGACCAAAGTTGAAATATCCGTGAGCATCCATAGGTGCAACCTGCATCATAACGACATCAGTTTCTGGAAGATAATCACGATAGTAGCTTGGTAATTCAGAGTAACGAATTGGTGCATAGAAAGAGAATCCTTCATTGATCCATTTTCTTTCTAAACCACCCATGTGCCAGGAATTCCATGTGAAATGGTCCGCTGGATTTTCAATCTGAGTGATTGCCAGTGGGCGCATAACGATACCACCATGGATCTGGATATTTTCAAGATCTGGCATACGTTTTGCCAGTGCTTCATCTAAAGCTACTGGAGTTGTTACGCACCATCCATATTCCAGACGGTCTCCAGATTTTACAACCTTAACTGCTTCATCTGCTGTTGTTAATTTTTTTTGATATTCTTGCGTGAATGACATAATAAGTCCTCCTAAAAATAAATTAGATGAAATCTAAGTTTCATTGTTAACACACTAGTTATATTTTATCATTTTGAATGTGTAAGTACAAGAGAAAATGTTAAAAAATTATCAAAGTATCTTAAAAAAACCAAAAAAATTATGAAAATTGATTCTATAAAAATACATAAAAGTATAAAAAACAGTAGTTATTTTAGAAAGATTGTACTATAATAGGAAGTTGTATTTAGGAGGGATAAAACAAATGGAAAATAAAAAACTAACATGGAAACATTATCTTGGAATTGCAGTTGTTGCGGTACTGGTAATCTATTTTGTGATTGGTTTTTACTTCAGTAAGAAATTCTTCTGGGGAACTAAGATCAATGGAATGAATGTTGCTGGAAAGACAGTAGATGAAGTTGTTGAGATTTTCAATAAGAATGCAAGTGACTATTCTTTAACTATCAAGGAAAGAAAAGGAAAGACAGAAACATTAACAAGTGATCAGGTTAAAACCAAGTTTGAAGGTGCCGATGAGATTAAACAGATTAAAGAAGATCAAGGATCATTTGGATGGATTAAAGGACTATTTGGTACAGAACATTATGACAATGTGACAATGTATTCTTATGATACAAAGTCTTTCAATAAAGCATATAAGAAACTAGGTGCATTCAATAGTAAGAAGATGATCAAGACGGCGAATGCAAAACCAGTATATAAAGATGGAAAATTCATCATCCAGAAAGAAGAGGAAGGAACAGAACTTAAGGAAGATATAGCAGCAAAGAAGATTGGACAAGCTGTCAAAGATGGAATTCCTTCAATTTCTCTGGATAAAGAGAACTGCTATAACAATCCAGAATATACATCTAAGAGTGACAAGCTTGTAAGTCTTACAAAAGAGATGAACAAGAAGTTAAAAGGAAGTATTACATATAAATTTGGAAAACAGGTAGTTGTTCTTGATAAGAATACATACAGTAGCTGGTTAAAGACCAAGAAAGATTATTCAGGATATAAAGTAGACAAAAATGCAATGGAAAACTGGCTATTAAAATTTATGTATAAATACAATACACAGTATGGATGGCATAAGTTTAAAACACATGATGGACGTACAAAGAAGATCTATGGTGGACCATATGGATGGCGTATCAGTAAAGACAAAGAAATGGCTTCTGTAAAGAAGATGTTAAAAGAAGGAACAACAGAAACAAGAGAGCCATACTGGAGAGAAAAAGCGAAAGTCTATGATGGTGTTAACGGAGATATCGGAGATACTTATGTAGAAGTAGATATGGGTGCACAGACTGTTTATTATTATAAAAAAGGAAAATTAAAATTTGCGACAGCTTGTGTTACTGGTAAGCTTACAGCAGACCGTAAGACACCAGAATGTGTTGCGTATATTCTTTATAAACAGCCAAGTGCGACATTAAGTGGACAGGGATACAGTTCTGACGTTAAATACTGGATGCCATTCATTGGCAATGTAGGATTCCACTCTGCACCATGGAGAGGATCCTTTGGTGGAAGTGAATATGTTTCTAACGGATCTCATGGATGCGTTAACCTTCTAACATCTTCCGCAGCAACATTATACAAATTAGTAAGCCAGGGTGACCCGGTTGTAACATACTATTAATAAAAATACAGGGGAGTTTGCCAATAAACTTCCCTGCTTTTTTATTGTTGGTGGAGAATCCTTAAAAAACAGGACTCATTAATATAAGCAAATAAAAGGAAATAATGAAATGAGAATTACTATGACAGATTGGATCCATCAGGTATTGGATGGATATATCAAAGAAGGAGACTGCTGCATTGATGCAACGATGGGAAAAGGTGGAGATACTTATTATTTATGCAGTAAAACAGGAATAGATGGAAAAGTATATGCCTTTGATGTGCAGGAGGATGCATTAAGACAAACAAAAGAAAAGTTAGATAAGCATGAAATGAATGCAAAACTGATCCTGGATGGACACGAACATATGAAAAAGTACGTCAAAGAATCAGAAGTATCCTGTATTATGTTTAATCTTGGCTATCTTCCGGGTGGAGATCACCATCTTGCAACGAAGACAAACACAACGATTGAGGCAATACAAGCAGGGTTTGAGCTGCTAAAAACTGGTGGGATCATGAGTATCTGTATTTACAGTGGAGGAGATAGTGGATTTGAGGAACGAGATGGTGTACTTGAATACTTAAGTCAGCTGGATGATCGTAAATATTTTATTGCAAGACAGGACTTCCCGAACAAGAGAAACAATCCGCCAATGCCAGTATTTATCATAAAATTATAATAAAGAAACAATGGATTCCATATACTTGTATTATATTGAATTTTCGATGAATAAGAAGAAAGGTATGAGGATATGAAAACCATTGTTTTTGTTTTTTTATATATGATCATATGCAGTGTACAGATATATTCGATATCAGCAGACGAATTAAATTTAAATGCAAAGGCAGCTGTGATCATGGATGCTGAAAGCGGCAAGATTCTCTATGGAAAATCTAAGGACCAGAAAATGCCAAATGCAAGTACGACAAAGATTTTGACGTGTTTATATATTTTAGAACATTGTGATATTGAAAAGAAGGCTAAAGTTTCCAAAAATGCTGCAATACAGCCGAAAGTAAGATTAGGGGTTAGAGAAGGAGAAAGTTATAAAGTGAAAGATCTACTTTATGGACTGATGCTGGAATCTTATAATGATTGTGCAGTAGTGCTGGCAGAATACGCCGCAGGAAGTGTAGAAAAATTTGAAAAAAGAGTCAATCAGTTGGCAGGAAAACTTGGAGCATCCAATACACATTTTGTAACACCAAATGGACTGGATGGGACAGACAAGAACGGAAGGCATGAAACAACCGCACAGGATTTGGCAAAGATTATGGCATCTTGCATTAAGAATCAGCACTTCCTTGAAATTACACAGGCAAAACAGCATACATTTACGGATGACAGTGGGAAGAGAAGGTTTACCTGTAACAATCATAATGCATTGTTATCTACTATGCAGGGAGCTATATCTGGGAAGACAGGGTATACTTCGAAAGCGGGATATTGCTATGTCGGAGCAGTGAAGCAGAAAAATATGACGATGACACTTTCAGTTCTTGCAAGTGGATGGCCGCCACATAAAACCTATAAATGGAACGATGTAAGAAAGCTGGTCCAATATGCCACAGATCATTACGAGAAACGAGAGATTGTTGCAGATACAAGTAAGATCAAAGAGATTTATGTAAAAGATGGCTTAAAACAAAAAGTCTTATTAAAAACAGGAAATCTGAAAGTTTCATTTCTGGTAAAGAAAACGGATCAGATAAAGGTTGAGAGTATTTTGCCTTCATACGTTGATGCCCCTGTGAAAAAAGGGCAAAAGATTGGAGAAATTCGATATCTGGTCAATGGGAAAAGTCAAAAGGTCATACCTGTTTACACAAAACAGAACATAAAACGGAAAGATTACTGGTACTATTTTGAGAAAATTATTCAAAGATTTACGCTGACACGAGAATGTGCTATGATAAAACAGATAAGATAAATGCGAGGAGGCGAAACAATGCTGTTTTTAGAATATCCAAAATGTAGTACCTGCAAGAAAGCAAAGAAATGGTTGGATGAACATGGCGTATCCTATGAAGACCGCCATATCATCGAAGACAATCCAACAGCCGAAGAACTAAAAGACTGGCATCAAAGAAGCGGACTGCCGCTGAAACGATTTTTTAATACAAGTGGCATGAAATACCGTGAACTTGGATTGAAAGATCAATTACCAGAAATGTCAGAAGAAGAACAATATGAATTGCTTGCAACAGATGGAATGTTAGTAAAACGACCACTGATTGTAGGAGATGATTTCGTGCTGATTGGATTTAAAGAAGCACAATGGAAGGAGACATTATAGATGAATCGAGCAAATGCATGGACAACATATGAAGAAGCAGATTTAAAGGCGTTAGAAGAACTTTGTAAGGAATACAAAGATTTCTTATCCAATGGAAAGACAGAAAGAGAATGCGTGGCACAATCTATAGAACTGGCAGAGAAAGCCGGATATCAGGATTTAGAAGAACTGATCAAGAATCAGACACCATTAAAAGCAGGTGATAAAGTTTATCGCACATGGATGGAGAAAACGATCGTATTATTCCAGATTGGAGAAGATGCGATCGAAGACGGATTAAATATTTTAGGAGCCCATATCGATTCCCCAAGACTGGATTTAAAACAAAATCCATTATATGAAGATACAGAGATGGCATTATTAGACACACACTACTATGGTGGAGTCAAAAAATACCAGTGGGTTACACTTCCAATGGCATTACACGGAGTTGTAGTTAAAAAAGATGGAACAAGAGTCAACATCTGTATTGGAGAAAAAGACGAAGATCCAGTAGTGGGAATTACAGATCTTTTAATCCATTTATCAGGAAAACAGATGCAGAAGAAAGGGAATGTGATCGTAGAAGGAGAAGACCTTAACGTTCTGATCGGAAGTAAACCATTAAAAGACGAAGAAAAAGAAGCAGTTAAGAAACAGCTGTTACAGTTATTAGATGAAGAATACGGAATAGAAGAAGAAGACTTCTTATCCGCAGAGATTGAAGTCGTACCAGCAGGAAAAGCAAGAGACTTTGGATTAGATCGCAGCATGATCATGTCCTACGGACAAGATGACAGAGTCTGTGCCTATACATCCTTAGCAGCTATGTTAAATGTAGAAGCACCAAAGAGAACATCCTGCTGCATCTTAGTAGATAAAGAAGAGATCGGAAGTGTTGGAGCAACTGGAATGCACTCTAAATTCTTTGAAAATACAGTCGCGGAAATCTTAGCCTTAACAGGAGATTACAATGACCTGAGATTAAGAAGAACCCTGCAGAATTCCTACATGCTATCATCCGACGTAAGCGCAGCCTTCGATCCAAACTATCCAAGTGTTATGGAGAAGAAAAACTGTGCATATTTCGGAAAGGGCTTAGTATTAAACAAATACACCGGAGCCAGAGGAAAATCAGGATCCAATGATGCAAACCCAGAATACATCGCCCAGTTAAGAAAGATCTTTGATGATGCAAAAGTAGCGTTTCAGACAGCTGAACTTGGAAAAGTTGACGAAGGAGGCGGAGGAACGATCGCTTACATTCCAGCAGCCTACAGCATGAATGTCATCGACTGTGGCGTTGCAGTTCTAAGCATGCATGCACCATGGGAAATCACAAGTAAGTCCGATATCTATGAAGTGGAAAAAGGATATGAGGCATTCTTGAAGAATTGTAGATAAAATTTGATAAGATATGTGAAGATAAGCTGATATCACAGAAATATGTGGTGTCAGCTTGTTTTAATATAGGGGGGATATGATAAAGTATAAGAAGAATTGATCTATCATCTGGCACAGAACCGTATGAACACGTCAGCACTTAATGAGCAGTGACGATAGTCGCTGTCGAATTTAGTGTCTGTTACGTGAGAATCCGAGTGAAAACGCGTTCCGAGCCAGATGATAGAGCAATTCTTCATTTATAGCCTAGATAGTATCAATCAATCTATTTCGCTGGAATGATCTCAATCCAATACCCATCTGGATCATTAATAAAATAAATCCCCATATCATGGTTCTCAAAACAAATACATCCCATCTTCTCATGAAGTGCATGCGCCTGATCAAAATCATCTGCAGTCAAAGCAAGATGAAATTCCTCATCTCCAAGATTATAAGGCTCTTTTTGATCACGCATCCAAGTAAGCTCTAATAAGAAATCAGAAGAGTGATCGCCAAGATAAACGATCTTAAAACTTCCATCAGAAGAATCCTTTTCGCGGACAACATCAAGTCCTAAAGCTTCTTTATAGAATTTTAAGCTCTTTTCAAGATCTAAAACGTTAAAATTAAAGTGATTAAATTGAAACATAAAAACATCCTTTCTTATTGTACTGTAATCATTTGAAAATGAATAAAAAATGATTACAAATCTTAAAAAAAATTTAAATTTATCATATCAGCATATTTATATGTTTACAAGAAGAAAATGCAAAGATATAATAGAAAAGAACAGGCGGAAAGAAAGGAGCAATATGAAATCATTTAAATTAAGATGTAAAAAATTATGTGCAGTCGTATTAATGATCGTGACAGCATTTGGATTCTCATTTGCAGCACCAAAGACTGCGAAGGCTGCCAATACAAAGTATTGGATCAAAGTTAACAAACGGGCAAATGTAGCAACTGTTTATCAGTTAAAGAGAGGAAAGTATAAACCAATCAAAGCATTTTTGGTTTCCTGTGGAGGATCTAACACACCATCAGGTACTTTCTATACACCAGCCAAATATCGCTGGCAGACATTGATGGGACCAAGTTATGGACAGTATTGTACAAGGATCCATGGAGGAATCCTCTTCCATTCTGTATGGTATTATCAGAAAGATAAGAGAACACAGTCAACGGTACAGTTTAATAAACTTGGGCAGACGGCATCTCATGGATGTGTCAGATTATCAGTAGCAGATGCAAAATGGATCTATGATAACTGTGCACTAAGAACAAAAGTTACTGTATACAGCAGCAAGAACCCAGGACCTCTTGGTAAACCAAAAGGAATCAAAGTGTCAACATCCAGAAGAATGTACTGGGATCCAACAGATCCAGATAAGAAGAATCCATATCGCAAACAGAAAGCAACGATCAGTATTTCATCAAAGAAAGCTGCGACAGCAGAGTATGGAACTTCTTATAATATAAAATCTGGTGTAACAGCAAAAGATAAGATCACAAAGAGAAGTCTTACAAGCAAAGTTACATACGGAGTAACAAAATACAGCAATGGTAAGTATAAGAAGGCAAAATTCTCAACAAAATCACTTGGAACATATCGAATCAAATATGCTGTAAAATCTTCTTTAGGAGTTACAACAACAAAGACATTTACAGTGAGAGTTGTTGATACAAAGGCACCAGTGATCACAGCTAAGAATCGTACAGTGAATATCAATACAACCAATGCAGTCAGCGGTGTATCTGCGAAGATGGCAAGTGGTAAGAGTGTAACAAGCAGCATGAGTGTGAAGATTAAAGCACCAGGTGCAAGCAGCTACACAACATACAGCTATGCCAAAGCAAAAGCATACAAATTTACAAAAGCTGGAACATATTATGTACAGTATGTTGCGAAGAATGTGAACAAACCAAATCGTGCAGCTACAAAAACTGTTAAGATCACAGTTTTAGGTGATGCAGTGATCAAATCACCAAAAACAGTGACAGTGGAATATTCAGCAACAGAGGATCAGATCAAGGCAGCAGTATATAAAGCAATTACGATCACAGACAATGGAACAACTGTAAAATCAACTGCAGCAACTGTAACAGTTTCAAAAGATACTGAAACAGGAGTTATTACAGCAACAGTTTCTTACAAAGGAAAGAATGGAAAGACTGTAACATATAAAGTTACAGTAACAGTAAATGTAGAACAGGAAGCCCAACAATCCGCAGAAGAGCAGACTGATCAGCCAGTTGAACAGTAATTATAATTTAAGAGAGGAAATGTATCTGGAAATGATGCATTTCCTCTTTATAATTTTTGAAGTTTTTTAGCAGGATAGTTGACACGACATTTCAGTATGATAAAATAAAAAAGATTAAAGAATTTATCAGCTGGCATAAGCAATAGGACAGTCAGCAAGAGATAGATACGGCTAGGAGGAATAAAATATGGCAACACCTTATAACCATAAGGCAATCGAACAAAAATGGAGAAAACACTGGCAGGAACATCCTGTCAATGTAAATGACGGTAAGAAACCAAAATATTACTGCTTAGACATGTTCCCATATCCATCAGGAAGTGGACTTCACGTAGGTCACTGGAGAGGATATGTGATCAGTGATGTATGGAGCCGTTACAAACTGTTAAATGGATATTATGTCATTCATCCAATGGGATGGGATGCATTCGGACTTCCAGCAGAGAACTATGCGATCAAGATGGGAACACATCCTCGCATTTCTACAGAAGCCAATATTAAGAACATCAAACGCCAGATCAACGAGATTTCAGCAATCTATGACTGGGATATGGAAGTTAACACAACAGATCCTGAATTTTACAAATGGACACAGTGGATTTTCGTAAAGATGTTCAAGAAAGGTCTTGCATATGAAAAACAGATGCCGATCAACTGGTGTCCATCATGTAAGACAGGACTTGCAAATGAAGAAGTAGTTAATGGTAAGTGTGAACGTTGTGGAGCAGACGTTACAAAGAAAAACTTAAGACAGTGGATGTTAAAGATCACAGCTTATGCAGATCGTTTGTTAGCAGATCTTGATAAACTTGACTGGCCGGAGAAAGTTAAGAAGATGCAGGCAGAGTGGATCGGTAAGAGCCATGGTGCAGAAGTTAACTTTAAGGTGGACGGAAGAGATGATGAGATCACAGTATACACAACTCGTCCAGATACACTACATGGAGCAACATTCATGGTATTAGCTCCAGAACATGAGCTTGCGAAAGAACTTGCAACAGATGAGACAAGAGAAGCAGTAGAAGAATATATTTATCAGGCATCATTAAAATCATCCGTAGACCGTATGCAGGATAAAGAAAAGACAGGTGTATTTACAGGAAGTTATGC
>RRZT011915853.1_pt1 | contig 12461 bp, 8 predicted proteins | sample 2165551 | NCBI WGS metagenome assembly RRZT01 (sample SAMN10456910, study PRJNA506462) | wastewater metagenome | biome: wastewater; feature: sludge; material: wastewater sludge; isolation source: wastewater sludge with Escherichia coli K12::gfp cells carrying plasmid... | place: USA: Moscow, Idaho ... | reverse complement strand
TGAAAAAAGAATCTTATAAAATCCGCTTACTAATAGATAAAGCATCTTCCGAAATATTTGTAAATGATGGTGAAGTGGTACAAACAAATACAATGTTTCCTTCGGAACCATACAACACATTGACCTTTAAGGTGGAGAACAATACGATTGATGTAAAAGAAATAAAAATATATAAGCTGAACTAGAAAAAATTATTAATATGAAACAGAAAAATATATATCTGGCTCTTGTCCCTGTTATGCTTTCTTTCTTTGCAATGGGATTTGTAGACCTAGTGGGTATTGCAACTAATTATGTCAAAGCTGACTTTGCTTTGTCCGATACGATGGCTAACTTATTCCCATCTATGGTCTTCTTTTGGTTTCTGGTCTTGTCCGTACCCACAGGTATGCTGATGAACAAGATAGGAAGACGAAAAACGGTAGTTATTAGTCTTGCCGTAACAGCCTTGGCGTTGCTTCTTCCTTTTGTTTATTATTCCTTTCCATCTATGCTTGTTTCTTTTTCTCTACTGGGGATTGGTAATACATTGATGCAGGTTTCTCTCAATCCATTATTGTCTAACTTGGTAAAAGGAGATAAACTAGCCAGTTCTCTTACATTCGGACAATTTGTAAAAGCAATAGCTTCGTTCTCAGCTCCTATTATTGCTGCCTGGGCAGCCAGTTCGCTTGGCGATTGGAAGTATTTGTTCCCTATATTTATGGTTGTAGCTGTTGTTGCAACAATTTTTCTTGGTATAACATCAATCGAAGAACAGGATGAAAAAGGAAAAGGCTCTACTTTTGGTCAATGTTTCGCTCTTCTAGGTGATAAAATCATATTGCTTTCATTTATAGGTATTATGTGTCATGTGGGTATTGATGTAGGAACAAATGTTACAGCACCCAAGATACTGATGGAACGTCTTGGAATGACTTTGGATGAGGCAGGATATGCAACGAGTGTTTACTTCTTGTTCCGTACAATTGGGTGTTTCTCAGGAGCATTCATTCTGGCACGTTTTTCAGCTAAAAAATTCTTCATGTTTAGTGTCGCTTTAATGGTACTGGCTGTTATTGGGTTATTCATATTCAATACATTAACACCTATTTATGTTTGTATCGGACTGATAGGCTTAGGTAATTCCAATATATTTCCGGTTATCCTATCTCAGGCATTATTGTATATGCCGGATAAGAAAAACGAAGTTTCGGGTTTAATGATTATGGGACTTTTCGGTGGTACTATTTTCCCTCTATTGATGGGATTATTGAGTGATGCAATGTCATCTCAGACAGGCGCTTTATTTATATTAGGAATAGGTGTTATATACCTAGTCTTATTTTCTTTGAAGTTGAAAGATAAAGTTGCTTGAAATAAAATCAATGGAATAATATTAATTTAAGAATAAATTTAAAATATGAATAATACAGTTGTTGGTCTTGGCGAAATACTATGGGACGTATTTCCTGAAAGAAAGGTACTGGGCGGAGCCCCTGCTAATTTTGCATATCATGTATCGCAGTTTGGCTATAATGGATATGCCGTAAGTGCTATCGGAGATGATTTACTGGGAAAAGAAATACTTTCAAGTTTGCAAGAAAAAAGGTTGAATTACCTTATCGAAACAACCGATTTTCCAACAGGGACAGTACAGGTGACATTAAATCAAACGGGTATTCCACAATACGAGATTTGCGAGAATGTAGCTTGGGATAATATTCCATTTACAGCAAAAACCGATAATCTGGCTAAAAATACAGGTACAGTATCTTTCGGTTCACTAGCTCAACGCAATGGTGTATCAAGAGAAACCATAAAACGTTTTTTGGCGGCAATGCCTGAAAATAGTCTCAAGATTTTCGATATTAATATCCGCCAGCATTTCTACACCAAAGAATTGATACATGAATCACTTCAATTATGCAATATGCTCAAAATTAATGATGATGAAGTTATCATTGTATCAGAACTATTTGGGTGGAAAAATATGGAAGAACAAGATATTTGTAAAAAGATATTAGAGAATTACAATCTTGATATTGTAATTCTGACAAAAGGAACAAATGGTAGTTTTGTGTTTACTCCTAAAGAAACATCTTACCAACCGACCCCTAAAGTGCATGTAGCCGATACCGTTGGTGCGGGAGACTCATTTACAGCAGCTTTTGTAGCTTCATACATGCATGGAGATCGTATAACAGACGCGCATCAATTGGCGATGGAAGTGTCTGCATATGTATGTACTCAGCATGGTGCAATGCCTAAATTGCCGGATGCTTACTTGGAGCTATTCAGAAAATAAGCAATCTGAACTCAAACGATTAAAAGCACCGTATTGAGTCAAACAAACGGTGCTTTTTTTAATACCTTTGGTTCAAAATACTTTCCTGACCATGAAAATATTATCAATCATTTGTGGATTTCTATTTTTCCTATTGTTCTCTTCTTGTGATAATGGGAATAAGTCTGGCTATGTCATTGGCGTATCTCAATGCAGCGATGATTTGTGGAGGCAAACAATGAATAATGAAATGCTTCGGGAAGCTTCATTTAACAAAGACATAAGCCTGAAAATAAAAACAGTAAAGGACGATACAAAACAGCAAATTAAAGATATAGAATCGTTAATAGATGCAAAAGTCGATTTGCTTATCATATCACCTAATGAATCTACGGCTATGACTCCTATTGTTCAGAAAGCCTATAAAGCCGGTATTCCCGTTATTCTGGTTGATAGAAAAATTGACACTGATGATTATACTGCATATATTGGAGCTGACAACTACCAAATTGGAAAGGAAGCGGGACTATATGCAGCAGGTGTATTGAATGGGAAAGGGAATATAGTTGAAATTAGAGGTTGGAATGGTTCTACCTCCGATGCAGAGAGACACGCCGGATTTATAGATGGGCTAAAGAACTATTCTGATATTCATATAATTGCAGAGAAGAGAGGGGATTATCTCAAGGTTGAGGCAGAAAAACAAATGATTGATATTCTGAAAGAACATGATCGTATTGATCTTGTTTTTGCCCTGAACGACCCGATGGCTGTAGGAGTACATGAAGCTGTTTCGAAATATAGTGGTAAGCTTCCTTTCATCATAGGAGTAGATGCTTTGGCAGGAGAAGGAGGAGGTATTGAAAATATACAACGAGGATTGCAAGACGCTTCATTTATTTATCCGACGGGAGGTGATAAGGTTATCGATCTGGCTGTAAATATTCTCAACCACAAACATTTTAATCGGGAAAACATCCTTTATACAGCTGTTGTTGATAAAAGTAACTATCGAGTGTTGCAATTACAAATGGAACAAATAGTTGAGCATCAGCAGAAATTGGAAAAGATGAATAACTTACTAAATGAAAGTCTGATTCAATATTCGAATCAAAGAACTTTATTTTACGGAACTATTCTTGTTTTACTTTTGATAAGCATTCTTTTGTTTGTATCTATCATAGCTTATAGAAGCAAAAGTAAATCTAATAGGTTATTGGAAGAGCAAAAAAATCAATTAGTATCATTATCTCAACAATTAGAAGAGGCGACCCATGCCAAACTGGTATTCTTTACTAATATTTCGCATGAATTCAGGACGCCTTTAGCGTTAATTTTAGGACCTGTCGAAACTTTACAAGCATCAGAAAATTTATCCTCGGAACAAAAGAATTTATTAGATATAATAAGAAGGAACAGCAATAGTCTATTAAATCTTATATCACAAATTATTGAGTTCAGGAGTTTCGAGAACGGGAAAATGAATACTTTTTTTGCTCATGATGATATAAAGTTATTTTTGGAAGATTTAAATACATCTTTTTCGGATTATTCGAAACGAAGGAATGTTGACTTTCAGTTCGAATATACGGATGATCTTTTTCAGATGTCGTTTGATAAAGAAAAGGTTGAGAAAATCTATTTCAATTTATTATCAAATGCTTTTAAAAATACTGAAAAGGGCGGTTTTATAAAGATTTCATTATCAAAAGAGAGAGATAATAATAAGGATTATGCAAAGATACTAGTATTTAATAATGGGAAAGCCATTCCTAAAGATAAGATAAACAATATATTCAATCGGTTCTACAAAGTGAACCCCAATGACTCAGGTACAGGTATTGGTTTAGCACTTGTATCTGCTTTAGTCGAAGTTCATCAGGGAAAAATAAGTGTTGAAAGCATAGAGGGAGAAGGTACCACATTCTGTGTCTTATTGCCTTTTCAGCAAGATAATTCAGAGGGGATTTCAGCTAGTTTTTATGAAGCTGGTTATATTCAAAATCAGATGGCAGTGGTTGCTGAAAATAAAATTATGAATGAGGTACTAAATGAAATTTCAGATGAAAACAAGCCGATTATTCTTCTGATCGAAGATAATCCCGATATGCGTAATTATATGCGTATGTTTCTCGAATCCGATTATGAAGTAATTGAGGCTGATGATGGTAGCTCTGGTATAGAAAAAACAATTAAATACATCCCAGATATAATAATCTGCGATGTTATGATGCCAGAGAAAGATGGATTTGAGGTTTGTCAGATATTAAAGAAGAATATATTGACCAGTCATATACCCATAGTTCTTTTAACTGCATGTTCATTAGATGAGCAAAAGGCTATTGGCTTTGAAAGTGGAGCGGACGCATATATACCCAAACCGTTTAATGCAAATATTCTCAAAATCAGAATTCGGAAATTGATTGAGAGTAGGCAAATGTTGAAAGAGACTTTCAGTAATAGTTTTATTAAAGAGAACAAGAAATCATCGTTTGCTAAAATAGAACAGGACTTTATAGATACATTTCGGAAGCATGTTACCGAAAACATATCTAATCCTGATTTAAATATTGATGGTATAGCAAAGCAACAGAACCTATCGAGAGTACAACTTTATCGAAAAATAAAATCATTGAGTGGCTATTCGCCTAATGAATTAGTTCGCATTATTCGTCTTAAGCATGCTGCACAATTACTATCAAGTGGCTTATCGATATCTGAGATTGCTTATCAATCTGGATTTTCATCTGCATCTTATTTTACAAAATGTTTTAAAGAGTTCTATAAAATGAGTCCTACTGATTATTTAAAAAGCTAATATTATTCGAGTTAGCATGTTTGAAGCATATATTTAGATAAAGATAAAACAGGGTGAGATGATTTGTCCTGCAATTCTTCTATTATTCATAAAAAAATGCTTATGATTTCATTTACAAACAGTTTGAAAAGGGAAATCGACCAATCATTGCAAGGCATTAACGTTAGTGATGGTGATACTCTTAAAAAGGCAGGAGAGGTGACTCTTCTATTGAAAAATGCGTTTGATCAGTTAAGGACATTTATTCTTGCGTATGAATTCAAGAATGAAGATGAAGAAATTTTGTTCTTCAAGAATATCAAACCAAATCTCTTTTGTAATTTGATTTATTATTGTGAAATGTATAACATTGAAATTAATCGTCCTACAGGAGGCGAAGTTGAACTAAAGTGCTATTTAGAAAAAGAATTATGTCTATTAAAAGATTATTTTGATAGAAACAAAAGTTTCTATTGTTATTATCGATCTGGAGAAACAGATAGGGATAGATATTATTTTCTTAGGGGAAAGTCAGACAATATACTTGATCGTGAAAGTTTCTCTTTTGAACGGGACCCAAGATTTTCGACAGTTTGTGATTTTAAAATGATGAAAATCTTAGCTAATGAAAAGATAGAAAACTATATTTTATCCGAATTAACCAAACTAAAGAAATCTCAATTAATGGGCAATACAATTCATTTGCCAAAAGTGAAGCTAACTTGGACGGCAAGTAAAATCTTTCTAATTGAATTAATCTATGCATTGTATTTGTTTGGAGCTTTCAATCATCGAAAAGCGACACTTAAACAGATTTTTGCCTATTTTGAAGATGTGTTTAATGTCGATCTTGGAGCTAATCCATCAAAAGCCTATACAGAGATGCGGGAACGCAAACAACGTACTACATTTTTGGATAAGCTAAGAGAAACACTCTCTAATAAAATGGACGAGGATGATGAAAAGTAAAAAAATGCCTATGAATTAAATAAAAGACCTTAACAGTATCATCATACTTTTTGCTTTTCATTTCATCTTATAAAACAAAAAACTGGTAATTTTTTAGATATACATAGAATGAAATGTGAACCTGAATGCTATATAATAGCGTGGATCACATTTTTCGTATATCAGGTTATACCAGTACCCTTGTTTTGAAAAATAGTGACTACGCTATTTTGAGTTTCTCCCCTAATTTTCCCTATCTACATTTCTTATTTTTATTTTCTATCGATCTGTTTTTAATTATATTATGTTGTAAATAAACACAATAATATTGATGTTTGAAAATACTTATCCCTACTAGGGATTTCTTGTTATTGGTATAAACGAACTTTGTTGCCATAGAAACAATAATATCTGGCAATGGAAACAATGTTCAACAATAGCTTCAAACAACTCGACAGAAAATTGGACGAAGTCCTTCGACTTCTCAAAGCCAAGAACCGTCTGGATGGTAAAAATATCCTTGACAACCAGGATTTGTGTCTGATGCTGAACCTTAGCAAACGTACATTGCGGCGATATCGTGCAAACGGTATACTACCCTATATTCAGATTGCCGGAAAACCTTTCTATTATGAGTCAGATGTTGAAGAATTTATCCGTAAGAACAAACAAGATACAGCCTTGTCTGACGAATAATGTCAAATACACACACATGAAATTAATATGTAAAGTATCGGAATAATCCGGTACTTTTTTTTTTTTTTACATCCCTGAAATCATTTTTTATGGACATAGCCGGACAAAAGCGGCCATCTCTCTGACAATCAGCAAATCCTATTCTTTTTCATTCTATTTTAGCCCCCGAAAGTTATTGACTCCGTTATCCCCGGAGATTTTATTAACAAAAGAGACAGCCTTCGAGGTTGCATAAGTAAAATTTATCGTAGACTGTGTAAATAAAACAGCCTGCGGCTGCTAATTATCCAAATTAATTAAATGTTATGAATGAAAAATTAAACAACCAGAAAGAACAAGACGTTCTGTTGGTCACAAAAAAAGACAACACCAATCCCAAAGTTGTCACAGGATTGAACGAAGATGGTACCCCTAAAACCGTTGAACCTAAAAAAGTGAACGAACCCGATTTCCTTAAAATCGACAAGCATGGCGATGCCTTGGAAAACTTCATGTCCAATTTCATGCGTCAGTGCAAAGAACCTACCCACTTCCATTTTTTCAAAGTACCATTGAATGCAATAGATAATATTGCCAATGTGTTGAGCAATATGCTTAAAGATCCCGAAAATCCATCCAACAAAAAGTTCATAGATGAAATTCGCGTTCTGCCCGAAGCCTTTGCCAAGAAGCCCTATCAGGCTATCGATGAATCCCGCATCGACTGGTCTCAATTCGAGAAGCTGGGAATCAATAAAGATATGATTGACAAGAAAAGTTTGGATAATATGCTGAATTGGCAAAAAACACCGACACTTCTACCTATCAAAGCAGAGATAGGAGATACTATTATCCGCACTGATGCTCGTCTTTCTTTACGGGAAAATGCTGATGGTAAGCTCAACCTGATTGTACATGCCGTACGCAAAGAACCACAACTGGACGGTTTTGTTTATGGAACCCGATTATCGGAAGATGATAAACAAAATCTTCGCCAAACAGGGCATGCAGGACGATTGGTAGAGATAGAACCCGTCAAAGATCAGAAGATGATGGCTTTCCTTTCCGTTGATAAACTAACCAATGAGTTGGTTGCCGTCCGTGCCGACAGAATCAAAATTCCAAATGAAGTTAAAGGCGTAATACTTGATGAAGGACAAAAGAAAGATCTGTCCGAGGGTAAATCCGTTTATATCGAAGGAATGACCTCAAAGAACGGCAAAGAATTCAATGCTACCGTTCAGATCAATGCTGATCGCCGAAGCCTTGAGTTTAAATTCGACAACGGCAATAAATTAGAGAAATCACAAAACCAGAATCAAAACCAATCCCAACAACAAGATCAATCCGAAGGAACAAGATTTCGCATCCCAACAAAACTTCTTGGAGCAGAACTCTCCGAACAACAGCAAAAAGACCTGAAAGAGAATAAAACCATCTATGTGACAGGGATGACCGACAAAGCGGGAGAGCCATTCAACGCCTATATCAAAGTAAATACCGAAAAAGAAAAACTCGACTTTTTCAAATGGAATCCAGACAAAGCCAAAAAGCAAGGAGCGGAAGTTACACCTGATAATGCATCCAAAACACAAGTCGCTGTCAATTCCGAAGGGAAGACCAATGAAGCAACCAAAGATGTCAAAGAGCCATTAAAACAGGAACAGACTGAGCCAAACCAGAAGCAACAGGAACAGCAGGAGAAAAAAGAAGTCAAAAAGGCCAAAGGAATGAAAATGTAGTATCGCAGACACTTTTGTAAATATTCAATTCGTGCCAATAACAGCACCATTGGCATATCGGCACATTAACTCATTAAAAAATTAGAAAACATGATCGCAATTATAGCAGAAAAACCTTCAGTGGCACGCGAAATTGCTGCCATTGTAGGAGCAAACAATAAAAAAGACGGTTATCTCTGTGGTAACAATTACAAAGTAACCTGGGCGTTGGGTCACCTGATTCAACTAGCCATGCCCGAAGAATATGGACTAAGGAGTTTCGTTCGGGATAATTTACCCATTATTCCCGAGCCTTTTAAACTGATTCTCCGACAAGTTAAATCCGGCAAGGAATACAAAGCCGATCCCGGAGCATTGAAGCAAATCAAAGTCATTCGATCCCTATTCGACGAATGTGACAAAATCATTGTCGCCACCGATGCCGGACGTGAAGGAGAACTTATCTTCCGCTACATCTATACCTACTTGGGATGCACTAAACCATTCGACAGGTTATGGATCAGCAGCCTGACCGATAAAGCTATCAAAGAAGGTTTTCAGAATCTCAAAGAGGGAGCAGTTTACGACAAACTCTATGATGCAGCTAAAGCCCGAAGTGAAGCCGATTGGTTAGTGGGTATCAATGCCAGTCAGGCAATAAGTATTGCTGCGGGACAAGGCGTATTTTCATTGGGGCGTGTACAAACACCAACCTTAGCAATGGTTTGTTCGCGTTATCTGGAACATACCAATTTCACACCCGTTCCCTATTGGGAATTACGGTTAGATACATCTTTCGGTAATCAGGAATTTTCCGCCATCACGAAAGACCGTATCGAATCACGCTCCATAGCTAAAGAACTATTTGAAAAACAGAAGCAACAAAAATCGGTTATAGTCCAAAGCATCGAAAAGAAAGAGCTTGTACAAGAACCACCTTTGCTTTATGATCTGACAACCTTACAAAAGGAAGCCAATAGCAAATACAGTTTTTCGGCAGATAAGACTCTATCTGTTGCCCAAAAGTTGTATGAGTCAAAATATATCACCTATCCCCGAACAGGTAGCAGGTATATTTCTGATGACGTGTTCTACGAAATACCACCATTGATTGATAAACTATCAGCACATCCCGTATTCGGTGCTTATACAAATATTTTATCTACCAAGAATCTGAATATACGTTCGGTGGATAACAAAAAGGTAACAGATCATCATGCCTTATTAATTACAGGACTTATGCCTGAAGGGATTGGTTACGATGAACGTAAGATATACGATATGATTGCCGGACGTATGCTCGAAGCATTCTCAGAGAACTGTATCAAAGACCAAACAACCATTACCTTGAATTGTGCAGATACACTTTATGTCGCCAAAGGATCGGTAACCAGAGAAGCCGGATGGCGTGATGTTTTTGAAAAAGAAAGTAAGGAGCAAAACAAAGATCAGGAGAAGGACAAAGAACTGCCAACTTTAACCGAAGGTCAGGAACTGTTCGTCACTCAGATTCAACTATTGGAGAAACTAACCAAGCCGAAACCGCTTCATACAGAAGCAAGCTTGCTTAGCTCAATGGAAACAGCAGGTAAAGATTTAGAGAATGAAGAACAACGATTGGCTCTAAAATCCTGCGGAATCGGAACTCCTGCAACTCGTGCATCCATCATCGAAACTCTTTTCTCACGTGGTTATATGGTAAGGGATAAAAAATCGCTGATTCCTACCGATAAAGGTTTGGCTGTTTATGATGCTGTAAAAGACAAACGCATTGCCGATGTAGAGATGACAGGGATGTGGGAAGATACTTTTGCCAAGATTGAATCGGGAGATGTTAATGCCACTAACTTCAAAAAAGGAATAGAAGTATATGCTTCACAGATAACCGAAGAGTTACTCAATACCTCGTTGAATTTACCTCAAAATGAAACTGCCTCATGTCCTAAGTGCGGAAAAGAAATAAATTTCTATCCCAAAGTTGCCAAATGTTCCAATTCTGAATGTGGTTTGATGGTATTTACTTCACTATCGGGTAAAACTTTATCAGCCGACGTTATCCATACTCTATTATCAGGCAAGCAAACCAATACAATTAAAAGTTTTAAAAGCAAAACAGGTAAATATTTTGATGCAGCTTTGATATTGGACGAGGAGCATAAGATCAAGTTTATATTCGACAATAGCTCTGGTAAGGGTAACAAGTTCAAGAAAAAGAAATAGCAAAAGAGCCTACGGCTCCCCAAAGCAAACGGCACTTGGGTATCCCTCCCAAGTGCCTCACTAATTATCCAAATTATCCGGTCTAACCCGATATGTCTCACGACATAATATTCGAAGAAAAACGTATATGAATAATTTGAAGTGAGACAAAGGTAGGGATTTTTTAGAGGTCGTAGACCTCTTCTATTATTCTTTTAAAACAATCAATAAAAATAAGTATGAAACAGAATAACAATCCAATAGAATTATCCTATTACAGATTAACACTTTTGTCTTTTCTAAAAGAAAGCCATCCACACTTAGCTACCGATAGGGATTTCATTAAATCCCGAGCAGATGAAGCGGCCGAAGCCTACTCTAATGCTATTAAAGATGACTTGTCTCAAACCGAAGCAGAAGAACTGGCTAATTTGACATTGTTTAAAGATCTTCTTTTTTCTAAACACGATACCATTGTCAATGTACTTTGGAATGAATTTTCAGAGATCATTCCGCAAAGTCAGGCGAAAGAATACGCTGTGAAAATTCTTTCTCAATGCGAGTTCATCTTCCTGCAATACCCTCTTTCGGATGAGTTTATTTATTCGGATGAATACAATAAACTCTATACAGAACTAACCGGATTTATTGACCTGTGGCTGGAAGCAAATGAGTTATAACAAGAAAGCTCATTTGCGAGCCAATATTGATGCTATCCGTACTGTCTTTGCTCTTGAAAAAGAGCAAAGGGCAGCTACGAATAATGAAAAATTGATAATGCAGGAATATTCAGGATTCGGAGGACTTAAATGTGTCCTCAATCCTGCGGCTTCACTATCGGATATTGGCAGTTGGGCAAAATCCGAACTAGACTTGTTTCCAATGGTTGTAGAACTGCATCAAGTGATACGGGATAATACAACATCCGAAAAAGAATACAAACAGTATTTAGCAAGTATCAAGAATTCTGTATTGACAGCATTTTATACGCCACCCGAGGCAGTACAAGCAATTGCCCAAGCAATACAAGACTCTGGTATTACCATCAATCGCTTTCTTGATCCATCAGCAGGTATGGGCGAATTCCCCAAAGCTTTTGCTGAAAGTAATGTAGAAAAAATCTGCTTTGAAAAAGACTTATTGACCGGAAAGATTTTATCACATCTTCATACAGATGAAAAAATAAAGATTGAAGGCTTTGAAACGATTGAAAGTCGGTATAACAACTACTTCGATCTGGTATCAAGCAATATACCATTCGGTGAAATAAGTGTTTTCGATGCCGGCTTTATGAAACAAGATAAACTGCATCGGGAATCCACGCGTACAATCCACAACTATTTCTTTGTAAAAGGAGTCGATACACTTCGTGAAGGAGGACTAATGGCTTTCATTACCTCACAGGGTGTTATGAACTCTCCAAGCAATGAACCTGTCAGCCAATGGTTAATGGAAAATACCAGTCTTGTTTCTGCTATTCGTTTACCCAATAACTTGTTTACTGAATATGCAGGTACAGAAGTTAGTAGCGACCTGATCGTATTACAGAAAAATACAGCAAAGGAGAAACTCAACTTTTGGGAGGAATTATTTGTAGGCAGTTCGTTAAACAGGGAAACTGAAACATATAGCAATGACTATTTCTACAATCTAGGTAGAATCGTACAAACAAGAAGCTCTATCGGAACCGATCCATATGGTAAAGCAGCACAGGTATATATTCACGAAGGTGGAATAGAAGGTATTGCCGATGATATGCGGAAAATGTTGAATAGCGATTTAAAGTCTAATCTGAATATTGATTTATACAACCAACATTTGGTAAGTAATTCTCAATCAAAACAACAACCTGCAT
>RRZT010222966.1_pt1 | contig 12465 bp, 11 predicted proteins | sample 2165551 | NCBI WGS metagenome assembly RRZT01 (sample SAMN10456910, study PRJNA506462) | wastewater metagenome | biome: wastewater; feature: sludge; material: wastewater sludge; isolation source: wastewater sludge with Escherichia coli K12::gfp cells carrying plasmid... | place: USA: Moscow, Idaho... | reverse complement strand
TAAATGGAAAACCATTGATGGCATATACAATTGAAGCTGCAATTCAAAGCAAAATGTTTGATCAAGTTATGGTATCAACAGATTCAGAAGAATATGCAGATATTGCTAAAAGGAATGGAGCAAAAGTACCTTTTATGAGGTGCAGTGAACTTTCAAATGATATTGCATCATCTTGGGATGTAGTAAGAGATGTATTAGATAGATACAGAGAAGCTGGCAAGGTATTTGATACTGTTGCGTTACTTCAGCCAACATCTCCGCTTAGAACGGCTGAAGATATTATTGAAGGATATAAATTAATGAACGATAAATCAGCCAATTCGGTCATAGGAGTATGTGAAGTAGATCATTCTCCACTATGGATGAATACGCTTCCAGAGGATAATTCTATGGGTAATTTTATTAATCCTAAGGTTGTAGGATTACCAAGACAAGAACTAGAAAAGTATTATAGAATAAATGGAGCTATTTATATAATAAAAACGGAGTATTTATTAAAGATAGATAATATTTATAAATATAAAAGCTATGCCTTAATAATGGATAGGATGAATTCTATTGATATAGATCAGGACATTGATTTTATTTTAGCTGAAAGTATTTTGAAAAATAGATTTTTAATGAAGTAAGCAATATAGTGATGAATCCAAATAATGTATAAAGAGATATTTAGAAAAACTTAGTTAATGGAGGTTTTTATTTATGGAATTTAACGAAAATAAATTTGATATCACAAATACTGATGACTTTAATAAAAAAAAGCTATATTATCGTGAGGAGGTCTTAATAAATTTAATTAAAAATGATAGAAAAAAAGATGCTATTGAGAAATTAAATGGATATATGACAGAAGATTCACAATATATTCCTTATCATATTTTAAAAGTGATTCTTTCTAAGGCTAGCGAAGTAAGTGATTCTTTATTTATATTAAATAAAACTATTAATTCTTCTACAAATAAAATAATCATTCATACAGAAATAAACAAAATGTTTCATCTTAAAATAAATGAATATATAGAAGAAGCAATAAAAAGAAAAACTAATGAACTCAATACAATATTCTCTGACATTAATACAATTTCAGAGAAACTAGATAAAAATGAATATATGAAATATCCTGTAATAAAAAGATATACAAATAATTCAGGAAATGTTATTTTTGGAATTGAACATGATAGTATAGTGAATGCTATTTTAAAATATATGTCAGCAATTGAAAAAATGGATATGGACATAGGTAATGAAATCATTGATGAAATGAAAACTACGGTATATATAGAAAAACTAGCTAACATATATATAAAGACTTTTAAAAGGTATAAAACCTGTTATTATAATCGTAATGAAAATGTGAGTATATCAGATATAACATTAGAGTTGTATAGTGATTTTTTAAAAGAGTCAAAAGAAATTATAAAAAAAAGACTAGAAACATCAGGAGATTTTTATGAAAATAAATGGAAGGAAATAGTTCCAAATGAAGACGATGTTAACGAAAAACAGTTAGAAGAATTTTATAATGCATTACCATTTCCGATTGGAGCTTTTTCGCCATTGAATTTGACAAACTTAAATTTGGCATATTATGCATTGCCAATTATATTTATAAATTCCTCTCAAAATATAAAAAAAGTTTTTGACTATGGTGGAAATACAGGGGATACATTAGTAGCGATAAATGAAAGCTGTGATGTAGAAGTTTGTATGCTAGTTGAAGAGAATCAAAATTTTATAGAGTATGCTAAATTTAGGGATTTAAAAGTTAAAAGACAGGGAATGATTTATAAAAAAGAAAGTGAGCTTATCCTAAATATGGAACAATACATTGGCTTTTTTGACTTTGGAATATGTACGGAAGTATTAGAACATGTATTTGATGTAGAAAAAACAGTGGAAACTTTATCGAAACTTCTAAAAAAGGGTGGGGTATTATATGTAACTGCATCATTTGGATTATATCCAGAGGCCTCACATCTAAAGAAAAATGTAAAATATGCAGGCAAAGAAGATGAGCTTATGGCAAAATATAACTTACAAAGAATTAATATAAGTGATTCGCCTATTCCTTTGTTAAGCAATATGTGTTTTTATCAAAAAATATGAAAAAGGTGAGCATATGAACAATATTCTATTAGTGTTCCCATATAGTGTTACAAAGTTAAAAGATTTTGAAGAAATAGTAAATAAGTTTGAGGCAGAAAACTATATTATCCATTACTTTGAAGGTATCAATAATGAGAATTTATTTGTTGATGGACTATTTGGTATAGTTGAAAATATGAAAAAATCATATACTGATATAAATAAAATTGTTGTCTTATCTAACATAAGAGAATTAATATGCTCTTGGTATAGATGTTATAATGGGTTAGTTGATGAATATGTGTATTATATAGATTCTAACAATAATTTTTTTATAAAAAAAGATGAATATTATTCATTCTTTAAAAATTTAGCTGACTTCAAAAGCATAGAAGAAGAAACCTTATCTAGTAAAATCTATATAAATATTGATAGTTTTAATTACGTAAATATTTATGATTTTCTTTTGAGTAATTCAAATTTTAAATATTTTAATGATTTTAGAAATTTTGATTTTAATAATAAAGAATATAAATTGGATGAAAGCAAAAAATATATTTTCAAAGATGTAGAATATTATTTTGGAGATTTAGATAAAAAATCAAAGAAATACTATATTGAAACCAATGAAGAAACTAATACTATCTATGATATGAATTTAATAAATACTTTAATAGAAAACATATATTTTGTTAAATATGTACTTATTAAGCTATATAATATTAATCAGACAGCAGAAGTATCGAATTTTTTAATAGTACTATTTGAAAAATTAGGAGAATACTTAATAGTGGATGATAGAGAATCGATACTAGAAGATATAATTAATTACTTATATACTACAAATGCTGAATTTAAGGAAAGAATATACATTTTATCCTTATGCGTACAATTAAAATCTAACAAAGATTCATTAGCAAAAAATATAATGAAAACACTTTTAGATGATAGGAAAAATATAGAATATCATTATGCTGTTTTGTACAATATTCTTTTTTATCAAACTCATTGTAATATGAAAATATATGATGAAATTTATTTACACAGAAGATACGAAATTATTAAAATAGCAGATTATTTTCGAAAAAAAGGAAATATAAGATCTAGGATTAATAAAAAAGTAATAACAGAGAACCTTGACGAAAAGAAATCTTTTAAAATTGCTATACATTATGATCAATTGTTGAGTTTGAATCATTCTCCTACAAAACTGTGTTTAGATTTATCAAAAAACTTTAAAAAATATTATCCTAATTTTAAAATTAAAATATTTGTAGAGGATAACTTAATAATTAGTAATAAAGAAATTATTTATCCATATCATTTTTCTTCAGTAGCATCATCTTACTGCAGAGAACAACATAAAGAATATTTAAAGGGATGTGATGTGGATATTTACTATTCTAATCCATGTATAAGTAAACAAGACAGAACAAACGAAATTGTTAGGGAGATTAATAAATTTAGCCCACATTTGATTTACACAACAAGTGATTTATCAGTTGCAAGAGAAATTTTATATCCGTATTTTCCGACGATATTTTTATCACATGGAGAATATAATTTTTCTACATTAGCTGACTATTATATTTATGATGGTGAATTAAAGCAAAAATTCGAAAACTTAAATAGCATGTTTAATTTAATTAATCCACATAAAATTTTAGAAATAAAAACTGGAGTAGAATTTGACTCTAAAGTTAATCCCGTTAATGACGAAGAATATGATATATATAAAAATGAATTCGTTGCTATAACTATCGGAAATAGACTAGATGTTGAATTAACAGATATATTTATAGATTCAGTATGTTCTGTGATACTTGATTTGAAAAATATTAAATGGTACATAGTTGGGAATAAGAAAATAAAACATATAGAAAACAAATATAAACAACTAATTAATGACAGAAGAATTGTATTTATAGAATATGAAAATAACTTATCTAGTTTGTACAATAAATGTGATGTATATTTAAACCCCATAAGAGAGGGTGGTGGCATGAGCATAGCTTTAGCAATGAATCAGAAATTGCCGGTTATAGTTTTAAAAGGGTCACTACATGGACAGATATGGGTTGGAGAAGAGAACTGTGTGAACTCCATGGAAGAGTATATAAAAAAATTGATGATGATGTATGAGAATGTTGATTATAAAACGCAAAACGGAGAGCTTATGAAAGAGCGGTTAAATATATTTTCATATTCTAATTTTATAGACAACATTATTAGAGTAATGAAAATGGCGATAAGAGAATTCAATATTAGAAGGAGTTAAAATAAATCAGTTTTTTAATTATTTACGAGTAACTATTTATGTATATAATATTCAAATGCAAATTGTTAAAATGGACTATTGATAATATAGATGCAGATAATTTTTATAATAGATAAAATAGTAGAAAATTTTATTTTTTTCTTAAACTGGAATAATCTTTTCGTTTCTTTCTTACACATAATTAAGAACATTGATTAGTTTTTAGTCAAATAATTTTTACTAAAAACCTGGGAAGATTATTCTTTTTTATATATTAAATCAAGCAATAAACTGCATTTCAGAATTATTCAATAATCTAAATATAATAATTTAAGGAGGAAAAAATGATAAAACCAAATTTAAAAGATATTGAAAAAACATTAGTAGAAACAGAATTCCCTAATTCTGTTATTTTGGAAGTTATTGCAGGATGTAATTTGAATTGCATTATGTGTCCACAAGGAGATATGGACAGAGAGAAAGGGGAAATGAAATTTTCTACTTTTAAAAAAATTGTAGATCAAATTTCTGAAGAAGATAAAAATACAAATGTATGGCTAGCAATTATGGGCGAACCTCTATTATTAGGAGATAAGTTTGTGGATATGATTGCGTATGCAAAAAATAAAGGATTGACAAACATTCACTTGAATACAAATGGTTGTTTATTAACACCAGATATTTCTGATAGAATTATTGAAAACGGAATCGAGGAAGTTATAATAGGAATAGATGCATATACTAAAGAAACATATGAAAAAATAAGATTACAAGGAGATTTTGATGAACTTATTGATAATATTGACTATATTATCAATAAAAAAAATGAATTAGAAAAAGATAAACCTAGAATTATAATACAATTTATCGTTATGGATGAAAATGAGAATGAATTAGAAGATTTTAAAAAATACTGGTTAGATAAAAATCAAATAGTTAAAGTGAGACCTAAACTAGGTTGGGGAACGGGTGTTGTTGCTGAGAATTTGACTTTAGAAAATAAAGATAGAAGTTTTCCATGCCCTTGGTTAATTCGGACTATGTCAATTCATTGGAATGGAAATGTAGCTCAATGTGATGCAGACTATGAAGGTTTATTTGTATCTGGAAATGTAAATAAAGAATCCTTAAAAGAAATATGGAATGCAGATTTAAAGAAAAAAAGATTAAAGCATTGGAATATGGATTTTGATTTTGAACCATGCAAAACCTGTAAAGATTGGCAAGCAGGTAAATCATACTTTTACTATCCAAATGAATCTAAGGAGAGATAGGATGTCGAAAATAAATTATAATGATGTAATTGAAGCGAATGTTGAATTGCATACTGCTTTGTCAAATGTATATAGAGATATAGAACCTCATTATAGAGAAGAAAATATAAAAAAAATAAAAAAAATAATTGAAAAATTAAAACATCAATCAAATGGAGAGTCTTTATTGGATATTGGATGTGGTATGGGATTCATAATTGATATAGCTAAAGAATACTTCTCAACCATTAAAGGTATAGATATAACCCCGGCAATGTTAGAAAAAGTGGATACTGATTGTGACAAATGTGATATAGAGCTTATATTATCACCAATTGAAAAAATGCCTTTTGATAGCAATACTTTTGATGTATGTACGGCTTATGCGGTCATACATCATTTATCTGATGTTGAAAAAGCTATGAGTGAAGTGTATAGAGTTCTAAAAAAAGGAGGCATTTTCTATTCAGCATTAGATCCTAACTATTATTTTTGGAAATCTATTGATGAATTAGATAATCGAAATTATTCAAACATTATAGAAAGGGAAATTAATTCCGTCAAACATAAAGATGAAGAAATTCAAGAATTATACGGTGTAGATGCATCTATTGTTGATAAAGCAGAAAGTTATAAACACATCGAAGGTGGATTTAAGGAAGAGCTTCTTAAAGAAATTTTTAATAAAGTAGGATTTAAACATGTCGATATAAAGTATGAATGGTTTTTAGGTGAAGGTAAATTAATTCACGATACGTCTCTACAAGAACATGTGGTTGATGCAATTAGAAATCATTTAGATGAAATGCTTCCAATCTCTAGAAACTTATATAAATATATAAGTATAAAAGCTCAAAAATAATATTTAACAAAAAATTCAAAAAACAATGAGAGGCGGAATTGTTATATTAGAAGGACAAAATATAACTTTAAAAGGATTAGAATATCACCAATTACCTATTTTAAAAGAATGGATGAACGATTTTGAAATCGCAAAAAAATTACTAAGGATAGAGCCAAGCATAACTTATTTTACAGAAAAATGGTATAATTCATTTCAAAACGACAGAACGAAATTAATTTTTTCAATTAATGATAGGTTAAGTGATAAATTCATTGGATGTATAGGAGTAAATAACATAGAATTTATTGATAAAAAGGGAGAATTATATATATATATAGGCGATAGAAGCTATTGGAACCGAGGGTATGCTTTTGAAGCACTAAAGATTATAATGGACTATCTTTTTAACTATTATAATTTAAATAAATTGTATCTAAACGTTAGAGCTGATAATCAAAATGCAATAAAGCTTTACAATAAAGTAGGATTTAAAATAGAAGGGAAATTTAGAAATGATAAGTTTATAGAGGGCAAATATATTGATATTATTAGAATGGCAATGTTAAAGGATGAGTATATATAATGGATAAAGTAGCTATTTTACAATCTAACTATATTCCCTGGAAAGGAGTTTTTGATTTAATTAATAAAGTTAATAAATTTGTTTTTTTAGAAGATGTACAGTATACAGAACAAGATTGGCGTAATAGAAATATAATAAAAACAAAACAAGGTGACAAATGGATTATTGTACCTGTAAAAAATAGCAATAAGAAAGGTCAATTAATCAAGGATGCAGAAATAGATAATAGATCCAATTGGCAAAAAAAACATTATAACGCATTTCAAATGAATTATGGTAAGGCTAATTATTTCAAAAAATACAAGTGGATTCTTGAAGATATTTACATAACTAAACAGTGGATAAACTTAAGCGAACTTAATATGTATTTTATAAAATTAATTTCGAAAGAGCTAGGGATAAAAACTCAGTTTATTAAATCTACAGACTTGGATATAGAAGGTAAAAAAGATGATAGATTGATTGACATATGTAAAAAATTAAATGCAGATTATTATTTATCTGGTCCAGCAGCTAAGAATTATATTATTCCTTCAAAATTTCAAAATGAAAAAATAATTTTAGATTATATAGAGTATGAATATCCAAAATACAATCAGTTACATAAGCCGTTCAATCATTATGTAACTATATTAGATTTGATTTTCAATTGTGGACCAGACGCTGCATATTTTATATGGGGTTGGAGAGAGGATAAAGGAGAAGTAGAATATGATTTCCTTCAATAAACCTTATTTTACTGAAAAAGAATTTGAAAATGTTAATTCTAGCTTAGAATCAAGATTAGTTTCTGGAGACCAACACTATACGAAAAAATGCCATAAATTTATAGAAAAAACTTTTACGACTTCGAAAGCCTTACTAACTACTTCTTGTAGCATGTCACTAGATATGGCATCAATATTATTAGATTTAAAAGAAGGAGATGAGGTTATCATGCCTTCTTTTAACTTTGTATCAAGTGCGAATTCGGTCTTAGCTAAAGGGGCAAGGCCTGTTTTTGCTGAAATATGTAAAGATACTTTGAATATTGATCCTGTTGATATTGAAAAGAAAATTGGTAAGAAGACAAAGGCGATTTTTCCAGTTCATTATGCTGGTGTTTCTTGTGATATGGATAAAATTATGGATATTGCAAAAATAAACAATTTGAAGGTTGTAGAAGATGCGGCGCAAGGAGTAAATGCTAAGTATAAAGATAAATATCTAGGAACAATTGGCGATATAGGAACGTATAGCTTTCATGAAACCAAGAATTACGTATGTGGAGAAGGTGGAGCTATACTTATAAACTATGATGAAGATTTAGCAAAAAGAGCAGAAATTATTAGAGAAAAAGGAACTAATAGGAGTCAGTTTTTCAGAGGAGAAATAGATAAATATACTTGGGTTGATAGTGGCTCTAGTTATTTGATTTCAGACATGCTGGCGGCTATTTTATATGCTCAATTTGAAAAGCTAGATGAAATACAAGAAAAAAGAAAAGCTATATATGAAAAATATTATAATTCTTTGAGAGAATTGGAGAATAATGGAAAGTTGATTTTACCTACAATACCAAATTATTGTAGTAGCAATTATCACATTTTTTATATATTACTTCATAGTGAAGAGCATAGAGATAGTCTAATGAACTATTTGAAAATGAATAAAATAGGAGCAGTATTTCATTATATACCTCTTCATACATCTCCAATGGGCAGAATGTTAGGGTATCAATTAGGAGATTTGCCAATAACAGAAAGTTTAAGCAGTAGACTTTTAAGGCTTCCTATATTTCCAGAATTATCTAATGATAATATTGATTATATTATTGAAAATATATATACATGGATTAGTAAATCGGGCATATAGATTTAATAGAATTTGATTAATAAGATAAAGCAAATAGGTGGTGATTTTTTTGAAGGGAATTATTTTAGCTGGAGGAACAGGAAGCAGATTATATCCAATTACTAAATCTATATCAAAACAGCTATTACCAATTTATGATAAGCCTATGATTTACTATCCATTATCTGTTTTAATGATGGCTGGATTAAGAGAAATTTTAATTATCTCAACCCCAGAGGATATTCCTTTGTATAAAAAACTTTTAGATGATGGTTCAGCTTTAGGGATAAGTATTAGTTATGAAGTGCAAAATGAACCTAAAGGCTTAGCAGAAGCATTTATTATTGGTGAAGATTTTATAGGAAATGATAGTGTATGTTTGATTTTAGGAGATAATATTTTTTATGGGCAAGATTTTGTTAGACAGCTCAGAGATACTAGTAATCTAAAAGAAGGGGCTATAGTTTTTGGTTATCCAGTAAAAAATGCAAGAGATTTTGGAGTTGTGGAATTTGATGAAAACAAAAAAGTTGTTTCTTTAGAAGAAAAACCAAAAGAACCTAAGTCAAATTATGCTGTGCCGGGACTTTATTTTTATGATAATGAAGTAATTGAAATAGCTAAAAAAATAAAACCATCTTCTAGAGGAGAACTAGAAATTACAGAAATAAATAAAGAGTATTTAAGGATTGATAAACTTAGGGTTATAACATTAGGTAGAGGGATGGCATGGCTTGATACTGGGACACCAGAAGGATTATTGAAAGCTTCGGAATATGTTGAAACAATTCAGTCTAGACAAGGGTTTTATATAGCCTGTTTAGAAGAAATTGCTTGGAGAAGTAGATTTATAAATGATGAACAATTAAAGAATTTAGGAAGTAGTATAAAAATGACTGAGTATGGAAAATATATATTATCTTTATTGGAAGAATAATATTTGACGATATAGTTATTATAACTTATTTGTATTTTAGATTATTTTCTATTAATTTGAATTTCACTAAGGAGGATATTCATGGATATCGCAGCACTATCAATGAGTTTAAGTCAGATGAAAGTGGCAAACCAAGCAAGCATTTCAGTTCTTAAATTAACAATGGATACAGCGCAAGAACAGATGGAGGATATGACAAAAATTATGGAGCAATCTGTTAATCCTCATATTGGTTCTAATTTAGATTTAAAGCTTTAGAAAGATCCGTCAGGGTCTTTTTTTGTAATCTTAATATATTTGCTATAATGAAAAATAGATAAGTAGCCGATATATTCTTTAGAAAATTTCATATTGATAGGAGGTATATTTGTGAGTATAGAGCAAATAAGCAATGCAGGGATGCAACAAATAAATAGTTCAGTAACTAGTAATAGTTCGGTAGGTGTAGTAGAAAAACAAGTTAATAAACCAAAGAAGGAGTTTGTGGTAAATCCCGATGCTGGACATCCTTATAGACCTTCTGAGAAGCAAATTGAAGAAGCTGTTGACTCTACAAATAAAGAACTTGAGAGACTAGAGACCAATCTGAGGTTTAGTGTACATAAACAAACCAAGCAGATTATGGTTAAAATAATAGATACTAAAACAGAAGAAGTGATAAAAGAATTGCCCCCTGAAAAACTACTAGATATGGTTGCATCAATGATGGTAAGGGCAGGGCTTATAGTAGATAAGAGAGGTTAAGGAGGTATAGATAATGGTTAGCCCTATTAGATTTGGAGGTATGGCATCAGGCCTAGATACAGAGAGCTTGGTAAAACAACTTGTAGCTGCCGAGCGTACCAAAGTTGATAAATATACTCAGCAAAAAATATATAAACAGTGGCAACAAAGTGCATATAATGATGTTAATAAGACTATGGCTAATTTTATATTAGACTCTAGAAAGAATCTTGGCCTTACTAGAACTACTAGTACAGGAGCATTGATATCAGGTTCTATAGATAGTGTGGATTGGGCAAAAAAGGCAACTGCAACTAGTAATACATCTTTTGATGTTACTGCTAGCGCTACAGCACCATCAGGATCATCAACATTAAAAGTTGAAAAATTAGCAACAGGAGCTAGTCTTTCAAGTACTAAATCGGAGGGAGCAGTTCCAGCTGAAAATTTGACATCGACTATTAAGGCGAGTGAACTTTTAGGAGCGGGACTTTTTGATGCCACAACTAAAGAGGCTACAATTAAAATCAATGATAAGGCAATCGTTCTTCATGCTGATGATACTTTGAGTACTATTGCTAGTAAAATTCGTAGAGAAACTGGTCTTAATGCAAATTTTGATTCAGGTTCAAATAGATTTTTCATAAGTACAAAGCAGACAGGAACTGATTCTAAAATTTATTATGATTCAGCGGATACAACTACCGATACTTTGATGCAGAAGTTAAATTTTGCGCCTATGGGTGTTGACCCTTCTGATGCGACTAAAAAAACCTTGTCTGGACAAAATGCTAGAATTATTTATAATGGGACAGATCCTATAGAATACCAAACTAATAATATATCTATTAATGGATTGAATCTAACTCTTAAAGCAGAATCAACTGTTACAGAAACTATAAATGTAAATACAGATGTGGATGGAGCATATAAGAAAATCAAAGAATTTGTTGATGAGTATAATAAATTGCTTGATGGATTTAATAGTAAGCTTTCAGAAAAAACATATAGAGATTTTCAACCACTTACTGATGAACAAAAAGAGGCTATGTCAGAAGCTGATGTTAAGCTTTGGGAAGAAAAAGCCAAATCAGGACTTCTTAAAAATGATCAGACAATCACAAATATGATGCAAAAAATGAGACAGGATCTTTATAAGGAAGTTGAAGGCTTTGGCGGAATGTATGATATTGGTATCACTACAGGAAGCTGGAGAGACAATGGAAAATTGACTATAGATGAAATAAAGCTAAAGGAAGCACTTAGAAATGATTCTGAAAAAGTTTTAAATACTTTGTTCAAGACATCTGATATTCCAGAACAAACTATAAATAGTAGTGACAGTGAAACTGTAAAAGCTGAAAAGCTAGCACTTATGAATCAAAGAAGTTCTGAGATGGGTGCGTTTTCAAGAGTATATGATAATTTAACATCAGGAATTAAAGATATAGTTTCTAAATCCGGTCCAGGTTCAGAAGCCGCACTTTTACGCTCTGTTAAGTCAAATATTCTAATCGATTATGTTACAAGTGGTTCTAGAAGCCTTATAGACAAGGATGTAAGTGAAATTGACAAAAGGATATCTAGAGAAACTGAGAGATTAGCTTCTTTAGAAAGTAGATATTGGAAGCAATTCACTGCACTTGAAAAAGCTATGACCCAAATGAATAGTCAAAGCTCGTGGTTATCTCAGCAATTCGGTGGCGGGCAGTAGGATTTATGTAATACTAGGAGGGAAAAATATTGACAGCGAATAACGCATATGCAAAGTATAAAGAGCAATCTGTAACTACAGCAACGCCAGAGGAACTTACTCTGATGCTCTATAACGGATGCATAAAGTTTATAAATCTTGCAGAAGTATTTATAGATGATAAGAATATAGAAAAAATAAATGTAAATATATTGAAAGCTCAGGATATAGTAAATGAACTTAATATAACTCTTAAT
>RRZT012052410.1_pt1 | contig 12469 bp, 9 predicted proteins | sample 2165551 | NCBI WGS metagenome assembly RRZT01 (sample SAMN10456910, study PRJNA506462) | wastewater metagenome | biome: wastewater; feature: sludge; material: wastewater sludge; isolation source: wastewater sludge with Escherichia coli K12::gfp cells carrying plasmid... | place: USA: Moscow, Idaho ... | reverse complement strand
GGATATCAAAGACAAGTTACCGTTCCCCACAGGCGTGGGGATGAACCGGACTTCGCGCTCTGCGTCTAGTTCTCTTGAGTCCGTTCCCCACAGGCGTGGGGATGAACCGCTCTATCAACTGAATCATGCGCTACTGTTCGCCCGTTCCCCACAGGCGTGGGGATGAACCGGTTGAAGTAGATAGCTGGTTCGGCGATGAAACCCGTTCCCCACAGGCGTGGGGATGAACCGATTAAATAGAAGTCGGGCCGTGTAGCCTGATACCGTTCCCCACAGGCGTGGGGATGAACCGGACTTCGCGCTCTGCGTCTAGTTCTCTTGAGTCCGTTCCCCACAGGCGTGGGGATGAACCGAAAAATTACAAGCGTCAAAATGGTTGTCAAAACCGTTCCCCACAGGCGTGGGGATGAACCGAATTAAACCCGATCAATTTATGTATATGGATGCCGTTCCCCACAGGCGTGGGGATGAACCGATGGCCCAGCTTTGTCATTCAAGTAGGTGTGACCGTTCCCCACAGGCGTGGGGATGAACCGTCTTCAACAGAGGGGCAGTCAGGCAATCGGTACCGTTCCCCACAGGCGTGGGGATGAACCGGACATTTGAATACCACGCGCTTTCATTTTATACCGTTCCCCACAGGCGTGGGGATGAACCGTTGTCTACCCCTTGGCGTAATAGATACTTCGCCCGTTCCCCACAGGCGTGGGGATGAACCGCGTTCATTCGTCATCACCCTCGATTTCCAATCCCGTTCCCCACAGGCGTGGGGATGAACCGGTTACTCAGAATCATCTATCTACTGGACTGACCCGTTCCCCACAGGCGTGGGGATGAACCGATTGGATCACCTCACTTCATGCCACAGAAACGCCGTTCCCCACAGGCGTGGGGATGAACCGTGCTCTTTCGTCAGCGACAGCAACGTTAAATACCGTTCCCCACAGGCGTGGGGATGAACCGGCTTTATGAGTTTCAACCACGTATTCCACAAACCGTTCCCCACAGGTGTAAGCGCACAAAAAAGTATCATACTTTGTCAGTCGTAACTTATTGATTTTTATGTGATGGTCTTTTTTGTATGCAAAGTAAAAGTATCATACTTTTATTGATGCACAACCAAAAAAACATCAACGTTACGACAAAAAAGAATCATACTTTCAATTTTTAAGATTATTTTTCAATAAGTTAACAAACTGTCGATTCTTATCTAAATACTCTCTCATGCTCTTCAATCTATAGGTATTGCCTTTTCCATTATTTTGATAACATAAAACGTTGATATTCCGTAAAATCATAACAGTGAAGGCTCGTAAATAACGCAAATTATCAATTGCACTACTACCTATATCTAAAACCTATCAGTTCATTCGGAGTTTTCTGATGGTCAGTAATGAAGAATTGCTTGCACTAAAAGCTGAAAATCAACGTTTGATTGATTTATTAGAATTACACGGTATTGAATGGAGAGCACCTGATTCACAACAATCTATTGAACCACCGAGCTTTCAGCCTACTAACCAATTATCCCCTTCACAAAAAGTAGCATTATTTCGTTCTTTATTCCGTGGCAGAACGGATGTTTATTCGATTCGATGGGAAAGCCATTCTACTGGTAAATCTGGTTATACACCTGCATGTAAAAATGAATGGAGAGCCGGTGTCTGTGAAAAACCAAGAGTAAAATGCTCTGAATGCAGCAATAGACAACTATCGCCGTTAACTGATGAGGTTATCTACGATCATTTAGCTGGTAAACATACGATTGGTATATACCCATTATTAACCAATGATTGCTGTTGTTTTTTAGCTGTGGATTTTGATGACGAGCAATGGTCAGAGGATGCTAAAGCTTTTCTAGCATCCTCTGATGGTTTAGGAGTTAGCGCTTACCTTGAGATTTCGAGGTCCGGTAACGGTGCTCATGTATGGATATTCTTCGACAAAGCAGTAACTGCAAGGGATGCCAGACGGTTAGGATCTGCACTTATTTCTTATACTTGCAATCGTACTCGGCAATTAACTCTCACATCTTATGATCGGTTATTTCCAAATCAGGATTCAATGCCTAAAGGTGGATTTGGGAATCTGATAGCTTTGCCTCTACAGAAAAAACCAAGAGAAAGTGGTTTTAGTTTGTTCGCAAATAAAGAACTACAACCTTATGAAGATCAGTGGGCATTTCTCGCTTCTGTTTCAAAAATGTCAATTGAAGATATAGAACCTGTCATTTTGAGAGCAACGGGTGGCTCACATCCATTGGATGTCACCTTTATTGAGGAAGAAGATTTAAATACACCTTGGCAAAGCTCAACAATAATTCCGGGCAAACTGATAGATCCAATGCCTTCCTTTTTAACAGTTACATTGGCTAATCAACTGTATATTGAAAAAATGGCATTGCCTCAATCATTATCAAATCGTTTAATTCGCTTAGCCGCATTCCAAAATCCAGAATTCTATAAAGCACAAGCAATGAGATTCCCAGTATGGGATAAGCCTCGCATCATTGGCTGTGCTGAAAATTTTCCGAAGTATTTAGCTTTACCAAGAGGATGTTTGGATGCCGTGCAATCGTTGTTTCAAGAAAATGGTATTCAATACGAGCTTATTGATAAACGGGAAAATGGCAAAAAGATCTCTACACAATTTATTGGTCAATTACGATTGGATCAAGAAACAGCTCTAGCGGAGATACTTCACCATGAAACAGGTGTGTTGTGTGCGCCTACAGCTTTTGGTAAAACAGTTTTAGCCGCAAAATTAATCGCTCAGAGAGGTGTAAATACTCTGATTTTGGTGCATAGGACTGAGTTATTACAGCAATGGCAACAAAGACTAGAAACATTTCTTGAAACTGATAAAGGCGATATTGGCATTCTCGGTGCTGGAAAGAAGAAGTTGAGTGGCAAAATTGATATCGCTGTCGTGCAATCCTTGTCTCGGGGTGGTGATATTAATCCTGTTGTTGAAAATTATGGACAAATAATCGTTGATGAATGCCACCACCTTGGGGCTAGCTCTTTCGAGTTGTTGCTCAAGCGAGTTAAAGCAAAATATGTTCTGGGATTAACAGCAACACCATTTCGACGAGATGGAATGCAGCCGATCATTTTCATGCAATGTGGGCCTATTCGATATAAAGCTAGTGCACCACAGGGCGCACCGCATGATTTATTTGTAAAAATTCATACTCTTGATACAAAGTTTGATTTGCCACCGGAAGCGGGAATACAAGATGTACTTGGTCATTTGGCCAATGATCAAACTCGAATAGCTTTTATTGTGGAGAGAATTCGTTCTGCGTATTCAAAAGGGCGAAAAACTCTTGTGTTAACAGAAAGAACTGAACATTTGATGCAGATCTATACCTCTTTGGTTAACAATGTACCGGAGTTATTTTTACTGCATGGGCGCATGTCAAAAAAGCAGCGGGCAGAATTAGTTTCTTCGTTAAATGCATTGAGTGATGAAAAACCAAGGATTTTACTTTCAACTGGAAAGTTAGTTGGTGAAGGCTTTGATCATCCGGCACTGGATACATTAGTGTTAGCAATGCCTATTTCATGGCGTGGAAATCTCCAGCAATATGCAGGTCGTTTACACCGAGAACACGCTTTAAAAACTAACGTCCAGATAATCGACTTTGTTGATGCAACACATCCCATATTGCTAAAAATGTGGAATAAAAGAAGAATTGGTTATAAAGCAATGGGATATGAGCTAGTAAGTGATGAAGCTATCTGATTGCAATGGCTTCAGTCGTGAATGGTCTTGGTAAGATACTTTACACGTCTACACGCCGGTGTCGGCTCAGATAAAAAGATATCATTTAATCCGCATAAATGGGTCATAGAACGTTGTTGTTAGTGTTGATATTGATGTCGCAATATCTAGCTTATAACGCATAATTTATTCCTCCTTTTATCTTTTTTTGTATCGGCGTAAAAGATCCTGCCAGATGAGAGCGAAACCAACGACGGCGTTCTACACATCGAAACTCATTCAAAAAAAATCGATAAGAACATAAACCGAGGTGATGACCACAACCACATGGGCAGAGTAACTTGTTTGCAGATCTCTTACGAAGACCCAGTGCTTTCAGCACTAATAGTACTGATGCTTTACTATTAACCCTGAACATCTCGGAATAGTCATCAATCAAGCCCTTTTCACCATGATCAAGTTCACCATAGGGGAAGTTGCCAAATTCAACCCTATGGGACACCGCATAAAGAAACCTGACGACAACCTTGTCGAAAAAGGTTGTCAATGACGAGTCGGCTTTTAGAATTGACTTAATTTTCAGGTCTGAGCCAAGACAAAATGATCCATCTGAATAAGTGTGAAAGTCCTGATTACGAGGAAAATAACCAGCGATGTCATACACTACTGGTAAAGTCTTCGGATAATCACTTGGGCATACGATCCTCAGAGAAAAGGTTCGCTCAATAAACTGACTTCCAGCTAGTTGTGCTTTTAACTGATACTCTCCTTGCAACTCAACCTTATCTGCATGGACATCTACTAATCTAATATTCGGATAGGCCGAGAGAAACGCCTCTAGGCCTATAGCCTTCCAGTGCTTCATCTATTGCTTAAACCATGGTTTTGGATCAGATGGTTGAATTGCGAACGTCGGTTTATCTGTCACCGCTGGAATACCTAAAATTCTCGCTACCGAATTTGAATCAAGCTTCAGATCCAAACCATTTTGCGCCGCATTTACAACTCGTTGCGTATCATCACTTGAGCACAGGGCACTAAAATCAGCTCTTGCTTGATACAGCCACTTATAAAAATTTTCTTGCAGTCGGTATTGAACTGATTTTTCGTCATACCACTTGTCTGCGAAGTCTTCAGCTGGATTGACGGGATTCGGTATTAGTGGAGCTTGAGAGGCAATATGATCATCCATCTCGGAAAGTACCGTATTTAACGCTGAAGCCAAATCACTTTCACCTTTATATGATTTAGCAGCCAATGTGGTGATGATTACCGATATTGGCTTACTATCCTCATTGCTCTTAAACATGGTGTCACGATGACGCTTCAGTAATTGGATAACCTGCTGTAATGGTGTCTTCCATTGGTAGTATGGCAGATTATCTATACTGGCTTTAAATCGCATTTCACGTTCGTTTATTATTAAACGTGCCGTCTTCATGCGCATTTCAAACCATCGAGCATATCCTTCAGGATTACTAATACGCCAGTTTTCATTTACAACTGCGTAAGTCGGATCTGTGTTGTCGGTGATCGAAACAGCAAGCTGAGACACGTTTTGAGCCAAGCTTTCATCGAACTTAGAGTTTTCGATCATCCGCTTTTTCAAAAGGCCTCTTCCGGTATCACTCTCTGGCACACAGGGGACAATATCCATATGAAAGCTCAGCCCATCGGCATACTCTAAGCGCCAACAGCGTTTCTTCTCCGCCAGTTCTTCCTTAATGCCTCTGGCCATTCGATAGAGCTCTAACTCATGACCGACTAGGAGCTTTAATTGCTTTTGAGTGATGGAGCTTTTATCCAAGCCACGCCGAAGATTGCACCCCATGTCTAGGTCATACTGTTCTTCTGAATCAGGTCTAATTGCCGTACCTAGACGAAAAGAGCCTTGAGAAAACACGTGGGGATCAAAATTCCCGCATGTTGATTCTGGGCGATGTAACCAATCGCCTAGGTCCTTATAGCGTTTTTCAGCCTTTTCATAAGCACTATCAGGTAGCTCAATCTTTTCCAAAATAGTGTGTAGTACATCGTTATTTTTGGTATTACTCATGAAGATCTCCTCGAAGCTCAATTGCCATTACAAACTGTTGTGTTTTTATGTTGTGGTCATAAATAAGCCATGGCATATCAACCTTAGGCATTCTTGCCCGTCCTAGTTCGACGGCACACGATACTGGCATCACAGGAAAAATTTGCAGCGGCGTCGCATCGCCATGCGCATTTTTGATTTCAACAATCAGTTTTCTTATGCACTTTCTGAACAATGAAAGCTGCTGCTTTGACTTCATGAAATCATTATGAGGCTGCTTGATAGTCACTTCCCAAATCGATGTGTCTGGCCCTATGACCCGAGTAATACGCTCATGCGACACATTGTCACTCAAAGAAAGAACCAGGGCTGGTTTGCCATCCATATTTTGAGGTCTATTAATGATGTACTCAAAATCATCTGTGCAGTCTTGCCAAAACCAACCTTTAGGCTCTCGATGCAATTGATACGTCTCAACCTCTATTTTGTCAGTAAGCAAAACACCAAGCTTTATTAGCAATGGTTGAGGGGCTAACGCGAACAACGAGAAATGTTTACAAGAGTCCTCTTCAATGAGCGATAAGATTTTGCGTTGAAATCCTTTCAAAAGATGTTGTGACTCTGCTTGCCAATATTGTTCAGAGTGATCTTGCAGCTCCGATGCCATGGATAGGAGGACTGGCTTTTCAGTTGCCGGATACCAATTCGGAAACATTGCCTCAACACACGCATGATAATTAATTGGTGATTTCTCAAAGCCAATATTGGCACCATACAGAACAACATTTGATTTACGCTCAGGCGCAATGCTTGTAAGTATTTCTATGCGTTGCTCATGTTGCATTTTCCATTTGATTAATAGGTCGGCTGGATACCTACCTTCGCTGCCTTTCTGATCAATTTTCTTGTGACAGTCATAGCACATCAACATGAGGTTGCTGGCATCATTTAAACTATTTAACCCTGTCTTAAAAGGTCCCCAACCGCGAGGCCCATTCTCCGAAAATGCGTAAATATGAGCATTTTGAGAGACATTTACTGATTCCTGTGTCACCGCTGATTTGTATAGCAATTTATTACACCCGCTAAACTGACAACGAGCAGCTGCGCGAGCCCAAAGTTCTCGCTCAACAGGACGCTTAATATGCCTCGTGACTTCAACGACCATTCAAAACTCCTATAGTTTGCCAATTAAAGGAAATGGGCGAGGTGTTATCGCATCACATAGCAAATGGCTAACACAGACACACCCTGCGATTAAACCTAGCCCTCGAAGACACTTATCAATCGCCTCTTCTGGTTGCCATTCATACAATTTTTTGAGCCCAACACCTAATACAGTTAACACCAATACTCTGTGACAAAACTGTCGATGATGAGGGTTACCCATAGAAGGCTCCAAAATATCAGGAAGCGTTCCAAACAGACCCTACTGCAATGGCAGTTCTAGGATGGTGACTTATTGCTTGTTTTTTGTTACCCGTCAGAGCAACGGTTAATCCAACCGCTGCACCAACGACTAAATGGGTTTTACCATTGGCCAATTTATTTCTCTTTTCTAACGCCCTTAAAAGGCGTTTTGTCGGATGTTTTCACATCCATGAACTGACCAGTTTCAACATCACGCTTAACCCAATGTCCACTTGGTGTTTGAGTCTGAGATCTGCTTTTAACAGCACCGTTTCTGTGTCCATCACCTGATGGGGGATTTGTAGCCATAATGCCTCCAATTCTGCTTAACTTAAGCGCATTTATCAGATATTAATAAAAAAGATCCAAAGGATCTGATCAAATAATAACCCATATTCTGATTAACGCAAGCAGATTAATCAGAAAATCAAAAAAGCTATATGATTGATCGGTACACAAACTCCAACCCACCTGACTCAGCTACTTCTTTTTGACCGAGAACAAGACCTGTAGCATGCAGCTTCTTCAATCGACCACTGGCATTCTGTGCTGATATGTCAAAGTGCTTCGACACATTTGAAGAAGTCACTGTTTTTTTTGCAATAACAAAATCTAAAAGCTCTTTGACAGTCGCGCTTAGCTTCACTCCAAGCACTTCATAACCAGAATCGTTCTTAACTAAAAGGGGCTGATCTTTAGCTGTTGCTCCGTAAGACCAATTATCCAGAAGATCCCGACTTGGAACATTGGAAAGGTAAAAACCTTTTTCACCTTTTAAAGCTTTAGCCAAAGAGATCACGCTTTCACGAGGGAATGAAGCATCAGTGAACCGAATCCCTTCCAAGCTGATAGCAAAAACATCGCATGATGGATGACCATCAACAATCTTTTTAATTTTCACATAGGCTTCACTACCTTCATCGTTACCAAAGGCATGATCAGAACCTACGACTTCTGAAAGAAGAATTTTATGGTCTAACTGTTTCATCTGCTTAAGATGACACTATTTATCAGAAATTGTCAACATAGAAGTCAAAACAGATATGGGTTCCTGTTATAGGAACCAACCCTCTCTCCTCAGACACATTGATTAGTTGTCCTTTCGAGTACTCCAAAGCCAATGAGAAGGTTAACTGCCTAATAATAATGATAACTTTCTCTTTGCTAGCATGTTCACGGCTACTCTTAAACCCGAGCCCCCGGCCTTTACCAAAGCGACTAACCTCACCAGATGTAAAAGCTTTTTGAACTAACGCGATATCATTCTCGACAGTTTCCTCTGAAAACTGTGCGTACAACTTCGGATATTCGTTTTGTAACGTCGTCCTCAAGGTAGTGGCAATGCCTAAGCCAGAGTCAGATATGACAGTTTGAATATGCTTAGGTTTATTATACGGTCGATAAACTTGCAGACCAGCTAGTCCCGGTATCTTGGATTCACTGTGATCAGTTACGTTGCCTACAAGCTCTGAAAAAACAGTCTTAGCGGCTAAGGTATAGTTAGCTGAAGAATGCTCTACAAACCTGTCGCTCAAACGAATTATGAGTTCTTTGTTTTGGGATGGCAGGGCAATTTCCCCGAGTTCGACGAGTGTATCGCTGTTATCCCGATAGGTTTTAGCTGCTGACAAGAGCGGTCTATCAGGAAGGCACGTAGCACTTTGACTAAGATAGTCGAAAAAGCCATTTCTGCTGAAGAAGCTGTGTGTGTTAGGACATGCTGTAGTATCTATCACCACATCCTTACCACTAGCGATAAGCTGATTCGCGAACGCGAGGAAACGCGCTAATGCTATCAGCAGAAACTTGCATTCAGCACCAAATCTGAATGTTACCTTGTTTATATCTTTCTGATAAGCAAGCTTACCGATAGCGGCCTCAAAGGCTTTAGCATCAATCCAACCTGTAGCGAAGTCGATATCTACATACTGAGTCCGAATTAGACACCATTCATGATTTGAGTTTTTGACAAACGTATCCTGATTTTTGTGAAGAAACGAGTTCACTTGGGACTTATCCAGCCCCAGTTCTTTTGCAATTTGACGTCCTTTCATTCCCGGTGAATGGTGCAACAAATCTGAGATAGCTCTTAGCAAACCGTTTCCTCCATTGATATCTAACAAAGAATGCCTTCTATAACTGCCCACCTACACCTTTGAATTTTTCAACAAAAGCAGCAATTTTCTGGAAGACAATTTGTTTTAGTGTTCGATATTTTGGGTTAAGCGGACTAAGTTTGGGCAACGCATCATTGAGCGCTGTACCATTTTCAGATGCATACTCTCGCTTTAGTGATGAGATAATATAGCGTTTAGCCGCTTCTTCATTCAGCTTTTCAGAAGCAATGATGGCATCTGCCTCGCGCTTCTGTTCTGCCTGAGCGAACTTGAAGAAAGCGTCTATAATGCTGGCTTTATCGCTAATTTCATCCAAATTTGTTTGATTAATAAAATCAACAACCAGACTCTCTTTAGCTCTATTACCTAGGCTACCGCGTATCATGCGGCGAACTTCCTCGATCAAACCTTCTTTGCTCTTGTTCTTTTTATTGTGATCAAAAATCAGCTCTAAAATATAATCGAGATTAATTTCTTGAGATTTAAGTAAATCAACTTCAAAAACAATATCGTCCCAGTCGACCGTTGATTTATCTTTGTCCTTGCCTTCTTTTTCACGACGAAGCCAATCACGGGTATCGTTATAGGTTGAACGATAGTCTTGAATCACACGCTCGCTTGGCATATCGATTGTTTGCATTTTCTCGATGTCTTCATCGCAGAGGTAATATTTAGCCTTAAATTCCTCAACGGCTTGTTCATCAGTGGTATCTAAGCTTTGCAGTGCTTTTAAACCAGCAAACTCATCGTAGTTTTGCAAAATGTTTTCTGCTTTTAGATATTCACCAAACAGCTTTACAAATTCTTTTTTATCTTGTTCTTTTTCAATTTCTTCCGGGTTAGGGAAACGTTCTTGTAATTCTTTTACGATATCGACAAAGCCCCTACGAGCCTGACCAGTAGCAATATCGTTAAAGCCTTCCATGTATTCTTTGTAGCTCTTTTCTAGCACTACGTTTTTAGTGTTTTTGTCGCCAAACAACGTGATGGCGTCAATGGTTGCTTGTTCCAAATCACGGAAGGTAACAATGTTGCCAAAGGTCTTAGTCGCATCAAAAATGCGGTTAGTACGAGAAAATGCCTGCATCAAACCGTGGTAGCGTAGATTCTTATCAACAAACAACGTATTGAGCGTTGGTGCATCAAAGCCAGTTAAAAACATCCCGACCACTATGAGCAGATCTATTTCCTGATTTTTAACCCGTTGTGCAAGGTCACGGTAATAGTTCTGAAAACCATTGCTATCTACGCCATAATTTGATTTAAACATGGCGTTGTAGTCAGCAATTGCCGCGCTCAAAAATTCCTTCGCGCTGCTGTTCATGGCACTTACTTCAAAGCTCTCATCTAAAATATCACCAATGGCGTCCTGTTCTTCGTTGGCTGCAAAGGAGAATATAGTCGCAACACGGAGGGGCTTACTTATAGCGCCCTTTTCAGCCTCAGCCTGCAACGATTTAAAGGCTTCATAATAGGCTTTGGCCGCATCAACACTGCTTACCGCAAACATCGCGTTATACCCTTTCGCGCCAGAATAGGCTCTATGGGTTTTCTGGTTAAAGTGGCTCAAAATGTACTGCGAGATTTCACAAATACGCATTGGATGTAAAAACGCTTTCTTGTTCTCAGCGACACTTAGCTTCTTATAATCCTGATCAGTCTCAATGCTCTTAAATTGTGGGCGAACGTCGTTATAGTCGACTTTGAACTTGAGTACTTTTTCATCGCGGATGGCATCGGTGATCACATAAGTGTGTAACTGCTGGCCAAAAACACTGCCCGTAGTTTCTGCGCCGAGTGCATTTTCAGGAAAAATGGGCGTACCAGTGAAGCCAAACTGATAGTACTTTTTGAATTTCTTCTTCAGGTTTTTCTGTGCTTCACCAAACTGACTACGGTGACACTCATCGAAAATAAAGACCACTTGTTTGTTGTAGATGGGTAAATCGCTTTCACTTTTAATCAAGTTGTTAAGTTTTTGAATCGTGGTAACAACGATTTTGTTATCGTCTTTATCAAGGTTACTTTTAAGGCCAGAGGTACTGTCTGAACCGTTCACGCTATCAGGTGAAAAACGCTGATACTCTTTCATGGTCTGGTAGTCGAGGTCTTTTCGGTCTACCACAAAGAAGACTTTATCAATACAGTCTAAATCTGTTGCCAATCGCGCGGCTTTAAAACTGGTGAGCGTTTTGCCAGACCCAGTGGTATGCCAAACATAACCACCGCTTTCAGTATTGCTCCAGCTCTTACTATTAAAGGCACTCTGTATCTTCCATAAAATACGCTCAGTTGCCGCGATTTGATAAGGGCGCATCACCAATAAAGCATTGCTTACATCAAATACGGAATAGCGCAGAATCACTTCAAGCAAGGTTTCTTTCTGGAAAAAAGTCGCCGTAAAATCTTTTAAATCTTTAATCAGCGTATTGTCTGACTTCGCCCAGTTCATAGTGAAATCAAAACTGTTCTTGTCTCGCTTAGTCGTATTGGCAAAATAACGGGTATCTGTACCGTTAGAAATCACGAAAAGCTGCAAGAACTTATACAAGGAATTTTCGGCGTTAAAACTTTCTTTACTGTAGCGATGGATTTGATTGAATGCTTCGCGAATAGCCACACCACGCTTTTTCAGCTCAATTTGCACCAAAGGTAAGCCATTGACCAATTGCGTAATTGCATGCACTTGATCATCTAGTTGCATAGCTACTGATCGAGCAATTGCATTTGATGTGATCGTTCGTTTGCATTGCATTTGCACACTTTTTTATGCGCACCATAAACTATCTGCACTGAATTAGCCTTCACAATAAATAGAACTCCAAACAAGTCACATCATTTTTCCGGGTAGTACAATCAGAGATGAGCAATGCCTCTTGAATCTGGCCCAAACGACGATGTGTCGCTTTTTTATGATATAAACCAGATTCTGTATATCCATCCACTATCAGTCCTTTACCTTGCTTTACATTTGTTAATAGAATGAGGATTCAAACAGAAATATGTTTATGGCCTTAAAATCGAAATCAATCCGGCACGAGATTAAACAATGGAAACTCACTCGATTAACGGGACGGCTTCGGCTGCCCCGATCATTAATAATACCTCCGCGCCAGACACCGGCCTGCTGTGTCTGGTCATGCTGGCCCGCTTTCACGGCATCGCCACCGAGCCTGACCAG
>RRZT011045457.1_pt1 | contig 12469 bp, 8 predicted proteins | sample 2165551 | NCBI WGS metagenome assembly RRZT01 (sample SAMN10456910, study PRJNA506462) | wastewater metagenome | biome: wastewater; feature: sludge; material: wastewater sludge; isolation source: wastewater sludge with Escherichia coli K12::gfp cells carrying plasmid... | place: USA: Moscow, Idaho ... | reverse complement strand
GTGATATGACTCATGCCTTTGATTCCACAGGGTTTGATCAGATCAGCCAAGGCTTTAACATAAATACGGGTCGGCGTCAGCAGGGCTTCACCCAGCGTCATGCCCAGATCGTCCACATAGGTATTGACATCCAGTGACAGATCTTTAAACAAAACCTTTCGTACCAGCGAAAAACCGTTACTGTGAACCCCTGAAGATGGTAAACCTACCAGCACGTCACCTTCAGCAATATCGGCACCGGTGACAATATCATCTTTTTCGACGATTCCTACCGCAAAACCGGCCAGGTCATACTCATCCAGACCATACATATCTGGCATTTCAGCGGTTTCGCCGCCGATTAGAGCCATATTTCCCTGGATGCAGCCTTCAGCAATCCCTTTAACAATGGTGGCGATTTTTTCCGGATAGTTTTTGCCACAGGCAATGTAGTCCAAAAAGAACATTGGCTGGGCACCCTGACATAAAATATCATTAACGCACATCGCTACACAATCCACACCGATGGTATCATGACGATCCATCATGAATGCCAACCGTAGTTTAGTTCCAACGCCATCGGTTCCAGATACCAGGACCGGTTTCCGATAACCTTCCGGCAGTTCAAAAAGCCCGCCAAATCCGCCCAGGTGCGAAAGAACCCGATCATTAAAAGTCCGTTGAACGTCGGCCTTCATCAATTTAACCGATTCGTAACCCGCTTCCACGTCCACTCCGGCCTGGCGATAGGCATCTGTTTTTATCTGATTTTCTGACATGTTTCCTCCATCTATTTTTTAGTTCCAGTTAATTAAGTTCTACTTGCGATTTAGTCGTTGGCATTTAAAATTGGCACTTCCATCGGGTATTCCCCATCAAAGCAAGCGCGACAGAAGGTTGTTTTCCCGCCGACTGACTCGGTTAAGCCGTCCAATGAAATATAAGCCAGTGAATCGGCGCCTAAGATATCTCTGATTTCTTCGACGGTTTTCTTGGCGCCGATCAGGTATTTTCGCCGCGGGGTATCAATCCCGAAATGGCAGGTGTGTGCTACCGGTGGGCTGGTAACCCGGAAATGAACTTCAGTTGCACCGGCCTGTCTTAAAATCTCAACCAGTCGTTTGGAGGTAGTTCCGCGAACGATGGAATCATCAATGATAATGACCCGTTTGCCTTTAATGGTTTCTTTTAAGGGGTTGAGTTTAATGCGCACCCCTTCTTCGCGTAGCTTCTGATTGGGTTGAATAAAGGTTCGACCAATGTATTTATTTTTAATTAAACCGACACCATAGGGAATTCCCGAGGCTTCAGCATAACCGATCGCTGCTCCAATCCCAGAGTCTGGCACCCCAATGACGACATCGGCTTCAACCGGTGACTCTTTAGCGAGAATTTCGCCGGCTTTATGACGAGCCGCATAAACCGAGGTTTCGTCCATCACCGAATCGGGACGGGCAAAATAAATCAGTTCGAAAATACAGGCTTTCTTTTTTACCCAATTGTTTTGACCATAACTGGTTAGACCGTTTTCGTCAATAACGACAATTTCGCCGGGCTCAACATCACGAACCAGTTCGGCCCCGATGGCATCCAGGGCACAGCTTTCCGAGGCCAGAAAATAATCTTCATCCTTCTTGCCGATGCATAGTGGTCGCAAACCATAAGGATCACGGACGCCCACCAGTTTATCGCCAACTGTGATCACCAGAGCGTAGGCACCCTTGATAATTTCAACCATCCGCTGAATCGCTTCGATCATTCCGTGGCGCAGACCTCTGGCCAGAATATTTACCATTACTTCGGTATCAATGGTAGTCTGAAAAACAACCCCAGAATCTTCCAACATATTTCTTAAGGCACTGTCATTGATGAGATTACCATTATGAGCCAAAGCAATTTGACCCATACTGTGATTAACCGTTAACGGTTGAGCATTGGTGACGCCATCTTCACCTGAGGTTGAGTAACGAACATGGCCGATCCCAATGTTTCCTTTAAGCTGTTTTAAAACGTTGCCTTTGAAAGCATCACTTACCAGGCCGGTCTCCTTATGGGTCGAAATTTTCCCGTCTTTGTTAACTGAAATACCAGCGCTTTCCTGACCTCGGTGTTGCAGCGCATAAAGTCCATAATAGATATAGGAAGAACAGTTATTCTCTTTCGATTTGAGATAAGCCCCCATTATTCCACATTCATCGCGAAACTTGTCATTTATCATTGGTGTGTGTATCCTCCAGGTTTTTGATTTTAATTTTCCGGCAATCTTATTTTTTAATCAGGTGAATGGTTTTATGCCTGAACCCGTTTCAGCATTTCTTCGTAGGCTTCTTCGATATGGCCAAGATTTCTGCGAAAACGGTCTTTATCCAACTTTTCATTGGTTTCCACATCCCAGAAACGACAGGTATCCGGTGAGATTTCATCGGCCAGAACAATTTGTCCGTCGTTGGTTTTACCAAACTCAATTTTGAAGTCAACCAGGTTGATACCTCTTTCCAGGAAATATGCTTTTAAGATCTCATTAATTTTAAAAGTCATCTCACGAATCACTGTAATTTCTTCAGCGGTAGCCAGTTTCATGGCAATGGCATGGTAATCGTTGATGACCGGATCGCCGAAATCATCGTTTTTATAGCAGAATTCAAAGATTGGCGAGTCCAGCTTCAAGCCTTCTTCCAAGCCCAGGCGTTTACAAATAGAACCGGCGGCAGTGTTGCGGATAATGACTTCCAGTGGGAAAATAGTAACCGCTTTAACCAGTTGTTCGTTTTCGGAAAGAATTTTGACAAAATGGGTGGGGATTCCTTTTTCTTCCAGCATGGTGAAGATAACACCCGTCATTTTATTATTGATGACCCCTTTACCGCCGATACTACCTTTGACCTCGCCGTTGAAAGCGGTGGCGTCGTCTTTATACTCAATAATAAATTCGTTGGGATTGTCGGTTTTAAAAACTTTCTTGGCCTTACCTTCATACAATTGTTCTAATTTTTCCATCTTAATCTCCTTTATTTCTAATTGATGATGTATTTAAAGTATTTCCTGAACCTTTTCATTTTTCGCGATAACTTCGTCGTTAAGCTGAACTTTGAAGGCCTTCATTTTTTCGCGAATCTCCGGGTACTTAATTGACAGCATTTGAGCAGCTAAAATCCCGGCGTTTTCGGCACCGTTGACAGCTACTGTGGCCACTGGTACGCCGGATGGCATCTGAACGATCGACAGCAGCGAATCCAATCCACCTTGAAAAGAGGTTTGAATGGGAATGCCGATGACCGGAAGTGGTGTGATCCCGGCAATGACTCCCGGCAGGTGGGCAGCTTTTCCGGCAGCAGCGATGAAAACTTCAATCCCCCGGTCTTCGGCAGTGGTGGCATAGTCAAAGATTTTGTGGGGATTGCGGTGAGCTGAGATAACCTGAACATCATATTCAATACCAAATTTTTCCAGCGCAATCAGACATTTTTTGACAATCTCAAAATCAGAATCACTGCCCATGATAACAGCAACTTTTGGTGTACTCATTTTTTAATCTCCTTTGGTGTTAGCTTCTTAATTTTCTAACAGTGTTTTTGGTTTGTTTATAATTAATTTAAAATCATAACTACTATTTATTTAAAATAATTGACGCCGGCTTTAAAGATCTGCTGATCCATATTGCCGGGAATATTTTTATAGAGATTCTTGCCGATTCGCTCGGAGTGGCCCATTTTCCCAAGGACCCGACCATCCTGGCTGGTGATGCCTTCGACCGCATAAACGGAGCCATTGGGGTTGAAGCGGCCATCAAGAGTGGCTACGCCCTCAAAATCCACATATTGGGTGGCAATCTGGCCATTTTCAATGAGGGTTTTCAGTACCGCATCGCTGGCCACAAAGCGGCCTTCCCCATGGGACATAGGCATTCGATGGATGTCACCGACACTGGTATTGGCCAGCCAGGGCGACAGCGTCGAACTGATCCGGGTCATCGGAATGGTGGACACATGCCGGCCGATGGTGTTAAAGGTTAGGGTCGGCATCTCTTCAGTGATCTCACAAATTTCACCGTTGGGTACCAGTCCCAGCTTAATCAGAGCCTGGAAGCCGTTACAGATTCCCAGCACCAGACCGTCCCGGTTATTGAGTAAATCCATCACGGCATCCATCATCTTGGGATTTCTGAACACCGATGCGATAAATTTACCGGAACCGTTGGGCTGATCACCAGCACTGAACCCACCGGGTATCATAATCATCTGGGATGCCCTGATCTGCGCAGCCATTTCGTCAATGGAACGGCTGATATCCTGAGCTGACTGATTTCTGAAAATCGTCGTCACCGGTTTTGCCCCGGCATTCTCGAAGGCTTTAGCCGAGTCGTATTCGCAGTTGGTGCCTGGGAATACCGGGATAAATACCTGGGGTTTGGCATGTTTTTCTTTTTTAAAAACAATCGGTGTGGTCTTAAAGCTTAAGGTTTCTACGACACCAGTGGTTTCTGCTTTTTCAGGATAAACTGACCGTAGTGGCGCTTCCCAGACTTCAATTAGATCACTTATCGCAATAGCGTCACGGCCGTAAACAATTTTACTGCTATCATTTGTTTTTCCGATCGGGGTTGAGCCTTCCAGGATTTCAAGACTTTCGACTAAAATACTGCCATAAAGCGGTTTAAACAAAAAGGTTGGATCGATCCGGTCATTGAGGTTAACTCCGATGCCGTTACCAAAGGCCATCTTTGCCGCCGCTTCGGCCAGGCCGCCGTAACCAATGGTTTTGGCACTCAAAATCTTGCCTTCCTGATTAGCCTTGATGATGACATCATAAACATCTTTCGCCGCAATTAAGTCCGGTACCCCATTTTTGTCCAAAGGTAGAGTGAATAATTGCAACAGTGACTCCGTGGACTTGAGCTCGCTGGTTATCACCGCATCGACATGGGATGTTGCCACCGCAAAGGAAATCAGCGTCGGTGGCACTGTGAGTTCGCCAAAGCTGCCTGACATACTGTCTTTACCACCGATGGCTGGAGTTCCCATCGCCGTCTGGACTTGATGGGCGCCTAAGAGTGCTGCGAAAGGTCGGCCCCATTTAAGCGGTTCTTTGCCCAATCGTTCAAAATATTCTTGGAAGCTGAGTCGGGCCTTTTTGTAATCCCCACCCATGGCAACCAGTTTGGAGAGGGATTCGAGCACCCCCATCATCCCGCCTAAAAAGGGACTGTTTTTGGCAATAACCGGATTGTAACCAAAGGTCATCATACTGCAGGTGGTGGTATCGCCATGAATCATCGGGATCTTGGCTACCATACCATCCATTGGTGATAGCGCGTTTTTCCCGCCGTAGGGCATGGCCACAGTGCCGGCACCAATCGTTGAGTCAAACATTTCCACCATGCCCCGCTGGCTGGCAACATTCAGGTCTTTGAGCGTTTCGGTCATCATCTTAATAAAATCAAATTGTTCATCTTGTTGGCTGGAGCCGTCAACGACTGTTTTTATGGCAGTTGGCGGCTCAACCGCCACATCAATAAATTGCGGAGCGCCGTTGGTTTCCAGAAACGCTCGGGAAATATTCAGAACTTCTGCGCCCCGCCATTTCATGATCAGCCGGCCGGAATCGGTAACGGTGGCGACTGGGGTAATCTCAAGATTTTCAGCCTGACCCATAGCAATAAAAGCCGCCACATCTTTGGGATCAACCACCACAGCCATTCGTTCCTGGGATTCCGAGATGGCCAGTTCGGTGCCATCCAAGCCTTCATATTTCTTTGGCACTTTATCCAGATCAATTTCCAGACTGTCAGCCAGTTCGCCAATGGCTACCGATACCCCGCCAGCGCCAAAATCATTACAACGTTTGATTAAATTAGCCAATTCTTTGCTTCGGAATAGCCGTTGGATTTTTCGTTCTTCGACGGGATTCCCCTTTTGAACCTCTGCACCACTTTCCATAATCGATTCTTCAGTGTGGGCTTTGGATGAGCCAGTAGCCCCTCCGCAGCCATCCCGTCCGGTTCGGCCACCGACCAATAGCACCACATCACCGGGGGCGGGTCGTTCACGAATGACATTTTCTTTGGGCGCCGCTGCAATCACGGCACCGACTTCCATCCGTTTGGCCAAAAATCCCGGATCATAAACTTCGGTTACCTGACCGGTCGCCAAACCGATTTGATTTCCGTAAGAACTATAGCCGTGGGCAGCTTCGGTAGAAATCTTACGCTGCGGCAATTTGCCGGGGAGGGTGTCTTCAATGGCTGCCCGGGGATCCCAGGCACCAGTGACCCGCATCGCCTGATAAACGTAGCTACGTCCTGACAGCGGATCCCGGATAGCGCCGCCCAAACAGGTGGCCGCGCCCCCAAACGGTTCGATTTCGGTGGGGTGATTATGGGTTTCGTTTTTAAACATCAGCAGCCATTCTTCGTCGACACCGTCATGATCGACGATCATGTTAATGCTGCAGGCGTTGATTTCCTCCGATTCATCCAAATCCGAAATCCGTCCCTGTTTCTTCAAGGCTTTAGTGCCAATCACGGCCAGATCCATCAGGCTCATCGGCCTTTCGGTGTTTTCACCGTATAGTTCCGTTCTGGCCTGACAGTAGTCATCAAAGGCCCGCTTCATCGCGTGTGAAATCGGGTCACCTCCCAGGAACTGCACCTGCTTGATCTGAGTCAAAAAGGTCGTATGACGACAATGATCCGACCAATAGGTATCAATTACCTTTAATTCCGTAATGGTCGGATTTCGTTTTTCATCGTTATTAAAATAATTCTGGACAAATAAAATGTCTTCAGTGGTCATGGCGAATCCATTATCCACCCGAAACGTTTCTAATTGATCTGCTTTGAGAGAAATAAAGCCTTCCAGCGGTTTGATATCTTTCGGCTCGCGAATTTCATCAACCAGGGTAACAAGTGGTTCAAGGCTGGCTTCCTGAGAATCCACCGGATTGATCATATAGTGTTTAATGCTATCAAATTCTTTTTGTGTTAATTCACCTGTGAGTACAACAATTTTTGCTACCTTAACCAGAGCCCGTTCCCCGGACACGATCTGAATACACTGAATTGCAGAATCGCCGTGCTGGTCATATTGACCAGGCAAATAGGAAATCCCGAAGATTTTCTCGTCATCATTAATCTGAAGGGTTCCTTCAAAAATCTGATCGACATTGGGTTCGGATAAAATGGTGCCGATAATCTGATTGAATAAATCATCTGCCACACCTTCCACATCGTATCGGTACAGAATACGCATGGATTCAAGCTTCTGAATCTTTAAAATTCGTTGAAAGGTATGTGTCAGCGATTTGGCTTCTACTTCAAACTTGTCTTTTTTTTCTACAAAAATTCGTTTTATCACAATTTTTCCACCTTTTTTAATGATAAACTTATTTTACTATTTCCGAACAATAATATCAATAGAATTTAAAACGTTCGGATTATTTTTTTATTTTCCCGATAATTTCTTAGAGTTATCCGATTATTTTTAAGTTTCTCACGAATATGGTGCAATTTAAAGTATAATTGAATAGTATTTGGGTAATATATTTTTATCCAACTATCAATGATAAAAATATGATCTACGAGAGGTGAAATATGAAAATTTTCCATTTACATCATAGCGGCTTTTTAATTCAATTAGAGGATAAAACTCTGATTTTTGATTGCTTTACCCATATTCCAACCAGTCTCCTGCGTAAGGGAATTCCCCATTATTTTTTTGTATCGCACGGCCATGGCGATCACTACACCGCTGATATTTTTTCGACCGACCGGATTTACAGCCCCACCTATATCTTAAGTAACGATATCCCCATGGCATCCACCCACAAAACCCACACCATTGGTCCCTACCAGCACATGTCTCTGGGCGGAATGGACATTAAAACCTTCGGCTCTACCGATCAGGGCATCTCTTTTTATATCGCCACCAATTCACACCGGATTTTTCACGCCGGGGATCTCAACTGGTGGGACTGGGACACTAACGAAAAACCCAATATTGATCCGCTTCAGGAAGAAAAAGACTTTAAAGCAGAACTGGAAAAAATGAAGAACCTACCAATGGAATTCGCCTTTGTCCCCGTCGATCCCCGTCTGGGCGACTCTTTCTACAAGGCTGGGGAATACTTTATTGAAACCTTTCACCCCAAGGTCCTAATTCCCATGCATTTTCGCGATGATTTTGGAATCATCAAACAGTTTAAAGACAAAATCGGAAATGCTAAAACTATTATCCCTGAATTCAAAGAGCGAAATGTCAAAATCAAAAATACCTGGTCACCTGAGGTCTGACCGCTAGGATCGTTCATCCTGCTGAGATAAACTTGCTGTCACCAACAGTGGTATCGATGCCTCAGCTTCGCAAGCGCCGTACACAGGGATAAACGATCAGTTGATTCCGTGGCAACCCTACGTGACCGCGTTGCCCAGATAAAGTCCAAGGAAACTGGCCGGAATCGGCTTTTTATCTCCCATTAAATCGTTCAAAAGAGCGAAGAACCCCTGTTTCCTCAGTGGATCAGGGGTTCTTGGTTTATAATTCGAAACAATCACTCTCAATCAGATAATCCCTCACCCCCCGGAGTGACGAGTGTCTGGTGGCCTGACTGATTCGGGGATAAACAGTCAGATGATCCATGCGGTTTTCCACCTTACTCAGATTAAATCCTTCCGGTAGGATCAGAAATTTGCCCAATCCCGGTTCAATCGCTCTTTGCGGACAGCCATAAACACAACGCAAACAAAGCACACAATCATTTCCAAAAGAATGCCTGCCATCAGCAATTTTAATATTATCCCGGGGGCACATTTTTTCACACCAGCCACAATCGACACATTTGTCGTTAACCTTAAGTTGCCGGCCAAAAATTCTTGCCCCGATACTTTCAAAATAACCCAGTTTAGAAGCAAGCCGATCAACCCCAAAAGGAGCTGTCCGATGCCACTTACCGACCATTAGTTCCGCCACCACCTTGTCGACAATCACCGGGGTGGCATGGAGAACCATGGCGCTAAGACTCTCATCAAAGCCAATCAAAAAATTAGAGGGCATCACCACCATCTTTTCATAAAACACTTTGTACCCTTTTTTTTCCAGTTGACGAAGTATGGCCGCACGACATGCTGTATTCGGTGAGATTTCGCCACCGCCAGAAACTGAAACGACTACTGCCAGTCGTCCTTCAACCGGTTCGATTTTTTTTAGCCACTCAGCAATGGGTTTAGGTGCATTAAAAGCATATACCGGAAACAGTAAAACCAGGATGTCTCCAAAAACAGCTGGATCTGCCTCCCCTTTTAACTCAGTTTTTTGGACGGCGACTGATCTTTTATTAAATGAACGTTCAAACGCGTCAGCAACCCGAGCCGTTCCCCCAGTACCGGTAAAATAAATAAGATTTGCGCTTTTAAAATCCATTTTTCCCTCACTATCTGCTGCAATCTGATCTTTTTGATAGTCCGATTTTTTCTATACATAAAACCTTCTATATATTAAGTTCAATGAACCTGTAAATTATCGACGCTATTTTCTGACGACCAAACACCTTCAACCTATCAGAATTTCATTCTCATAAATATACCCCTACTACTTCACGATAAACATAATCGCATTAATAATTTTAAATTAAAAGCTTTACATCAATCCCAAATCAAGTATAAAATAATAAAAGTAAGAAGGCTTTCACCAAACCGAAAGGAAACCCCAAACATGAATAAATTTTGCGATCAATACAGCGAAGATGACATGCATAAGGAAGTTTCAGAAATAAGCAGTTGTGACCTGGATCCCCTCACGCAGATTGCCAACCGACAAAAATTTGATGAAATGTTTACCAAGGCGATCAATAAATCCAGGACAACGGTATGTTATTTGTCGATGCTGATGATTGACATCGATTATTTAAAAACACTTGATACTAATGATGGTCAATCGTCTGGTGAAGACTGTCAACGTCAGGTTGCCAGGATCCTAAAAGAGACGTTAAAACGATCCGGCGATTTAGCGGCCCAATGGGATTATGGAAAATTTGCCTGTCTCCTCTCTGACACCGATCCGGCTGGTGCTTTCGAAATGGCCGAAAAAATAAGAAAAAAAGTTTTTGATCTGGCTATCCCCAATCCCGTATCGACGGTTGCTGATGTGGTCACCGTCTCAGTTGGCGTCGTAACCGCCATTCTCACTGATGAAACCTCCTACGATACCCTCTTGAAAAAAGCGTCCCAGGCCTTATCAACTGCCAGGGAAATGGGTCGCAACCGAATTGAAATCTACCACAATTAAAAGCCAGGTTTTCAGCCTGACTTTTTTATTGCATTATCATTAGATCAAACCCCAAAACTTCACTTCAGTTGCTAAACTTTTCATAGCGCCATAAAGTAAAGTGAACCTAATATGGTAAATTTTAGTTAACAAACAGTAGATATTTGTTGTCAGACGCGTTATAATGATTAAGCATGCATTAACTCTTGATGCTGTAACCATTTATACTTTATCAAGTGATACCTCGAAAAATCAGGTTTGCTACTGTGCGAAATCTGGTTTTCGGATAAAATTAAAAACTATTTTTGAAAGGGGTTAGTGTGAAAAATAACCCCGGCCCTCAAAAAAGGCCGAACTTAATAAAGAAAAGAAAAAAAGTAAAGTTCTTAGCTTCCGGTCGAGAGCTTCTGAATATCAGAAGCTAAATAACCGCTGGAAATTAAAAGTTTGAAGGCTTGTTTGATTGCTTTGGATTTTTGTTGATCTTTGATTTCTTGAGGCATATCAATCTTGTATAAATCACAAGGATTAAACGATTCTCCTGTAGTCAACATATGATAGATTGCAGTAAGAATCATTCTGGCGATGGCAACAATGGCTCTTTTTTTACCGCGTCGTTTAAAGATACGTTCGTATTTTATTCTGTAGTAAGGTAAATCTTTGGATTTCACGGCTGCATGGGCACATTGTACCAATGCAGGTTTCAGGTAGATACCCGCACGTGTAATTCGAACCGATTTCTTCTTACCGGCAGATTCATTGTTTCCAGGCGTTAATCCCGCCCAGGAGCATAAACGCTTAGAAGAGCTGAATTGTGTCATATCGGTGCCAATCTCGGAGATGATGGTAATCGCAGAGCTGCGCTTCACTCCGGGAATGGTGCTGAGTAAAGTGATGAGATGTTCATGAGGCACCATCATCTGGTCAAGTTTTTGATCGATTTCCGAAATGGAATTTTCAACAAAATCAAGATGGGATTTAATCATAATCATACGATCCTTTTGTTCACACGTCATTTGATAACCTTGGATCGATTCAATGACGGCATCTGATTTTTTCTTAAGTGATCGTTTGAGAAAAGAAGTACATGTTTTGGAATCAAACGTGTCAGAAGTCATTAAATAGTCCGTGATGGCGGTGGCAGATTTGCCGAACATGTCTGAAACGACAGCATCAAGGGCTACATTACAAACGGTGAACGCATTTTGGAAACGATTTTTTTCACTCGACTTGCAGGAAACAAGTTTAGCCCGATAGCGGGTATACTCACGGAGAATACGTATGTTTTTTTCAGGAATAAAACTACCGGGAACAATCCCAAGACGGAATAAATCACCAATCCATTTGGAATCTTTGACATCATCTTTATTCCCTTTCACAGCCCTGACCCACTTGGGATTGGCAATGGTAACAGCGATGACATCTTCTAACAGATTGTAGACGGGTACCCAGTATTTACCGGTGGATTCCATACAGACATCATGACAATCATTTTCCAGAAGCCATTGTTTAAGTTGTAGAATGGCATTGTTGAAAGTTGAGAAACGCTTTTTAGAATACGACGGTTCAATGGCATTGGTTGTTTTAATCATCGTGGCAACCAGAAATGTTTTATGAACATCAATGCCACAACAAATCGGATAAACAACTTTCACAGCAAAACAACTCCCTTCATAAAGGTTGGAGTAACGTTTGACTGATCCATCACACAAATTAACAGGCGTTAAAACAATTCTTAGTGTGCGGTCTCGTGGATCCACTTATTTGTGCTTGAAAGATGGAACTTACACTGATTAAAATACTGTTTTGAACGAGACGTAATCTACGACTCCTCCTCCCGTGCTTTGTAGTATCGTCACTCCTATAAAAATTATAACAAAATGGTGAAAATCGCACACCATTTTTCATTACTATTTGTGCCGCAAGCGATAGCGGCGGAATGGAGATTAAAATGAAAAGACGTTTCAAACTGATGATCAGCGGGCTGATCATTATCAGTGTAGGGATATTTCTGATGCCGATCAGTGCTTTAGCGGAAGTACCGAACGGCGCAGCTGGCACAATTGAAAGTGAACAGAAAATGACATTAGCTGATGGTGAGATGTTGGACCCGGCGGGCAACTCACCGGAAATTTCAATTAACAGCGTTCACTCCGGGGATTACTGGTATGACGATATTGCTGGGGGCATTAAAATTGTCGCCTATAGTGGAAGTGGCGGAAATGTCGATATTC
>RRZT010341324.1_pt1 | contig 12471 bp, 13 predicted proteins | sample 2165551 | NCBI WGS metagenome assembly RRZT01 (sample SAMN10456910, study PRJNA506462) | wastewater metagenome | biome: wastewater; feature: sludge; material: wastewater sludge; isolation source: wastewater sludge with Escherichia coli K12::gfp cells carrying plasmid... | place: USA: Moscow, Idaho... | reverse complement strand
TAGCTGGTGTATCAGATCCAGAAACTAAAAGGAAAATTATTGGTAATGAATTTGTAGAAATATTTAATGAAGAAGCGCTTAAATTTAAAGATGCAGATTTTTTAGCTCAAGGGACTATTTATCCAGATGTTATAGAATCTCAATCAATAAAAGGACCTTCAGCAACAATAAAATCTCATCATAATGTTGGGGGGTTACCTGAACATATGAAATTTGAATTACTTGAGCCTTTGAGAGAGCTATTTAAAGATGAAGTTAGAAAAGTTGGGAGAGAATTAGGGATACCTAATCATATGATAGATAGACATCCATTTCCAGGGCCAGGGCTTGGAATAAGAATTTTGGGTGAAGTAACTAAAGAAAAAGCCGATATTCTAAGAGAAGCTGATGATATATTTATTGAAGAACTTAGAAAAGATGGTCTATATGAAAAAGTAAGTCAAGCCTTTGTAGTATTACTTCCAGTAAAATCTGTAGGAGTAATGGGAGACGAAAGAACTTACGAATATACTGCTGTACTTAGATCAGCAGATACAACGGATTTTATGACTGCTACTTGGTCTCATTTGCCTTATGAATTTTTAGGTAGAGTAAGTAATAGAATTATAAATGAAGTAAAAGGGATTAATAGATTAACTTATGATATTTCTTCAAAACCACCAGCTACAATAGAATGGGAATAAGAAGGAGAAAAAATGTTGTTTTATTCAGATTTATTAAAGAAAGTTAAAGAGGGGAAACTTGAGAGTCTAAAAGAAAGTTACGTATTTAGACTAAAAATTACTAAGATTTTACCTCATATAATAATTTTACTTATGGTTTTGGTTATGGTGCCTTTTTTGGTGATTATATACAAAGAAGAAGGCTTAGGAGCCTTTGTATTCTTAGTACCTCTATTAGGACTAATATCTATAGCTCAGATAGTAAATAGCTTTAAATTTAAATTTGAAATAAAAGATGGCAGTTTATTTTATAGAACAATAGAGATTAAACTAGAGGACATAAAAACTTGTCAATTAAAGTATGGAGTATTGCCTAGAGGTAAAAAAATGGAAACTTTTGTTGATATAGTTACTGTAAACAAAGAAGAAAAAATAATCCCCCTTCATATGGGCAATAAAGTTTTATTTGTCCTTGTATTGAAGGAAATTCTGGGTAATAGATTTAGCGTTTTAGAAGAAAAATAGGAGGAATAATGTTAAACGGAAAAATTATAAAAGAAGCAATCACCTTTGATGATGTGTTATTAATACCAGCAAAATCAGAAGTGTTACCAAATGCTGTTAGCCTAAAAACAAAACTTACTAAAAATATAGAGCTTAATATACCTTTTTTGAGTGCTGCAATGGATACTGTAACTGAGGCAAAACTTGCTATAGCCCTTGCTAGACAAGGTGGACTTGGGTTTATTCACAAGAACATGTCTATTGAAGAACAAGCAGCTGAAGTAGATAAGGTAAAAAGAAATGAATCAGGAATGATTACAAATCCAATTACTCTTAATAAAGACAGTATTTTGGCTGATGCTGAAAATATAATGGGAACATATAAAGTTTCTGGACTTCCGGTTGTAGATACAGAAGGAACTCTTGTTGGAATAATAACTAATAGAGATCTTAAATATAGAAAAGACTTATCTGTAAAAGTAACTGATATTATGACGAAAAATAATTTAATAACAGGTCATGTTGGAGTTACTCTTGATGAGGCTAAAGAAGTTTTATTAGAAAACAGAATAGAAAAACTTCCTATAGTTGATGAAAACTATAAATTAAAAGGACTTATAACAATAAAAGATATTGATAACATAGTTGAATATCCAAATGCATGTAAAGATCCTCAGGGAAGACTTAGAGTAGGAGCAGCAGTTGGAGTAGGAGCAGATACAATAGACAGAGTAGATGCACTTGTAAAAGCAGGAGTAGATATAATAACAGTAGATTCTGCTCATGGACATTCTCAAGGAGTTATAAATCAAGTTAAAGAAATTAAAGCTAAATATCCTAATCTTGATGTTGTTGGAGGAAATATAGTAACAGCAGAAGCAGCACTTGATTTAGTTGCAGCAGGTGCAGATGCAGTAAAGGTTGGAGTAGGACCTGGAAGTATATGTACAACAAGAGTTGTAGCAGGAGTAGGAGTTCCACAACTTACAGCAGTAAATGATGTTTATGAAGTTTGTAAAACTCATGGTGTAGGAGTTATTGCTGATGGAGGAATAAAACTTTCTGGTGATATAGTAAAAGCTATAGCAGCTGGAGCAGACTGTGTTATGGTTGGAGGTCTTTTAGCTGGGACAGAAGAGGCACCTGGAGAAGAAATTCTTTATGAAGGTAGAAGATTTAAAGTGTACGTAGGTATGGGTTCTATGGCAGCTATGAAAAGAGGTTCTGGAGACAGATATTTCCAAGGTAAAGCACCTGAGAAAAAACTTGTACCAGAAGGAATCGAAGGAAAAGTTGCTTATAAAGGTAAATTAGAAGATGTAATTTATCAACTATGCGGAGGATTAAGAGCAGGTATGGGTTACTGTGGAACAGCGACTATAGCTAATCTTAAAACAGATGCAAGATTTGTAAAAATCACTGGAGCAGGATTAAAAGAATCTCATCCACACGATATTTCCATAACAAAAGAAGCACCAAATTATCATAAATAACAAAAATCTCCCTTGTAGAGGGAGATTTTTATTTTGAATATATATCTAGACCTTTGCATAATAAACTATTTTGTTCTATAGAAAAGGCAAAAAACATAAAATCGAAGCTTATTCAGCTTCACCGAACCTACTACACGTTGTTACGCCTTAAGATACTCTAAACTTTTCAAGTTAAGATTATCTAAAAGCGTGACGCTGGACTCTTAAATTTTGTTGGATTTAGATTGAATTTACTATTACGGGGTTAAGCGTCCTACGTTTAGGTCTTATATCAGGATAATTACAAAATACACCGTAAACTCCCAAAGTTTCAAGTTCTTGAATTTCTTCATAGGAATTTACTGTATAGGCAATTATTTTGTATTCTTGAAATTCTTCCATAAAGGCTTTATTTATCATCTTGTAATTTGGATTAACAGAGTATGGAATAAAAGGAAGATCTTTAAGGTCTTTTATAAAGTCTTCATAATAAGAGTCAATTAAAATACCAAAGTTGATATTTTCCTCTAATTCATTAAGATGAATAAGGAGTTCCCAATCAAAAGAAGATACAAGAACTCTATCCTTAATTGGTTTAATTAAATTTATGAAATCAACACCAAAAAATCTTTTATCTTCTTTGTGTCTTTTAAGTTCTATATTTAAAAAGCTATCTTTAGGAAGAAAATCGATTAGTTCTTCTAGGGTAAGAATTTTTTCTTCAGAAAATTCGGAATTAAACCAAGAGCCAATGTCGAGTTTTTTTAATTCATCTAATTTTTTTTCTAAAACTTTACCTTTACCTGTAGAAGTTCTTTCTAAAGTGAAATCATGAAAAACTACATATTTATTATCTTTTGTAATTTGTACATCAAATTCAAAAGTTTTTGAACCTAAATCTAAGGCTTTTCTGAAAGAGGCTTTAGTATTCTCGGGAGCATAGCCAGAAGCTCCTCTATGGGAAAAAATAAGCATTAAGCCTCCTTTTTTAGAAGCATATCAATGTGCGGAATATCATCTTCAGGATATTCTTCTGATATAGGTATAAAACCAAAAGAACTGTAGAAATTATATAAATAACTTTGAGCTTGAATTTTAATTTCAGTTTCATTCATTTCTTCAAAAATATATTTTATTGCTCTTTCCATAAGAAGTTTTCCATAACCAGAGGTTCTGTAATCTGGATTAACAACAACACGCCCTATACTAGCTTCGTTATATACAATACCTTTTTCAAAAAGTCTAGCGTAGGCTAAAACCTCGCCATTTTCTTCTAAGAATATGTGAAAAGCTTTAAAATCTTTTCCGTCTGGGTCAAGGAAGGGGCAAGTTTGCTCTACTACAAATACTTCACTTCTTAGTTTTAGGATGTTATATAACTCTTTATTGCTTAAATCTTCTATTTTTTTAATATGCCAATTCATAAAATACCTCCGAAAGAAAAATATAAATTAATTATACCATAAATTTTCATAAATTTAAGGGGATAATTGTAAAAGCTATAAGTTTATGATATAGTATTTATGGAGGTTTTATAATGGCAAAGAAAAAAACTTATGAAGAAAATTTGGAAGAAATAGATGAAATTATAGAAAAATTAGAAAGAGGAGAACTTACTCTTGATGAATCAATAAAGGAATATGAAAAATCAGTAAAACTTATTGAAGAATGTAACAAGATTCTTAATGAAGCCCAAGGGAAAATTCAAAAGATTTCTATAAAAGATGGGAAAATAAATTTGGAAGACATAGAATAGGAGAAGAAATGAAGGATTATTTAAAATCTATGCAAAATAAAGTTGAAAAAAAATTAATGGAATATTTGGAAGAAATTCATTATCCCCCTGTTATGAAAGAAGGAATGACTTATGCACTTTTAAATGGAGGAAAAAGACTAAGACCAATACTTCATTATATGACTCTTGAACTTTTGGGAGAAGATACTAAAAAGGGCGATGCTATAGCTAGTGCAATAGAAATGATACATTCTTATTCTCTGGTACATGATGATTTACCTCCCCTTGATAATGATGATTATAGAAGAGGGAAGCTTACTACTCACAAAGTTTATGGAGAGGCTAATGGAGTTTTGATAGGAGATGCCCTTCTTACTTATGCTTTTTATATAGTAAGTGCTAAATCAGAAAATATTGAAGCTTCAAAATTAGTTGAAATAATTAGACTTATTTCTAAATATGCAGGGATTCAAGGGATGATAGGTGGTCAAGTAGTTGACATAGAATCTGAAGGGAAAATGGTAGATTTACCTACACTTCAATATATACATACTCACAAAACAGGAATGATGATTAGACTGCCTATTGAAGCGGCAACTATTGTAGCGGGGATAGAAGGAGATAAAAAGGATAAACTTATTAGATATGCAGATTTAATAGGGCTTGCTTTCCAAATTAAAGATGATATCCTTGATATAGAAGGGAACTTTGAAGATATAGGAAAACCTGTAGGAAGCGATTTAAAACTTGAAAAATCTACTTATCCTGCAATCTTTGGATTGGAAAAAACTAAAGAAATTTTAAGAGAAAAAATTGATGAAGCTAAAAAAATCATAAATGATACTTTCCCAGAAAATAACAAATATTTCTTGGAACTTGCTGATTATATTGAAAATAGAAGTAAATAATTTAATTTGTAGGTTTTTTGACTAATTATGATAAACCGCAACTTATGCAGTTGCATTGCATAGCTCCACTTCGTTACACATTAAGAGATTCTAAAACTCTTTGGAGCTTGACAATCTCTAAAACCGTGACGCTTAACCCAAAGGATTAAGGGGGAAATTATAGTCAATCCAACGTAAGGTTGGTGCGGTGTGCTGCACAAGCACGATTTTTACATATATTTTGAAAAAAGACAAATTGAGTAAATAATTAACTTTATTTTGGAGAAAACTATGGACATAAACTTTTTTCAAGGACTTAAAAAAGAAGGCGGACAAGGTTTTTACGTTGGGGGCTTTGTTCGAGATAAATTAATGGGCTATGAGAGCAAAGATTTTGATATAGAAGTTTTTGGAATTGAAGGAAATAAATTTCAAACTATATTGGAAAAATATGGTTCAGTAAAAATAGTAGGAAATTTTGAAACTTATCTTCTTGGGAAAAATGTAGAGGTATATTTAAGTAAAGAAAAAGATTTAGAAACTAGTGCAAAACGTAGAGACTTGACAATAAACGCTATGTATTATGACCCTTTGGATGATAAAATTTATGATTTTTTTAATGGACAAAAAGATATAGAAGAAAAAATATTGAGGTATTGTAACAAAAAAACTTTTATTATTGACCCTTTAAGAATTATTAGAGTAGCATATTTTGGGGCAAAATATGCTTTTAAAATTGATGAAGAACTTATGGTTTTTATAAAAGAAAATAAGGATAAAATTCTTTTGGTAGATTCTGATAGAATTTTTCAACAATTTGAAAAAATACTTTTTCTTGAGGAAAATCAAAAAGCTCTCGAGATTTTGGATAAAATGGGAGTTTTACAATTATTTGTAAAAAATATTCTAAATATAAAGAAAATCACCTTTACGAAGAAAGATAGACTATTATTATGGAGTGTTTTTCTGTATGGGGAAAAAGAATTTAACTTTATAAAAAATAAAAATCTTGTAAAAGAAATTAAAGACTTACATTGGGCTTATGAAGAACTAAAAATTATAAAAGAGAATTTTTCAAAATTTAGCTTAAAAAAAATAGTTTTGAAAGTCCCAATTAAGAGAGTTTTGAGATTTTATTATATTTTTACAAGAGATATAATTTTTGTAAGAAAGATATATAGAAGCTATTATTCTTTTAAAAATAATTTAGAACCACTAATAAAAGGAAGAGATTTGATAAATCTAGGTTTTTCAAAGAAAAAAGAGTATGGAGAAATTTTGTCTATACTCTATGAAAAACAACTGAGAGAAGAAATAACCACTAAAGAAGAAGCACTAAATTACTTAAGAAAAATAGCCAAATAATTTACAAAGACAAGAGAATATGCTATTATTGTATAAATTATAGTATCTACTCAGACATAACTAGATAATTAAATCTAACTTCTTTGCTTTTATGGGGTTCGGGGCAAAGGCCCGTAAATTACCTCCAAGCGTCCACGCCAAAGGCGTGGACGCTTGGAGGTAGCCTGAGTAGCTACAAAATATATTTGAAAAAGGCGGAATTATGCGAAAAGTAATCATATTAATGATTTTATCTTTAACTTTGATATCATGTGCAAATAATGATTATGACAAAATAATCAATAAAGATTATAAAAAATCCCAAGTTAAAGGAATTAAAAATAAAAAAGAAGAAAATATTACTTACTACAAAAATGATTATAGAAAAAAACTTTGGAAAGAAGATATTTTCTTGATTTTGAAAGAAGAAAACGGAAATAGAAAATTTTATATGGGGATAAATTATAAAGGTAGAGAGTGGCTTTATATGAGTTCTGTTGAATTTATAGGAGACGATAAATTATTTATTGATTTTTTTGATTATAAGACCTTTAATCCCATATGGAAAGATAATACTACTTTAAATATGAAAGTAGAAGAGAAAATTTTATTTCCTTTAGATGAGAAACATTTGGAAGTTTTGGAAAAAATCATAAAGCAAAAAAATGTAAAAGTAGTATTAAGAAGCGATTACGACGATAGGCTTCACATGAGAACTCTTGGGGAAAATGAGAGCATCAGAATGCAAGAAATCTTTGAATTACATAAAAAACTAAAAGAAGAAAAAGAAAGGACAGAAGATGGCAATTAGTTTAAATTATTTTTTAATTGGGGAATATGGCGGGGTAAATCCTCAAACTGGGAAAATAGATATAGGGGGAGTGTTTGATGTGGTAACATCTCCAGTGTTTCCATTAAATATCCCAAATTTAATAGGGCTTATGTCTTTTGATGAAGTAAATAGAGATACTTTGTTTGAACTAAGAATAAATGACCCAGAAGATGAGATACTTGCTAAACTTGAGTTTGGAGTAAGAGGGCAAATACCGGGCTTATCTTCCAAACAAGTTATAGCTTTAGAAAATTTGCCTGTAGTAAAAAGGGGAAAATACACTGCTGATATTTTGGAAAAAAATGGAGCAGGTTATAAATTTGTAAAATCAGTAGATTTTTTTACAGCTATGTATCCTCCAAAAAGAAGATTTACACAAGAAGAAATAGCTAATATTATGGAAAATAAAGAAAATTTAATAGTTTCCGTAAAAACAGATTATTCAATACCGGGAACGGATATAGTAAAAAAATTCCAATTAAATTTAGATGATAGTATTCCTATGGAAGAAGGTTATGAACCTTTCCCTTCAGATGACAAAATAGAAATTGAAGGGAAAATAATGGATTTAGAAGGAATCAGAAGAAATATAGAATGGATGTTTGGCCAAGAAAAACCAAAGACATCTGAAGAATAAGAAAAATCCTCCCGAATTTTGGGAGGATTTTTTAGTCAAAATCATAAGATTCTTCGTTACTTACTCTTTTAGGTTCAACAAAGGCATCTCTAATAATGAGTTCTGCATCTTTTGGAACATGAACTTCTACTTTGAGAGGACCTCTTTTTACAGTAATCCAACCTAGCCCCTTAAATACAAGTTCTTCTTTTTCTTCGATTTCCAAAACTTCTGTTTTCCATTCCTTTGCATAATAATCTTCTTTACAACAATCGCAAGGAGGAGTCAAGAAATTTCCTGTTTTATCTTTTAAAATAACCTCTACTTTGTCCAAGTTAGTTTCATGAAATTGAACTTCTTTAGACGCATAAGCAGTAAATATTGGGTTAGTTTCGTAATCGGTCAAAATTCTCATCCAAGCAAGGCCACCAAACATGAATACTCTATCATAAGGTAGTTTAAATGTTTTTCTTGATATTTCACTTGACGGGACAATTTTAAGGTTACAACTTTCGCAAACCATATCAGAAATTCTTCCTTGTGGGATAATTCCAGGTGTATCATGGAAGAATGTTTGTGTTTGAGGTAATTGGAATTTAACTGTTTTTAGAGTTGTACCAGGATATTTTGAAACTGTAACAGTGTTTTTACCAAATAATCCGTTAATAAGACTCGATTTTCCAACGTTTGTTGTTCCGATTACAGCGACGTTTCCACCTTTTGGAAGGAAATATCTGATTTTACGGATAACACCGTTTACTCCATATTTTGTTTTTGTAGACATCATAACAATATCAGCAGGTTTAACTCCTGCATGAAATAATCTACCATTTAACCAGTTTGTAATTTCAGCAGGATGTTTTTTTCCTGGAACTAAATCTATTTTATTTACAGCTAAGATTACTTTTTTATTCTTAATTAGAGAAATAACTTCTCTATCAAAAGAACCTTCAAAATCGATAACATCTACAACCACTATAACTACATCCATAGTCTTTAACATAGTTGTTACTTCTTTTTTATAATCGGCATCTGTTAAACTAACAGGCATATAAGCACCATAATTTTTGATTTTAAAACATCTTTGGCATACAGGATGAGCTTCTTTTATTTTGTTTTCAGGTAGGTATCCAGGGATATTTTTATCTTCACTTTGAAGAATTACACCACAGCCACCACATTTTTTTTTGGCCAATTTATTTCCTCCTTTAGGTTTTAGCACCTGACCCTATAAAGGGATTAATACTTATTTCAATTTTTATAACTCTTCAATAGAAATATTCGTATTTGTATAAATACATATTTCTCCTGCTATTTGCATAGCTTCTTTTACTATATCTTTTGCCGAAAGGTTCGAGTGTCTATAAAGAGCCTTAGCAGCAGAAAGTGCATAAGTTCCGCCAGAACCGATGGCAGCAATATTGTCATCAGGTTCCAAAACATCCCCTGTACCTGATAAAATTAACAAATCATTTTTGTCAGCTACAATGAGCATTGCATCAAGATTACGAAGAATTTTGTCACTTCTCCAATCTTTAGTTAGTTCAACACAGGATTTTTTCAAATTTCCACCGTGTTCATCTAGTTTTTTTTTAAATTTATCAAAAAGGGTAAAAGCATCAGCAGCAGTTCCTGCAAAACCAGCAACTATACCCCTATCTTCTAATTTTCTGATTTTTTTAGCTTTTCCTTTAAAAACAGTATTGCCAAGAGTAACTTGCCCGTCTCCTCCAATAACCGTTTTACCGTCTTTTTTTACAGCTAAAATAGTTGTTGCATGGAATGACATAAAAACCTCCTCATAAATAATTAGTAGGTAAGAATTAGTAATTAGTAATGAAAAGATATTTGACATGATTAAATTAAGAAGTTAAACTTTTCCTAATTCCTAATTCTATCTTCTCCAAAAACTTGCTCTTTTGTGTAATCCAAATAAAGTTTTGTACTTTCCATAGAGGAGTGACCCATTAATTCTTGAAGATAATGAAGATTCATACCTTTATGAACCATATATGCCCCAAAGGAATGTCTCAAAGAATGAGGGCTTAATTCCTTGGGAATTTTTGCTTTTTTAACAATTCTATCCACAATTCTACGCAAAGACCTATCACTAAGCCTTTCTTGGCTATTATTTACAAAGAGAATTTCTTTTTTGTAGTCTTCACCAAATTTTTCTCTTTTGGCTTCTAAGTATTTTTCAAGTATTTTTTGAGTTTGTTTACTATAAAAGACTACTCTTTCACTTTTTCCAACTACTTTAAGTTCTCTTTCTTCAAAGTTAAATAAACCCTCAGAGAGGCTAAGAAGTTCTGAAGCACGAATTCCGCTACTATAAAGTAGTTCAATTATAAGCATATCTCTCAAATTTCCAAAGTCTTCGAAGTAAGGAATATTTCTAATAGTAAGAATGTCTTCTACAGAAAAAATAGGAAGTAGTTCAGTTTTAAATTCAGTATTTTCAACCTTTTCACTAGGATTTGATTTGATATAATTTTTCTTGTGCAAAAAACGGAAATAACTTTTTATAGATGAAAGTTTTCTATTAAGTGAACGTTTACTAACTTTATCTCTTCTTAGATTCTGTAAAAAATCTTTAATATGCTTATCTTTTATTTGAGAAATTTCAAGATTTAATCTATCTAAAAATTCTAAAAACTGTTCAATATCTTTTTTATAGGCACGAAGAGTATTTTCACTTTTATTATGAAAAACTTTTTCTTCGCCAATATACTCCTTTAGCCAAACTCTTAGCATAGTGTCCCCCTACAAAATTTTTTAACCCCCAAATTTCCGCACTAAAGGTGTGGAAGTTTGGGGAAGAATACGGGACGTTGCCCGAACTACTAAGAAACAAAAACTTATTTCTTAAGTATTTAAACTATAAACTTCTAATGTATTCAAGGGCAATTCTAGAAATCTCATTATATCTTTCAATTTTATCTTTAATTCTTTTACCTTCAAGACTTCTAATTATTCCAAAATTTGGACCCATAGGCTGAAAATCTTTCTTTTCTTCAGTAATATATTGAATTATTGAACCTATAGAGCTTCTATTATCAAGGATAAGAGGAGCTCTTCCTTCAAGTTTGTTAATAATATTAATAGCGGCCATATAACCAGTAGCTATTGCAGCCATATAGCCCTCACTACCTGTTATTTGTCCAGCAAAATAAATCCTTTCATCTGACTTAAGGTTTAGACTTGGGTTAAGAAGTTTTGAAGAATTTATAAATGTGTTTCTATGCATAACTCCATAACGAATAAATTCTGCATTTTCAAGGCCGGGAATCATAGAAAAAACTCTTTTTTGCTCAGGCCATTTTAGATTTGTTTGAAATCCAACAAGGTTATAGAGTTTTCCTTCTTTATCATCTTGCCGAAGTTGTACAACAGCATGGTCTCTTTTTTCTGTTCTAGGGTTTGTTAATCCTTTAGGCTTTAAAGGGCCATAAAGAAGAGTTTCTCTTCCTCTTGCTGCAATTCTTTCTACAGGCATACAAGCTTCAAATAATTTTTCTTCTTCATGAGATTTTAATGGAAATCTTTCAGCACTTATAAGGGCATCCAAGAAGCTTTCATATTCTTCTTTATTCATTGGGCAATTAATATATTCTCCATCACCTTTATCATATCTGCTTTGGAAATAGACTTTTTCTTTATCTATACTTTCAAAAGTAACAATAGGAGCTACTGCGTCATAGAAGTAGAGGTCTTCACTTCCTGTTAGTTGAGATATTTCTTTTGAAAGACTTTCTGAAGTGAGAGGGCCACTAGCAATTAAGACTACTCCTTCTTTGGGAATTTCTAAAAGCTCTTCATTGATAATCTCTATATTTGGATTTTCCTTAAGATTTCTTGTAACTTCTTCTGAAAACCCTTCTCTATCAACAGCCAAAGCTTGTCCAGCAGGGACTTTGTTTTGGTCGGCTATTTGAACCAAAAGAGAACCAAAATGACGAAGTTCTTCTTTCATAAGTCCTGAAGCATTTGATAAAAGATTCGAACCAAGAGAGTTTGAGCAAACTAGCTCGGCGAATTTATCGCTTGTGTGAACTTCTGTATTTTTCTTTGGTCTCATTTCGTATAATTTTACTTTATAACCTTTTTTGGCTAATTGATAAGCAGCTTCACTACCTGCAAGACCAGCGCCAATTATAGTAATTTTTTCCATAAATCCTCTTTCTATATTTAATAAATTGTCCGATAATCAAAACTCATTATATCATGATACCTAATATTAGTAAAGGGGAGAAATGAAGATTGTTTTTATGTCTATAAAGCTTAGAATATAACTAAAAATTTACAAGTAAAGAATAATAATAAGAAAGGAAATTGATTGAAAACATGATATAATATTTATATATAAATGTTGGAGGAGTTAAACATGAGAAAATATATTTTGTATTTTTTAATTATCTT
>RRZT010061600.1_pt1 | contig 12471 bp, 6 predicted proteins | sample 2165551 | NCBI WGS metagenome assembly RRZT01 (sample SAMN10456910, study PRJNA506462) | wastewater metagenome | biome: wastewater; feature: sludge; material: wastewater sludge; isolation source: wastewater sludge with Escherichia coli K12::gfp cells carrying plasmid... | place: USA: Moscow, Idaho ... | reverse complement strand
CTGTCTTCATTGGACACCTTGGCCAACGGGCCGCTAAAAAGCGACGCAGCTTTTCACTCCGCACTGAAATCAATACGCGGTGGCCTAGACTATGACCAGCAATTTGCCGACGCAGTAAGCAAGCACCCTGTCGTTCTCGGATACACTTTCAGCGACGGCCGAAAAAGCGGCGCCTTGCCGGAAGCCGTGCTACCTGCTGGCACCTTTGACGGGAAAGATGTTCTCATTGACAGACGTAATGGTTTCAACGGCAACCTGCAAGCGCTTCAGACAGCCGCCCCAATGGCAGGACATTTCAACCCCCAAATAGATCCTGATGGCATATTTCGCCGCATTCCGATGCTTATCGAATACGACGGGAAGTACTTTGAGTCCCTTTCTCTAGCGATAGTGCGCACACTACTCGAGAAGCCGCAGATCACCCCCGGCTATCCGGCAGAAAGTGGCTACAACCGACTGGAGTGGCTTGATCTGCAAACCCCGCGCGTCACTTTGCGCATCCCGGTAAACGAGGAGGCAAGCACCCTGATTCCCTTCCGTGGCCCGCAGAAAAGCTTCCCCTACTATTCCGCAACAGACGCCTTACACATGCGCCTGAGCCATGATCAACTCAAAGGAAAAATCGTGTTACTTGGCACCACGGCGCCCGGCCTCATGGACCTCAGAGCCACGCCCGTTGACGCCGTATACCCCGGGGTAGAAATCCATGCAAACCTGATCGCCGGACTCCTCGATGGCACGCTCAAGCAAAAGCCATCCTATGCACTAGGCGCCGACCTCGCACAACTGCTATTCATTGCCTTGTTGCTCGTTTTTCTGCTTCCACTGCTTTCCCCGCTCAAAGCTACGCTGCTCACTCTGGCGACTCTGGGCAGCGTCTCCGCATTCAACTACTCTTTATGGAATTCCGGGCTGGCCATGCCGCTGGCGGCAATCCTTTCGACGATCCTCGCCCTGTTTGCCTTCAACATGTCCTGGGGCTACTTCGTTGAAACGCGCAGCAAACGACAATTGGCGGATCGCTTCGGCCAATACGTTCCACCCGAACTGGTCGAAGAAATGGCGCGCGACCCCGAGCTGTACAGCATGGAGGGCAAGAAGGAGGAACTGACCGTCCTCTTCTCTGACATTCGGGGGTTCACCAGCATTTCCGAAGCGCTCGACTCGAAAGAGCTTACCCACCTGATGAACGAATATTTCGGAGCCATGACACGGGTGGTACAAAAGAACCGCGGCACGCTCGACAAATACATCGGCGATGCGATCATGGCTTTCTGGGGCGCGCCGCTCACCGATGCCGACCACGCCCGCCATGCCGTACAGACCGCGCTGGCGATGCAGACCGAACTGCGTAAACTTGATGCGCAGTTCACCGAGCGCGGCTGGCCGCTCCTACACATCGGCGTCGGCGTCAACACCGGGACGATGACGGTCGGCGACATGGGTTCGGAAGTCAGAAAGTCCTATACGGTAATGGGAGACGCCGTCAATCTTGGCTCACGGCTGGAAGGCATCACCAAGAAATATGGCGTCGGAGTCATCGTCAGCGAAACCACCAAACAGCGGGCAGACAACCATGTTTATCGCGAGCTGGATCGCGTTCGCGTCAAAGGCAAGCTGGAGCCGGTCGCCATCTTCGAACCGGTCGGTGAGGCGGGGCATTTGGATCAGGCGCTGCAGGAAGAACTTCGGCTCTGGCAGCAAACCCTGCGCGCCTATCGCCAACAGGACTGGGAGCAAGCCGAATTGCTGCTCTACAATCTCGCCCGAATGAAGCCGGAGCATTTGCTGTACAAGCTCTACTCGGAACGCATTACGGAGTACCGCGCCAAATCACCGGGCGAAGACTGGGACGGCGTCACGACATTCGAGACAAAATAGATTCGCCCCTTGCAAGCCTGACGGTGTCGCGGAAAAACACGGCGACACCCGCTGCTGCCTTGGCTACAATCGCGTCTTTTCGCGGTGAGCGACCTTGCTCACCGACAACCCCTCATCTCTTTACAACCCCTTCCATGAACCCCATTCTCGACTTTTCCGGACTTCCCCGTTTCGACCTGATTACGCCTGCCGACGTCCAGCCGGGCATTTCACAATTGCTGCAGGAAAACCGCAAACTGGTCGAAAAACTGACGTCCACTTCCGTTGCCGCCAGCTGGAACGACTTTGCCGCGCCGCTCACCGACGGCATAGAACGACTCTCCCGTGCCTGGGGGATTGTCGGCCACCTGCACTCGGTCAACGATATTCCGCAATGGCGTGAGGCCTACAACGGCATGTTGCCCGAAGTCTCGCGATTTTTTGCCGAGCTCGGACAAAACCTGAAACTCTTTGCCAAATACAAGGCTATCCGCGCGAGCAAGGACTACCCGGCACTCTCGCAGGCGCAGCGCAAGATTATCGACAACGAGGTACGCGACTTCCGCCTTTCCGGCGCCGAATTGCCCGAGGAGAAGAAACCGCGCTTTCAGGCCATTTCCGAAGAATTGGCGAGTCTCTCCGCCAAGTTCTCGGAGAACCTGCTCGATGCGACCAATGCCTTTGCCGAAGTCGTTTCCGACGAGGCCGAACTGGCCGGGCTGCCCGACGACGTCTGCCAGGCGGCGCGCGAGGCCGCGGAGAAGGACGGCAAAACCGGCTGGAAATTCACCCTGCTCATGCCCTCCTACATGCCGGTCATGCAATATGCCGACAGCCGCCGTTTGCGCGCCGCCCTGTATCGTGCCTATGCCACGCGTGCCGCTGAATTCGGGCCAGCCGAGCTCGACAACACACCCGTCATTCAACGCATTCTTGAACTGCGCCGCGAAGAAGCGCAGCTACTCGGCTACAACAACCACGCCGAAGTTTCGCTGGTTCCCAAGATGGCCGAGTCGGTCACGCAAGTACTGGACTTTTTGCGCGACCTCGGCGCTAAAGCCAAACCCTTCGCGCAAAAGGATATTGAAGAATTACGGCAGTTCGCCAAAGACCAGTTACAGCTCGACACGCTCGAACCCTGGGATATCGGCTACGCCTCCGAAAAACTGCTGCAAGCACGCTACGCCTTCTCGGAACAGGAGGTTAAACAGTACTTTACGGAAGACAAGGTTCTAACCGGACTCTTCCACGTCGTTGAAACCCTGTTTGGCGTGCGCTTAAAGCCCGACAACGCGCCCGCCTGGCATGACGATGTGCGCTTTTTCCGCATCGAAACGCCAGCCGGTGAGCTGGTCGGCCAGTTCTACCTCGACCTCTATGCCCGTGATACCAAACGCGGCGGCGCCTGGATGGACGATGCCATCACCCGACGCCGGGTATTCTCCGGCAGCATGGAAAACATCCAGAAGCCCGTCGCCTACCTCAACTGCAACTTCCCTCCCCCAGTTGGCAGCAAGCCGGCCACCTTCACGCACGATGATGTCACCACCCTCTTCCACGAAACCGGCCACGGCTTGCACCACCTGCTGACACGCGTCGAAGAACTTGGCGTGTCCGGCATCCACGGCGTCGAGTGGGACGCCGTCGAACTACCCTCACAGTTCATGGAAAACTATTGCTGGGAATGGCAGGTGCTCGAACAGATGACCGCGCACGTCGACAGCGGTGCGCCGCTGCCACGCGAGTTGTTCGACAAGATGTTGGCCGCCAAAAATTTCCAGAGCGGCATGCAAACCGTGCGACAGATCGAATTCTCGCTGTTCGACCTGCTGCTGCACAGTGATTTCGACCCTTCCGCGCAGAAGGCTGTCCTCGAGTTGCTCAAAGAAGTCCGTGATGAAGTCGCCGTGATCATTCCCCCCGAATGGCACCGTTTCCCGAACAGCTTTTCGCACATTTTCGCCGGCGGCTACAGCGCGGGTTACTTCAGTTACAAGTGGGCCGAAGTCCTTTCGGCCGACTGCTACGCCGCCTTCGAGGAAGCAGGCAACCCATTCGACCAGATTACTGGCAAACGTTTTCTCGACGAAATCATTGCCGCCGGCGGCACGCGACCGGCGCTCGACAACTTCCGCGCCTTCCGCGGCCGTGAGCCGAAGGTCGATGCGCTCCTGCGGCACAATGGTATGATTTCGGCGTAATTATTGGAGGAGACATCCATGCTCACAACTCGCTTCGCTTTTCTGATCGTCGCACTACTAGCAGCAGCAAACGCCAGCGCACAAGAAACGTATCGCTGGGTCGATCAAAAATCGGGACAGACCATCTTCTCCGACCAGCCACCGCCACCGGGCGCCAAGCAAGTGCTCAAAATGAACGGCAAGGAACAAGCAAACGACCAACAAATGCCGTACGCCACCCGGCAAGCGGCTGAAAAGTTCCCGGTCACGCTCTATACCGCTGCCAATTGCATGGAAGCCTGCAAGCAGGCACGTGAGCTGCTCAACGGCCGCGGCATTCCGTTCTCCGAAAAAATGTTGAAGAGCGAAGAGGAAATTGCCGAGCTGACCAAAAAGCTGGGAAGTGAAGCCGCCACGCCGAGCATTTTCGTCGGCCAACAGAGCTTCAAGGGCTTTGAAGCCGGCACCTGGAACAACCTGCTCGACCTTGCCGGCTATCCCAAGTCAGCGCCTTACGGCGCCAAAAAGTCGGGTGCCTTCGCCCAATGAAGCTGGCCGCGTGGAACGTCAATTCACTCAAGGTACGCTTACCGCAATTGCTTGAATGGCTTTCTGCGCAGCAGCCGGATGTTGTTTGCCTGCAAGAAACAAAGCTCGAAGACCACAACTTCCCGCAGCAGGCGATTGAGGCGGCTGGCTATCAAGTCGTTTTCTCCGGGCAAAAAACCTACAACGGCGTCGCCTTGCTGGCGCGTGAGACGCCGACCGATGTCGCCTACGGCAACCCACATTTTTCTGATCCGCAAAAACGCCTGATCGCTGCAACAATAAATGGCATCCGCGTCGTCTGCGCCTACATTCCGAACGGGCAGGCGGTCGGCAGCGAGAAATATGCGTACAAACTGACCTGGCTGGCGGCGCTGGAAACCTGGCTTGGCGAACAATTGGCCGAGAACCCGCAGCTGGTTCTGGCCGGAGACTTCAACATCGCCCCGGAAGACCGAGACGTGTATAACCCGGCCACCTGGGCCGGCCAGATTCTATGCTCCGAACCCGAACGCAACGCCTTCCAGCGCTTTCTGGCGCTTGGCTTGCAAGACAGCTTTCGCCTGTTTGAGCAGCCCGAAAAATCATTCTCATGGTGGGATTACCGGATGCTCGGTTTTCAAAAGAATCAGGGGCTGCGCATCGATCATATTCTGCTATCCGCACCGCTGGCGGCACGCTGTATCGCTGCATCAATCGACCGCGAGATGCGCAAGCAAGAACGTCCGTCCGATCACGCGCCGGTAATCGCAGAGCTTGCTAGCTGATGTAAGACAAAAAACAAGTCGCTACCTGGAAATGGCGACCGGCCTGTAAGCCAATAGACACGGGCACCTCCAGAATACAAGCGTAGACGCCAATGCCTAAGGGGGCCCGCAGCATGCTACGTCAGAAACCGCATTGACGAAGCTATCGCCGGACTACTGTAGCGAATTAGAGATCCGAATATAGTCTTCAAGCGACAATTGCTCGGCACGCGCCGTCGGCGCAATACCGAGCTTCTCGAAATCACCGTCGCTCAGAATAGCCTTGAGGTTGTTGCGCAGCATCTTGCGCCGTTGCGCGAACGCCGCAGAAACCAGCGCGGCGAATTTTTCTTCGTTTTTCACCGTCAGTTCGGCAGCCGGGCGGGGGATCAGGCGGACCACGGCCGAATCAACCTTCGGTGCCGGATCAAAGGACTCCGGCGGCACGTCAAGCAGCCAGTCCATCACGAAACGGTACTGAAGCATCACTGACAAACGCCCAAAATCAGACGTCCCCGGCATAGCCACCATACGCTCGACAACTTCCTTTTGCAGCATGAAGTGCATGTCGAAAACACGACCAGCAAAGCCAGCCAGATGAAAAAGCAGCGGTGTCGAGATGTTGTACGGCAGATTGCCGACGATGTGCAGGCTGCCGCCGGCCGTTTCAGCCAGTGTGCCGAAATCAAAATTCAGCGCATCGCCTTCGTGAATGGTAAGTTTTTCTGGCGAGTATTGTTTTTTCAGTCGGGCGACAATGTCGCGGTCGATTTCAACTACATGCAAGTGATCGAGTCGTTTCATCAACGGCTCAGTCAGCGCCCCGAGTCCAGGACCAATCTCGACGACGCAATCGCCGCGTTTCGGCGCAACGGCGTTGACAATATCGGTAATAACCTGCTGATCGATCAGGAAGTTCTGACCGAAACGCTTGCGTGCAATATGTTTGCTCATCGGATTAACCCTTCTGCCCCGAGCGCTTTGCCATTTCAATGGCCTGTTCAACGGCTACCAGAAGGCTGCCGGGATCTGCCCGCCCACTTCCTGCCAGTTCAAGCGCCGTACCGTGATCAACCGACGTGCGAATGATGGGCAAACCGAGCGTCACATTGATGCCCTTGCCGAACGTCGCATACTTGAGTGCAGTCAAGCCCTGATCATGGTACATGGCCAGAACACAATCGCCCTGCGCCAGCAATGGCGGCGTAAACATTGTGTCTGCAGGCAAAGGACCGATCAGCATCATTCCCTCTGCGCGCAAGCGATCAAGCACCGGCGTGATGACCTCGATTTCCTCGCGGCCAAGGTATCCACCCTCCCCCGCGTGCGGGTTAAGACCGGCCACAAGAATGCGCGGCACGGCGATGCCATACTTTTTACCCATGTCAGCATGCAGAATACGTATCGTCTGCTCGAGCGAGTCCTGCGTAATGGCCGCAGACACGTCCTTCAAGGGCAGATGGGTCGTCGCCAGAGCCACCCGCAGACCACCGCCGGCAAGCATCATCACCACGCGTGGCGTATTTGTTTTCTCAGCCAGGTATTCGGTGTGCCCGGTAAACGGAATACCGGCATCGTTGATTACCCCTTTGTGCACCGGCGCGGTGACCATCGCGGCGAATTCGCCTGCGCGGCACCCATCAAGCGCACGATCAAGAAGCTGCAGCACATAGGGCGCATTGGCCGAATCGAGCTGTCCTGGGCGCGAGGGCACCGGCAATGGGAGGTGCAGAACATCGAGGGCTTCGGCAGACGGAGCCAAGCCTGGCGTCCAATCGCGCAGCGCTCCGGCAAAACCAAGTGCCGATGCGCGCTCGAGCATCAGCTGGCGGTCGGCAAGAACAATCAGTCGTGCTGGCGGTTTTTTCTCAGCTACATAAGCGAGCAGGCGCAAGCAAAGCTCTGGTCCGACACCTGCCGGCTCCCCGGAGGTCACCGCAATAATGGGCTGATCTAGCATCACTCAGCGCTCTTCCAAACGAATTTCAACATAGGCAGTATCACGTATTTGCCGCAACCAGTCCTGATAGGCCTCGTCCATCTTGCGCTCGCGCAAAGCCTGCTTTGCCGCCGCGCGCTGACGTTCATTCGACGCATCCTGTACGCGCCGCTCAAGCACTTCGATCAGATGAAAACCAAATGGCGAACGCACCGGCTCACTCACCACATTAGGTGAAAGCTGGTTCATCGCCCGCTCGAACTCAGGAACCGTGTCGCCGGGATAAATCCAGCCGAGGTCTCCGCCTTTCGCGGCCGTCCCATCCTGCGAATAGAGCTTGGCAAGTTCTTCGAATTTCTCCCCGTTTTTGATTCGATCCAGCAAGCTCTCCATCTTATGCTTGGCATCCGCCTCAGAAACCACTTCATTAACCTTGATCAAGATATGCCGGACATGCGTTTGCTGGACGGCAGGCAAACCTTTACTCCCGCTCTTCGAGATCAGCTTGACAATATGAAATCCACTGGGGCTGCGCAAGAGCGGCGCCACTTCGCCGGGAGCAAGCTTCACCACGGCCTCGGCATAGAGTACGGGCAAACGACTCAGCGGACGAAGCCCTAAAACGCCGCCTTTCAGTGCATCCGGTGCATCGGAATAGGCGGCAGCCAGCTTGCTGAAATCTTCACCACTTTTAAGTTTTTCGTACACCTGCTCGGCCTTTTTCTTGAGCTTCTGAAGCTGCTCAGGGCTGGCCGTCTCTGGCGCACGCAAGAGAACATGCGCAATTTCATAACGCTCTTCAGCGCCACCGTTCGCTGCATCGGCCGTCAGGTAATTGTCGATCTCACCTTCCGAGATAAGGATCTTGTTTTCCACCTCACGCTCGCGAACCCTTGCAATGGTCATCTCTTCGCGAATCTGTTCGCGAAACTTGGGAAACGGAATTCCATCCTTCTGCAACACCTCGCGAAACTTGGCTAACGACATCTTGTTGCCGGCTGCAATCCGCTGCAAAGCCTGATCGAGTTGGCTATCATCGATACGCATGCCGGTGTCTCTGGCGAACTGCAACTGCACCTTGTCAACAATCATGCGTTCAAGCATCTGCCGCTCCAGCACTTCACGCGGAGGCAACTGGGTTCCTTGCTTTTGCAACTGAGCGACCGCCTCATCCAGCCGCGAACGCAATTCATGGAGCGTAATAACGTCATCGTTCACGACAGCAACAATGCGGTCGGCCCGAATCGGCTCTCCCGCTACCTGTCGCGGTGCCTGCGCCGAAGCGATCCCGATCAAGCCGAAAAAAAACACCGCGCTTCTAAACCATAACTTCATGTTAAGCACCTTCTAGTAGCCCAAGCCAAAGTCTGCGGCCGGCTGATTAATCAGGCTGTACCCCGAAATATTCCGTTGGAGTAGCTTGAGCGGATTCGAGCCGATGCTCGAAAAATCATTCAGCTCAAGCTGAATAAAGAAAGAGGTCTTGACATTATCCTGAGTCAAGGCCAGACGCTGAAACACGCCGCGCACAACCCAACAGCCGCCGTTGTATTCCAAACCGGCGATGGATTGAATCATCCGCCCGCCTTGCGACGAAGTAGAGGTGTCCGTACCCTCGTCCTTGAACGAGTAGTTCAACCGACCCACGGCCGACCAGCGCCCGGAGAACGGCCATTGCCCCGAGAAATCGATCTGGTCGATCGGCGCGTTCGGGTCGTTGTTGTAACGATACGCGGCATTCAAGACCTTACCCGGCTCCGGCTGATAACGCGTTCCCAGCGAAAACCGCTTGACCTCGCTGTTGGCCAGGTTGTATTCAATCGCGCTATCAGCGTAGACCTTGGGCAAAACCTGCCCGCTAAAGGCCGCCAGAATATCTGACTTCTCCCATTCATTGCCTTCCGACGAAACACTAACCCCCGGATTAAGCTCCACCTTGTTTCGGCTGAAATAAAAGCGCTGGCCGATCATCGCGCGGGCTATTTCATTGCCGCTGGAAGGCTCAAGCAGCCGCGTCGTCAGTGCCGCTGTCAACTGATTAGCGTTATTGATCCGATCCCAGCCTGAGAACTGGTTTTCCGAAAAAATCTGCGCGAAGTTGAAATCCGATGGCCCCGTGTCAAACAAGGGAATCTTTCTCTGGTCCTCATACGGGATGTTCAGGTAATAAAGGCGCGGCTCGAGCGTTTGCGTGTAATCCCGCCCGTACCAGTTGCTCGTTCGCTCAAAGGTCAGCCCGGAATCGACGCTGAAAACCGGCAGCGTCACGTTGATCGAGCCGGGATTGCCTGGCTGTTGCTCGGTCAACGAGTAGTTTCTGTAATTGACACCGATCTTCGGCGTCACGTACCAGCCCGGAGTTACGTAAGGCAGCGAAACCTGCGGGTACAACACTGTTCGCTTACCATCCGGGTAGATCGTGCCATTCTGCAAGTGCTCACTGATCCGGAAATCCGTGTATTGACCAAAGAAAGCGCTGTCGGTCATGAAGAGATCCGGCTTGCGGGCATTGACCGTAAACTGCGGCATCATCTCGTACGGATAGAGATTGGGATTCTTCGGGTCCGGCTGCAAAGTCTGGTATTGCTGGAAGTTGGCCGTTGCACTCCACCAGCTGCCGCCGTAACTCAACACCCCTTGTTGCAAGAGGTTAACCTGCGAGGTCTGCGAAACATTGCTCGACAAATCAGTGAAGTAGTCGTTGTCCGAAACCTTGTTGTAGTTGATCAGTCCCGAAAAGCCGTTAGGCAGCGTTTGAACATGATTCAGAGAGAAGCCGTAACGGTCTTTCCCATCGCTCACTCTATCGTTCGGCAGATAATCAGCCGTCGCCCGCCCTGAGTACTGACCACCGAAAGCCGTATTCAGGTAACGAAGCTCATTGTTCAGCATCAGGCCGCGCTTGCTCATCACCCGCGGCGTGATCGTCGCATCCATATTCGGCGCAATATTCCAGTAATAGGGCAACGCAAACTCGATACCATTATCACTGTCCGTACCCCAGCTCGGGGCTAGAAAGCCAGATTTACGTTCCCTGTTCAGCGAGAACGACAGCCACGGCGAATAGAAAATCGGCACGTCGAGGAAGTACACGGTACCGTCCTTGCCGTCAGCCACTTCCCGGTCATAATCAAGCTTCAAGTCGGAAGCCTTGGCGTACCAATCGTTATTCCCCGGTTCGCAGGTCGTGTACGTCCCATTGGTCAGGCGCATCTGGTTTTCGCCCTCGAAATCGATGCGATCGGCTTCACCGCGGACTTCAGGCATAATGTTGCCGCCCTTTCCAGAGGACTCCTTGAACGTCGTCTGCCCCGGCTTAATATCAAGCGTTCGCGGCGAAGCGAAGCCTGAATTCCAATAGTCCTCATTACGGAACTCAGTCATCCCTGCCGTATAAGTATTCTGTGTTGCGGTTCTGGTCTGTTGCTTGACCCGGTAGATCGGCTGCTCAAAGAACCCCACCTGCTCCTCGAGCTTCATACGCATTTTCGGGCCAGTGACCAGAGCGTCGCCCTGTTCAAGGCTGACATTCCCTTCCGCTTCGAGTTCATCTTCCACCGGCCAATAGGTCAAGCGATCAGCGTTGACCACCGTCCCGACCTTGCGTAACTCGGCCTCCTCTTCAGCAACAAACTCCCGATCGATCTGCCCCCCCATGCGCAACGCACTGAGGAACACCGGACGCGGCACCGGGCTATCCTTCGGCAAGGGCGTCATCGCTTGTGACGAGCGCAAGACCAGTGCGGGCAACACATCCGGCACCTCTTCCTCGTCACGCGGCCCAGCTGATGCAACAAGCGGCGGCTTGGTCTGCGCTGCACTAGCCAGCCCTGAACCATGGCCTGAACCGGCACCCGCATCAAGCGCCGGTCCATATGGCACGCTTTGCTTGGCAATCGGTGTCGCCGAAGCAAAGGACGTATTGACCATTTCATCCGATGACGTGGGCGCGTGGCGCGCAGGAGTTCCGATCGCTTCGCCAGGCTTGCCTAACTCCCACTTAGCCCAGAAAAACAAAACATTACCTTTATCGCCAACTTTAGGAATATACGCGCCCTCAATGTTGAGATTTTTATAGGCCACCGAGGCCACAGGAAAAGCTACAGGGAAGGGCACGTAATTCGCGACATCAGAGCGCGCCATCAATCCTGCCATGTAGCCCAATCCCACACGAAAATCCTCAGCCGGACGCCAAATGGACCTCCACTGATAACCCGCTGTATAAGAAGGTTTGGAGTGCGAATCCTGGAAGGCCAGCGCTAAAACGCCCTCCCAATTCCCCTTCTCGTTATACAAGCCACGGCCTACACCAAACCCAAGCGGGCTTTCCTGATAAGAGTCAATTTGCTCCTGAGTATAGGTAGAACGGGAATGGTATGTTTTAAAGGGCAGATAAAACTCAAGCGTACCGTTGTTGTAGGCATTCGCAACCGGATCCCAAACGTACTCCCACCACGACGGCTGTACTTGACTGGTATTTTTTACAGCATCCGACGCCACCGTTTGCTGGCTTTGCATCGGAACAGATTTTGTTTGCCCGCTACTTGCACTACTCGCGCTGCTGACTGCCGACTGTGAAGGCACACTCGCCGAGGAAACAACCTGACTTGCACTCTTTGAGGGGCTCGGTTCCAAAACACCTTGGCCTCGCTTTGAAGCCGGCATCACCCGCCCACTCATCGTACTGCTGACGGCTGCTTGCAAAGGAACATTCACCGTCGGAGCAGGTACTTGCCCAAGCAATGCCGGGTCAACACGCAAGGGCTCCAACTGAGAAACTGCCACACCGGAAGAAGCTGCCGTAGAAACAAAAGGTTTGGCAGCCGCCGCAACGGTTTGCTGGGTAGCAGGAGCGGACATCTTCGGGACAGGAGTGGCTGCTGGCGCAGGAACCACACCCGACACAGGCAGGGGCGGCACGGACGCCGCCACTGGCGCTGAAGGTAGAGGCTCGGGGGCTTTGGCCGTTTGCCGAGGAGGCGCAGCAGCCGCCTTGGGTTTTTCCTCTTCGCGTGGTGTACGGGGAGGCGCAGCAAGCACCGGCAAATCTCTTCCGGCCGCTAACGGAACGGGGACCGGTTTAGCCACGACAGGAGCCGCGACAACGGGCGCGGACTGAGGTGCCATAGGACGAACGGGGACCTCTTGCGCAGACACTTTTGGCGGGGCACTTGGCTGAACCGGTTTGACGGTCTTGACT
>RRZT011573381.1_pt1 | contig 12473 bp, 11 predicted proteins | sample 2165551 | NCBI WGS metagenome assembly RRZT01 (sample SAMN10456910, study PRJNA506462) | wastewater metagenome | biome: wastewater; feature: sludge; material: wastewater sludge; isolation source: wastewater sludge with Escherichia coli K12::gfp cells carrying plasmid... | place: USA: Moscow, Idaho... | reverse complement strand
TGGCGTCCAGTTTCAAAGACACCCGGCCCACGTTCGAGGCGTAGCTGCCCGCCGACAACAACGGACGGGTGGGGGTGCCGTCCGGCGCGTCGTAGGCGTAGGCCTGGTGGGTGTGGCCGTTGATCACGACCTGCGCCCGCGGGTCGAGGTTGTTCACGATGTCGGCGAAGGCCGGGGACGCCGCCACGTTCTGGTCCATCGTCTGGCTGCCGACGGGCGCACCCTCGTGCACGGTGACGATGATCACGTCGGCCTCACCGTTGGCGGTGTTGCCGTCTTTCAGGTCGGCGATCACGCTGTTCACCGCGGGCACCAGGGGTTTCACCGTGATGCCGGTCAGGCCGGACGGCGACACCAGGCTGGCCAGGTCTTGGGTGACCCCGCCGACGATGCCGATGCGCAGGCCGTTCTTCTCGACCACGTCGTAGGCGGGCAGGATCGTATTGCCCGTGGTGTTGTCGATCACGTTGGCGACCAGATACGGGAAGTTCACCCCCGGATCGATGCGGTCGCGCAGGTCGGGCCAGCCCTGGTCGAACTCGTGGTTGCCGACCGACGAGGCGGTGACGTCCAGCACGTTCAGCAGCTCGATGGTGGGCTCGTCGTTCTGGGCGAACGACGCGAACAGGGTGGCGCCCACACTGTCGCCGGCCGACACCAGCAGCGTGTTGTCTTCACCGGCCGCCGCCCGCTGCTCTTCGATGGTGCCCACCCAGGCCGCCGTGTTGGGGCTCGAGTTCGCCAGCCGTCCGTGAAAGTCGTTGAAGGTCAGCACCGTGAGCGGCGTGGTGGTGTCGCACACCGCCATCGGTACCCGGCCCCCGCCCGGCTGCGCGAGCGCCGCCGTGGGCGCGATGGTGGTGAGCGCGATGGCCGTGACTATGCCGATGCCTGCCCGAAGTTTCATGGTGGTTCACTTTCCCCGATTCATCCCACGCTGGATTTGAGCATTCTTTGCCGTCGCGCGAGCGACACGCAAGACCTTCCTGAGTGCCGGCTGAGTGAATCCTGGGGTCTACCGCTCGGCCAGCACACCCAACTCGGTCAGCCAGGCCCGGGTGTCGGCGTCGTCCTGCCAGAGATGCGCCGTCCAGCCCGCGGCGAGGGCACCCTCGACGTTCTCGGGACGGTCGTCGACGAACGCGATCGCGGCCGGCGGCACCCCCAGATCGGCGGCCGCGTGGTCGTAGATCGCCCGCTTCGGTTTGGCCGACCCGATCAGCGCCGACACGTACACCCGGTCGAGATGTCGCCGCCAGGGCGCGGCCTCGATCGCCGCCCCCAGCGGCACCGGCGCGTTCGACAACAGGCCCGTGACCAGGCCTGTTGCGGCCACGTCGGCGAGCAGGCGCTCGGCTTCGGGACGAATCCGCGTCCAGATCGTGGCGTCGGTGCCGGCCAGCAGCGCGACTGATTCGGCGTCTGGGGCGAGGCCCAGGCCGCTCAGCAGCGGCCCCCAGTAGTCGGCGTCCGAGCCGCCCTCGTCATAGGCCTGGCGTCCGGTCCAGTACCCGGCGGCGAAGTCGTCGGTGGCCACACCGAGCAGCCCGGCGGGGTGGGAGTGAATGTCGGGGGGCGAGGCCAGCACCTGGCCCAGGTCGAACACGACGGCGCGGATCATGCTGCCATGATGGCCCCATGGCGACCTGGATCGGCGGCACCGGCGACGCTCCGGCGCGATTCTTCAGCGGCCCCGACGCGTTCGACGCCTGGCTGGCCGAACACCACGCCAGCGAGACCGAGCTGTGGGCGGGCCTGTTCAAGAAGCACGTGGCCCACCAGGGCCTGACCTGGGACGAAGCCGTACCCGTCGCGCTGTGCTGGGGCTGGATCGACTCGATCATGCACCGCTTGGACGGCGACACGGTGCGTCAGCGCTGGACTCCGCGCAAGCCGGCCAGCAACTGGAGCAGGGTGAACATCGGCCTGGTCGAACAGCTGATCACCGACGGACGCATGCAGCCCGCCGGCCTGGCGGCCTATGAGCGGCGCCGCAAGGACGACCCGGGCTACAGCTACGAGACCATGCCCACCGACCTGCCCGAGGCCTACGCCGCCCGGCTGCGGGCCGACCCGGCGGCGGCCGCGTTCTTCTACGACCGGGCCACCGCGTCGTACCGGCGGGTCTGCGTCAACTGGGTGACCAGCGCGAAAACCGAAGCCACGCGAGAGAAACGGCTCGCCGACCTGATCGCCGATTCGGCCGCCGGGCTGCTGATCAGGCCGCAGCGCTACGGCACCCCACCCAAGTGGGCACAACCGCTGGTCGAGCCTGTCGAGACCGAACCGCTGGTCGAGCGTGTCGAGACTCGGCCGTTGAATAGTGGGCACGATCGTGGCCCAACATCGGGCCACGATCGTGCGCAATCTGCAGAGCCGGCGAAAGGCGAGTGATGTGACCAGCGTCGTGATCGTGGGCGGCGGGCACAACGCCCTCACCGCAGCCGCCTACCTGGCCCGAGCCGGGGTCGAGGTCACCGTGCTCGAACGGCTCGACAATGTGGGCGGCGCGGCGATCTCTGCCACCGCCTTCACCGGCCTCGACGCCCGGCTCTCGCGCTACGCGTACCTGGTCAGCCTGCTGCCGCGCTCGATCGCCGACGACCTCGGGCTCGACGTGTCCCTGGTGCGCCGGCGGTACTCGTCGTACACCCCGGTGCCCGGCACCGACCGCGGCCTGCTGATCGACAACGGCGACGAGGCCGCGACCCGCGACTCGTTCGCCTCGGTGGGCGCCGCCGCCGATGCGGCCCGGTTCGCCGACTTCTACCGGCGCATCAGCGCCTTCGCCGCGCCGCTGTTCGACACCATGACCGGTCCGCTACCCACGCGTGACCAGGCGAAATCGCTACTCGGGGCCGAATGGAGCCCGTTCGTGGAGCGTCCGATCGGCGAGGCGATCGAGGCTGCTGTGGCCGATGACCTGGTGCGCGGCGTGATCGCCACCGACGCCCTGATCGGCACGTTCACCGACCTGCACGAAGCCATCGACGGCAACCGCTGCTTGCTCTACCACGTGATCGGCGGCGGCACCGGCGACTGGGACGTGCCGATCGGCGGCATGGGCGTGGTGTCCGGGGGCATGGGGCGGGCCGCGCGGGCCGCCGGTGCGAAGTTGGTCACGGGGGCCGAGGTGACGGCGATCGATCCCGACGGCGCCGTCGAGTACCTGCACGGCGGGGAGCAACACCGGGTCACCGCCGACCTGGTGCTGGCCGGGGTGGCGCCCGACGTGCTCGCCCGGCTGTTGGGCGAGACGTCGACGGTGCGAGCCGAGGGTGCCCAGGTGAAGGTGAACCTGTTGCTGCGCCGGCTGCCCCGGCTGCGGCAGCAGGGCGTCCGGCCCGACGCGGCGTTCGGCGGCACCTTTCACATTCACGAGACGCTCACCGAGCTGGCCGCCGCCCACGCCGCAGCCTTGGACGGCCGGGTGCCCGACCCACTGCCCGCCGAGATCTACTGCCACTCGCTGGCCGACCCGTCGATTCTGGGCGCCGACCTGCAGCGGAACGGCTATCAGACGCTCACCCTGTTCGGCCTGCAGGTGCCCGACCGGCTGGTCGACCAGTGGGGCAACGACGCGTTGCGCGACGCCCTGCGCACCGCCGCCCTGGCCAGCCTCGACTCGGTGCTGGCCGAGCCGATCGAGTCCGTGCTGGCCACCGACGGCGACGGACGCCCCTGCGTCGAGGTGAAGACCACCCGCGACATCGAGCAGGCGCTGGCCATGCCCGGCGGCAACATCTTTCACGGCCCGCTGTCGTGGCCGTGGGCCGAGGACGAGCCCCTCGACACCCCGGCGCGGCGCTGGGGCGTGGCGACCGATCACGACCGGGTGCTGCTCTGCGGTGCGGGTGCTCGACGGGGCGGGGGAGTGTCGGGCATCGCCGGCCAGAACGCGGCGATGGCAGCCCTCGAACGCTTGGCGCAGTGATGGGGCAGGCAGCGCAGGCCGTTGTCGCTTTTCGGAGGCTCCGTCCGAGCTCATACGCCGCCGACGATGGCACGCGCGGGCGATCGCGGCTTGGGCGCATGCGCGGCCGGTCGCGCCTGTGGTCGGGGGTTCTACTGCTCGCGATGATGGTCGGTTGTACGGTGCCGGGCCCTCCGGCTCCGGCTGAAAGCCCAACGGTGGTGGTGTCGGCGACTCCGACTCTGTCGGATCGCGATCAGCGCATTCACGACGCCATGGAGCGGCGCGAGGCAGTGGTTCAAAGCTTCACGGCCAAGCCTTGGCAGAAGCGCTCGTGGGAGCAGGTCTCGAGCGGGTACCTGCCCGATGTCGAGCGCTACCAGGATCGACTGAGCGTCGCCCGTGAAGAGAGCGACGAACGCGCGTACCAAGACCCATCGACCGTGTACGCCGAGACGGGCTCGATCGTGGTGGCAGCCCAACGGGACCCTTACAACAGTGAAAGTGTCTCTCTGTTTCGATGGCGCGGGAACGAGCTGACCATGCTGTTCACCCTGCCCTGGACCAACGACTTGTGGATGCCCAAGGCGGTCGATGGCGCGTCCATCGGGCCGGCCGATGCGCGTCTGACTGGACAGTTGATTCGATACTGGCAAACCGGTGATCTGCCGTCGGATGTCACCTTGGACCCCAATGGCCTTCCGTTTGCCTTCGGCGACAACTACGACGAGCCGGTCAAAGAGAGCCGCTCCTGTGCGGTGCACCACGAAGGTTCAGAGTCTTTTGCGTGGTCACTGCCGGTCGAGTTCGGGCAGCTCAGCCTGGTTGCGATCGATTGCCGCTATCGGGTGCGAACGCCGCCGGACTATCGGGTCGGCCTGCCGTCCGACGACTCCGATATCACCGGCAACACCAAGGTCTCTTATCGCAGGCTCGACTGCCGGTGGATCTACCCCATGCGGGTACTCGTCAAAGACAACGGTGCAGTCGCATGGGAACACATCGGTGCTCAGCCGATGGACGTGTGCACTGCAAGCTGAGCTCGGAACCACCAATCGCCGCCCACCGTGCGACCCCAGAAGGGGAGAGACCAGGCCTGCACCGCGTCCATCGTCGCGGCGGCGCCAACGGCGAGTCGGGGTGAGGTCCGCAACTTCGCCAGTGGTTCTTGTCAGTCGCCTCTGCCACAGTGACGAGGTGAGCGACGACGCCAACGACCCCAAGCAGGTACTGCTGCGCTACCTGCAGACCACGCACGACGCGGTGCGCTGGAAGCTCCAGGGGCTCAACGAGTACGACCTGCGTCGTCCGCTCACGCCCACCTGCACCAACCTGCTCGGGGTCGTGAAACACCTGGCCATGGTCGAGCTGGGCTACTTCGGCGAGGTGTTCGACCGGGTGCCCGAGGTGAGCGTTGCATGGTTCGCCGACGACGAGGCGCAGATGGCGACCGTGCCCACCATCGACATGTACGCCAGCGCCACGCAGACCAGCGCCGAGGTGCTGCAACTGTACGACGAGGCGCGCGCCAACACCGAACGAACGGTCGCCGAACTCGACCTGAACGCCCCCGGGCGGGTGCCCTGGTGGGGCGAGCGCGGCCAGGTGACGCTGCAGCGCATCCTCGTGCACATGATCGAAGAGACGGCTCGGCACGCGGGGCAACTCGACATTCTGCGCGAACAGGTCGACGGCCGAGCGGGGTTGCGCGCCGACAACGACAACCTCGCCGACTTCGACACCGACGGCTGGGCCGAGTACCGCGCCCGGGTGCAGGCCATCGCCGACGGCTTCAGGGCCTACCAATGAGCACCTTTCGCTGCTTCGGCACTGGCGACGAGCTGTACGAGGCCTACCACGACACCGAATGGGGGGTGCCGCCGCAGGCCTCGCCCGATGAGCGCGAACTGTTCGAGCGGCTCAGCCTCGAGGCGTTCCAATCCGGCCTGTCGTGGATCACGATTCTGCGCAAGCGACCCGCCTTTCGCGCCGCCTTCGCCGGGTTCGACCCCGCTGTCGTGGCCGACTTCGACGAGACGGACGTTCAGCGGCTGATGGCCGATGCCGGCATCGTGCGCAACCGCATGAAGATCGACGCCACCATCGCCAACGCCAGGGCACTGCTCGCCCTGCACGCGCAGGGCCAACAACTGGCCGACGTGTTCGAGGCGCACCGTCCGGCGACACGTGACGTGCGGCCCAACTCGTTCGCCGAGGTGCCCGCCTCGACGGCTGAGTCGGTCGCGCTGGCCAAGCACCTGAAGCGCCTCGGGTTCCGCTTCGTCGGCCCCACTACGGCCTATGCCGCCATGCAGGCACTCGGCTACGTCGACGACCACCTCGCCGGCTGCCTCGTGGTGCAGTAGAGCGCTGGTCGAGCCTGTCGAAACCCCTTGGTTCCGTCATACCGGCGCACGATCCGTCATTCCGGCGAACGCCGGAATCTCCTGGCCGGTCCGCGCCTTCGTGGGTGTGAGATGCCGGGGGCAGGCCCGGGATGACGGACGGGTCCGCCAGATCCGTCACCCGGTGCACTCCGCAACGCGCGCCGCAGCGCCGGCGTGTCAGGAGTATGAGGACCTTCACCGGCCGGCGCCTGCTGGCGACCCTGTGCCTGATCGCGTTGACCGGATGCACCGGCGTGGCCACCCTGCCCATCGTCGATTCGGCGCCGGCCGGCGGCGATGGTGCCGAGCCGCAGGCGTCCACGCTGCCCGAGGACGGCCCCAGCGACGCTGCCCGTGAGGTGGTGCGCACCGGGTCGTTGACGGTGCGCACGGCCGACGCGCAAGCCGCGGCCACCCAGCTACGTGCCCTGGCCGGCGCCAATGGCGGGTACGTGTCGTCAGAGAACCTCTCCACCGGCGACGGCACCCGGGCCAGGGCGACCATCGTGCTCAGCGTGCCGGCCGACTCCCTCGACCGAGTGATGGACGAGGCCGCGAAAGTCGGCGAGCTCGTCACTCGTGAACTGACCGCCAAAGACGTCACCGCCACCGTCGCCGACGTCGACGCCCGCGTGCGCACCTTGCGCGAGTCCATCGAGCGGGTTCGGGCGCTGATGAACAAGGCCGGCTCGATCGCCGATGTGGCTCGGGTCGAGAGCGAGCTCACCTCGCGGCAGTCCGAACTCGAATCGCTGCTGGCCAGCCAGAAGGCGCTACAGAAACAGGTGGAACGCGCCCCGATCACCGTCACCCTGGTCAGGCCAGCCGACCAGGTCGTGCCGACGAACCCGTTCGTCACCGGCCTGACCAACGGATGGGCTGCGCTGCAGAACTCGATCGCGGTGCTGCTCACCGTTCTCGGCGCGGTGCTGCCGTTCGCGCTGATCGCCGGTGCCATCGGCTGGCCGCTGATTCATCGCCGTCGCAAGGCTGGGACGACAGCCGCCCAGGCGAAGTCGGCTGAGGAAAAGCCCGAGGACGTCGCTGGTTGAGATCGTCGTCACTGGCGTTCACGACGGTCTCGGCATTTAGTGTCGTGGTGCTCGTCGGGCCGTGACTCTGGTCTCGACTGACCCTCGCATTGCGGGGGTGTCTTGTGCTTGAGCTGTCCGGCCCGACGGGTGGGTGACCAGCGGTTTCGAGAGCTCAACGAACGACTTCTAGGCGGTGTCGGCCAACGCCACCCGTCCACGCAGAAAGCGACCGAAGTGCGGCACGGTGAACGCGATGCGGCCGCGTTCGCTGGCGTAGATCAGTCCCTTCTTGATGAGCGCGTCGCGGGCGGGGGACACCGATTGCGGCTTACGGCCCAGCACCTCGGCCACAGCAGCGGACGGCACGGCGCCCGAGTCGTCGGGGTCGGCGTCGGCCATCGCCCGCAAGTACTCGCGCTCGGCGGCCGTAGCGCGTTCGAGTCGTGATCCGAAGAAGCCCACCGCGAGCTCTTGTTCGGCCTCGGGCGCTGCGACCGCGACGTCGTCCAGGCCGATCGGTGAACCGGGGGCGAGGTCCCAGACCACCTTGCCGTAGGCCTGCACGAAGTACGGGTAGCCGCCCGTGACCCGGTAGAGCTCTGCCAGGGCGTCCGCTGTGAAGGCGGCGTCTTCGTCGGCGGCCGGGGCCGACAGGGCGAGGTCGGCGGCGTCGCGGTCGAGCCGGTCGATGCGGGCGTAACCGAACAGCCGTTCCGAGTACGACTTCGACGCGCTCAAGACAGCGGGAAGGTGTGGCAGCCCGGCGCCCACCACGATCAGCGGCAAGCCCTGCTGGCCGAGTTCGTGGCAGGCGGCGCACAGGGCAGAGACGTCGTCGGGGCCGAGGTCTTGCATCTCGTCGATGAAGATCGCGACGCCCCGCCGGCGGTCGGCGGCCAGCCCGGCCACGTCGGTGAGCAACTCGACCAGGTCGATCTCGATGTCGCCCGAGTCGGCGCGTCCGACCACCGTGGGCGCGCTGATGCCCGAGTTCCAGCGGTCGTAGGCCTTGGCGTTGGCCGGCGCTGCCCGCTCGACGAACGCCTTCAGTGTCGACAGCACGCCGGTGGCGTCGGGGTGGCTCAGTTCGCGAATCGCCATGTGCAGGGCCGCGCCCAGCGGACGCCGCACCGACTGGTCGGGTCGCGCCTCGAGCTTGCCCGTGCCCCAGCCGGCTCGCACGGCCTGCGAACGCATGGCGTTGAGCAGCACGGTCTTGCCCACGCCGCGCAGCCCGACCAGCACGATCGACCGCTCCGGGCGCCCCTTGGCGACGCGTTCGAGCACGAACCGGAACGCCTCGAGTTGCGCGTCGCGTCCGGCCAGTTCGGGCGGCCGCTGGCCCGCGCCGGGGGCGTAGGGGTTTCTGATCGGGTCCATGATCGGACTGTATGGCGCTGTCTAGCCCTAACGGCAGATTGGGGCAGAGTGTCGCAGACTTTGCTCAGGCGATGGCGTCGGGCACGATGTCGCCGGTCGCTTCGCGCACCTTGTCGATCAACCCGTTCATCACCAGTCGGACGGCGTGTGTGTGCTCGACCGCCCGGCGCACCATCAGGTGCACGGTGCGCTGCGGGGTGGGGTTGGTCACCTCGAGCGTGACCACACTCTCGGGCAGCGATTCGGTGCACAGCCGCGGCATCACCGCGACCCCGATGCCGACCGCCACGAAGGCGATGGCGGTGGTGTGGTTCGCGGTGCGCACCGAGTACGTCGGCGAGAAGCCGGCCGCGACGCAGGCCCGCTTGAGGTTGATCACGCACCAGGCGTGATCGGAGTCATGGGCGATCCAGCGCTCGTCGGCCAGTTCGGCGAGCTCGATCGTGCCGCGTTCTGCGAGCCGGTGACCGGCGGGCACCAGGGCGCGGTAGGGCTCGTCCATCAGGGGCCAGGAGCGAAACCCGGGCGGTGCCGCGAAGTCGCGCGGCGCCACGAGCAGCTCGACGTCGGTGCGCTCGGCTTCGCCGGCGGGCAGTTCGCGCACGCTCAGGTCGAGCCGCAGCCGCGGGTGTTCGGCCAGTACCCGCTGCACGATTTCAGGGATCCACTCCATGGCGGCCGAGGTGAAGTACGACATCGACAGCGTGCCGGCGCGCCCTTCGCGCAGGTCTGCCACCTTGGCTTCGACCTCGGCCAGTTGGCCGAACAGAGTGTCGGCGGCCTGCACGAGTTCGAGGCCGGCGTCCGTGGGTTCGATGCCGCGGCCGGCCTTGCCGAGCAGCACCAAACCTGTTTCACGCGACAGGGCAGACACCTGCTGGCTGACCGCCGAAGGCGTGTAGCCGAGATTGGCTGCAGCGGCCTGAATCGACCCGGCCGCGACCACCGCGCGATAAACCCGAAGTCGTTGGATGTCCACCATGCGGCTCACGTTATCAAGCAGAGCTAACGAGAGCGCAGTTCAGCGTCAGCAGGGCTTCACGATGATGGCGGATCCGGACCAGCCACCCAGCGGGCTGAAGCTGGCACCCAGGGTGCGAACGAGTCGGCTCGGAACGGCGGGGGTGGGCCGAACGGACGTCGAGTCGTCCGGCGCGTGGTCGAGGGCCTGTGACAGGTAGCGCAGTTCGGCAACCTGCTCGCGATAGACGGTGGACGCCTCCGAGGCGGCGTCGGCGCCGAACGGCACGCGGGGGAGCGCCTGCGTGCGGCGATGGGTGCGCTCGAGCAGCCAGACAAGGGGAGCGAACAAGACGAGGGTGAGCAGGATTTCCATGATGCGAGAGGCGCCTTTCGAACAGCCGAACCTGACACCAATTCTGGGCCTTTGGACTAATAAGCGCAAGCGCGGCTTTCTTCATCACCATTCAGTGCAGGTGAACAATAGAAGGCGGTGTCGGGGGTCAAGAAGGTTGAGCGATCTCGAGATGCCCTCACAGTGTCGGGTTGGCTTGCGACCGTCGTGTTGCAGCACGAAATCGTGCAGTTCCGGCGAAAGCGTGCCGCCATCTCGAGATCGCCCGGCGCCCTCACTCGGGGAAGCAATGACTCTTCGCTGATCGAGTGTGTCGAGACCGCTTCTGGGCGCCGGGGCCGGCGATCAGTGATTTTCTGGGGAACCGTCCCTGGGTTTCGACCGCTCGGGCGGCAACGGGGGGTTCTCGGTCCGATCCCGTGGCCGTTCACTCGGAGCCATCCCCAGGTTCTTGCCCGGTGGGGGTGGCTTTGAACCGTCCCTGGGATTCGCCCGACCGGCCGCGGTTGCGATCCGGCGCGGGGTCTCGACCAGCCGCGGCTTCGGGTGGAGGATGGGCCGGGGGCGTCGAGGCCCCCTCGAAAGGAGCCGCACACTCGTCCGACAACCCTCGCCGTGCGCCGATTGGCGAGCCGACCCAGCTTTGACCTACGGTTACGTAACCAACAACTTAGCCCTTCGACAGAGACCGATCCCAGGCTCACGAGCTTGAAAGGAACTGTTGTGTCCGACCCCGCTGTAGACGACTTCGTGCAGTTGCTCACCCCCGACGGTGAGCGCGTGCAGCACCCGGCGTTCAGTTTCGAGGGCACTGACGAGCAGATCGCGGGCTACCTGCGCGAAATGGTGTTGGCCCGAAGGTTCGACAATGAGGCCACCGCGCTGCAACGTAAGGGCGAACTCGGCCTGTGGCCGCCGTCGCTGGGCCAAGAGGCGGCGCAGGTCGGCTCGGTGAACGCCACCCGGCTGCCCGACTTCGTGTTTCCTTCGTACCGCGAGCACGCCGTGGCCCTGCACCTGGGCATCGACCCGGTCGAGATGCTCACCACCTTTCGCGGCACTGCGATGGTGCCGTGGAACAGCGCCGAACAAGGTCTGCACCTTTACAGCTTCGTGATCGGCACCCAGACGTTGCACGCCGTGGGCTACGCCATGGGCTTGCAGCGCGACGGCCTGAACGGCAACGACGACCCGGCCGCCAACGGTGCGGTGATGGTCTACTTCGGCGACGGCGCCACCAGCCAGGGTGACGTCAACGAGGCGTTCATCTTCGCCGCCAGCTACACCGCACCGGTGGTGTTCTTCTGCCAGAACAATCAGTACGCGATCTCAGAACCCATCGCGCTGCAGTCGAAGATTCCGCTGTACCGACGAGCGTCCGGCTTCGGCTTCCCCGGCGTGCGGGTCGACGGCAACGACGTGCTCGCCGTCCAGGCCGTCACCAGTTGGGCGCTCGGCCGGGCCCGGCAGGGCCACGGCCCAACCCTGATCGAGGCCTACACCTACCGCATGGGTGCGCACACGACGTCCGACGACCCCACCAAGTACCGCAGCCGTGACGAAACCGAGCAGTGGCGAGCGCGCGACCCGATCAGCCGGGTGCAGAGCTATCTGCTCTCATCCGGCGCCATCGACCAGGCCTGGTTGGACGCCCTCGACGCCGACTGCGAGGAGCTCGCCGGACGGGTGCGTGAGGGCGCCGTGACGCTGCCCGAACCCAACCTGGAGGACTTGTTCGACCACGTGGTGATCGATCCGGGCGACGTGCTGCTCGAACAGCGCGACGACTACCTCGAATACGAGGCGGGCTTCGACGATCACCCGCGCGACCCGGCCGGCGAAGCCGTGCACGCTGAGGTTCAGGAGGCGTTCTGATGGCGACGATGACCGTGGCCAAGGCGCTCAACGCGGGCCTGCGCCGGGCGCTGGAGGCCGATCCCAAGGTGCTGCTCTACGGCGAAGACATCGGCAAGCTCGGTGGCGTCTTTCGCATCACCGAACACCTGCAGCGCGACTTCGGCCCCGAGCGGGTCATCGACTCGCCACTGGCCGAGTCGGGCATCGTCGGCACAGCCGTCGGGCTGGCGCTGCGCGGCTACCGGCCGGTCGTCGAGATTCAGTTCGACGGCTTCGTCTACCCGGCCTTCGACCAGATCATCAGCCAGGTGTCGCGCTTCTACTTTCGCTCGCACGGTGCGCTGAAGATGCCCATGGTGGTGCGCATTCCCTACGGCGGCGGCATCGGCGCGATCGAGCACCATTCCGAGTCGCCGGAGGCCTACTTCGCGCACACGCCCGGGTTGAAGGTGGTCACCTGCTCGAACCCGGTCGACGCCTACTGGATGATTCAGCAGTCGATCGCCTCGAACAACCCGATCATCTTCTTCGAGCCCAAACGCCGCTACCACGAGAAGGGCGAGGTCGACCTCACCGAGCCGCCCCTG
>RRZT012763063.1_pt1 | contig 12474 bp, 7 predicted proteins | sample 2165551 | NCBI WGS metagenome assembly RRZT01 (sample SAMN10456910, study PRJNA506462) | wastewater metagenome | biome: wastewater; feature: sludge; material: wastewater sludge; isolation source: wastewater sludge with Escherichia coli K12::gfp cells carrying plasmid... | place: USA: Moscow, Idaho ... | reverse complement strand
CCATGGAAATCGCTGCCGCCAGTGATAAGCAGATGGTGCTTTTCAGCGAGTTGCAAAAGCTGTTTGCGAAACTTGATCGTGTGGGTGGGGTAATAAGCTTCCAGTCCGTCAAGGCCAACGGCAACGAGTTCATCTATCAATTTTGTCTGTAAACGTAAGTTGGGGTCAAGTATGGCAGGGTGTGCCAGTATTGCTTTACCGCCAATCCGGTGCAGCATGGCTATAGTCTCGCTTGTCCCATAGGTCGATCGGGGCACCCAGGCAGCCTTGCCACGTCCTAAAAATTGTCTAAATGCTTCATCAAAATTGCTGACAACGCCGTGCTGTATGAGGAGCTGGGCAATATGCGGCCGGCCAATTTGTCCGTACTTGGAGATTGCAGCAAGTTCTTCATGTTCTATTTGAATGTTGAGCTCTCTTAGCTTGGCCAAGATTCGACGGTTTCTCTGGGCTCGTTCTTGCTGCAAAGGGGCAAGCCAGTTATGTATGGCCTGATCTGCCGGGTTAAAGCCGTATCCCAGGATATGGATCGTATGACCTTTGTAAGTAGTACTTACCTCTACCCCGCTGATGATGGTCATGCCAGCATCCTGGCCGAGTTGCTGCAGTTCAGCCACTCCTTCTATGGTATCATGGTCTGTGAGTGCCATGGCGTGCAGCCCGTGGTGTCGACCAAGTTTGAGCAAGTCCTTCGGGCTGAGGGAACCGTCAGAATAAAAAGAATGGATGTGTAGGTCGATGCATGGCATGACAGAATTTTGCTGAAGCCATTTTTCTGAATGGACTCGGCTAGCTCACCCAGGGGAATTTCATACTCATTATATAATAGCAGACTGTCCAAAAAAAAACCATGGAAGCGCATGCTCCCATGGTTTTTTTGCTGTTATGTAAAAGGAAAAATTAACTCAACGGCTGCATCGCATTCACCCTTTTGGTCAGGCGAGATACCTTTCTGGCGGCTGTCCGCTTGTGAATGGTTCCTTTGGATGCTGTTTTGCAGATTGCCGGGATAGCCTTTTGTAAGGCATCTTTTGCCTCTTGCTCAGAGCCAGCTGCTAAAGCCTCTTCAACCTGACGAATAGCGCTTTTCATGACAGATTTATTCATGCGGTTGCGCAAGCGGCGTGCCTTTGATTGACGATCTCTTTTTTCAGCAGATTTATGGTTGGCCATGGAAACTCCTTACATCCTTTCATAAATAATATTTTCATCAAAAAGAATAATCTTTTATCAAGAGCAAGCATTTGAGTCAAGTTAAAAATATATTTGTATGCCAAAATCCCTCCACACTTTTACGTACACGTTAAAGCGTATTGGAATGTATAAAAAGGCACACTTTCTTGCTGCCAGGAGCGCCACATTCCTGTTGCTCGCTGCAACATGCTGCAGTAGATTGCCAGACCATGCAGACTGATGCCCCTACAAACATGCCGCTTTTGCATATTAAAGATTTTTCTTTACAATTTCTCAGCCAAGGCGAAAAAGTAACCCAGGTACTTGAGCATATCAACCTGCGGGTGAGCCCGGGGGAGACCTGCGCCCTGGTGGGTGAGTCAGGTTCCGGTAAATCTGTGACCGCGCTCTCTATTCTGCGACTGGTCGACGAGATAAGCCGCATTCGCACAGAAGGTTCTATTCAATTCGCTGGGCAGAACATCAATGGCTTGTCTAAGCAGGCTATGCAAGGCCTGCGTGGTAATCGTATCGCCATGATTTTCCAGGAACCCATGACCTCGCTAAACCCCGTCTATTCTGTGGGAATGCAGCTTATGGAGCCACTTCGTCTGCATCAAAAATTAACGAAAAATGAGGCATACACGCGCGCATTGGAGCTGCTTGTGCGAACGGGGATTGAGGATGCGGCTGATCGGATGGAGAGCTATCCGCATCAACTCTCCGGGGGGCAAAGGCAGAGGGTAATAATTGCCATGGCATTGGCCTGTGGTCCTGAGTTGCTCATTGCCGATGAGCCTACAACAGCCCTGGATGTGACCATACAAGAGCAGATATTGGCCCTCATCCAGGATGTACAACAGGAATTTGGGATGGCCATGCTGCTGATTACCCATGATCTGACCATGGTGAGTAAAATTGCCCATCGCGTCTCTATAATGCACCGGGGCAAGATCGTGGAGGAAGGGCCCACTGAGCGCATTTTGACTGCCCCGCAAAAGGAATATACCCGCCATCTTTTAGCGGCAATGCCCAAGGACAGGCAAACTCCTAGGCAGGGCGGGGCGCCCCTATTGCAGTTGCAGCAAGTCAGTTGCTCGTTCCCGCTTAAATCGCAGTGGCACGGTTTTTTACGGAGAAAAGTCCGCTCATACAAGGCGGTTGATACCGTAAATTTATCTATAAAAAGAGGGACAACGCTGGGGCTTGTGGGTGAATCTGGCTCGGGGAAGTCCACTTTGGCCATGTGTATCTTGCAGTTAGTGGAATGCCAGGGAACAATAGTCTATTATGGGGCTGACGGCCAATATAACTTAACAGGCCTTTCGGCAGGGGCCATGCGTTCTTTGCGCCGCGATTTACAAATTGTCTTGCAAGATCCATTTTCTTCCTTGTCGCCAAGACTTAATGTTGGACAGATAGTTGAAGAAGGATTGTTGGCGCACAAGATAGGGAAGACTAGGGCGGAGCGTCTGGCCATGGTTGAAGAGGCTCTGAGAGACGTTGAGCTTGACCCGGTCTTTGCTCACCGCTATCCCCACGAATTTTCCGGCGGTCAAAGGCAGCGCATTGCCATAGCCCGGGCCCTTGTCCTTCGGCCCAAACTCCTTATCTTAGATGAGCCAACGAGTGCTTTGGATGTCACCATCCAGAAACAGGTTCTTGAGTTGCTTCGTCGTTTGCAAAGTCAGTATGAGCTTACCTACATCTTTATAACCCATGACCTTAAAGTGGTGCGTTCGTTAGCAGATCAGGTGGCCGTGATGCAAAGGGGGAAAATAGTTGAGCAGGGCTGGGCGGATCAAATCTTTGCCCATCCTCAAGAGGCATATACGAAACGACTTTTTCAGGCAGCCTTTCGCTAAACCTCGCTCTCCATTCAGCCAATCACAAAAAGAATGCGCATGATCTATAGAGCTGTTTTTCATACTAATTCCCATGACCTTTCTGTTTTTTCTCGTGGGCTTTCCAACGTGGTCAATTTGCTGAAGGCTATCCGCAGCGAACATTATGATCTTGTCCTGCTTTTTAATGGCCCTGGGGTTAAATTGTTGTGCCGCCAAGACTGTGGGGATCACACAGAAGTTATCCAGACCCTGCAACAGGCCCGTGTCTCTTTCAAAGTCTGCCAAAATTCCTTAAATATGTTTGGGTTGACAGCCGAGGAGCTTGTTGCCGGATGTGAAATTGTCCCAGCTGGCATCGTTGCCCTCATTGAGCTGCAGCACAATGGCTATGCTTATATAAAACCTTGATGGCAGAAAAAGAAAAAAAAGAGAACTCACAGCCCCTTTCCGCTGCCTTTCTGACAACGGTAAACCATGGTCCGGGCGTCTATCAGATGCTCAGTCGACGTGAGGTGCTGTATGTGGGCAAGGCAAGGGATTTGCGGAAGCGCCTATCCCAATATGCCCATTATGCTGGCTCGCCCAGCTCCAAAACAGCGGTAATGCTCTCTCATGTCACGTGGGTAGAGACTATCCTCACCACAACGGAGAAAGAGGCGCTTGTCCTTGAAGCATCGCTGATAAAACGCCATCGTCCCCGTTATAACGTTATTTTGCGTGACGATAAGACCTACCCTCTTATTAAGGTGAGCGTGCAGGATGAGTGGCCTCGGGTCAGTGTCACTCGCAAGCGTATCCGGGATGGCAACCGCTACTTCGGCCCCTATGTGTCCGTCTCGGCCATGCGGTTAACTTTACAGCTGATCTACAGTCAATTTCCTCTCAGGCGCTGCCGGACGGTGCGTGAACGCTCCAGGCCTTGCCTCAATTACCAGATGGGCCGCTGCCTTGCCCCCTGCGCTGGAAAAGTGAGCCGGGAAGAATACGGGCAAATGGTCAACGCGGTACTCAGCATCCTGGAAGGAAAGGTTGATCTGGTTCGTCGTTTGCTGGAAGAAAAGATGCGAGGCGCGGCCGAGGCACTTGCCTTTGAGCAAGCCGTACTCTACCGGGATCAACTCGCAGCCCTGATGAAAACCACTGAAAGACAGGTCGTGGCGGCTGGTCACGAACTTGATCAGGATGTCTTTGGCCTCCATCGTCAGGGGGCGGCTGTGGGAATTGCTCTTTTATTTGTGCGGGGCGGAATGATTACAGGCGCACAGCAGTTTTTTCTTGCCGATCCCATAGGAGAAGATGGTGCATTGCTTGCTCAGATGCTTTTGCAATACTATTCAGCGCTCAGGCAGCCGCCGAGAGAATTACTTTTACCATGTGTTCCTGATGATGAAGAACTTATTGGCGAGCGACTCGCGGAGCTGCGGGAAGGTGTGGTGCGTCTATCTACTCCGCAACGCGGTGAGCGAATGCAGCTTATGCAGATGGCTGCTGCCAATGCAGCGCAACTCTTTTCTGAGGAGGCGAAGAGAAGAGAGTCCTGGCAGGTCCTCTCCCGGGCCATGATGCAGAAATTAAAACTCGGACAGGTTCCGGATCATATTGAATGTCTGGATATCTCCAATTTGCAGGGCAAACAGGCAGTTGGTTCTTTGGTTTGTTTTGTACAGGGGGAAAAGGAGGCTCGTTTATTCCGTCACTACCGTATACGCACAAAAGAAAGCCCGGATGACTATGCCATGATGCGTGAGGTGCTGGAGCGGCGTTTGGAAAAAGGAGAAAAGGAAAAAAAATTGCCATCTATGCTGCTGTTAGATGGTGGCAAGGGGCAATTGCAAGTGGCCGTGGAAGTGCTCAGCCGTTTTAACCTGCTTACGCAGATTGACCTTGTGGCCATTGCCAAAGAAAAACAGGAAGAAGGAGAAAAACTGTTCAGGCCTGGTCGGAAAAATCCTATTGTGCTTCCGGCACACTCTCCAGTTCTCCTGTATTTGATGCGGATTCGTGATGAAGCGCACCGCTTTGGCATAACCTTCCATCGTCGTCTGCGGGGGAAAGAACAGTTGGTTTCCGAGCTTGATCAGATACCTGGTGTTGGCCCGCAGCGAAAGAAGCTTTTGTTGAAAAATTTTGGCAGCGTTAAGCGCATCAAGGCAGCGCATAAAGAAGAACTCGCTGCTGTGCCTGGGATAGGCCCAGATTTGGCTGAGAGTATTGTCCGTCAGCTCAGTGGGGCAAAGGCATGAATGAGGAAGAACGGCTGCGAGCCAAGTTGCGGCCCGGCTGTATTTGTCAGGGTATCCGCCTTATTCGCATAGTGGAGGCGATTGAAGCAGGTGCCACCACCTTTGCTGCCATACAAGCCAAAACAGGCATTGGCAGGGGAGCCTGCAAAGGTAAACGCTGTCAACGCAAGGTAGAGGAATTGCTTCGGGAATAAATAGTAACGGTTGATCGACCTTGTTGCTTCCTCTCCCACCTTACTTCAGAAGAATGGCATTGCTGAGCAGTGCACATCTTCTTATTCCTGGCTGATCTCTTTACGCGGATTTCTTCGTGTAGGATTGGACAAATCAGGATTTTTTCATGACATTCATTGGGTGATACGGTAAATTGTAAAGCAGTTTATCCTTATATTCCTCAACTGATTACACTCGCCATGTCCCCTGCACAATCGCCATTACCTGTTTCTGACGAATGGCTCAGTCATTTCGACACCTATCTCTTTGGTGAAGGAACCTACGAAAGGGCCTATGAAAAGTTAGGCGCCCACCTGGTACGCCTGCATGGCCAAGATGGAGTTGCCTTTGTGGTCTGGGCTCCCAATGCCAGAGAGGTCTCAGTTATTGGTGACTTTAACCAGTGGGACACCAGGCAACACGCCATGAATCCTTCCAACTCCGGTATTTGGTCAGTGTTTATTCCGGGTTTGGAAGAGTATGCCGTGTATAAATATCACGTCATTTCCCAAACGGGACAAGGGCAAGATAAGGCAGACCCATATGGCTTTGCCATGGAAGAACGCCCCCGGACAGGTTCCGTCGTCACCCGTCTTGAGAGCTATACTTGGCAGGATGAGGACTGGATGTCCGCAAGAGCAAAACAACAGGGGCTAGAGGCCCCAGTTTCCATCTACGAAGTGCATTTGGGTTCCTGGCGTAAAATTTCCGACTCTGAATGGGGTACGCGTTACCTATCATATAGAGAACTGACGGAAACCTTGATCCCCTATGTTGTGGAAATGGGTTATACGCATATCGAGTTGCTTCCCATTGCCGAACATCCTTTTGAAGGCTCCTGGGGTTACCAGGTACTCGGTTTTTTTGCCCCGACTTCACGCTTTGGCTCTCCCCAGGATTTTATGTTCTTTGTCGATCAGTGCCATGCGGCGGGCATTGGCGTTATCCTGGACTGGGTACCAGCACATTTTCCCAAGGACGGTGCCGGGCTCAACAACTTCGATGGCACGCAGTTGTATGCACATTCAGACCCTAAACAGGGCGAGCATCAGGACTGGGGCACCCTTATCTTTAATTACAGCCGCAACGAAGTACGCTCGTTTCTTTTGTCCAATGCCTTGTTTTGGTTAGATAAATACCATATTGATGGCTTACGGGTCGACGCGGTTGCCTCCATGCTCTATCTCGATTATTCGCGGAAAGATGGAGAGTGGATTCCCAACTATTTTGGCGGTCGAGAAAACCTGGCGGCCATTAGTTTTCTGCAAAAAATGAATGAAGTGGTACACGGCATCTTCCCTGGAATTCTCACCATTGCCGAGGAGTCGACCTCCTGGCCCATGGTTTCACGCCCAACCACCTTTGGCGGTTTAGGCTTTAGCTGCAAATGGAATATGGGCTGGATGCATGACACGCTCGGCTACATGAAGACAGACCCCCTCTATCGTCGTTACCACCACAACCAAATGACCTTTGGTATGCTCTATGCCTTCCATGAAAATTTTGTTCTCCCTCTCAGCCATGACGAGGTGGTACATGGTAAGGGTTCTTTAATTGGCAAAATGCCGGGGGATGAATGGCAAAAGTTTGCCAATCTGCGCTCCATGTTCGGTTATATGTGGGCCTATGCAGGGAAGAAACTTCTTTTTATGGGCGGTGAACTTGCGCAATGGCCGGAGTGGAACCATGACACAGGAGTCGACTGGCAGGCCCTTGCCGGTGAACGGCACCGAGGTGTGCAACGTCTAGTGCGTGATTTAAACGCAGTGTACCGCAACCAACCAGCCCTCTATGAGGTCGATTTTGCCTGGAAGGGCTTTTCCTGGATTGAGGCAAATGATGCCGATAATTCGGTTTTCTCCTTTATTCGCTTTGCCAAGGATCCCCAGGATTTTCTGATCGTTGTCTGCAATTTTACGCCAGTTGTTCGCCATCAATATCGTATTGGGGTACCTCTGGCTGGTGCATATCGTGAACTTATCAATACTGATTTAGCAATCTATGGGGGAAGTGGGATGCAAAACTCTGAACTTATCCCTGTTATTGGTGAAGAGTGGCACAGCTTACCGCACTCGCTTTCACTCGTCTTGCCGCCGCTGAGCACCCTTATTCTTAAACCATGCCAATCCTGAGCCGGTTCTTCCGATCCAATTAGATAGAGGCCAACATGACGAAATTGAGACTGATCTTTTTTATCCTTCTAGGGATTGTCATCTATGTCCAGCTTGCACTGTTCTACGGTAGAATGGTGGATCGAAGCAAGACAGCAGATGATGAGGCTTCCGTGCATGCTACCCAGTCATTGACTGAAACGAGCCATGGCACTGAACCGGCAAAGGTGATTAAACCTAGATCTAGACTTGAAGATGTGCAAAAACAACTTGCCACAAGAGAGGAAGAACTTGCCAAGGTACTTGACGAACTGGCTGTGAGAAGCAGGCTGCTCGATGAGGCCCAGCAGGGAGTTGCTGCTCGCAACAGCCAACTTGATGAGTACCGGGTCCGTTTGGAGCAAAATCAGGGAGAAATTAATAAACTCGTTGATGAGAAAACTGCTTTAAAAGAGATGATTACACAGCAGGAGGGGCTGCTCCTTGAACAACAAAATCAGCAAAAGGAAGCGAACGAAAGCCAGACTCTTATATCTCAGCAACAACAGCAACTGTCCCTTAATGCCAAAACTATAGATGAGCTTAAGGGGCAATTAAATGAGATCGACAGTCGAAGATCAAGCCGTAAGCAGGAAAGAGACGTGGCGGTTCAGGAATTACAGGCCCTGCAGCAATACCAACAGAAACAGCAACAGCAATTGCTCAATGAACAGCAAGAGAAAAGCCAGTTGCAGGCTCGGATTCAGGTGCTGGAAAACGCAGCCCTTGAAAGAGAAAAAGAGGTGAAACAGATCGTTGAGGCAGGAAAAAAGGAACTTTGGCTGACCGAAAAGACAAGCGCCCAAGAGATAGCGAATTTGAGTAAAGCAAAAACAGATCTGGAAAAAGCCCTGCAAGAAAAATCAAGAGAATATGAGGCAAAGGCAAGCGAGTACGATAATGCCCTTTTGATCATTAATAGCCTACGTGGACAAGTGGATGCTCATCCACAGGAAATGGCGACCATCCAAGATCTGCTCGATAAAAGCACGAAAGATCTGACAGTGAAAGATGGAGAAGTTGCGCAGTTAAATGAGCAACTGTCTCAGGTGCAGAAGGATCTTGAGCAAGTAAGAAAAGAGGCTGGTGCGGCGCAGGAAAAGGTGAAGACCCTTGAGCCCTATGCAGTTCAGGTGGAAGCTCTGCAAAAACAATTGACAGAGGTGCAGACGAGCTACAAAGCAGAGCAGGTAAAGGCCGAAGAGGCTGGCAGGAAGGTGCTTGAGCTCGAGCCTTATGCTGGTAAGGCTGAAAATCTTCAGCAAGAGCTTACGGCAGCACAGCAGCAGGTGCAAGGCCTTGACCAAAAGGCCTCCAGCCAGGAAGCTGAACTGGGCAAGCTTCAGCAAGAACTTGCAGCTCAAAAGCAAGCCGCTGCTTCTTTTAACGATGAAAAAATAGGCCTGAGCAGCGAGATAGCAGCCCTGAAAGATATGAACAAGAAATCGCACGCAGCGCAGGCTCTTTTGGGCGAAAAGGAGAATGCTTTGGATAAACTTCAGGCCCAACTTACGCAACTACAGCCTCTGCAAGGGCAGGTTGATGAACTCAATAAAAACCTGGATGAGAAAGAAAAGACCCTCAAAGTACAGCAAGATGCGCTTGGCGCCCTCGAAAAGCTCAAACAAGAGGTAGAGAGTTTAAAGAAAGCTGCAGAGGAAGCGAAACTAAAATCTGGAGAGCAGGAAAAAATCATTGTCGATTTAACGGCGAGCAAGAAAGAGCTCGAGGATAGATTAGCTGCAATGCCGGATGTTGTGGCCCTGCAGCAGAAAACAAAAGATCTAGATGCTACAGTTAGCGAGCAAACGGCTCAGTTAACTAAGGCACAAGGAGAAAAGGAAAAAGCAGATGCAGATGTCACTCATTTGCAAAAAAAGGTGGAGGAACTGACTGCTGCTCAACAAACCTTTACGGGGCGTGAAGGGGAGCTGCAAAAGGTGCAGGAAGAGCTTGCTGCCTTGAAGCAGGCCTCTGAGTCGCTGACAAGCGAGCTTGAGTTTTACAAGACTAAGGCTGATGCCAGTGAACAGCAACTTGCCGCCATGCAAAAAGACAAGGGCAATCTGGAGGAAATGCTCAGGACCAGCCAGGTGGAGATTACCCGGCTTAAAGGTGAGGTCAGTGAGTTGACCAGTAAAGCTGCCGGAGAGCAGGGAAAGTCCGAGGAAATACAGCAAGCTGAAAGCCAGATACAAAACCTTCAGGCTGACAAGGAAACCTTGCAGCAAAAGATTGAGGAATATAATACCAAGATCGCTTCACTGGAGGCCCAAGTGACTGATCTTCAGAAAAAACTTGAGGAGCAGCAGAGTCAGACAAATGAACCTGTCGCTGCTGCCGTAGCTGTTCCAGAAGTAACTGGGAGTATAGCTGCAGGGCAGAAAGACACAGATAAAGATAGTGTTCCAGATTCCGATGATCTGTGTCTTAATTCCCCAGCCGGTCAGGAAGTCAATGCCGTTGGTTGTGTCCCCCAGGCTGGCATTATTCTGGAAGGAGTTGTCTTTCAAACCGGTTCAGCCAATCTAACCTCTGGGGCACAGGCGAAGCTTGACCAGGTGGCTGCCACCCTAGAAAAGCAGGGCAACCTAAAAGTGGAGGTGGCTGGCTATACAGACTCAGTTGGTAATGCCGATATGAACCGCCAACTGAGCCAACAAAGAGCCGAGTCAGTGGTTGCCTATTTAATAGGGCATGGCGTGGGAAAAGACCGTCTCAGCGCCCGGGGCTATGGGCAGGAAAATCCAGTTGCCAGTAATGGGAGCGCAGCGGGAAGGCTGAAAAATCGCCGGGTGGAATTGCATCTGGAAAAAATGTGAGAGAATAATCTGGCTGTGATTTCTCTTTGGCCTTCAAAAAAAAGCCCTGCTCATGGGAGTAGGGCTTTTTTTTTTGCCAGAAACTTATCTGAGAAAATACGCTACCATTCAATACGTAAGGTATTATCCAGCGCCCTTGCCCGAGCGATTTTCACCCGCACGGTATCGCCTTGCTCAACGGTAAGGGAGGGATGCTGCGGCAGGGTAATATCAAAAAGGCAATCGCACAAAAGCAGGCTAACACCTTTGGCATTGGAATTGATAACAAGGGCGTTCAGACTTTGTCCTTCTTTTGGTTCAAGGTAGCGCAGTATCCAATAGCGGTGGCGTTGCTGGCTGATGGCATTTGCCCGGGCCAGTTTTTGCTGGATGATACCGGCAAAGCTTTTGCACTCATCCGCCGAGAATAATATCCCTTTCCCCTGCAACAAATTGCGCAATTGGTGTTGCATGACAAGGTCAAGAAATCGACGAATGGGGGAGGTCATGGTGGTATAGCTGTTTAAGCCAAGACCGCTGTGGGGTTTAGGGTGAATAGTCAATTCGCCACGGGAGAGAAATTGGCGTTGCCGGGCAATGTCGGCATAGCTGTTGACCGCTCCTTCCATAATACGGCGTCTCGGAGGTGGTTGGGAGCGAAAGAGCCCTGGTGCCTGGCGGACACTGAAATATTCAGCTGCCAGGTGATTGGCAAGGATCATCAGTTCGGAAACCATGCTCCGTGCAGGTGTATCAACCGGCATGAGGTGTACTTGAATATCCTCCCGGTTTTGGATGTCGATATCCACATCCGGCAGGGAAAGAAAAAGAGAGCCACGATTAAGGCGTTGCTGGCGAAGCCGTAAGCGCACCTGATTGAGCCTGTGCAAGGTGGGATTGCTCTCAATTTGCCTGTCAACTTCAGTGTAACTGAGCTGCTGTCTCACCTCGATGAGAGAGGCCACAATGCTTGATTGCGCCACGCTGCCGTCAGGGTTAAGTGTGATCAAAAAACTGAAGGCCGGGCGGATTTTGCCTTTAATCAGGCTACACAGGGAGTGAGAGAGCCGTTCGGGCAGCATGCAAATGCTGCCTTCCGGGAAATACAGGGAAGTGGCTCGTTCCTGGGCCTCGACAAAGAGCTGACTTTTTACTGAGACATACCAGCTCACATCTGTAATATGTACACCAACCTGCACCTTGCCATCGACCTCGCCTATATGGAGTGCGTCGTCATAATCTTTTGTACTTTCGTTGTCGATGGTGAAGATGTCGAGATGGCGCAGATCTTTCCTTCTGCCATCTTGAAGGAGCTCTTCTACTGAGGCTTCCTGTAACTTTGCAGCCTCGGATGTACTTGCTTCTGAGAAGCTCTGCGGATAGTCGGATCGTAGGAAATTTAAGTTTTCATCCTGCTGCCACAGACCAGCGGCTACGAGGAGGTGGTATCCGGCATGGGGCGCAGTCAAACCCGCTTGTTTAAGCATGACTTTAGCGTATTTGATATCGCTTGCCTCGCCGTCCTCTAAAACTAGCCCGCGTATACAGGCAAGGCAGAAGTCTTTTTCTGGCCATTCTTCTGAAGAAACCCGCTCGCCAGCCATAAGACGTTTACACCAGAACACAGCTTCTTCTAATTGCGATTTTATTTGTGCCTCATGCTCCTGTTGCAGCTTAAGCCGTTCAACCTGCTCCTGGTCATGGGCGATGATCTGCCCATTTTTGTATTTAAAAAAGATGGGATCCGTAAAGATTGCCCGGAGAAAAGCAGCGCTTTGTTCGTCGCTGGGTGGGCCGCCGAAGTAGAGCTCGGCAAGAAAGGTCGGCGCATACTCTTCCTCTTTGTTGAGCAGTTGCCAGAGTTCATTTAAGTCGATGGCTGCAGCCAGGGCTGAGCGGATTTTTGCCTCTTCAAGTAAAAGAGTCTGCGAGGCACTCCTGTTTTCAAGGGGATAGGTTTTCTTTGAAACCGAGAGGACACGAGCCTCGGAAAGAAGCACCTCTCGATTGCTGCTCGTAAGGAGGCGCAGCTTTTTCTCATTTTGCT
>RRZT011188178.1_pt1 | contig 12479 bp, 14 predicted proteins | sample 2165551 | NCBI WGS metagenome assembly RRZT01 (sample SAMN10456910, study PRJNA506462) | wastewater metagenome | biome: wastewater; feature: sludge; material: wastewater sludge; isolation source: wastewater sludge with Escherichia coli K12::gfp cells carrying plasmid... | place: USA: Moscow, Idaho... | reverse complement strand
TTAATCTATCCTATTTCATTTACAGTTGATAATTCAGAAACTGAGTGTGAACTTGATATTGAGTATCGAGAGTTAGCAAATAAGATAGGGATAAAAGATTACAAGGTGGCAAAAGCTCCAAATCATCATCCCTATTTTATGGAGATGATAAAACAAAAATGGGAAGAGAGTTTAAAATAAAATCTTCCCTAAACAAAACTTATTAACCAAATCATAAATCAAAATAAAATTTTCTTTTTTGTATAATCAATCATTATTAGACAAAAAGGTTACTCATGGAACAATTTTTACAAAGTGCAAAAAAAGCAAAGTCAATCATAGCAACTCTTAGTGGTGAAAAAAGGAATAATATCCTCCATCAGATGAGTGAAGCTCTCCTTGAAAGTGCTCTTTTTATCATTCGAGAAAATATGAAAGATATAGAGTATGGAAGAACAAACAACCTCTCATCATCTCTAATGGATAGATTATTGCTTAATCCATCAAGGATTGAGGATATGGCAAATGCAATCAAAGAGATAGCTTCACTCAAAGACCCAGTTGGTAGAATCCTTGATGGTTGGGTCACTGAAAATGGACTTACAATCGAAAAAGTAGCTGTTCCAATCGGGGTAATTGGTATCATCTATGAAAGCCGTCCAAATGTGACAAGCGATACAGCAGCTTTATGTTTTAAAAGTGGAAATGTGTGTATCTTAAAAGGTGGAAAAGAAGCAGAACATAGTAATAAAGCAATAGCTCAAGTGTTACAACAAGTGCTTATCAGAAACAATTTACCAGAAAATATTATCTCTCTTTTACCAGATAGTTCACGAGAGGGTGTCGCAAATCTTATCAAACAAGATACTTATGTCGATTTGATAGTTCCAAGAGGTGGGGAAGCATTGATAAGATTTGTCAATCAAAACTCATCAGTTCCAGTTATCAAACACGATAAAGGGCTTTGCCACACCTATATTGATAAATATGCAAATGAAGAGAAAGCGATCAAAATCTGTATCAATGCAAAATGTCAAAGACCAGGTGTTTGTAATGCAATGGAAACTTTGCTAGTGCATAAAGATTTAGCACCATTTATTTTGCCAAAACTCTATAAAGAATTTAAAGCAAACGGAACTGAACTATTTGGATGTCCTAAAACGATGGAGATTATCACAACAAAAGAGGCAACTGAGGAGGATTATAAGACAGAATATTTAGCAAATATCCTCACTATCAAAATTGTTGCTTCAACAGAGGAAGCGATTGAACATATCGAGATTTATGGCTCAGGACATAGTGAAGCTATCATCTCTGAAAGTTATACAGAGATACAAAAGTTTTTAAATAGTGTCGATAGTGCTTGTGTATATGCAAATGCCTCTACAAGATTTACAGATGGTGGAGCATGTGGATTTGGTGCGGAAGTGGGAATAAGTACAAATAAACTCCATGCACGTGGTCCAATGGGGATAAATGAACTTACAACTTATAAATTTAAAATATTAGGAAACGGACAAATAAGATGAGTGCTCAAGAGATTGCTTCGGTATGTACATATTGTGGGGTAGGATGTGATATTACTGGTGTTGTAAAAGACAATACAATTGAAAAAATCTATGCACAAGCAGATGGATATGTAAGTCGTGGAAAACTCTGTATCAAAGGAAAAAGTGGCTTTGATTTTGTTTCAAGTCCCCATCGTTTAAGAGATGTAAGAATAAAAAAATCTTTTATCGAAAAAAACTTTGATGAGTTACCTCAAGAACTGAAAGCAAGAACGAAAAGACTTACAAGTATAGATGATATTTGGTACAAGGGTGGCTATGAATTTTCAACAAGTTTAGTAGCTTGGAAACTATCACAAATCAAAGAAAAATATGGGCGACATAGTTTTAGTGCTATGGGAGGTGCTAGAACATCTTGCGAAAGTGCTTATAGTTTACAAAAATTTGCAAGAGTTACGATGGAGTCACCAAATATTGATAACTGTGCAAGGGTATGCCATAGTCCAAGTTTAACAGGGATGAAAACAACGATAGGGGAGGGTGCTGCAACAAACCCTTATGATGATATCTTCAAAAGTGAATTTTTACTTGTAATTGGGTCAAATACAACTGAAGCTCATCCAATAGTAGCCAATCGTATGATTGAAGCGGTGAGAAATAAATCGTGTGAGATAGCGGTTTTTGATGTAAGACAAATCCAACTTCATAAATATGCAACTTATGAAGCGATCATCCCTTTTGAAGCAAATTTACTTATTTTAAATATGATAGCGTATGTTATCATCACTGAAGAACTCTACAACAAAGAGTTTATAGAAAATCGAACTTTAGGTTTTGAAAGCTACAAAAAATCTATCCTTGAAGACCCATTTGCAAATCCAGAGTATTTTCAACAACTAAAAGGATATGAAGAGCTTACAGAGACTATTCAAACAGTAGCGAGACTCTATGCTACTAAAAAATCGATGATTTTCTGGGGACTTGGTATCACTGAACATCTTGATGGAAGTTATGCTGTTATGGCTATCACACATCTTGCCCTTATGACTGGAAATATAGGAAAAGAGGGTGCTGGACTTATGCCTCTTCGAGGACAAAACAATGTTCAAGGTGCTTGTGATGTAGGGTGTTTGCCATATTTTAGTCCTGATTATGGTACACCTGATGAGATAGGGCTTATGACTCCTGATGCGGTTGATGCGATGATAGAGGGGAAAGTAAAATCACTCTATGTTATGGGGGAAGATTTTACCCATATCCATCCAAATCAAAATAAAGTGCATCAAGCAATTGAAAACTTAGAACTTATCGTGGTACAAGACCTATTTATGAATGATATTGCACAAAAAGCTGATATTGTTTTTGGGGTAAAATCTGCTTATGAAAAAACAGGTGTTTATGTCAATGCGATGAGACGGCTTCATCTTTCTCAACCACTTGTAGAGTGTGAGATGCCTGATGATTGGGAAGTTTTAAGAGATATCGAAAATAAAATCAAAGGGGATTTTAGTTACAACTCAAGTGAAGATGTTTGGGAAGATATCAGAAAAGATGCTCCAAAAAGATTTAGCGGGGCAAGTTATCTTAAACTCATCAAAAATAGAAGTCGTGGAATGCAGTGGCCAGTAGGGAGAACCGACACCCCAACACTTCATCTTGAGAGTTTTAGAACAGAAGATGGATTTGGAAGATTTAAATACCATCAATATAAGCTTAGAGAACAAGTGCAAAAACTTCTCAATAATGAAGAACAAAAAACTTTTTATCTTACAACTGGAAGAACTATAGTTCACTACAATAATGCAGCTCAAACGATGCACAGTGAGACACTCCTCTCTAAACACGAAGAGGATGTGTTGCAAGTTTCAATTGCAGATAAAGAAAGATTTACCACTTCAAAAGTGATACTCAAAAACCAATATGGAGAGACAGCACCACTTACAGTGAAGTTTGTAAAAACGCTTAAAACTGGGACAATGTTTTGTACTTTTCACCATGCAAAATCGAATATCAACTACATCTTTGGGGATGAATGTGACGAACTTATCAAAACAGCGAGATTTAAATCTGTTGAGGTTGAAGTAGTAGCTGTAGTATGACAAAAGAAAAAGGGAACTATTTTGAAGATAAAGCTTGTGAATATTTATCCTCAAGTGGTTACCTTTTGATTGAGAGAAACTTCTATGCTAAAAAACTTGGTGAAATAGATATCATCGCAACCAAAGAGGGTGTGTATCATTTTGTTGAGGTAAAAAGTGGAGAGAGTTTTGAAGCAGTTTACAATATCACCCCATCAAAATTAGGGAAACTCAAACGGAGTGTTGAATATTATCTCCAAACTAAAAAACTACGTGTTCCTTATTGCCTTGATGCAATTATTTTTGCTGGGGAAGAATTAGAGTTTTTGGAAAATATCACACTGTAAATTTTCCTAGTTTTCAAGTTCCAGTTTGGGAATTTATACCATTTTTGATTATTTGTATTTCTGTATGCATTCCCACTTTTAAAAAGTGGAAACGAGTAGAAAAGTCAAACTCTGACCCTCAATGCCTAATTACGGTAAATTTTCCCTGTATATCGTCATAATTTCAATTCTTGCTTTTTCTAAATTAATTTTATACAAGACTGAATACCCTTGATATACAAGTTTTCTTACATCTTTTCCAAATTCATCAGCTTTTCTACCTGATTCTGGAAATGATAATAGCATTGAAATAATATAGGCTTTTAATCTATTGATATAGTTCACTGTAATCTCATTTGATAAACTTTTTTTATAAATAAAATCGGCAATACTTTGAAGTCTTAGAATAGCTCTTTTTGAGAAAATGATTGTTTTAATTTCTGACATATTTACTGGTGACTTCTAAAAAAGCACTATCAATATCTACAAATTCCCCATTTTCAAACTCTAAATTTGAGATATCTACATCTCTTTTTATCTTTTGAAATTTGATAAATTCAACAAATTTATCAAGCAGAGTATTTTCATCATTTTTAAATTCATCTTTTAAAAATTTTTCGATTTCTGGATTATTTATGGTAATTGCAAACAAATGAAACCCCTTTTTTGATTTTGTACGATTATATCAAAAAAAGAAAAAATTATTGTTATAGGTTTTTTCTTGCTCCTACTCTCCTAAGTTTGAGCATATCGTAGCTTATGGCTGTTTGTATGTATGCATTCCCACTTTTAAAAAATGGGAGTAAAAGGATGATGGGAACAAGTGAAGGAAAGTTAGTACAAGTAACTACAGATATAGCTACTTGCAAAAAAAATAAAATTATTTTCCAACTTTTGATAGTTCTAAGTCAAGATCACCTTGAGCTTTTGAAGCTAAGAATTGTTGATACATTGCTTTATCATTACCAAATGAAGTTTTAACAGCTTCTTCTACTTTCTCTTTTACAGGAGTATTTTTAATAGTTACGAAAAGATAAAGTTCTCCTGTTTTTGGATGTGTCCAGCTATCAATAGCTGTACTTCCTGCTAGTGTTTCACTTGCTAATTGTTTTGAAACTTTTGAACTAGCTGCATCAAATGTAGCTGCATCTCCACTTCCTGTAGTTCCTTTGTATGATTTGAATAAGTTAGATACTTTAACACTGATTTGAGAAGCTAACGCATCTCTTCCATCTGCTATAGCTTCACTTCTTTGCATAGATTTATCATTACCAGCATTTCTTTTTGCTATACCAACAGCTGCTATTGAACCCTCAACATACGGGTCACAAGTCCATTTAGGTGCTAAAACTCCATCTTGTTTACATCTGAAATCAGCTTCTTCCATAGCTTGTGCTTGAACTTGTGTTTGAGGTTTTGGAGCATCTTTCCCACAACCGCTAAATAATGTAGCGATAACTGCTATACTCAACGTACTTTTTAAAATTATTTCTTTCATCTTTGTCCTTTTTTAAATTTTTGATAAATTTTATTAAATGCTAAAATCCAATAAAATTCATGACATTTGTATCTGATATTTTTTCTTTTAAATTATCTTTTAAAAGTCTAAATGAACTTTTAAAATCATAAGTGCCACTTGATTCAATTTGTTTTGTATTAATAAGATAAACTTCATTAACATCTGTAATAGTAAATTTCAATGTCAAAAAATGATTAAAATTGCCATAGTTTTTTTTGAAAGATAAATCACCATCCAAAGTAACTATAATTAAGTCATCACCAATCATATTATTTTTATAAACCAAAGTTTTTATTCCTAATTTTGAAACAAAATCTTCCATAATTTCAGTTGCAAACACTAAATCTTTATTTTTTGTATAGAATGATATTTTCGTATTATTAAAAATCTCATTAATACGATTTTCAATCATAGTGTATTTACCAAAATACTCTTTTTTACTAGTTTTATCATCATTTGCAACTGAGAGCATAAAAGATAAATTCTTTTTAGCATTTACGATTAGCTGTTTCAATTCTAAAATATTTTTAACTTTTTCAGCTGTATGTTTAAAATCTAATTCTTGAAATAAAAGATTGATTTTATTATCTAATTCTTTAAATTGATTTGTTCTTTCCACAAGAAGTTTTGACTTATCAAGTTCAAGTAAAATATATGTTCTGCCATCTTCATCCACAAAACTTTTAACAATATTAAAGTTATTAAAACTTACATCATCAACTTTAGTTTTAACATTTTTACTCACTTTTTTTGAATAAGTTTCTTTATCATTTATTTGTTCTGTAGCCGTAATTTTATCAAATGAAGAATTTATAGTCACTTGTATTTGTGAAGCTATTTGACTTAAAGCTTCATTTGTAGCATCTTTAAGAGTTTCCCCACTTGCGGTTGCATAATAATAATCTTTTGTATCCAAAGGTGCATTATTATACCAATCAGGTGTTTTGGCTTGTGCTATTATTATAGAACAAAAAATTATTGTTAGTATTTTTATTATACTCATATTGAAATATCCTTTGTCGCTTTAATTAATAATTTAAGTGCTTCTTCATTCAACTCATAATTAATTTTATCTATCGCATCTTTTGGATGTTTAAGTGAAATGTCTGTTTCGTATCCTCCATCAAAAACTACATTTGATTCAGATATGTCACCTTTATAAATTTTAATATCAGAGTAAATGTTATATGTACTAGTGCAAATATCTGAATCATTACAATTTTGCTCTTTAAGTGCAACTTGATATCTAGGGATCGCAGTTAAATTAGTTTTAGGTTGAGATAACTTTGTATTTTTAGCAAAACCAAAATCACCTGTAAAAGTCTTTTCAATATCATTTTTTATATTATCCCAAGCTAAAAAATTATATTTTGAATTTGAACTAACTATATAAGGAGCCATCATTTCAAAATCATTTAATTTTTCACCTTCAAGCTGAATAGCTTTTTCAAATTTTAATATTTTTGCAGACGAATTACTTCCCAAAGTATCTACCATTAAAATATCATTTTCTTTAATATTGACTGACCCCAATTCTTTTGCTGTTGATGTATCATCATCCATAATTATAGATTCAGCAATAGGGACGAGAACATCTTTAATCCCATCAATTTTACCAATATTTCTAAAAGCAACTACATTTTCACTATTTTTGAAAGTATCAGATGATGCTAATTTAATAACTCCATTTTTAACATTAACCACTTCGGATTGTTTCTTACTTGGCTTTATATCATTTGAAAATTTTTCAGCAATTTTTAGAATAGAATTTTTAGTCACAATTTCAGTAGAAGCATCATTTGAAAACTTTGTATTTCCATAAACAATATCATTTCTCATCTCAGTTTCACAAGTGCTTCCAGAAATAATTCCACTATTATTAATCATTGCTGCACAACTATTTATGGCATAGTTATCAAAATATGCATAATTCTTATCTGAAGGTGTTTTCCAAGAATAAATCGTACCTATATCCATTTTTACAAAAATAGATGGCACTGCTCTTTTATTCCTATTTTCTTGTGATAATCCGCTTTTTGCTTCTGCAAAAGCTATTTCTTGTGCATCATAAAATGTTTTATCTAAAGGTAAAATCGAGAAAGTTGCTTTTTCACCAATACTATCAGTAAAAAATTGCTTTAAAATTTCCCAAGAAAATCCTTGATAATTTTCTGTATTTTCTACTAATCCAACTTTTGGTCGTTTTAAAGAAGATATTTTACCACTATTTGATTTACTTAAAATTTCACCCTCTTTTGTATTGCCCAAAACTAAAGAAGCGACACTATAATCTTTTGCAGAATAGATAATTTTTAATTCTGCTGTAGATGACTCCAAATTATCTCCAACGGCGATTCCTCCCTCAAGTCCAGTATTTAAAATATAGTAATTATCATATTTTTTAATTACTTTTGTTTCAATATTAAATGGATTAAATTGAACTTTTGCTTTACTAATCAATTCGGAAGTTAAAGTTTGAAATCCTTCATTATAGGTTTTTATTTGTATTTCATTAGAAATACCACTAGATAAACCTTCATAAACTGAATAATTTGTATAAGCTCCTGAATAAACAATTTCTCCAGTTTTCATATTGGCGATAGTAAAAGTAGCACTAATTGGCAAATAATAATCTGTTCTATCTTTGGTTTTTGGTACTTCATACAGTGAAACTCTTGGGATTTTTAGATAAGAAATAAAAGTTTTATTTACATTCATCTTATCAATCTCTTGAACAGTCTTAAAAGTATCTTTTGAAGTAGAAAGAAAAAACTCTCTTCCAAGTAATAAGTCATCTCTCTCCTTAGATAACCCAGTAATAAAATTACTGCTTATTTTTGATTGTTCCGATGGAAAAATTGAGGGGATAGAGTAAATTTGTACATCTGATTGAAGTATAGTAGTACTCAGTAAGCAAGGAACAATATAAGCTTTCATATTATTGGCAACCTTCAGTTTGGCATAATTTAATTTCAGAACCAGTTGTTATTGCATCAACAATTTTTAACTCTTCCAATAGCACTTCATCTCCTGTAATAGTCGATGCAATGTCTTCACCTGCATAAGTTACAACAAATTCTTTGCTATTTCGAGCTTTAAAGCTTTTAATACCATCCAATGTTGGTAATATCTTTTTGAATTTATTTTGTTGTGGTAGTGTAAATTTACCTACAAGTTGAACAATATACTCTTTTCCATACATCATTCTTTTTTTATAATACTCTTGAATTTGTCTTGAAATTATCGGTCCGAAACCTTCAGCAAGTTTTTTTCCAATATTTCCTTTACATTGGTCTGGAGTTCCACCTGTTGCAGTTTCATTCAATGTTCCAGACGAAATATTTTCAGCCTGTCCAGTAGTTGAATAAACTTTCATAACAATTGTTCCATCACAAGTGAAATTTCCAGTATTTTGATTTTTTCCTTTATCAACAATAATTGTACTTCCCATAGCAAAATAATCTGCTTTTTGGTCTGTATTTGCTGCTAGTGCATATTTTGCTAATTCAGCACTATTTGTTAATTGTTCAAGAGTAATTGGTTTGTCACCAAAGTATTTGCTTTTAAAAATATCATTATCAAGATGTTTTAAATCATACTCTCCAAACACATGGTAAAGTGCTGTTAATGTTCCATTTTGTTTTTCAGGCGCAGCACTTTTTGGTTGATATTTCACAATCTTTTGAAAAAATTCTGTATCATTTTGTGAAGCATCAACAAATTTTGATGATTCTGCACTTGATACAGAAGCACTTGCTTGTTCACCTGACGATTTATCTTTAGCATCTATACTACCCGATGATTTAGAAGCCGAAGCACCCATCGCACTTCCATAATAAGTATTAGCACCAGCAACTGATGCATTTTGATTTCTTTGACTAGCAGATAAAGATGTGTCATTTTTAAATTTGGATGATTCTGCATTCGCTTGAAATGATTTATCACTTTCACCAGCTTTAAAAGTTGAGCTTTTATCTTTAGCATATGTTGTAACCTCTTCAAGTGGTGCTTTCATATCGGTAGGAGTTGTAAAATATTCATCCATTAATACAAGAATCGCACTGCTTCTTACAGCATTTGTATTAGTTGCAATTCCCATATCCGATAACAGTTTTCTAAACTTTTGATCATCAAATTTCATATTATATTTCACGACATATTCTAAGCCTTCAGTATCACTTTTTATATTTTCATCAGTCATAAATTGGTCAAGTTGCTCAACAATATCATCTATTTTTGAACTTACATTAGGTTGTTTGGAAGCATCTGCACCCAAAGCTTTATTAAGAGCATTTGATACTGCTTTTTTTATTGCTTCATTTTTAGCCTTTGCTTTTACTATACTTATATCACCAGAAACTGGAATTCTACTTGTTCCAGATGTTTCTAGTTCTTCAGCATAAGCAGTAGCACCAAAAAGCAATGTAGCAACCGCTACTGAAATTATTGTCTTCTTTAGCATGAGTATTCCTATTAGTGATTAATATTTTTATCTTTTTGTTTTTTTAGCTTCTTCTACTTTTTTCTCATCTGGCATAGATAATGGAATGTCACCTGCTTTAGCAATTTTGACTAGATTATCACTCATTTTTGCAATATCAACTGATTGTTTTGGTAATGTTGCTACTATCTCTTTAATTAAAGGTAGTTTTGATGCAAATTTAACTGCAGCCCCCATTGGGTCTTTACTAGCACTATTAACTACATCTGAACCCATTTTAACTGCTACTGCATCAAGCAAACCTGCAAGGGCAAAATTTCCTATAGCTGAACCTACTTCTTCTTTTTGTTTACTATCAAGATTCTTTAGTTTTTCTTTTCCTTCTTTAGATTCACCTTTTTTTATTGCTTCTGCTACACTATTTTGTTGAATCTGAGCGATTTTTGCACTTTTTTCTTGTGGATTTTTTATAGATTCTGCATTCTTCATTTCAGCATCTAGTTTCGCTTTCGCCTCTGAGCCACCCAAAACATTTACAAGCTTTAACGAAGATTCTCCTAAAAAATATTCTGCATTTTTAGCTGCTAAAAATACTGCTTCTACATCACCTTCTGTTAATGTTACTGTAGCACCTTTCGATGCTCCTATTGATGGAATACCACCAAAACCAAAACCATATACATTTCCACTTAATGCCATAATTACTGCGACTGAACCTAAAACTTTTTTCATGTAAATCCTTTAATTAATCTTGCAAATTACCTATAGATAAAATCTCATAGGACTTTGTCAAAAAGATACTAACTAAATAAAATTAAGCATATCTTAAATTAAAGAGGATTTTATGCCAATTTTTGAATTACCGAGTATTGCCGACAAGGAGGAAATAGATAATTTCTTAGCATTAGTAGCTAACAATGTCAAAAGAATTCGTCTTGAAAAAGGTGTTAGCCAGTTTGATTTAGCCTTGACGATAGGGCAAAAAGGCTCTGGACTTATAGCTAATGCAGAGATTTGTGCAAGGGGCAAACGATTTAATCTTGAGCATTTATATAAGATTGCAAAAGCTTTGGATGTGGATGTAAGGGAATTTTTTCGTCCCATTTCAGAAGAGTAAAAGTTTCTCTTAACTCATAAATTTAAACAAAATAACTAAAATGAGGAATATCTATCCTTTAAGATACCGACAGCTTTTTTTATTTGGTGTTACTTTATTCTTGACCAAAATCAATCCAAAATCTCCATCTTTTCCCTACAATCCTTTCAAAACTAAAAGGAACTTTTAATATGACTTACCCACAATTTTTCGACAACATAGAAAAAATAATTTTACAAGATGATTTAGCCAAAACTTTAGGGACATTTGAAGATGGAATAGTTGAGTTTTCTTATCTTGATGTAGTAAAATCTGCTGGACATAGTTGCCCAACAGTTAGCGGTGCTTATCTTTGTACTTTAGTTGGGCTCAAAGTTCTTTATCCAAATAGTATCCCAAAAAGAGGGGAGATAGAAGTTGAGCTTCCAAATGATATCACAGATGGGGTCACAGGAGTGATTGGGGCAGTGATAGCAAATATCACAGGGGCAACTACAAACTATGGATTTAAAGGGCTTAATGGTAGATTTGCAAGGACAAATTTGATGTTTTATAACTCACAAATCAAAGGGAATGTACGATTTACAAGAACAGATACAAAAGAGTCTGTTGAAGTTATCTACAATCCTTCCCTTCTAAACTCAACAAAAACAGCTTGGCAAGAAAGAGTGGAAGAGATATTTTTAAATATTGATACAGTGATAACTATTTACAAATAATTATCTACTCTAAAATAAAAATACTATACACTTCGGCTATGAAAAATGATTTAAATACACTTATAGAATTTCCAGAAATTGAAAAGATAACCACTACAAAAAAATATACCGAGGGGGAGATTATCTTTTTTGAGGGGGAGAAACCACACTATTTTTATCTTTTGCTGAGTGGATTTGTCAAAGTGTATAAAACTGACCACAAATGTAATGAGATAGTTTTACATAACTTTGCCCCAACAACTTTTATTGCCGAAATGGCTAGTATCGAAAACTTCAAATTCCCAGCAAGTTCGGTGGCTCTTAGTGATTGTCAAATAGCTCTTATTAAAAAAGATGAGTTTATAGAGATTTTAAAAACCAATCCTGAAATCTCCTTTTTACTTACAAAGTCGCTGACAAGAAAGATAAAAGCACTCGAGGGACTTCTCAATCGTAGTTTAATTTTTGATGCAACCACAACGATAGCCTCTTATATCTATCACAACGAAGAACTCTTCAAAACAAAAAAAAATAAAGTGATAGCAAGTGAGCTTAATATCACCCCAGAAACACTCTCAAGAGTGCTCAAAAAACTCAAAGACTTGAAGATTTTGGATAGTGAATCAAATATTATCGATAAAAATAAACTCGAAGTTTTACTGAACTTTTAGGGAGAAATATATCCTAGCAGGAACCAAAAGATTATAAAAAAGAAGAGTATTTGAAAGTAAAAAGAAAAATGCTCCGATTTGTGTGTCAAAGAGGAAACTACCAAAAGCGAAAATATGCAGATATCTCCTGACTTGTGCGATAAGAAAACTCAAAAACAAGAAT
>RRZT010363586.1_pt1 | contig 12479 bp, 13 predicted proteins | sample 2165551 | NCBI WGS metagenome assembly RRZT01 (sample SAMN10456910, study PRJNA506462) | wastewater metagenome | biome: wastewater; feature: sludge; material: wastewater sludge; isolation source: wastewater sludge with Escherichia coli K12::gfp cells carrying plasmid... | place: USA: Moscow, Idaho... | reverse complement strand
GATCCTCGACGAGCGCACCGACCTACGCATCGACGAGGGCGATCACGAGCGCTTCAGCCACTACGTGGCCAAGAACAAACTCACCGAGGCGATGGTGATGGGCACCCCCGTGGTCGCGCTGTGCGGCAAGGTGTGGGTGCCGAGCCGCAACCCCGACAAGTTCCCGGTCTGCCCCGAGTGCAAAGAAATCTGGCAGTCGATGCGCCCCGGCGGCGGCGACGGCGACGAGTCGTGACATGAAGCGCACCCTGGTGCTGATGCGCCACGCGAAGTCGTCATGGACGACCGACCAGCCCGACTTTCGCCGCCCGCTCAACGAGCGCGGCGTGAAGGACGCCACGGCCGCCGGCGACATTCTGTCGCGCTACACGATCGGTGCGGTGCGCGCCTCGGCCGCGACCCGCACGCGTGAAACGTGGCAGAACGCCGTCGAAGGTGGGGCTCGGTGCACCGATGTGCAGTTCTTGGACGACCTGTACGGCGCTTGGCCCGACAGGGTGCTCGACGTGGTGCGGCAACTGCCCGAGCAGGTGAACACCGCAGTGATCCTCGGCCACGAGCCCACGATGAGCGAGGTGCTGCACGAGGTGGTCTCGCGCTGGCAGTTCGCGGGTGGCCCACCCGACGCGTTTCCGACCTGCACGATGGCGTTCATCGAGTTCAAGAAGCCCTGGGCCGACCTCAAGCCGGGGCACGGAAGGTTGGTGCGGTTCGAGAGTCCGCGCGGCTGAGGGCTCGTCGAAGCCTGGCGGCATCGCCGATCAAGCGTTTCGGGATCGCCTCGGTCTGTGCCCGCGGCGGGCAATGGCAGCGCGCGATCGGCCGCACGACAGAGTTCACGCAGTGATCAGTCGCGAATGGCGGCCAGGTGCGCCAGTGCCAGGTCGTACCCGCCCAGGCCGAGGCCCGCGATCACACCCAGCGCGTAGGGCGAGACCACCGAATGCCGGCGGAACTCTTCGCGGGCGTGCACGTTACTGATGTGCACCTCGATGACGATCGGCACCTGGGCCACGGCGTCGGCGACTGCGATCGAGTAGTGCGTCCAGGCTGCCGGGTTGAGCACCACCGGCACGTCGGAGTCGGCCGCTCCGTGCAGCCACTCGATCATCTGGCCCTCGTGGTCGGTCTGTCGCACCTCGACGCTCAGCCCCAGGCCGGCGCCGGTGCCGGCCAGATGATCGGCCAGGTCGGCGTGGGTGACGGAACCGTAGACCTCGGGCTCACGCTTGCCCAGCCGGCCCAGGTTGGGGCCGTTGAGAACCAGAACGCGCTGCGGTGTGCTCACGGCGACATTGTGCCAGCCCGTGGCCGGCAGGGCTCGGGGTCGTGACTGCTGGTGGACCGTGCGCCCTCCCTACCGGCCCAAGATGTGGCCGCAGCAGATCGCCCGATCCGGTGCGCCGCAGCCGGGACATGATTGTTCAGCAGGGTCCTGGGCTCCAGCCATGCCGATCAGCCCGAACGCCTGCTGCAGCCGCTGGTGGGGTGGCTGATGGCGCGCACCGAGCGGCAGGACCTGACCCGGGCAGCCGCCTCCATCGAGGGTGCAGCCGCGTCGGCCTGACGGCTCGTCCAGTGGCTCAGGCGGTGCGGCCAAGCCCGATCTGCAGGTAAGCGGCGCCGAACAGGCCCGTGAGCAGCACGGTGGCGTACCGCTCCATCATCGAGTCGTCGCGATGGGTGAGGCGGGTGACCCTGATGTCGGCGGCCTCGGCGCTGCGCTGCAGCCGCAGCCGCGATTCGGCAGCGGCGGCGTCGTCGAGCCCGTCGTCGACCAGCACCAAGCCTGCGCGGCGTTCTGCCACGCCCTGCTCGAACGGATCCGCGAACGGGTCACGCGGGGCGACCTGTTGAACGAGCCCCACCAGGTCGCTCGCATCGGCCGACAAGCCCACCCGTCCGGACGCCTGCCGCAGCGCCTCGGCGATGCGCCGGCTGGCCCGGGCGGCCAGCACCGACCCGCCCCACACCAGCGGGGTCGCGTCGGCGAGATCGAGCGCCATCGCCTTGGCCGGATTGACCGACACGTCGGTGCGGGCCGAGCAGGCCTCGGCCACGGTGTCGAGGGCCGCGGCGATCGCGTCGGTACTGGTGTAGGGCCCGAGACCCAGCCGGTGCAGCGCCACCAGGCCCACCACGGCGGCGGCCAGCGGATCGCCGGTGCTCACCGGCAGCAGCGTGGTCGAGCGCGAATCGGCCTGCAGGGCCAGCGGCGAGTCGGGCGGGCAGATCACCACCACCCGGCTGCCCCGCCGTACCGCCTCGTGCGCCACGGCAAGACTCTCGGGGCCGCGTCGTCCGATCAGCAGCACCACGTCGAGCGGACCCACCCAGCCGGGCAGACCCAGAGCCGGCCAGGCCACGAACGGCACCGGGCACACCGGTTCGAGCACGGCGCGCAGCAGCCGGGCCTCGGGGCCGTAGGCGATCACGGCGCGAGGCCGGTCGGCGTCGGTCAACGCGGCCAGGGGCGCCTCGGCGGTCGCGGCCTCGCGACGCACCCGGGCACCAGAGCCGGCGAGGTTCATCAGCAGCGGGGCCGCGGCGTCCAGCACGTCGGCGTTCTCGAGCCGCGAGTCGTCGAAGTCGAGCATGGCCGTCAGCCGCGCGTCGGCCGGCGGGCCTCGTCGATCAGCAGAATCGGAATGCCGCCCTTGAGCGGGTAGGCCAGGCCGCAGTCAGCGCCGGTGCAGACCAGTTCGGACGCCTCGTAGTCCCACGTGAACGCGCTGTGGCAGGCCGGGCAGACCAACAGCTCGAGCACGTCATGGGTCAGGTCAGGCATCTGTTCCTCCTCTGATGATGGCCAGCGTCTCATCGCGCAACGCCACCATTTGTTGCTCGCTGCGGGCCTCGACGTTCAGCCGCAGCAGCGGTTCGGTGTTCGACGGGCGAACGTTCACCCACCAGTCATCGGTTTCGATCGTAAGCCCGTCGGAACGGTCATGGGTGCCGCGCCCGGCGAATGCGGCGTCGACCCGATCGAGGGTGCCGGGGACGTCCGCCACGGTGCTGTTGAGTTCGCCCGACGCCGCGAACGACGGCAGCTTCGCGACCAGGTCAGACATGGTGCCGTCGCTGTGGCCGAGCAGGGCCAGCACGTGCAAGGCGGCCAGCATGCCGGTGTCGGCGCCCCAGAAGTCGCGAAAGTAGTAGTGCGCCGAATGCTCGCCGCCGAAGATCGCGTCGTGCTGCGCCATCAGGGCTTTGACCGCGGTGTGGCCCACCAGCGAGATCACCAGCCGGCCGCCGGCCCGGGCCACCACCTGGTTGACGGCCCGTGAGGTGATGGTGTTGATCACGATGGTGCCGCCAGGTTCGCGGGCGAGTTCCTGCCGGGCGATCAGGGCCGTGATCAACGACGGGCTGACCACCTCGCCGCGCTCGTCGACGATGAAGCACCGATCGGCGTCGCCGTCGAAGACCAGGCCGACGTCGGCGCGGTGTGTGCGAACGGCCGCCTGGGCGTCCAGCAGGTTCTGCGGCTCGAGCGGGTTCGGGGGATGATTCGGAAAGCTGCCGTCGAGCTCGGTGAACAGGCCGATCAGGTCGATGTTCAGCGGGGCCAGAACCGCCGGCGCGGTGTGCCCGGCCATGCCGTTGCCGGCGTCGTACACCACTCGCAACCGGCGTGCGCCGGTCATCGGCACCAGAGCGTGCAGGTGGGCGGCATAGGCGGCCAGCACGTCGGCTTCGGTACGAGTGCCGGGGGTGGCGGCCGGTGACAGGTCGCCGTCGAAGGCGAGCTTCCTGATCGCGACGAGCTGGGCGGGCTCGATCGGGGCGGCGTCGGCCAGGCAGAACTTCACCCCGTTGTACTCCGACGGGTTGTGCGACGCGGTGAGCTGCACCCCCGGCACCGAGAAGTGGCCCGAGGCGAACCAGAGCTGATCGGTGCTGGCCAGGCCGACGTCGATCACGTCGGCACCCTGACCGGTGGCACCGTCGATGAAGGCTGCGGCCAACTCAGGCCCCGAGGTGCGCATGTCGCGGCCCAGCACGAACGTGCCGCCCGCCAGACCCAACACCCGCACGAAGGCGGCCCCGATGGCGCGAGCGCCGTCGGCGTCCCACTCGGGACTTGCTCCCGTGACGGTGCCACGAATGTCGTTGGCCTTGAACATGGACCGGGTGAGCATGTCCGCAGCCTAGTGCTCAGCCGTCGGCGACGACGGCCAGGTGGCCCTTGCGCCGGCCGACCGTGGGTTCGACCGGCAACTCCGTCTCGGCACCCAAGCCCGCCACCCGAACGGCCTGGGCCAGAGCCAGCAGGTCGTCGCTGGACGGGCCCGCGTCGGTCTCGGCGGCGGGCAGCCTGATGACGTCCCAGCCGCGCGGCACCGACAGACTGGAGCTGTGCGAGGCGCACAGGTCGTAGGTGCCCGGCTCGGCGCGCAGCCCCAGTGGGCCCAGCACGGCGGTGGAGTCGGCGTAGGCGTAGGTGAGCGTTGACGTGGCGCGCGCCGAACACCCAGTTCGCGAACACGACCGTGACCTCACCGGCGTGACATTACCGCCAGCCACTAGCCTTGGCCGCATGGCACACCGCAGGGAACGACACGGTCGCGGTCTTCGTGGCCCCCTGGCCCTGCCCAACCCGTTGACCGGCGGCCCGGTGCCGCTGCGCAACAGGCCGCAGCGGGCGGAGTACTTCACCACCTGCGTGCACGGAGCGGTCGCTCGGGTGTCAGGGGCCTGCCCGCGGGCGCTGGTCGGCATCGACGTCGGGGTCGAGGACGTGCCGGTGGTCGCCGGACCCTGGAGCCGTGACCGGGTGCCGCTGGCCGCCGCGATCGGGCCCGAACCCCCACAGCACGGGCAGGTGGTGCTGTACCGCAGGCCGCTGGAGCATCGGGCGCGCACCCGCAAGGGGCTGCGGATTCTGGTGTTTCGCACCCTGGTGGAGCAACTGCACGCGCTCACCGAAATTCCGCTGGAGGAACTCGATCCCGAAGGCTGGGCCACCGACGACGACTGGGAGTAGCGACGTGGCTGCCTGACTAGCCGCGTGCCACCGGCTCGGGGCCGACCTGCTCGGGGAATCGCGACCGCGACGGCCACACGTACCGCCACCAGAACGCCGCCACCAACGCCACCAGCACGAGTTCGGCCACCAGCACCGGCGCCACCTGCGCGGTCAGCACGATGGCCAGGTTGGCCATCCCGTGAACCAGTACGGCCAGCGCCCAGAACAGCAGCCGTCGCCCGCACACGATGCCCCCCAGCACCAGCACGCTCAGAGCCATGTGCAGGGCGATGGCGCTCAGCCGTTCGAGAGCAGTGAGGTAGAAGAGCTCGGACGGTGTGTTCACCAGGGTGTCGGTCAGGGTCTGCAGGGCTCCGGGCGGCAAGCCCTGCGGCACCTGCCCGGAGTTGATCGACAAGGCCAGGGCCAGGTTGACCACCGACGACAAACCCACCAGCAGCACCGCCTCGAGCCACCCGTGGCCGAGGCCGAAGGTGACTCCGTCGATCCACCGATGAAAACGCGGCATCAACCAGAGCATGGCCAGCAGCCGTCCGGTCTCTTCGAACAGGCCGGCGGTGACACTCGCCACCGGCGCCGACACCAGAAACTGTGCCCACGGCTGCTCGATGGTCGAGAGATAGGCCATCAGGGGCATGCGGGTGAGCACCTGCGAGCCGGCGAAGGCCACCATGCCGCACGCGAAGGTACGGCCCAGATGGCTGTTCGCGCGGGTGCCGTCGGCAGCACGGCGCAGCATCAGAAACACCAGCAGCGCCAGCGGTACCACCATGCTGACCACCAGCGAGAACCCCATGCCCACCAACGAGGCGACCGGAACCATGCCAGTCAGGCTAGTGGTGCGTCTCCCACATGAGTCCCCACTTCGCGGCGCCTGAGCACGCACCTCGCGGCGTTCTCCTCGGTCGAGAGACGACCCGTGGTGCGTCTTCCACCAGGTGCTACGAGCCGACCCGCGGGTCGTGCCTGATCGGTGGCGTGGTGGCCGCCGCCGCACCGGGCAGCACTGCCAGGGACGCGACCCCGGTCACGCCGTCGAGGTCCGACCGCACGGCCACCGACGCGTGCACCGTGCCGGGTGTCTCGGGGGTTACACCGATCAGCACGTTGCCCGCCTTGGGCAGCCGCACGGTGACGTCGGCCTGACCCGGCACCGTCACCGTGGTGTCGAGCAGGGCGGGCTGGACGAGGGTGGTGCCCGTGGCCGATTGCACGACCACCCGCACGCGGCCCGGCTCGGTGCCCCCGTTGGCCAGGTGCAGCACCGGGGCGAGCGACGCGCCCGGCGTTAGCGCCACCACGCCCGGCCCGTCGAGCGGGGCGGTGGCCACCTGGGTGGAGGTGTCGATCGCGGCCGCGCCCGCACCGTTGCTGCCGACCACGCTCGCGGTGAGCTTCTGCTCAGACGTGAGCCGTAACCCGACCGGAGCCTGCGCCAGCGCGCTACCCAGGGGCACCATGCGCGTGGTGCCGGGCGGCAGGTCGATGGTTTCGAAGCCCGGCACCGCGGTGGGTCCGTCGGCACCGAGCACCTGCAGCGTCACCGACGCGGTGCGCTCGCCGGGGTTCACCACCACCAGGTCGCGGGTGCCCCTGCCCGCCGGCAAACCGGCGATCACCACCGACGTCGCCGGGTCGGCGGTCGGCGGCAGCCAGTCGCCACCGGCCGACGAGCCGCCGCTGAGCATGCGCTGCCGCACGGCCGCGGCCACGCGTCCGGCCGAGGTGGTGACGCGCAGCGATGTGGGTTGCGGCGAGGTGAACAGCGGCCCGAGCGGCACCACCCGGCGGCTGTGGGCGGGCACGATGATGCCCCGTGAACCGGGGGCGGCGAGCCGTCCACCAACGCCGTAGACGGTGACGTCGACCGCCGCGTCCTGGGCGTCGGCGTTCATCAGCACCAGGTCGGCGGTCGCCGTGGTGGACGACAGCACCCCGGTGAACCACTGCGCCGCCCTGGGCCGCCCGCACGACATCATCGACAGGCCCCGGTCGGAGCCGGTGGGGGCCGCGGTGCGGGTGGTCGCCGAGAACGCCTTGAGTCGGGGGGCGGTGGCGACCACGGCCTCGTCGGCGGTGGTGTCGAGCACGAACGCCACCCCGGCGCTGGTCGGGCGGTCGGGGTCGGTGATTCGCAGTGTGGTGACGTCACCGGCGGGCGATCCGGCCGCCACGGCCGTCGGGTTGGCGTCACCGGCCACGATCGGGCAGACCACGGCAACCCGGGCCCGATCGTCGTCGGGTTGGGCGAACGACACCGGCTGCTGCACGGGCACCAGCGACGCGGCGACCAGCGCCAAACCCGCTGCCGCCACCCCCGCGGCGGGCCACCAGAACCGGTTCACGACCGTCTCCTCAGCCGTGGTGCGGCCAGCACGATCAGCACCAGCAGGGTGCCGAGCTGCACCCAGGGCCAGGCCTCCGCGCCCCCGGTCAACTGCAGCCGCAGCACGCCGCTCTCGGCGCCGAGGGTGAACGCCTGCCGTCCGTCGGGTAGTGCCAGTGGGGCCAGTGGCCGTCCGTCGACGGTGGCTCGCCACCGCGCGTCCGAGGGCTGGGCGAGCACCAGTCGACGGGTGAGCGAACCGGCAGGTAGCACCTGACCATCGCCGGTCAACGTGACCCCTTCGCCGTCGATCACAGCGATCGCGGCGCCCGGCACCGGCCAGGTGGCGCCGGCGTCGTCGCCGGTGCCGACCCCCAGGCCGGGCACGTTGCCGATGGCGGTGCGCAGGTCGGGGTCGCTGCCCCGCAACCACACGTAGCCGACGCCGAGCCTGGCCAGGTCGATGCTCAACTGATCGTCTGCGCTGCCCGACAGCAACCGATTGACCACCGAGGTGGCCAGGCCGCGTTGCGGTTCGATCGTGCCGGGCAGGCCACGCTCGTCGTCACCCAGCCGCGGCAGGTCGCCTTCGAGCAGCGCCCACCTGACCTCGCCGGACGTTCTGGCGATGGCCAGGGTGCGCACCGGCGTGTCCGACGTCATGGCGACCCGCACGAAGGGCGGCAGGCTGTCGCCACTGGTGCGGCGCAGGGCCGAACCACCGTCCCACGCCCACCAGGCGGCACCGAGCCCAACGGCACCCACCACCACGACCGTCAGGCCCGGTACAGCCACGCGCCAACCGCCCAGCGTGCGGTACCGCAGATCGGCGGCCAGCCCCGACAGGCCCTGTGCAGCGGCCCACATCAGCCCGCCGACCATCAACACCAGCCAGGCGTGTGGCTGCGGGCGCGCCTCGACACCCGGGGGCACGGTCACCACGAGTCGGCTGAGCACGACCGCCAGCACCACGCCCAGGCCGGCCACGGCGAACCCCGGCGCGGCCTCGCGGGGCCGTCGGAACAGGCCCAGAACCGCGGCCGACCAGGCCACGCCGACCACCACCGCACTCAGCCAGATCGGGGCCACGCCGGTGCCGCCCGGGTGGGCCAGCGCCAGCAGCCACGGGTCGGGAGCCTCGAGCGTGGCCAGCGTCGGCGAGGCGCTGGTGAGCAGGCGCCCGGGAAACCGGGCCCAGCCGGTCAATGCCGGCCCCAGCGCCACCGCGCCGGTGACCGACACGAGCAACACCTGACCCCCACCGCGCCCGCTGCGGGCTGCTGGCAGCGCCGCCATCGTCAGCACCACCAGCGGCCACGTCAGCGGCACCTCGACCACCGCGAACGCCAGCCACAGGGCCACCGCACCCGCCGATCGCCAACTCTGATCGTCGGCCCACGCCGCCAGCGCGTGCGCCAGCAAGGGCAGCACCACCGCCCAGGTGAGCACGCCCAGCCAGCCGCCGCCGTATGCGCCGCACAGCACGGGCGCAATGGCGTAGCCGATGGACGCGATCACCGCGGTCGCGCTCTCGACGCCCCGAGCACGCAGTGTCCGCAGCGCGAGCAGCCAGGCCAGCGGCACCACGACGATGAACCCGACGGTGACCAGCCATTCCACCTGGCCGAACGTGACCAGCGCCGCCAGCGCGGTGCTGCCCAGCCACGGCGCGCCGGTCAGGGCCGGGGTGCCGGCCACCGGGTCGAGGTAGGCGTGCCACAGATCAGTCCAGGTGGCTTGGGACGGCAGCAGGCCGGCGCCGGTGAGCCGTCCGTCACCGAGCAGTTTCCAGCCGGCCACGGCCGCGAGCACGACGATCACGAACGCACCCACATCGAGCGCGGTCAGCCGACGCAGCCGGCCCTTGGCGGCGAAGTCGTCGCCGGTGAGTTCGTCCAACGAAGTGTCGGTTTCTCGGTCGGCGAGCGATTCCCACGCCTCGGTGACTGCACCGGCGGCCCGGTCGAACGCGTCGCCGACCAGCTCGCGCCGCGTGGGGGTGAGTCCGGCAAGGGTGGCCGGATCGACCTCTCGTCCGGCCAGCACGTCCTGGGCGTCGCGGTCGCGTAACCAGGCGCCGATCGCACGAAGCTCGTCACGGGCGCCGGCCGCGTCTTTGCCGAGCAGAAAGCCGAGAGCGCCGAACAGGCTGCCCACCAGCAGCCGCAGCCGGCTGAACCATGACGCTCCGGACGACGCCAGCCGCAGTTCCCACGCCCGCTGCTGCACCGGCTCGGGCGGCTTCGGCGCCACTCGGACGACCCGGGCCGCCGGCTCAGCCACCACCCGCACCCCGGCCGCGTTGGCCTGGCGGCCCAGTTCGAGCCCCGCCAGGGCGGGCGGCAACTGCGGCACGACGCCGTCCACCTGCTGCCACAGATCGCGGCGCACCAGGGCGGCGGACGCGTCCACGCCCAGCACCGCCATGGTCGAGAGTTGGCCCTGGTCGGGTTCGCCGCCCTCGACCGCGGGCACGAGCCGTCCGATCGGGGTGACGGTGAGCCCACATGACTCGATCAGGTCGACCCGGGCGCGGCGCTGCGACTGCACCATCAGGGGGCCGATCAGTCCGATGCGGTTCGACTCGACAGCGGTGCTCAGCAGCTGCCGCAACGCGTCGGGGTGGGGGCGCACCACCTCGGGGAACAGCCACAGCCATTCACCGCTGGCCCGAGCGGCCCCGTCGCCGAGGCTGTCGGCGACGATCACCTCGCCCACGTCGATGGTCTGCTCCGCCAGCAACGGGCGAACCTCGTCGGCCACGTCGGTGAGCACGATGGCACTGACCGGGTGAGCCGCGACGTCGACGTCGGGCTCAGCGTGGTCGTGCTGCAGCCACGCCCAGGGATCGGTCACGGTGCCTTAGGCTACCGGCCCGCCGGTGGGGTCAGACCGCGCGCTTCTTCAGCTTGCGCCGCTCACGCTCGGACAGTCCGCCCCAGATTCCGAAGCGTTCGTCTTTGCTGAGCGCGTATTCGAGGCACTCGCTGCGCACCTCGCAACTGAGGCACACCCGCTTCGCCTCGCGGGTGGAGCCACCCTTCTCGGGAAAGAACGCCTCGGGATCGGTCTGAGCGCACAACGCACGCTCTTGCCAACCCAGCGCGCCTTCGTCGCCTTCTTCTTCGAACTGCAGAGCTACCAACTCATGCATGGCATTCCTCCTCGACCCGGTGCAGCCACGCTGAACTACATGGAAGAAATTACATGGGTGTGGTTACGAGAAGTCAACCCGCTGCATGTGCTATTTTTCGCCGTCCTCGCGGGGCCGCGGCCGCCATTGCCGCTCAGGGGCGATCGCCGGGGCCTCGGACGGTGGCAACTCGGCCACCGCCCCGGCGTCCGGACGAGCCCCGCTGGCCGCCTCACGGGCGCTGCGCCAGGCGGTGCCGGTGGCCTGCTCGGCGCGCCACACCGGGGCGTTCTCGGGTGCTTCCGGCGCCGAACTGGCCGACGCCGCCGAGGGGGCCAGATCGAGCCGTCCCGATTTCACCCCTCGGACGAGCACCCACAACACACCGGCCGCGACGGCCTTGAGCGCGATGTCGAGCAGCCCGCCCAGAATCTCCATGATCACACCGAAGGCGTTGGCCGAGGCCGCCAGGCCCAGCCCCAGGCAGATCAGTTGCAGCAGGGTGCCGATGCCCACCACCCAGGCCGACGTCTTCGCCAGGGTGATGGCCCGCGTCGTGGCCGGCGGAATGAACAGGCACGCGCAGACCAGCGCCACCAGTACGATCACCAGCGACAGGTTCATGATCGACTGGCCGATCTCTTGAAAGGCCGCGAACACCTGGGTCTTTTCCCAGAACACCAGCAGGGTGAGCCGCACGATGCCCAGCACCTGGCTGGCACAGATGATGACCAGCACCGCCCAGGTGACCGGCTGCCGAATGCGCTTCAGGTTGTCGAGCATCGACCGCTTGGTGGCCTGCTCGGACGGTTCAGACATAGCGCTCCCCTGCCTCGGCCCGCACCAGGGCGACCAGTTCGCGAACCCGTTCGGCCTCGTCCACCGGCGCCACCATGGTGACCGTCGGGGTGGTGACCACGACCAGGTCGGAGCAACCCAGCAGGCTGATCACGTGGTCGTCACCGGCGGTGTTGATGATCACGTTGCGTTCGGCGTCCAGATGCACCGACGGGCCGATCAGCGCGTTGCCGGCCGCGTCGTGGCTGAGCACCTCGGCCAGTGAGGCGTAGCCGCCCACATCGTGCCAGCGCACCGGCAGGGCCACCGCGAGCACGTGGGCGGTGCCGGCACCTGCCGAGACGGGCTCCATGATCGCGTAGTCGACCGACGTCTTGTGCAAGCTCGGAAAGATCGCCTCGAGCCGGTCGGGGTGCGCCGCCAGTTCGAGCACGGCGTTGTGGGTTGCGGGGTGCAGCGCTTCGAGCTGCTCCAAGAAGGTCGCGGCCCGCCACACGAACATGCCCGCGTTCCACCAATAGGCGCCCGAGTCGAGGTACTCGCGGGCGGTCGCCCGGTCGGGCTTCTCGCGAAACTCGATCACCTCGTGCACATCTGGACGGCCGGGCACGGCTGCACCGCGGTGCAGGTAGCCGTAACCGGTGTGCGGGCTGGTCGGCACCACGCCCAGGGTGACCAGCGCCTGCGCGTCACCCTCGGCCACGTCGAAGGCCTGTGCGAGCGCGTCGGTGAAGACCGCCACCGGTTCGATCAACTGGTCGGCGGTCACCTGCGCGATCACCGCGTCGGGGTCGCGGGCGGCGATCACCGCGGCGGGCCAGGCCACCGCGTTCAGCGAGTCGCGGCCCTCGGGTTCGCCCAGAATGTTGGCCTCGGGCAGTTCGGGCAGCTCGGCGCGCACCTGGTCGGCGTAGGCGGCGCCGGTGCACACCAGCACCCGTTCGGGCGGCACCAGGCCGCCCAGCCGCTCGTAGGCGATGCGCAGCAACGAGCGTCCTTCGATCAGGCGCAGCAGTTGCTTGGGGGTGCCCTTGCGCGACAAGGGCCACAACCGGGTGCCGGAACCGCCGGCCATGATCACCGCGAACCGCATGGCCTGACGATATCGCCCGGCTTGCGGGTAGTCGCCGACCCCTGCTGTGTCGAACACGAGCGAGTCGCCGCTCGAGCTGGTCAGCGCCCGGCCGGTGGAGCGTGCGCTGGTCGAGCTCGTCGAGACCCCGGCATCTCAG
>RRZT012413532.1_pt1 | contig 12481 bp, 17 predicted proteins | sample 2165551 | NCBI WGS metagenome assembly RRZT01 (sample SAMN10456910, study PRJNA506462) | wastewater metagenome | biome: wastewater; feature: sludge; material: wastewater sludge; isolation source: wastewater sludge with Escherichia coli K12::gfp cells carrying plasmid... | place: USA: Moscow, Idaho... | reverse complement strand
GTTGTTGTATCCTTTAGTGAATCCTGTTAAGGACGAGATAGCGTAAATTTCTCTGTCTACAAATAGAACAATCACGTCACCGTTAAAGCACGCATTCAACAATTCTCCGTGAGTCAAACAAGACTCTAGGTTCTCAGTGGTTAGTAATATCTTCATAACTCGCGTTCCTCCTAATTTATTTTTAGTGTGTAATCAATAACTATCAAAATGCTCCAAGAGCTATCTCTAACTTCTCATTGAACGCATCGGGTGTATAGCCTTCAACACTGAAATCATCTATCGTGAAGTCTTCGAAATTGTTACTCTTCGGAGAGAACTTCAGTATAGGTTGTTGTGTCGATGGTTTCTTCTTCAAGAACTCCTCTACTATCTTCTCATGTTTATTATAGTAGTGAATGTTCCCTACTGAATGCACAAACTTACCAGCTTTTAAACCTAGCACGTGAGCTATCATCATTTGAAGAGCTACGTACTGTATTTGATTTATGGAGAATGCTGGAAGAATATCGTTGCTTCTCTGCGTAAGCATCATATCAAGAAATTCACCTCTCACCATGAACATCGCGTTAAACGCACACGATGGCAATCCTGGAGTATCTTGAATGTCGGTATATTGCCACAAATCTATCATCGCTCTTCTGTCAGTTTTATCCGCAGACAATCTATTAATGATTTCTTTATTGATGATATCGTATTTTCTTACGATGGCACCGTATCTGTTACCTATCGTACCGTCTCCGACATCGAACGGGTTCCAGTACTTAACGTTGTACTTATCTCTGAGTACATTAAGATCATTAGATTGATCTTGATATATCCAAAACAATTCTTTTATTGCGTTTTCCCAGTACACTTTTCTCAACGTACTTATTGGAAATTCGTTCTTTGAAATATCGTACTCATATCTTTTGAAGGTCACGAATTTCGTGTCCGCCCTGGTTCCATCAGGAAAATAAGATTTAGTGTTACCTATATCTTCAGTTTTTGAACCTTGGTTGTATATTTCTTTTAATGTTTCTAAAATATAGAAGTCAGCCTTATTAAACAACGTCGTGTTCGTCATCTTCAATATTCACCTCCTCTTGGACACTAAGATTCATATGATAATTAGTTATATTGAACAACTCTAACATTCTCTCAGGTATATACATATTTTTCCTCCTGTGGTTTTTATTTTTAATATCTACATTTGAATAATATATAACGAGTTACACTATTATTTTTAATCATTGAAGTTTTGCACGGTTATACGTATAAAGCTTAACAATCCCACGAGAACATAAATTATTCCTACGAATATCATTTCTCGTATGGTTTTGAAGAAACCTAATCGAATTATGAATATTGATGTCAACACCATAGATACCGAATACGAGATGAAGAGCGTGACCAATAATCTAAAAGCATTTTTTACTTCAGTTACTTTTCTGACATTCGCGCGCCAGATGATGTTTAAGAGAAGCAATAAAGAACACGACAAAATCGTGTTCTTGAAAATGAAATCATAATGTGTGTAAACGTAAAGATACGTATACATCAAGATATTTGATAAAATAACGGCTATCATTACATCACCTCAACGTACGGTAACGTCGTATTAAACACATCGTTTGAACAATGATTAATCACATTGTGAGCTTTTCTTATTGCGTCAGCTCCTGAAACATTCAATAATGCGTAATGTCTATTTTTGTAGTTACGTTTAGCATAGAGTTTTATTTCATTTTGTTCATTTGATAACTCCACACTAGCAACTATTAAGTTATTTATCACTAAGTTCATACATTGCACGACTGTGGTGATGTTTTTCTCTTGACACGTTCTTATGGAGTCGGCAACGGAATCCATCACATACTCAAATACATTATCGTTGTCAGCGTTATTTATGAGTATTTCATTTATTATTCCATTGAATTTATTTACGTAGAATCTCATATTGATCAAGGCTGTTTCGAATTTACCAGCACTCGATATTTTTGAGGTTTGCATACATTTGTCTTGATAAACTACAGAAAACTCTTTGTCTTTAGAAGATATGAATTCTTCTCTAAAGTTCTGTACACAATTTAAATTTTGTAAAATCATATATAATGATACTGATCTCAAAGAAGATCCTGCTTGTGTGATTGTTTTCTTTGGATTTTTCATGAATTCATCAAACTTCTTGTCTGTGAATTTCTTATTTGTTGCAAACATGATATCTACGAATAACTTTCTGTATATATCTGTTCTAGAAGCACAAGGATGTTTAGCATTCAATACAGTGTCTTCTTCATTCGTTAATAATGTCTCCGCTATGTCGGCGTAGTCACTAAAAGCTACTCTTAATACTTTTGAAACCATATGAGTCGATACTTTAAAATCATCATATGATTTTTCTAGTTCATTTAATATGTATTTATTTTTTACATTTTTGTATACGTTTACATATTCATAAGCAACTAATTTAGATTCATCATCAAATCCAAGAAGACTCATGTTATGAAGAATAGCTAAGGCATTCGCAATCAAAACCTTAACTTTGTCATGTTTGTTTCCTGATGCGTAAACTTTAGTTTTAGATACGCATTTTTTAACCGTTTTTAACAATTCTATCTTACCTTCTCTTGTCAATTTAGTTGCTACTACCATTTTTGATTCCTCCTATATTGTTTTTTATTTCTTCTATTGACAAAACTTTTATTTCGTCATATAGTTTGTAAAGCTGTTTCTTCGTGTTCTTGTTTCGTATTTTAGATATTCCTGAAAAGTTATTTTGAAATACCCATAATAGTTCTTTACGAACTTTATCGTGGTTTTCATTATTATAGCACGCTAATACTTTGTATACGTTATCTTTCAGCTCGTCAATTATACTTCTGTCAAATTCTTCATCTGATTCAAATGAATCAAATATATTCAGAGTACCAATCAGTACCAGAAATAGAATAATACCTGTTATGATCATAAATTGATCACCTCAATTCTTTCTCGAAGTAAGTCTGTAGCATTATACATAATGATCTCTCCTTCATCTATATAATTATCATTTATTCTTTTCAATAGTAACTTCGCGATTAATTTTAATCACCGCTTCTTTGAGTAATTGCTTGATCCTTCTGGTGTTTCTTCTAGATGCTATGTTTCCGTTTTCTTCATAAACCCAAAATAGAGTTTTAATAGAGTTAAGAGTGTCCATTAACTCATCGGATAGTGAAGTGATTCCTTCTTCGACATCCGCGATCATTTGAACCTCGATGTAATCTGCTAATGTGTCGAAATCCATAGTGTTCATTTTAGGTTTTAATCTATGATACACGCTCTTCAACCTTTTTATCGTTCCACTCACATATATTCTGGCTATTCTATCAACGGCGTATCCTTTGTCTATACCAATCTGGTGTAGTTTTTCAATCTTGTTGATTCTGGTCTTCACGTTTCTGTACTTGAACTCTTTTCTTTTCATTTTAATTCCTCCTATTTGTATTTGTCACATAATTGTAATATATAATCAAATTCCCATACGTTTATGTTATGGGAATTTTAAATATTTCGTTTTGATTAACCCAAACAAGATTAGGAGTTCTACTGAGTTTATCAACACGATACGCCATCAAAACCTTATGAGCAGCAACTTGCATTACTACGCCAGTCATATTCTTTATATAAATGACAGCATCTCCTATTCTGAAATTATTATCATTCATTTTTAAAACCTCCTTAAAAATTTTTAGATGTGCAAAAACAGAACCCCGAAGGGTTCTATTTTCACGAAGACGATTTAACAATACGAACGAAGGGTACTGTTGTTACACATATTATTATGTTCAAATCAGAATACATCCTCTGATTCTTCTTTAACATTAACAGGAGAATCTTCTAAACTGTATACCGTCATTCTGTACTTTATTGGGATATCAGGGTATTTCTCTCTATCTACTTTACTCATGAACGTGTCGTATGGTCTCACATACGTTTTACATTCACCGTACATTGCTTGATAACACACGTACCTGTCTCCAGTCTCAGTGTGCTCAACGTCCACAGATATCACTCTATACATCTTTCCTTTAAAATGTACGACAATGTCTCCTTCGACTATTCTATTCATATTAACTGACGTTTCCGTTGTGGGATGAACCATTGACTTAGTCGAGTATGAATTCGTTTCTTCTTTGATATTATGAAATCGTATGTCGTTTTCATAAACAAACTGTTTCATAAAATCGCATACTTGCGTTAAATTGAATATTTTAGGTTCATTATTTTCATTCTTTACGAAGATCGTGTATGTGTCGCTGACTATTCTACGAACAAATATGGATTCTTCAGTGATAACGAGAATGTCGTGTGTGTTCTTCAAATAAAAGTACGCAATAATTGATTCATTACTTATCTTCAAATTATATTTTAGAGCCAAATATACTGCTTCGAATAAGTAACATTTGAGCTCTTCGAGCGTCATTCTATTTAATTCCATTAAATATCGGACAGCCGATCGTCCGTTACACACGTTCCATTCCATTTTTTTATTCCTCCTATGTTTTTGTTTAAAAAAAAATAGAGTCCCGAAGGACTCACATTTTTATATTGTTTCTATAATTTTTCTAACTTCTAAAATACATGATCTACTTTTGTCTTGTATCTTAGTTTTGTATTCTTCATCATATTTATCTGGATTTATTGAAGTATCCAATATTAATATGATTATGTTCTGTATCGAAGCGTAGTACGGATCTCTCATCACATCATGATGTAAAGTAGGATACGCTGGAAAGAATATAGATTGTTTTAATACAGAAGATTTCGTTGTCGCTCTACATTCGACTATGTTTTCTAAAACAATCATAGTCGACAATAACATGGTCTTATCCTTTTTTAATTTGTCTTTTATTTTATTAAGACTATTGTTGGATAAAACGAAAGTCGAAGGTATTTCTTTAATTTGTTTAACCCAACCTTCGAATATGTTTTTATCATGTTTATGTACATATTCTATTATATTCACATGCATGGTTTATACACCTTACCGTTTTTCATTATGTTTGTGATACCTATCATATTCTCTATTGTTTTATCAAATAAAGAATGTGCTAGTTTTATGCCTTGTTCCGTAAAAGGAACAGTCACGGTAAATGGTAAAAATAGTCTAAGGGTCATTCTGTCTCCTTCTAATTCGAAACCAATACTTTTAGAAAAGATATCTACGGATTTATCGTTAAGCATTACGAATGATGCGTATTCTTCATCATCGACGAATATACTGGAAGTATCTCTATCTAATATAATATCGTTTTCATATAATTTATATGTAGGAGAAAGAATATAATTTTTCATTTGAGATAGAGGTAACCCTATGTTTATTAGTTCTGGAATACTATAACTCACATATACGTCAGTGCTCAAAAATAAACATAATGTTTGTTTTTCATACGTATCATTTTCTGTATAAAATTCAGGTTTTTTCAAGAATTGAAAATCTGGAATATCTGTCACATAGTAAATGTGACCTCCGCAAGAATACTTCGTAGAAAAATACTGATTGAGTCTGTCTATATTTTTCAATATACGAACATCTATTTTATTGTATTCTTCATTTGTTACAGGCTCTGGTTCAATTTCATTTATGATCGGGAATTCTTCAGCAAATTTTTCTAGTTTGATGTAATTTGGCATGTATAAACCATTCATAACTTCGATATTATTATTTTCTTCTTTCAATTCATATAGTTCCTTATTCAGTCTTTCTTTCAACATACTTAGTTGCATATATTTCAATCACTCCCTTATTTATTTTATTTACATCGTGAAGCCTATAGCTTCTTCTAATTGAAATTCTGTTCCATCAACTGTTATTGTTTCATTAACTACAACGTATGATGGATTCTTTTCTAAGAATTCAGCAACAGCATTGGGATTATCTTTATTAACTAATATAATCATTTTCTATTCCTCCTATGTTTTTGTTTAATTGATCTACTTCTATAATCATTTTATCGAAACGATTTACAGCATCTTTTGTTGATTTAAAGTATGTATCTAGATACTTCGAACCAGTTTTATCATTACCAAACAGGTTTTCGAATCTACTATTTTCTTTTTGAATCCAAGTCATGTAAACTAAGATTTTCAGAAATTGTTCTTTATCGAACGTATCCCATTCTTGATCTTGTTTTTTTAATTTTTCTATGAATATGTCTGCAGACATTACACACGCATTCATGTTCGATGCGACATGAGAACCTATGTTCTCCGCTATCGCTTCATTGTAATACTTTTTAAATCTTTTATTTATTGCATTTATTTTATTTAGTTTAGAATAAGAATATCCCACAATGAAACTAAATAAATTTGTTAAAACTAAAATTATAATGGTTATTATCATCTTATTATATCCTCCTCGATTTTAAAGTATTTCTATTTCAAACACCATATCTTGCGGTGTTTCTTTTATTATTTTTATACAATACGATACGACAAACATCGATCTAAGTATGATTTCACACACAGTCATGACGAAAGATTGTAGTTCATTATCGGGTAATTGTTCTATATTATATTGAAATTGTTTATCATATGTGTTTGATTTTATATGAAGTACTCTATATGAATCTGTTCTCAACTGTACTTCATATTTTTCTTTTTCAGATGTTCGTTCTGAAAACGTTTTTCGAAGATCTTCATAAGTTTCTTGAATGGTCATGGTTGTGCCTCCTTTTGTAGTTCTTTTTAAATATAACTAATGCAACCTTCACCATGAACTCCACGCTACATATATCCATGTCAGGACCAGAAGTGAATTCTACGTTCATTTTTCTTATTATCTTACTCAGTTTCTATACCTCCTATTGATATGTATTTCTTCATTTTATATTGAACTAGTTCTCCGAACAATTTAGAAGAGTTAACCGTATCGTGATCTAGATATGTTTCATCGAATTCAGATAAACTTTCACCAATCATACATTGACACATCTCTTCAGCTACGTCATGTGTCATCCTAGGTATATTTATTGAAAGATCGAATCTCCCAGGTCTGATCAATGCTTCATCTAAAGAAGCGTAGTTATTCGTCGTGGCTACGAACAAGACGTTCTCAGGAGAATCTAGTCCATCCAGTAACTGCATCAGTTGATTAGTTCTACTGACGTTATCACCTTTGTCATTTTTACCTTCTATATATCTGTCGATTTCTTCGATAGCTACTAGTATGGTTGAATGCGAGATGTTCGGTATAACAGAACTGATGTCCATGTAGTCCTGAAAGTTGTCTTTCCTGAAGTTAGTTATCATCTGATTTAACTCGGATACAGATTCTGTGGGTTTGAGAGTTATAAGCGTCATATTGAATTCACTACATAACGCATTTATAATACTAGTTTTACCGGTACCTGGTTCACCATACAATAAAATTCCGGCTTTATAACAAACAGACATGTCATCGTAGACGCTTCTATTATTTATAAAATTTCTTACAAATGAAACTATCTTTTCTTTATCCCTCTTTCTTAAAAAGACACTATCAATCGATCGTTTTCTTTTCTTTGACAATCCTATATCTAGTGATCCCCAATTGGAGCTTTTAGCCACGACATCGACATATGTCATTTCTTTTGAGGCATTGAATTTCTGAAGAGAGTCCGTGTAATTCTTAATATGATCGAAAATGTTCTCAGTAAATTGCTTTCTATTTTTACATAGGCCTACGATTGTTAATTGAAAACTTGCTACCGTTACTTTTTCAGATCGTGCGTTTCCACTCTTGTTTTCTGTTTCCGTGATTCTAAGAAATACTAAAACTTTGTGTTTCTTCATGAATTCATGTATAAAATAGAATCCTGGAACTATACTAACTTTATTAATTGATCCATCCTTAATATACTTGTTTTCCTTAATGCTTCTGTTACCCGTCTCTTCTAATAAGATTATCAGACCTCGAGTTGACGTAGAGCATTCTAGTCCTTCACGAATAATGATATCAGTTTTAAAGTATCTAGATATCTGAGAGAATATCAAGTTAGGTATCCATGTGAGACGCGACAACACCCACCCAATCACAGCTGTTATGGTTCCGCCTCCGACTATGGACGCGATGATCATGTTCGTATTGATTTCCATTTAAATTCCTCCTCTTATTTTAGTTTTAAACAGTTATCGATAAAATTGAAAGTTTTAATTCAACAACTTTCACGTCACAATCGGTATATATTTCTTTTATAGGTTTTATTGAGTACATTTCCTCGATAAGATCGCACATCAATGTTGCGATGTTTACGTCTTTTTGTTCGTATAATCTTTGTACAAAATGTTCATGGGATGACATTCTTACGAAGATAGAGTTACTGAAATTTACTTTATCTATATGTATCATTCGATAAGCATCCATGTGATCAAATACTTTTGAAAATAAAGTAAACCAGAATTTGTTATCTAAAATACGAGGACTTATAACAAAATACTCTTCTATAACTTTATATAGAGGCGAAGCATCTATTTTGATCTCCATATGATTTTTTATAACCTTTACAAATTCTCTTTTAGCTCTTTCTATTTCTTGACAAATAAACATATTGAAATAATCTTCGAAATCAGCATCTGACATATCATCGATCGCTTTTTCAACGATCAATATTATATTCTCACTTGTGTGAGATATGTCTATTTTATGTTTGAAATTTTTAGCAATATTACTATCTCCTTCACTATCTCTGGAGTGCTCTATCTGCTTTCTGAAGTTGTTTTCAACGTAACTAGCAAAAGTCAAATAATAATCTCTTATATCTAGTTTTAATTTCAATCCATTTTCGTGTTTCGTAATAACATAATTTACATCATCTTTCATTTTATTCCTCCTATAATAATTTATTGTTGTACGAAATGTATTTTGAAAGACACATACTCATACATATTTGCAATATATAATTCGTGAGATAAAAAAGAACCCGAAGGTTCTTTTAATATGTTTAATATGATGTAACGAATCCTACAATCTTTATTCCATCGTATGTCTTCAAAATCAAATCTTCGTTGTATGCTTTATTAATGTATTCTTTTTTCTTAGACATATTCTCTATTCCGTTCACTATCGCTTCTAAACCTGAACTCCATTTTGTTTCTATAAATATAGCAAACGATGCCTTGATGTTTCCTGAGTTAGATTCTATGAAGCCGTCTATTACTTCATTTAATTCTGACAATGAATTAATTTTGATCATATTTTCTAAATTAGGACTTTTCATTATTTTGTTCCTCCATTTTTAATAATATACTTTTTATTTTAACTCGTCTATGTAAGTATATATAATTTTTATGTAAATAATCTGTTAAAATTTTATCGACATGCATTAAAATCAAAGTATACCAGTCTTCGTGACTTAATTTATTAGATGTTATCAGTTTAAATATATTTGTATTATATTTATACATGCTCAAATTAAAAATAGCAACATTAACTTTATTTTCAATTTTTAAATAATCGAATATAGAATGCTTTTCTTTTACATTTTCTATAAATTCATTATTTTCTTTGTATATGCTTAGATATTTTTCAATCATAGGTTCTACGATGTTTTTAAAAAATACATCAGGCGTCTCATTGATATTACTAAGAACATCATTTATATTTACATATAAGTTATGTAGACCGGCTAAATATATCAACATATCAAATCCTTCTCCATAACCAAAATTATACACTAAGTTATCTGAATATATCAACATATCAAATCCTTCTCCATAACCAAAATTATGCACTAAGTTATCTGAGAACAAAACTTTATATATTTCTTGACTCTTGCGCCTAAGTTCATTTCGTGCAGTGATATCGAAAATCTGATTGATCTTATCATTCAAAGACCTAGCTTGTGTATCATTAAAGGTATTATGATCGCTCGTGATATTTTCGAATTTTTCAAGATAAGTTTTTAGTATCACAGCGTATAATTTGATTCTATCTTCTGAAGATACGTGCTTTATAAACATGTGATTTGATAACGTGTATTCGTAACTATTTATGTCAGAAATATTTGCGAAGACATCGTCCATATTTTCCAATGTATCTAACTTATCAATGTCTCCTCTGATTAGAATATAATGTTCGTCTTCTAATTTAAGTTCGCAACAAAAATAATTATAATTATCACTATCGTGTATATTCAATTCCTCTGATTCTATTTTCAAATACATCGTCTCCTTTTATTTTTTAATCTGTCTTCTTTTTCTAGGTTTTTTCTTTTTAGATTTTGTTATTCTAGTAGGAACAGATTTTGCATTCAAAACACTTCTAGGTATTCTCTTTGAACTATTCCTTACTAAATTTGGAACAAAATACTCTACGGCAATAGCCGTCAATTTCTGTTTGAATTCTTTTGATTTCAAATCACTTATTATTTTATGTACATCTGTATGACAATACGGACATAGTGCTGCAAGATCTTCTAATGTTTCATGACCTAAATTTTCGTAATTTTTATGATGTACATCTAAACGCACTTCATCTTCTCCACACACCTCACAACCACCATTGCATTTATCTATTTTTTGTTGACGTATACTCCTCCAGTGATCACTCTTCAAGTAATCTGCATACGTTATTTTACCTGTATAATAATCTAGAGCAAGAGTAGAAGGCTCTTTTCTAGAGAGCTCCTTCTTCAATTGCGTCTTTAAAAAATCCGTTTTCCATTGTGGATCTCTAAATTTACTCATTAGTGTTCTCCTCTTGATGTGTTAATTTCCACTTAGAGTATTCCTTTTTGAATGTTTCGAAATCAGTTCTGATGTTTTCTATACCTTGTAGGTACTTATTACCGTAGAACCTGATGAATTCTCTAGCTTCAGGCGTTTCGGAAGATCCAAAGTGTAATACTGCTAGTTTTTCTGCTCTTGCAGTGGTGCTTTCTATAATGTTATTATTATTTTGATCGCTCAACATTCTAGGCGGAGGTAACGTTACTATCAAATCTATAGGAGAAAAATCAGCTTCCTTTTCTGTTATTCTTCTATACGTGTTTGTAGCTATTCTACTTATTTGTAGAGAATGATGTTTTTGAAGTTCTACACCTATACGTTGAGATAAGTTTGTTCTATTTATCTCTGAAATTGCGAAGTTATAATTCTCTTCAAAGGAAGATACTGTTATGTTCATGGAAACCGTGATGATTCTTTCGTACATCTTCAAGATCTCTATGTTGTCATCAGTTTTCTGACCTTCACGTATATCAATATCTATTAATGCGTTTCCATTAGGTCCTTTAGGAATAACTACCTTAGGGAAGCTACTCATTTGTTTGTACATCTTACCGACATCAAAAATATTTTGTAAATTGGCAGCAGAGTACATTTCTTCTATGGACTTCATTGCCTTCGCCACATACGCTTCCATGTCATCTGTCATCCCGTCCACTGTTAACCCTACTATCATCTTAGGATGTTTATGAAATAATTCTGTCAATTGGATATTTTTATGTTCCATGATCCATGAATATATTCCTCCTTTAGCTTCTTGAAGAATACTCGGACCAAGCGGGTACTTCGTTGATGTTGGTCTATCTGTAAACAATTCTAAGTACTTCGCTGGAATATATCTTAACTTGAAGGGCTCTTGTCCTGCGATCGCATTATTTAAGATACTTCTTATTTCTGGAAGAATAGATTTATTGTTTTTTAAGAACGTGACGTCTATGTTACGCTCTATAATTTTTCTAAGCATAGTCGTTATTCCGAACATCTGCTCAGATGTGTTCCTGTTACTTCTGAATTCCGGAGAATTTGAACGTTCACCTTCTACTAATCTTTGGAAGCCTATAGCGTCAGTTAGCTCCAAGTAGTATACACCTAGACATTGTTCACCTATCATGATTGGAATGACTCTTTCCGAATCCAGTATTTCTGTGTGTAACCCGGTTATGTTCAAACGCACGCTCTTTTGTTTTTCAGCAGTGGTCATACCATTCATACTAGAACCAAACATAGAAGAGTAAAAGCTCTTCATCGAAGCATCAGTCGACTCATAAATATCTGCGGATTCAGAAATGTTTAGCTCTCTCAAAGATTTCTTAAAAGCAGCTTTAGCCTCATCAGTTATATGATTCTCAGGGTACACAGCTTCATACCAAGAGTTATCTTTAGTATCGGAAGTTGCAGCGTGTTTGTTAACATCGAACATCTCTAATATCGTGGATACGTCCCTTATGTCCATGCTTTCTAAGATGTCGCTCATCTCAGCTTCCGGGGATTCTAGAATATCCCAAGATACTTCGTCGTACGGTGTCATTTTTCTTCCACACACACTCTCCGATATTAAAGATATTTCTCTATAAATATTCTTATTTTTCGCGTGGTGTAGTATTTGTTTAGCTATCTCTGACAGAGGTATCATGTAAATGAATACAAAGCCGTCTACGGCTGCGTGATCATACGCATCATTCATGAGTTTTGTAAACCTAACTTCTTTCTCCAATCTAGATTTTATATTCTCAATCCTGTCTCCATCGAGTTCATC
>RRZT012760665.1_pt1 | contig 12482 bp, 15 predicted proteins | sample 2165551 | NCBI WGS metagenome assembly RRZT01 (sample SAMN10456910, study PRJNA506462) | wastewater metagenome | biome: wastewater; feature: sludge; material: wastewater sludge; isolation source: wastewater sludge with Escherichia coli K12::gfp cells carrying plasmid... | place: USA: Moscow, Idaho... | reverse complement strand
ATGAAAGGGCGTTTTTGATATGGGGAAAATGACGGTTTACCACGGTGGCGATACGATCATTGAGAAGCCAAAGATTATTAAAGGTAAAAACACAAAGGACTTTGGGTATGGATTTTACTGCACAATTATCCGCGAACAGGCAGAACGTTGGGCAAAGCGTTATGATCGGACAGTAGTAAGTGTTTATACCGTTAGAATGAATACCGGCCTGAATATTCTTGAATTCGTGTCGGCAGAGGAGGTGTCATGGTGATTGGAAGGGAAAGCCAACAAGCAAACAATCTTTTTTTTACATGTAGCCTGATAGAATATATTGCCAGAAAAACCAAAAACAAACGGTCTGACACTGTCGATGCACTTGGGGTCGGTATTCAATAAAAAATTATCTTTCCATCGGAAAGCCTGAACAGTATTTTTATTCGACGGAAAATCCGACGGGATCGACGGGATAGTAGTGGATTGGTCCACGAACACTAGTTTATATCGGACGGAGGAAAATACCTGATTATAAGCTATCTTTTTGCAATGATTTATATCATTAAATATATCGATATAAAAGTTGTTAAATGTGCAATTGTGTTATATAATATATTAAGAAGATGTTATGAATTTTGTACAAATAGTAAAGAAATGAGGACCTCATTATGAATAATAGTATATCTGTGAATAGCATATTGAATGCTATTGTACCCATATCCCGATTTAACAAGGGTGAAGCTAGTAAAATATTTGATGAAGTGAATGCAGGTGGAGTAAAAATTGTTGTTAAAAACAATAAACCAACTTGTGTATTAATAACCCCGGAAAAATATGAAGAAATGTTGGAAACAATCGAGAACTTTTATTTATTTGTAAGTGCCGAGGAACGGATGAAAACTGCAACTCAGTCTGACTTTATCAGTCAGGATCAATTGTTGAAAAATTTGAATATTAACTCGGATGACTTGGAAGATGTAGAAGTGGATATTGAATAATGACCTGGGCAGTAGAATATTTCAAAGAAGCAGAAAAGGATTTGGCTAAATTCGACTATTCCCAGAAGTTACATATTTTAAAAGCAATAGAGAAGGTTTCGCAAAACCCTCTCCCTGACAATGAGGGGGGCTATGGGAAACCATTAGGAAATCACAACACAGCTCGACTAGCCGGTTATTATAAGATTAAATTGCTTAAGCTAGGTGTCCGGATTGTATATGGTCTTGTTCGAGAGGACGAAAAAATGAAGATTATTGTAATCTCGATTCGCAATGACGAGGTAGCATACAAAATGGCGGGAAAACGAATTAGGTAGTTTTGAGTATGTCTGCGAGAGTCAACGTTTGGATTATCCACATCCGAGTTGTTTAATTTTGGGGAGCGTTGATTATTGATTTCTTGACAAAACGAAGTGATCCGACTAAAATAAAGTTAGATATTATTTTAGTCGGATTTTTTATTGATAAGAACGAGGTGATACCCATGTATATTAAACGCGCGGCGGAAGACGCAGTCAAGCGGATTATTCAGACTTTCCCGGTTCTTTTGGTAACTGGGCCCAGACAGGTGGGTAAATCAACAATGCTCCAAAATCTGGCTGAAAGTAATCGCAAAATCGTTACGCTGGATGATCCGGATGTCCGTTATTTGGCCAAGAACGATCCGGCCCTGTTTATGCAGCGGTATACAGCACCGGTCCTGATTGATGAAATCCAATATGCGCCAGAGTTGCTGCCATATATTAAAATGGAAGTGGATCGAAACAAAAAAAACGGGGAATACTGGCTGACCGGTTCCCAGGCGTTTCACCTGATGAAAGATGTTAGTGAGTCGCTTGCTGGCCGGGTGGGTATTGTCAATCTGCTCGGTTTATCTAATAGCGAAGTATCAGGCGTCGCGTCGGAAGTTTTTTCGACTGATCCCAGGCAACTGATGAGACGAATGGAGATCACCAAAAAGCAGGGGTTGAATGAAATCTTTGAACGAATCTTCAAAGGATCGATGCCACGTTTGTATGCCGAAGATAATGTTGACTGGGAAACCTACTATCGCTCCTATGTCGATACCTATCTGCAGCGGGATATCAGAGATCTGACCCAGGTGGCCAATGAGATGTCTTTTTATCACTTTATGACCGTTGTTGCTGCAAGAACGGGTAAACCGGTTGTTTATGAAGAAATTGCCAGCGAGTCGGGAATTTCGGCTCCGACGGCAAAGAAATGGCTTTCTATTTTGGTTTCTTCTCATATTATTGCAATGGTACAACCTTATCACAACAATGTTTTAAAGCGAGTCACAAAAATGCCATTACTCCATTTTCTTGACACCGGCCTTTGCGCCTATCTGCTTAAGTGGGGCAATCCTCAAGCTTTGGAAAAGGGGCCGATGGCGGGGGCTTTTTTTGAGAGTTACACATTCTCTGAAATTTACAAGAGCTTCTTAAATGCTGCAAAAGAGCCGCCGTTCTACTACTATCGTGATAAAGATAAAAAAGAAATTGACTTGTTGATTCTGGAAAATGGAATACTCTATCCCATTGAAATTAAAAAAGCTGCTTCGCCAGGCAAAACAGCAATTAAACATTTTGATGTCCTGAAGCCAATAGCCGAGCCGGAAAAATTCGGTAGTCTGGCACAACTGAAAATTGAAGTGGGAACAGGCAGTGTTATTTGCATGGCGAACGATTTACTGCCAATCAACGAAAAGAATTGGTATGTACCTGTTTGGCTGATTTAGAATAGGGGTGCGCTTGACAAGACTTATTGCTATCAGGGATGAACATATCAATTGTATTGATGGAGTGTTTTAATGAGAAATCAAAAGCGTCATAAACGTGTTGTATATGCATTCAAAAAGCGATACAATTAAAGAAGAAACGGTGGCGTAGCATATGGCTAAAACAAGTACAATTCATGTGAGAATTGATCCAGAATTAAAAATGAATGCCGAGTTGTTATTAAATCAATTGGGTTTAACTACATCTGAAGCAATCAATATTTTTTTAAGTCAAGTGATCTTAAGTGGAGGTCTGCCCTTTGAAATTAAAATGCCTCGTCCAAATGAGATAACTTTACTCGCTATGAAGGAATCAGCTGAAATAATCAACGGAAATACTCAGGTTGAATCTCAAAGTGTAGAATCTTTTTTTGAGGAAATGGGATTATGAAGTATATTGCAAAATATACAAATCAATTTAGAAAAGACTTCAAACTCTGTATAAAACGCGGATATAATATGCGATTACTCAAAGAGATAATGCTAGCACTCGAAAATGGAGAAGAATTAATGGAAAGAAATAGAGATCATAGTTTGTTTGGGAATTATACAGGTTATCGTTAATGTCACATACAACCTGATTGGTTGTTAATTTATCAAATATATTCCGACGTAATCGTTTTCGATCGGACAGGAACGCATTCGGATTTGTTTTAGTCGGGGAAGCTGTGCTTAATACCAATTGGGGGGCTGTCGCTAATTTATCAACTTAAAATTATCTGACAAAATAATTGAACAGAGAAAGGAAATGGAGCAAAATAGTGAGCTGGAAATTTTGGAAGCAGGAGCAGCCGCTTCAGGATGATAAACTTAACAGTATTTCTGACGGTCTGAATCAGCTCTTGGCAGCAAAGTGCGAGCAGCCGTTTGAGCAGTTGGAGATGCAGATTAAAGAAAATGCGGAGATGATCAATCGATTATCCCGATTACAATATAAAATGGGCCAGGAGTTAATCAATAAGGTGACGCCGATCTATGATAATCTTGGCGATGTGACACAACTTTGCCAAAAAGGACAGGTGGCTACTGAGTTGGCGATCCGGGAAAACAGCAACCGGATGTTAGTGTCGACCCTGATCGATTCGATCGATACAATCGATGGGGTGATGCAGAATACCTGCGGGAATATTCCCGATGAATGGCGGACTTTTTTAAAGACCATCCAGATTTCGGAGCTGGATGGTCTGGCAAGGGTGGGCATTCGCGAGCTGGAGCTCCTGGGTTCAAGCTTTAACCCGATCTTTGCCGAAGCGGTTGAGGTCAGAGCAATCGATCAACTGACCGGGCAGAATAAAGCGATGCGTCCCTATGAGGTGATCGAAGTGCTGCGGCGGGGCTTTATCGATGGTGAAGGAAAAGTGGTCCGGAAAGCTCAGGTCATTACGCTCACTAGCAGCAACCAATAATAAATTAAGAAAGAGACAGTAAGTATGAATAATGAGTTAGTCGGAAAACGGCCCATTGTGGGAATCGATTTGGGTACAACCAATTCATCAGTGGCCTATATCAACGCCAGCGGTGAACCGGAAATTATCCCTTCGTTTAAAGGTGAGAAATTAATACCATCAGTCATCATGATTGACTTAAACAATCGGGTTGTCGTCGGACAGGAGGCCAAAGATGCGGTGATTGCCATGCCGGAGCGAACCCTGACAGCAGTCAAACGGAAGATGGGCCAAAAGGATGAACTGCCGATTGCTGATCGCCGGTTGCTGCCGGAGGAAGCCTCGGCCATTATTTTAAAAGAACTGAAAAAATATGCTGACTCCGCTATGGGCGAAGGCGAAAAAGAAGCGGTTATTACCGTTCCGGCTTACTTTACCGATGAACAGCGTCGGGCCACCAAACAGGCCGGTGAAATTGCCGGATTTGTGGTGGAGCGGATCATCAATGAACCGACCGCCGCCGCTTTGGCATATGGTCTCAACAATCTTAAGAAAAAAGCCAATATCCTGGTTTATGATTTGGGTGGCGGCACTTTTGATGTTTCTGTTGTTGAAATGATGAAGGGCATTCTGGAGGTAAAGTCTTCGGCGGGCAATAATTTTCTGGGTGGTGAAGATTTTGACTGGAAGTTGGTTGATTTTCTGGCGGAATATATGATAAAGACTTATGACGTTGATCCCCGAGCCAGCATCCAGGCCAGGTATATCTTAAAAACAGAGGCTGAAAAAATAAAAATACTGCTTTCTAAAAAAGCGGTGGTTGAGATTGCCATTCCCATTGTTGTGGTCAAGGATCATAAGCCATTGGGAATCTATACCCAAATCACCCGGGAACAATTCGAGGCGATGATTGCGGAGTTTCTTGATGAAACGATGGTGCTGGTAAAAAAAGCGCTCGATGATGCCCAGCTGGACGTTTCTGAAATTCGTGATGTGCTGCTTGTCGGCGGCTCCACGGCGATTCCTAAAGTAGAGCAGTTACTGAAGGAATACTTTAACAAAAAACCCAAAAAAGAAATTCATCCCGAGGAAGCGGTGGCCTTGGGGGCGGCGGTTCAGGCCGGTATTAAGTCAGGCCAGTTGCTCAAGCAGCAGTTAATTGCCACGGACGTTGCCCCCTTTGCCATGGGCATTGCGGTTTTAAAGGGTGATGAGAATGACCGGTTGAAACCCGGCGGATTTCAGAAGATTATTGACCGAAACACCACTATTCCAGTGCGTAAGAGCGAACCATTCACCACCTGCTGTGACGGCCAGACCACGGTTTCGATTGAAGTGTTTCAGGGGGAAGATGAATGGGTTGAAAATAATCATTTTCTGGGCGATTTTTTAGTTGACGGGATTCCGCCAGCACTGGCAGGAATGGAAGGCATTAATGTCAGCTTTTTTTATAACATTAACGGCATTCTGGAAGTAACTGCTGAATTAGAGTCGACAGGAAAGAAAGTCATTGTCAACATGCAAGATGAGCTGCAACGGGATTCGATGGAGATCTTTCGGGCAAGTGTCAAAAAAATTGAAGCCCTGCTGGAAACAAAAACAGCAGAGCAGCTGAGCAGTCACACCCAAATGAGTTTTATCGATGCATTTGATTTTGAGGAGGAAAAGGATTTTGACTATCCAGATCTGGAAAATCAGGATCTGGAAGTCCTGAAACAGGAGCTTGAGCAGCTTCGGACCGATTTGTCAGGCAGGATAAACGTAGATGAGAATCAGATCCTGGAGCTAATTGAGGCAGCGTTAACCACGCAGGAAAGAAGTGCCATGATTGAAGCGATCGAAGAAGCGACCGACCTGCTGATTAAATTAAATTTGGATTAGAGGAGTAACCAGATGTTTAAAAAGGGCATTTTTGATCGACAGAAAAAGAACCGATTGGAAGATTATTACAGGATTCTGGGAACAACTGCCAAGGCCGGTCCGGAAAAAATAAAAGAGCGATATTTTGAAAAACTAAGAGAGTTTCCACCGGAAACCCACCCGGAAGAATTTCAACAGATCAGAAAAGCTTATGAAACGCTGAAAAATCCCGATGAACGGCGAAAATATGATATTCTGAGAAAGTTTGGGCCAAAAATAGAAAAAGAAATGAACAATGTCATGATTCAAGTCATGACTGGAAATGATAAGGCGGCCCACAAGACGCTGTCTAAAATAATTGAAATGGATCCGGATAATGCTCAGGGATATATCATTAAAGCCGAACTGTATCTGGAACAGAATAATCTGGCGGATTTCGAGATTTACTTTCAAAAAGCAATTGAGAAGGTAAAGACGGAAGAGTGTGCAGACCTTGCTTTTTTAAAGATAGTATTACTAGCAGAACATGGTTACATGGAAGTCGCACAAAAAGAAATAGTTTATTCGAAAGAACAGTATCCGGCATTGACAATGCAGTTTGATCAGGTTGCCATCAGAGTCTATAAGGGCTTGCAGGATTATGAAAATCTGTGGCAGGTTACTTCTAAGTTAGTACCACCGATCAAAGAGAGTGAACCCGATCACATCTATCTGATGATTGACTGGTTAATTGCCGGACTGGAACTGGAAAAAAAGAAGGAAATCAGCCACATTATCAGTCGTATGAAAAAACTGCTCCGTTTGATCGAGGATCAGGAAGAACGAGACTATTTGACCAGCGTTTTTGTCGACGAATACTGTGGTTATCATGATGTCGGACGTTTTGAAGACGCAATGGCGTTTATTGAGCTGGCCTTGTTTATTGATAAAAATGACAAGGAACTGCAAGCCTTAAAAAAAGAACTGGTGCCACTGGTAGCCCTGGATGCCACAATTCGACGTCTGGATTGTGATTGCTATCTGATTCCCTATCTAAAAGTCGTGGCGCTCAAACATTTTTATGAAAGCTTTGACATCGAACCGGAAGAAGGCTTTAGTGCGGATTATTATCAAACAATTGCAGAATATAAGGATTGTAATGAAGAGATTGCCTGGGGAATTATGCAGATCAAAAAAAGATATCCTGCTGTTTATAAAGCGTTTCAAAGCGACTGGGAAGCCTTATTTGCAGAGCATACCGCCGGTTTGAATCGTGAAGCCAAGCGGCGCCTGAGATAGGCATCTATGTGTGACAATCTGAGCGATCAAAATATGGGCCGCCAAGTATAAATTAGAAAATGCCTTATATTTTCAGGTGATTCAGTTGTTTTGAGACTGATAACCAATAACTACGCTTTAAAACAACCGGTTCCCCACATCAGTCCCCTCTGCTAAATTTAGCAGCGAGACATAAATATTCACCACAATCTGAAACAGTTCCGGGGGGATTTCCTGGCCCATCTGCAGCTTGGATAGCAGGGTCGCAGCAGAGTCATCGTGGTAAATGGGGATGCCATTTTCTTCAGCGACACTTAATATATTCTGGGCAACAAAACCCGTCCCGGCGGCAACAATCACCGGAGAATTATTTTTCTCCGGATCATAGCGCAGGGCGGTTACCTTGAGTGGTTTGTCGGGATCATTTTGATCGTTGCTGTTGTTTTTTTTTATCTGGCCGTCCTGAATATGGATGGCTTTTGTTTTTTTATTTTTAGATGGTGACATCGAGTCCTACCTTTCGAAAAGCCAGTTTGGGAAACCGTTGTAGGATGGTCTGGCTTTGGGTGTATTCGCCAACCCCATAACCAGCCAGGGAATAACCCTGTTCTTCAACGATGGTTCTTAATTGTTCACGGGTGGATTTTAAGGTTTCCACCAGGGGGGCGGGTGATTTGATATTGAGGGTAATATTTTTATCCCGGGCCAGCAACTCCACTTCAAAATTGCCATAGCGGTCTGATTGGATGGTGAAAAAGATATCGGTGGCGTTTTCGGCCTTTCCTTTTTCACCTTTTTTTGCGGGGTCTTTATCCACAAAAAATTCACCGTAGGAGTTTTCATCCAGAAACCGCAGGGGAATTAAAAAGTGCATAATCGTCAAAATTGGGCTTTCATTCCGAACCATGGTTTCTAACAGGCTATGGGCTGAATTGATGATTTTACTGGAGTTGTTTTCATCCAGGGCCTGTTCCAGCAGTTGAGCCAGGGCCACCTTTTCACCTTCACCAGGATTTCGGGAAGAAGATTCCAGCCGTTCGGCTAGAATCTCGGCCTCTTTAGCATGACGAAAAAGCTGGTTTTTCATTTCCACAATATCACTGTCGGTTAAATTGGAAAGTGGTTTTAAAGCTTGGGAAAACCGCAGCACGGCCGCTTCCAGCTGCTCAGGATTACCTTTGTCATAACGAACAATATGGTCAATGATGGTGGCTACCGACTGATAGGTTTTATCGCTATAGGCCTGCGACTGCAAAATCTGCCGCAGGGTGGGGATGGTTTCACTTTTAAGCAGCTGCTGGATTTCCTGGTAGTTGAGGTTTTTAGATTGCAACAGAGTTTCAATCCGGGCCAGTCGTTGTTCAAGTTGATCACCCAGTTTACCATTTTGGGCAGCCTTTAAATTGATCAGGTTTTGTAGCTCCTGATTGGGTTGTTCAATCCCGTTTGATTTACTTAATACCGCTTCCAGTTTAATCAACTGTTGTTCAAGCAGTGCCCGTTCTTTGGACGGGAGGGTCATCAATAAGCGGCTGCTTTCCAAAAAAATCCCGTTGAGGGTCTGGTTGCGATTGACATAGGCGTCAGTAAGAGATAGGTGCCTGACACCTAATTATAAACATAATGATTTACATATTGCAGGCAGTGGTGTATAATGTCACCAAGACAACATTAGCGGTTACCCAGACAAATTGACCGAGAAGATGAAAGTCTAAAACATTAAGAATATTAAAAAAAGTGATCGTACCTGATGCAAAATTTTAAATATATAAACTTTTTGTTTGCGTTTTAGCGAAAGTTATAAAGATTGGGTACTAAAGGGATTATTTATACATGATATTATGATCCCAAGCGTTAGGCTTTTTAAAAAAGAAGGGATGTTGATAAATTGCCAGAACTAAGTAATTTTGTTGGCATATATGTTTATATGCGATTCAATGATGTTGGACAACACTATAAACCCCATGTTCATGCGAGGCAGGTGCCGAGGCAGGTGCCTGACACTAGTATATAAACTTAATGATGGACATTTAGCAAGCAGTGGTGTATACAGAGAACAAGATATTGTTCAGCGGCGAATGACTGATAAGGATATATGAAAAATGAATATTGAAAATATAAGAGAAATCTGCAACGATGAAACGATCGAAGTTACCCGACATGCTTTGGATAGATTTATGAAAAGGGGTATTAAATATTCTGACGTCAAAAATGCAATCATGACCGGTGAAATAATTGAGCCCTATCCTGAGGATTATCCGCATCCGAGTTGTTTAATTTTAGGAGCATCAATTGACAAATTGTTAGTCCATGTTGTTGTTGGGTATACTGATTGCAAATTATGGATAATAACCGCTTATTATCCGGATGCGGATATGTGGAAAGACGGTTTTAAGTCGAGGAAGGAGAACTAGAATGGATTGTTTTTTGTGTAAAGGGAAGCTGACAGAGTCAACAACCACCTATATGGCTGACTTAGGAAACATCATTGTGATTGTTAAAAATGTACCTTGCCATAAGTGCATCCAATGCGGCGAAGAATCATTTAGTGGTACGGTTGTTGCACAATTAGAACGCATTATTGATCAATTGCGCAATACATTAACAGAAATAGCAGTCGTTAATTATGACAATCGTGCTGCCTGAATTTTTCTAATGGAGGAAAAGATGGGGAGAAAACCACGGGTTGAATTTCAGGGAGCCGTCTACCATGTGATCAAACGGGGAAATAACCGGGACTACATCTTTCAAAGCAGAGAAGATAAAGAAGAATTCTTAAAATGCCTGGAAACGGCCAATGAGGAAGATGCCTTTAATTTGCTAGGATATGTGATCATGGATAATCACTACCATTTGATCATCGAGACAAAAGAAATGCCGCTGAATAAAATCATGCAGAAAGTAAATAATACCTACAGCAAGAACTACAACAAAAGACATAATCGGAGGGATCACGTTTTTGGCGGCAGATATAAAAGTATTCTGGTAAACGATGACAAATACCTTTTGACCCTGCTCCGATACATTCACGCAAATCCGGTCAGGGCTAAGATATGTCACAATATGGCTGACTATGGCTGGAGCAGTGATCAATTCTATCGCAATAACATAAAAAAGCAGGTGCATATTGATAAGATTTTAAAGATGTTTTCTGAAAACCGGACAATAGCCTTAGTCGAATATAAAAATTTTATGGAACAGAAAGAAGACATTGTTAAGCCGAAAGATTTTTATGAAGCAGGTGAAGTTATTGGTGAAGAGGAACAGAAAAGTGACAATCCGTTGGGAAGCTGCCAGTACAACGAAACCTTAGACGAAATATTAAGACGTGTGGTTACCAATGAAGAAGCGTTTCAATTGATTAAGTCAGGATCAAGACAAAGATGTTTAAGTGACGATAAGATTTTTTATGTCAAAGCGGCGGTGGAACAGGGCTACACCTTTAAAGAAATTGGTGAAAATATTGGGATATCCGCTGTAGCTGTCAACAAAATGTTACTAAGATGACCTGTTGTTAAATTTGAGGGGAGCAACTACCGTTTGAGCAGGGGAAGAAATAATCGAGTCTATAAGGGCATCAATACCTGTCACTAGTGTATTAACTTGTTTGCATTTTAATTTGTTGTAGTAAGATATTGCTGGTAGGGATGGAACATATCAGTTTTGTTGATGGAGTGTTTTAATGAGAAATCAATAGTGTCATATGCGTTAGGGAATGTGGGAATGATTGCATTGTGTTGCATATGTGTTTTAAAAGTGATACAATTAAGAAAGAAACGGAGGTGTAGAATATGGCTAAAACAAGTACAATTCATATGAGAATCGATCCAGAATTAAAAATGAATGCAGAGTTACTATTAAATCAATTGGGTTTAACTACATCTGATGCAATCAATATTTTTTTAAATCAAGTGATCTTAAGTGGAGGCCTGCCCTTTGAAATTAAAATGCCTCGACCAAATGAGCAGACTTTACTCGCTATGAAGGAATCAGCTGAAATAATCAACGGAAATATTCAGGTTGAATCTCAAAGCGTAGAATTTTTTTTTGAGGAAATGGGATTATGAAGTATATTGCAAAATATACAAATCAATTTAGAAAAGACTTCAAACTCTGTATAAAACGCGGATATAATATGCAATTACTGAAAGAAATAATGTTAGCACTCGAAAATGGAGAAGAATTAATTGAAAGAAATAGAGATCATAGTTTGTTTGGGAATTATATAGGTTATCGTGAATGTCACATACAACCCGATTGGTTGTTAATCTATCAAATACACTCCGACGTAATCGTTTTCGATCGGACGGGAACGCATTCGGATTTGTTTTAGTTGTTTGTTGGGGGGATAAGTGCAAATTATGGATCATAACTGCATATTATCCTGATGCGGACATGTGGGAAGACGGTCTTAAGTCGAGGAACGAGAACTAGAATGGACTGTTTTTTATGTAAAGGAAAGCTGACAGAGTCAACAACCTGCTGTTAGAATATAACCTATATGGTTGACTTAGGAAATATCATTGTGATTGTTAAAAATGTACCTTGCCACAAGTGTATCCAATGCGGTGAAGAATCATTTAGTCGTACGGTTGTTGCCCAATTAGAACGCATTATTGATCAATTACGCAACACATTAACAGAAATTGCCGTCGTCAATTATGACAATCGTCCTGCCTAGAGAGAATCATTTACAACAAGACACTGGGAGGTTCGCGAATGATTGAACAGAAAGTGGGAGCAAAAGGGGAAGGTTTAGGGTCTGTTAAAAAGACCTCAAAAATAAGAATGGAAAAATTGTTTGAGCAGGTTAAAAAATGTGCCAGTAACTACCCGAATATCTATAAAATTGTCTTGTTTGGATCACGGGCAAGAGGTGATAATCGGCCCAATAGTGATATTGATTTGGCAATATACAGTAGAAGCATTTCTAACCTTGAGGTAGCGAATTTTACGAATGAAATTGAAGATCTGGATACCCTGTTAAAATTTGATATTGTATTCATGACACCTGACACGGATCCTCGTTTGCTGGAAAATGTAAAGCAGGAAGGAGTTATTTTAATGGAATTATTATCAAATAAAGTCGAAAATTTAAGAAAAGCAGTTGATCGCCTAAGTGAAGGAATTTTAGAACTTCAAGCCAATGAAAGTAGCATTGTCCGTGATGGTGTCATCCAGCGGTTTGAATTTACGACGGAACTTGCCTGGAAAGCGACCAGAGAATAT
>RRZT012163506.1_pt1 | contig 12485 bp, 11 predicted proteins | sample 2165551 | NCBI WGS metagenome assembly RRZT01 (sample SAMN10456910, study PRJNA506462) | wastewater metagenome | biome: wastewater; feature: sludge; material: wastewater sludge; isolation source: wastewater sludge with Escherichia coli K12::gfp cells carrying plasmid... | place: USA: Moscow, Idaho... | reverse complement strand
TACCGACGGCATCGTCGCCTTCGACTATGAACCCGGGGCCTCGCGGCTGAGCGGCGCGGGCGAGCGGCTGGTTTCGTTCCAGCCGGGCGGGCACTGGACGCGCAGCCTGATCGTGTCGCCCGACCGCAAGCGGATCTATGCGGGCGTCGGCTCGCTGTCCAATATCGCCGACGAGGGGATGCAGGTCGAAAAAGGTCGTGCCGCGATCTGGGAACTGGATCTGGAAACCGGACAGGCGCGCGTCTTTGCCGATGGGTTGCGCAATCCCGTGGGCCTTGCCTGGGAACCCGTGACCGGGGCGCTGTGGACGGTGGTCAACGAGCGCGACGGTCTGGGCGACGAGACGCCGCCCGATTACCTGACCTCGGTGCAGGAGGGCGGCTTTTATGGCTGGCCCTATTCCTATTGGGGCGGCACGGTCGACGACCGGGTGCCGCAGGACGCGGCGCTGGTCGCCCGCGCGATCACGCCCGATTATGCCCTGGGCGGGCATACCGCCTCGCTGGGCCTGTGCTGGATGCCCGAGGGCACCTTGCCCGGCTTTCCCGATGGCATGGTGATCGGCCAGCACGGATCGTGGAACCGCTCGACGCTGTCCGGCTACAAGCTGATTTTCGTGCCGTTCCGCGATGGCCGCCCAAGCGGGCCGTCGCGCGACATCCTGACCGGTTTCCTGTCCCCGGACGAGAAATTCTCATATGGCCGCCCGGTCGGCGTGGCGGTGGGGCCGGATGGCAAGTCGTTGCTGATGGCCGATGACGTGGGCGATGTGATCTGGCGCGTCAGCGCCGCCTAAAGGCGGTCAAAGACGGACCCCATGCGCGGCGCGAACAGCCGTTCATAGGTTTTCAACAGATAGGTATCGGTCATGCCGGCGACGTAATCGCAGATGGTGCGGGGATCGCCGGTTTTGGCATGGCGATCCCGCCAGCTCAGCGGCAACAGGCGTTCGGGATCCGATTGCAGCGCCTCGAACACGGCCAGAACCATGGCCTGACCCTTGAATTCCAGCTGCTGGACCTCGGGGCTGCGGATCACGTTCCCGAAGATGAAACTTTTCAGCGCTGCAAGAAACCGGGCCGGCGCCTCGGGCAGAATGGCGCGGTGGCGCAGCAGCGGCGTGTCGAACCCCTCGTCGGTGACAAGGCGGATGCTGGCGATGAAGTGGTGGACCAGCGCGCCGATCATCGCCTTGCGTTTATGCGAGGGGCCGAAAAGCGCCGCCACGATCCGCTCATGTGGCAGATCGAAAGAGGCGCTGATCTCGGGCGGGACGGCCTGTCGAAAGGCATCGGCGGTGACGATCCTGAGGCCGATCGCATCCTCAAGGTCATGGACGCCATAGGCAATGTCATCGGCCACGTCCATGATGCTGCAATCCAGGGATTTGTGCAGTGTTTTCGAATGCTTGCCCGAAGTTTCGCGAATTTCCGCAAAACGCAGCCGCTCATTGTGATGCAGTGGCGCTAGCACCCAGCCAACCACGCCCGTCTCGGTATCAAGATGGCATTTGGGCGGCGTCGAGGCGCCGACATCCAGCATATGCAGGACCGAGCCGCCTGCATGCAGCGCGGGCCTTTGTCCCGGATTCATCAGCCGCGAATAGGGGGCGGGGTATTTCAGCACGCCCAGCAGGCTGCGCCGCGTCAGGTTCAGCCCCGGCTGCGGCGTGGCATCGACTGGACCGCTGAGGATGCGCAGGGTCTGGCCGTTGCCCTCGAAGCCGCCGGCATCGCGCATGCAGTAATTCAGCGCCACCTCGCCGCCATGGCCAAAGGGCGGGTGGCCCAGATCATGGGCACAGGCGATGGCCTGAATCAGGCTGCGACCGGGCAGGGCGGCGGCTGCCGGATGGTCGGGAAAGCGGCCGGCCAGTTGCAGCACGACCCCGCCGGCAATCTGGGCGACCTCCATCGAATGGGTCAGGCGGGTGCGATAGAAATCGCTGTCGCCCAGATTGAGGATCTGGGTCTTGCCCTGAAGGCGCCGGAAATAGGCCGAATGGATGACGCGCGCGTAATCGACGTCGCCATCGTCGCGCAGATCGTCCGCCACCCGCCGCCGCGGTTCGCGCCGCGCAAGCCAGGCCGGATCTAGAACCACTGGCCTGGCTCCATCAATCCGAAATCCATCAGCTGCTGCGAATTCCAGCGGAAGGGATGCGAATTGCGCCAGGTGAAATTGCGGATATGCCCGCGCGAACCCGGATTGCGCGCCAGCGCCTTGGCCGCGCGGAACGAGGCGGTGGCGGCGGTCAGGTTGTGATGCCAGGGACAGGAATAGGTGTTGTATTCCTCGTCGTTCATGCGGTGATCGGACAAAAGCCGCAGCCCCGGCTGGGTGCGGAACAGCGCGATCCGGTCGATGCGGCGCTTGTCCTGGGGCATGTGCTCTTCGAACCGCCAGCGCAGGCCGCCGTGGAAATCCAGCTGGCGTTCCTTGTGATGGCCGTCGCGGTCCAGTCGCCCCAGCGCGTAATAGCCGGTGCGGTCGAACATCGCCTCGCTCATGCTGACGGCATCGGGGAAGCGTTGCAGATCGGGCGCATAAAGATCGATGACATAGGTCAGCATGGCCCGGCGCCGTTCCTCGGCGTGAAAGGCCAGCATCTCGCCCACGCCGCGATGTTCCGAGAAAGGATAGAACAGGAATTCGGCATTATAGCCGTAGTAGAGCCAGGTATCGGGCGGCACCGCGTCGATCACGGCATTGACCGCCGTCACATGCGCATTTCCCAGCCGCGAATTATGGATCAGGTTGATGATCCGCTCGTCCGGTTCCTTGGGCAAAAGGTGGTTGGGCAGGGGTTCGGGCGACAGCGCCAGCACCACCTTGAACCCCGCGTTCAGGTGATGCTCAAGCGTGCGGGCCACGGCGGCCTCGTCCTCGATCAGCAGGATCGCGATCGGCCCCTTGGCCAGCCGCTGACGCGAGGTTTTCAGGAATTCGGCAAGCGTGGGCACGGTCATTGCAGCGCCGCCCGGTATTTGGCCAGCGCGGCGTCCAGCTTGCTTGGATCCAGGGCGGCTGCGTCCAGAAGTTGCAGGATTTCGGCCTTGGTCTCGGCCGACATGCTGCGCGAGGATTCGATCACGTCGCGCATCTTTTCGGTATCGACAAAGGCCGGGGCGGCCGGGTCCGTGGCCTCGCCCGCGATGGCCTGGGCCGCGGCTTCGCCGGCGGCGCGGGTGGCGGCCGCCGCGTCCCGGGCGGCTTCGCCTGCGCTTTGGGCGGCGGCATCGGCCTGGGCTGCGGGGGCGTTCGCGGCCTCGGCGGCGGCGCGGGCGGCGCGATCGGCGGCGGCAATCGCGGCCTCGGCGGCGATTTCGGCCTGTCCTGCGGCGGCGGTGGCGGGATGTTCGGGGCTGGCATGTTCCGGGGTGGCGGGATGGTCCTGGACCGCGCCGGCCGCCTCGGCCGCGACATCGGCGGCAATGGCGGCCGCGTCCGCCGCCGCATCGGCGGCCATGCCCGCCTTGGTTTCGGCATCGGTCGCCGCCTCTGACGCGGCGTTTTCAGCCGCCGGGTCCGGGGTCGCGTTCGGGGCCGCGTTCGGCGCCGGAACAGCGGCCGGTTCGCCCGGTGCTTGCATCGGCATGCCGCGTTCTTTCCAGAACCAGCCGGCCGCGATGGCGGCGGCCAGAACCGCGATCAGGACAAGGGATTTGCGCATCTTCGCTCCGGGGGCAGGCAGGACGGATTGCGGGGTATATGCCACGCCAAAGCCAAAGGGGAAAGCGCCGGAAGCTATCCTTCGCACAGGATTGATCGCGCCTCGATCAACCTTTGCGCGATCCGGGCATCCCCGGCCGGCCGATCGGTGCGTCACATCCGAATCCGGTTGAAAATCCGCCGTTTCGGCACTAACTAACCCTGCGAAACACCGGCAATACAAGGAAGACAGCCATAGCCCGCAGACCGCACAACGCTCCGCCCACCCGTGACACCGGCCCCCGCGTCAATGAACGCATCCGCGTCGCCGAGATCCGCCTGATTGGCGCGGATGGCGAAAATGTCGGCGTCGTGACGCCCGCGCGCGGGCTGGAGATGGCGCAGGAAGCCGGGCTGGATCTTGTCGAAATCTCGCCCAACGCCACGCCTCCGGTCTGCAAGATCATGGATCTGGGCAAGTTCAAATACGAACAGCAAAAGCGCGAAGCCGAAGCCCGCAAAAAGCAAAAGACCATTGAAATCAAGGAAATCAAGTTCCGTCCCGGGACCGATACCCATGATTATGACGTCAAGATGCGCTCGGTGATGAAGTTTCTGGAAGGCGGCGACAAGGTGAAGATCACCCTGCGTTTTCGTGGCCGCGAGATGGCGCACCAGCAGCTTGGGCTTGAGCTTTTGAACCGCGTGGCCGGCGATGTCGGCGAGGCGGGCAAGGTCGAATCGATGCCCAAACTGGAAGGGCGTCAGATGGTCATGATGATCGCCCCGAAATAAGGGTCCGGCAGATGGCAGCCTCAGTGACGATTCTGGTTCAGCGCGAACCGGGCGCCGATGCGGGGCTGCCCCTGCCCGAATATCAGACGGCGGGCGCGGCGGGTGCCGATCTGCGCGCCGATCTGGGCGGGGCCGAGTTGGTGCTGGCCCCGGGCGAGATCCGGTTGATCCCGACCGGGCTGCGCGTCCAGATCCCCGACGGCTATGAAATGCAGATCCGCCCCCGGTCCAGCCTGGCGCTGAAACACGGGCTGGGCCTGCCCAATTCGCCGGGCACCATCGACAGCGATTATCGCGGTCCTCTGGGCGTGATCATGATCAATATGGGCGCCCAGCCCTATACCATCCAGCATGGCGAGCGCATCGCGCAGGCGGTGATCGCGCCCGTGACGCGCGCCGCCTTTGTCATGGCCGAGGCGCTGGATACGACCGCGCGCGGCACGGGTGGCTTTGGCTCGACCGGACGGGGCTGATGCCCGTTCTGGTCTTTCTGGCCGTCCTGCTGCTGGTCACGGCATCATGGTGGCTGATCGTTTACATGCTGATGCTGGGGGGGCTGATCTGGCTGGGTCTGGGCGGCTGGCGGCTTGCGCTGGTGGCCGCGCTGGTCTGGGCGGGCGTTCTGGGCGTGGTCGAGCTTGCTCCGCATGGCGCTTTTGCCCGGCTGATCGGATGGACGCCCCGGGGCCTTGCGGCGGCGCTGGTGGGCATCGTGCTGTTGTTCGGTGCCGAGGCGCTGCTGCGTCTTGTGCGGCGCCATACCCGCACCCTGCCGGATCGGGCGCCCGGTCTTGTGCCGCTGGACGGTGCCGCAGCTGAACCCATCGCAGATCCTGTTCCTTCGACGGCACCGGTTTCGCCGCCCGACGACGATGAACTGACCCGCTATGCCCGCCATATCGTGCTGCGCGAACTGGGCGGCCCTGGACAGGCGGCGCTGCGCCGCGCGCGGGTGCTGGTCGTGGGGGCGGGCGGGCTTGGCGCGCCGGTCTGTCTTTATCTGGCGGCGGCGGGGGTGGGGCGCATCACCCTTGCCGATGATGACAGGGTCGGCCTGTCGAACCTGCAACGGCAGGTGATCTTTCGCGGCACCGATGCCGGACGGCCCAAGGCGCAGGCCGCGCGGGATGCCATGCTGGCCCTGAACCCGCATGTTCGGGTCACGGCGCTTGAACGGCGCATCACCGATGCCGATGCGGGGCTGATCGCCGAACATGATCTGGTGATCGACGGCACCGACACATTCGCCGCCCGTCAGGCGATCAATGCCGCCTGTGTGGCGGCCGGGGTGCCCTTGATCGCCGGCGCCATCGCGCAATGGGAAGGACAGCTGACCGTTTGGGATCCCCGGCGCGGCGCGCCCTGCATGGCCTGCATTTTCCCCGAAGCCCCCGCGCCCGGGCTTGCACCGGCCTGTGCCGAGGCGGGCGTCGTCGGCCCGTTGCCCGGCGTCATCGGCTCGATGATGGCGCTCGAGGCGATCAAGATCATCGCCGGCGCGGGCGATGCGCTGCGCGGTCGGATGCTGATCTTTGACGGGCTTTACGGCGAAAACCGGGTGATGAAAATCGCGCGGCGGGACGATTGTGCGGTCTGCGGCTCTGGACATTCGCGGCTGGGGTGAAAGACTCGCGCGCAACCGAAAGGATGTTTGCGATGAATTCTGAGCTGACCCATTGGACCGGCCCGCTGGGCCTGCCGCGTTTCGACCTGATCCGGGATGAGGATTTCGCCCCCGCCTTTGACGCCTGCCTCAAGCTGGCGGGCGACGCGGTCGAGGCGATCGCCGCCAATCCCGAACCGCCCAGCTTTCAAAACACCGTGGCGGCGCTGGAAACCGCCGAGGATCCGCTGAACCGGCTTTGCGCGATCTTTTTCACCCTGACCGGCGTCGATTCGAACCCCGCGCGCGAGGAATTGCAGCGCCAGATCGCGCCGCGTCTGGCCGCCCATGGCGCCCGGGTCAGCATGGATCCGCGCCTGTTCGACCGGGTCGAGGCGATTTCGCAGGACATGGACGAGCTTTCCCTCGAGGATCGCCGCCTGACCGAGCTGACCCTGCGGGGCCTGCGCCGCGCGGGCGCCGGCCTGACCGGGGCGGCGCGCGACCGCATGGCGGCGCTTCGCGAACGGCTGGCGGTGCTGTCGACGCAGTTCGCGCAGAATGTGCTGACCGATGAGCGCGATTTCACCATGGCGGTGGCCGATGACCGGTTGCAGGGCCTGCCCGACTGGTTGATCCGGTCGATGCGGGCGGCGGCGCGCGAACGCGGGCTTTCGGGCCAGATCGTGACGCTGAACCGGTCGTTGATCGTGCCGTTTCTGGAATATGCCGGGGATCGCGCCCTGCGCGAAGCGGCGTGGCGGGCCTGGGCCGCGCGTGGCGACGGTTCGGGCGCGGGCGGTTCTGCGACCGATAACCGCCCCATCGCCGCCGAGATTTTGCAACTGCGCCATGAACGCGCCCAGCTTTTGGGCTATGCCGATTTCGCCAGCTACAAGCTGGAACCGGAAATGGCCGGCAATGCCGAAAACGTCGAGACCCTGTTGATGCAGGTTTGGGCGCCCGCCAAGGCCCGCGCCGAACAGGATGCGGCGCGCTTTACCGAAATGCTGCACGAGGATGGCGTGAACGGCGCGCTGGAACCCTGGGACTGGCGCTATTACGCCGAGCGCCGCCGCAAGGCCGAGCACGATCTGGATGAGGCCGAGGTCAAACCCTATCTGACGCTCGATGCGATGATCGGCGCGGTTTTCGACACCGCAAACCGGCTTTTCGGGCTGGAGATGCGCGAGTTTCAGGCCCCGCTCTGGTCCCCCGACGTCCGCGCCTGGGAGGTGATGCGCGGCGGCCGGCGTCTGGCGGTGTTTCTGGGCGATTTCCATGCCCGGCCCAGCAAACGCTCGGGGGCGTGGTGTTCGACCCTGCAATCGCAGCACCGGCTTGGCGCCGGTCAGCAGCCGATCGTCATCAATGTCTGTAATTTCACCCCGCCCGAGACGGCCGGCGCGCCCAGCTTTCTGTCCTGGGACGATGCGCATACGCTGTTTCACGAATTCGGCCATGCGCTGCACAATATCCTGTCGGATGTGACCTGGCCCTCGATTGCGGGCACCTCGGTGGCGCGTGATTTCGTCGAATTGCCCAGCCAGCTTTTCGAGCATTGGCTGGAACAACCAGAGGTTCTGGACCGTCACGCCCGCCATGCGGAAACCGGCGCGCCCCTTTCGGCCGACCTGCGCGACCGTCTGATTGCGGCCGGCAATGCCGATCAGGGTTTTGCCACCGTCGAATATCTGGAAAGCGCGCTGGTCGATCTGGATTTCCACCGCGGCACGCCGCCCGCCGATCCGATGGCACGTCAGGCCGAATTGCTGGCCGGGCTGGGCGCGCCTGCGGCCATTCCAATGCGCCATGCGACCCCGCATTTCGCGCATGTCTTTTCCGGCGATGGGTATTCGTCGGGCTATTACAGCTATATGTGGTCCGAGGTGATGGATGCCGATGCCTTTGAGGCATTTATGGAAAAAGGCGATGCCTTTGACCCGGAAACCGCCGCGAAGCTTGAAAAATGGATCCTCTCAAAAGGCGATTCCCGGCCTGCGGACGAATTGTGGTTGAAATTCAGGGAACGAAAACCCGGGGTTCACGCGTTGTTGAAGGGACGCGGCCTGATGGCGGCGCGCGACAACAAATCGGGAGAATGACCATGAACAAGACAAAACCGTTTCTGGCACTTGCCTCTTTTGCGTTGATTGGGCTGGCCGCCTGTAGTCAGGAAGAGGTCGCGCCCGTGACGCCGGAAAATACCCCCGGCCCGATGGCGCAATCCAGTGCGTTGAACGGCACCTATAACCTGTTGCGGTCCAATTGCGGTGAAACCGGCGGCGACAAGAGCCTTGTGATCGACGGCAACAAGTTCATGTATCCGCGCGCCACCTGTACTGTGGTCAGCTCGGAGCAACAGGTGAACCGGACCCGTGTGACCCTGTCTTGTGAAGGCGAGGGGACGGGCGGCAACCGCGTCGTCGATTTGCAGACCCGCCGCGACGGCGCGCTGCGCCTGACCGAGGGGTCGATCACGCTGACTTATTTCCAATGCATGAAAGCCCCGGCCAGCACCGATTCGCTGGTTGGCCAGTCCATCTAGGCCGGCAGGCCAAGCAACGGGCAGGCCAAGCGACAGGCCAGCCATGCGACGGGCCGTCCCTTCGGGGGCGGCTTTTCCATTTATGCGGGTATTCCGACCAGACGGTGCCGTTCGGGGAAATGCTCTGTACGAACCGACAGGTTCAGTCAGGGCTTGCGCGCTTGATCCCTCCGAGCGGAGTTCTTAACCTTTATTAACTTTTTTGGATACGTGCGCTTTTCAGAAATGGGGGGACCGATGTTGTCCACCGCGACCGCTTTGCCGCCAAAGTCCATCGGAGATGTTCCGATCGACAAAATGGGCCTTGCCCATTACTTCGAAAATTACGAACGCTATCTGGGACCGTTGCGGGATCAGCCGCTGCGATTTCTGGAACTGGGCATCGCCCGGGGGGATTCGCTGAAATACTGGGAAAACTGGCTGCCCGAGGCCCAGATCACCGGCATCGATATCAACCCGTGTCCGGTCGAATTTCACAGCGGGCGGGTGCGCTGTTATGTGGGCGAGCAACAGGATACGGCGCTTCTGGACCGGATCGCGGCGGAACGCGCGCCCGATGGGTTTGATGTCATCATCGACGATGCCGCGCATGTCGGTCAGCTTGCCCGGATTTCCTTTTGGCATCTGTTCGACCACCACCTGAAGCCCGGCGGCTATTATTTCATCGAGGATTGGGGCACCGGCTATTGGCCGCAATATCCCGATGGCCGCCATCACCGCCCCGAAAAGGTCGGGCTGTCATGGCATGAACGCATGCTGGACCGCCTGCACAAATCCCCGGGCGTCGGCGCGGTGACGCCGCTGCGCCGGGCGGTCGGCTGGGCGCGCTGGAATCTGGTGCGGCGGCAATTTCATGGCCATGATCGCGGCATGGTCGGCTTCGTCAAGGAGCTGATCGACGAATGCGGCGCCGAGGACATGACCCATGCCAATTTCGGCACCGGAACCCCGCGCCAGTCGCGCTTTGCTTGGATGCGGATTTCCCTGGGGCATGTCGTGATCCGCAAGGCCGAAGCCACCCCGCCAGAGGCGAGCTAGCCGGTCCGGGCTGACCGATATGACCTGGCCACTGCGCGCCCCAGCCAAGGTGCGCGCCCGCGACCCCCTTCCTCAATCGCGGATTTCGCCCGCGTCGACGCCCCAGATCGCGGTCTTGGGGACCCAGCCCTTTTCGCCGCCGCCCGAGATGCGGCACCAGTCGATGGTGCATTCATGCAGGCGCACGATGGCCCCGGCCTCGGCGCGGGCCACGACCTTGGCGCGCGGTTCGGGCTTGGCCATCAGGTCCAGCATGTCCTTTTGCACGATGGCGGTGCGCACCCCCGACAACAGCGCGTAATGCACCCAGCCGCCGGCGCCGTCCTGATCCTCGACCCGGCGCCAATGCCCGAATTCGGCGGTCACCCGCAGTGGCATCCCGGCATGGCGGAACACCCAGTCGATGCGATGCGACAGGCTGGGGCCACGGCGGGCATTCCCTTCGCCGCCCTTGAGGCTGACATAGCGGGGCAGGGGCAGGTTGGTCACCGCGCCGCGACCGGGGTCGCGCGCCTCGCCCTGATGGCGGCTGATCTGGGCATCCGCCGAAACGCTGGGGGGGCTGGCATCGCCGCTTTGCGCCAGCGCCATTCCCGGACCCAAGATCGCGGCGGCCGCGAAAACGCCGGCACGCCACCAAGCCTGTCTTGTCGTCATCTGCCTGTCCTGCTTTTCGGGGGTCTTGTGCCTGCCCCTCATCGCGGGCACTTTGCCAAAAGCCGCCCGGCTTTGGAAGAGAGGAGCGACCATGCCCGTTGGCCCCGTGACCGATACGCCGCGTTCGCGCCTTAAAGTTATCGTGACCCGACGCCTGCCCGAGGTGATCGAGGCCCGCATGAGCGAGCTTTTCGACACCACGCTTAGCCCCGACGACCGCAAGCTCAGCCGCGACGAGCTGGTTGAGGCGATGCGCGCGGCCGATGTGCTGGTGCCGTCGGTGACCGACCGTATCGACGCCGCCATGATGGACGAGGCCGGTCCGCGGCTGAAACTGATCGCCAATTACGGCGCCGGGGTCGACCATCTGGACGTCACCGCCGCGCGCCAACGCGGCATCCATATCAGCAATACCCCCGGCGTGGTGACCGAGGATACCGCCGATATGGTGCTTGCGCTGATTCTGGCCGTGACCCGCCGCATCCCCGAGGGCATGGCCGAAATGCAGGGCGCCCGCTGGAAGGGGTGGTCGCCGACCTCGCATCTGGGCGGCCGGCTGGGCGGGCGACAGCTGGGCATTCTGGGCATGGGCCGGATCGGACAGGCCGTCGCGCGCCGCGCCAATGTCTTTGGCATGAAGGTGCATTACCACAACCGCCACCGCCTGCATTCCGGGATCGAGGCCGATCTGGACGCCACATGGTGGGACAGTCTCGATCAGATGCTGGCGCGGGTGGATATCATTTCGATCAACGCGCCGCATACGCCCGCGACGTTTCACCTGTTGAACGCGCGGCGGCTCAAGCTGATGAAACCCAGTGCCGTGGTCATCAACACCTCGCGCGGCGAAGTGATCGACGAAAACGCCCTGACGCGCATGCTGCGCACCGGCGAGATCGCCGGCGCCGGGCTGGACGTGTTCGAACACGGGCATGAAATCAACCCGCGACTGCGGGCTTTGCCCAATGTCGTGCTTTTGCCGCATATGGGGTCGGCCACGGTCGAAGGCCGCATCGAGATGGGTGAAAAGGTGATCTACAATATCCGCATTTTCGCCGACGGGATGCCTCCGCCCGATCTGGTCCTGCCGAGCATGCTATGAGCATGGCCGCGTTGCCGGGCGGTGCCACGGGGGGCACCAGGGGCGGTTTCGGGCCACGCTGGGCCGTGTCGGGGCTGTTTTTCGCCAATGGTCTGATGATCGGCAGCTGGGCGCCCAAGGTGCCGGTGCTGATGCAGCGGTTGCAGATTTCCGAGGCCGAGGCCGGGCTTCTGGTTCTTGCGCTGGGGCTGGGATCGGTCACGATGATGCCGATCTTTGGCGCGATCATCGCGCGGCGGGGATCGGCCGGGCCCTTGCGGCGGGCGGCGGTGCTGGCCGCGCCGACGCTTTTGCTGATGTCCCTGATGCCGGGGATCTGGTCCGTCGGGCTGGCGGTGTTTCTGTTTGGCGGCTTTGTCGGCGGCATGGATGTGGCGATGAATGCCAATGCCGTCGCGGTCGAGCGCGCCCGCCGCCGTGCGATCATGTCCTCCTGTCACGGGTTCTGGAGCCTGGGCGCCATGGCGGGCGCCGCCGCCGGGGGCATTCTCTTGGCGGGGCTGGGCGAACGCGGGCATGCGCTTTTGGTGACGCTGGCGGTTGGGGGGCTTTTGTGGCTTTTGTTGCCGCGCGTGCTGGTCGACGCGCCCCATCCCGAGGCAGCGCCCGCGCCGCTGCGGTTGCCGCGTTCGCCCTTGCCCTATCTGATCGGGCTTCTGGCGCTGTGTTCGATGATTCCCGAAGGCGCGATCATCGATTGGGCGGCGGTCTATCTGCGTCGCGATCTGGGGGCGAGCATCTGGGTATCGGGCTTTGGCTTTGCCGCCTGCGCCGGGACGATGGCATTGATGCGCTTTGTGGGGGACAGCATCCGCCAGCGTCTGGGCGCGCGGCGGACGCTGCGGCTGGGCGCTGTGGTTGGCGCGCTGGGGCTGGCGATGGCCGCGCTTGCGCCGGTGCCGTCCCTGGCGATTCTGGGCTTTGGTCTGGCCGGCTTGGGGATTTCCAATCTGGTGCCCATCGACTTTTCAGCGGCGGGCAACCTGCCGGGAATCGCGCCGGGGATCGGCATGTCGGTGGCCACGACCCTGGGCTATTGCGGCATTCTGGTCGCGCCCGGCCTGATCGGCTTTGTGGCCGAACATGTGGCG
>RRZT011983820.1_pt1 | contig 12486 bp, 13 predicted proteins | sample 2165551 | NCBI WGS metagenome assembly RRZT01 (sample SAMN10456910, study PRJNA506462) | wastewater metagenome | biome: wastewater; feature: sludge; material: wastewater sludge; isolation source: wastewater sludge with Escherichia coli K12::gfp cells carrying plasmid... | place: USA: Moscow, Idaho... | reverse complement strand
ATGGATACTCGCCTCGGTGCTCCTGCACCATGCGGGCTGCGCGTTCGCGGACTTCGGGTGAATACTTCGGTGTGATCTTCTTGCTCATCATGGCTCCATCTTCTCAGAGTAAGGAGCCTCCTCAAAACCCGGGGCGATTCATAAGCTTGCAACACCCAGCGGTCCCGTTCGTCGCGGCGGAAGCATTCCACGCTCATCCGGTCCTGCTCGATCAACACGTATTCCCGCAGGCTGGGTAGTTGCCGGTAAATCCCGAATTTTTGGCCCCGGTCGAACGCGGCCGTCGTGGCGGAGAGCACCTCCACCAGCAACGTGGGCTGACGCTTGAAGCGCGACGACGAATGATCTTCCGGTGCGCAGGTGACCAGCAGGTCGGGGTAGAAGAAGGCGTCGGCGGTGTCCACCCGCAGTTTCATGTCCGCCATGTAAACCCGGCAGGGCCGCCCGCGCACATGGGCGTGTAGCAGGGTAAGCAGATTGCCTGCGATAGTCACATGAGCGTCAGTGGCGCCCACCATCGCGATGATTTCGCCGGCCAGATATTCGTGTTTGCCGGGGCTGCGCTCTTCCCAAGCCAGATAGTCCTCGGCGGTGAAGGCGGGTTTGGCGCGAGCTAAGCTCATGGCGAACCTCCGATCAGTAAGGGCATCAGCGAGCAGCTTAGCCGAACTCGAATGGTTGAGGAATACGCCGCTTTGAATCGGGTGATGGGTGGCCGGCGAGTGGTTTTGTAGGGTGGGCATGGCCCGCCGTGCGCACTGCAAGCCGTTGTAAAGGCTATAATTAAAGAGGTTAAGACGGGCGGCGCCGACCCTGCTGTGTCTGACGCCGGCCCGCCTAAGTTGATGGGAGCCGATCAGCTCTTGGCCGCGCAGTGCTTTCCGGCAACATCGTTTTTTCCGTGAATGAATGAAAGCGAGGGGATAAGAAATCTGTCTGAGGCAACCTGTGATTTGATCGTTGCAAATCACCGATTTAAATTAAAATCACGCTTTTCTTCATCACCTTCGTCGCGGTACCAGCCCGTTAGTGTTTTTCCATCTTCGGTAATCTTCCATTCCAGAGTACCCCGACTTTCTTCTCCTTTACCCACCTTTGGGCGCTGCCACCAGTTAGCTTTTATCGTCTTCCCTTCGATCAGACCTTCCAATTTTCCATCTTGGGTGATGTCATCTTCGTCTGTGTACTGGTAAAAACCCGTAATCTTGTTGCCCGTCTGTTCGATGGTAACGTCGCCAACGAGGTTGGATGACCATTTTCCGCTGAGGTTGGGAGCGGCCGCGGCTGGGGCGGCTGCGGGTGTGGCTGGGGCGGCTGCGGGTGTGGCTGGAGCGGCTGCGGGTGTGGCTGGAGCGGCTGCCGTGGGCGGTGCGGCGGCTGGAGTTGCGGGAGGTGTCGCTGCCGGAGCCGTCGCGGGAGTGGTTGCTGCGGGAGCGGCTGGGTTCTCCGCACTTTGCGCCGTATAAATTGTGCTGCAAGCAACCAATACGCTGATTGGGCCTAACATCATCTTGCGCATGTTGTTTCCTTGTGGGCTGACTGGCAGAAGACGTGTGAGTTACTTCCAACCCGCTTTAGCACTGCATTCCTTTTCTTCCTTCGGATGGGCTTTTTCCCACTGAGTGACCGATTGCGTTTCGTTGTCGCTCATTTTCTCGTTCATGCACTCACAATACTTTTGTACTACCGCAGTCGGTTTGCCTTCATCCTTGTTATCCATCATGCACTGAGCAATCCATTTGGTATCGTCCGCGTCCGCAAAGGCTAAGCCGCTGACCGTGATGGAGGCAACAAGCAAGAGAGTGTTGATTTTCACATTCATAACAGATCTCCTGACGTGTGTTAAAGAAGGATCGAAAGATGCTTAACGTAACCCATAAGCCGGGCCATGCTGCACCAAGAAAACATTTCAGAATTGCTTTGAATTCGATGCGCAGTATGGCCTCGGCTTGATGGGCGTGTGTAGGCGATGCTTATTTTCAGGGAAAGACCGGCGACAAAGAAAACGTGGTCTGTCCAGGTTTTCGCTGCCTAACGTTCAGGCCAAGGCGGCGCGTGCCACCGATGAACTGGTAAACCAGCACAACGCGCGTGGCGCGTGTTCGCTCTTTAGCCAAAGGTTAGGCATTGTCTGGCGTCTTTTTGTTCGGGAATTACCCGGAATTCTCGGTATTCCGCCGAAATTCTAGAAAAAATATCTATGGATAACGGTCGCTAGCTTAAAGCAGACTGTTAGGAAAAATGCGAGCTTCGCTATTGAAAGATTTTTTCTCGATGTCTCAAGCGCCTGCCTAGCAAGGTCTAACTCTCTTTCGGATCTTATCCGCTGTCTTCTCCCTGGGATAACTATGTTTTTTATATTCATATCCGATCACAGCCAGAATAATAGCCCGAGCAACACAGTAGCCAGAGTCCAGGCGATAGTTTTTCTGTTATTTATTTCTATTTGTCTTTGTATGGAAACCCTCAGATCCGAATTATTCTCAGTAGCGTATAGATTATAAAAACCTGCTACTTTGCGAGCAATGCTCGAGACGACAACTATTGGCAAAACGATGATCGGAAGCATGGATTCTCCTCACATTATGGGCTGCGACTAACAGTTGATTAGACAGAATAAGCTAATATGGTGCTAGACAGAATTCTGACTATTAACAACACACTTTCTGTGTAGCATCTTAATCATGATGACAAGAACGAAATCCTTCTGCGGAAAAAGTTGACAGGAGGTCAACCCACCGGCGCGTTCCAAGTCCGATTTACACAGTTCACAGCCTGCAAGCTTGCTCGTCGCGCATGAGCTTCCCGCGTTCCTTTGGCCACCAACTTCAGTCATCGGCAACCAGCAGCAAGACTTTAGGGCAGTAGAGGCTTTTTTTGGGTCTTTTTGCCGTTGCCAGGGGGGCAGAAGCTTGGTCGGCCCGGTCGCGGCGGCGAGCGATCTTTGAACGGGCGCCTCGCCCCGCCGACCCCTAAAAAGTCGCCGAGCGCACCGGCTTGAAATCCCGCCTTTTGCCCGCATATCGGGCTGCAAACCCGTGAACCCCATCCAGGAGCCCGTCACCCATGACCGTCGAAGCCCACAAGGAAACCCTTGGTTTTCAAGCCGAAGTGCAGCAGTTGCTGCGCTTGGTCGCGCATTCCCTGTACTCCCACAAGGAAGTCTTCCTCCGCGAGCTGATCTCCAACGCCTCCGACGCCTGCGACAAGCTGCGCTTCGAGGCCCTGACCGACAGCGCCCTGTACGAGAGCGACCCCGACCTGAAAATCCGGGTCAGCTTCGACAAGGACGCCCGCACCATCACCGTCGCCGACAACGGCATCGGCATGGACCGGCAGGAAGTCATCGACAACATCGGCACCATCGCCCGCTCCGGCACCCGCCAGTTCATGCAAAAGCTGACCGGCGATCAGGCCAAGGACGCCAACCTGATCGGCCAGTTCGGCGTCGGCTTCTATTCCAGCTTCATCGTCGCCGACAAGGTCGTGCTCTTGACCCGCCGCGCCGGCATGAGCGCCGAACACGGCGTTCGCTGGGAGTCCAACGGCGAGGGCGAATACACGCTGGAAACGGTCGATAAACCCACTCGCGGCACCGAGGTCATCCTGCACTTGCGCGAGGACGAAACCGACTTGCTGGCCGAATGGCAGTTGCGCTCGATCATCACCAAGTATTCCGATCACATCACCCTGCCGGTGATCATGCCGGTGCAGAAATACAGCGAAGACAAGGACGCGCCGCCGAAAATCGAGGACGAGCGGATCAACCAGGCGGCGGCGCTATGGGCGCGGCCCAAGCAGGACATCAAGGAAGAGGAATACAAGGAGTTCTACAAGCATGTCGGCCACGACTTCGAGGACCCGCTGGCCTGGACCCACAACCGGGTCGAGGGCAAGCTGGAATACACCTCGCTGCTGTTCTTGCCCGCCCGCGCACCGTTCGACCTGTGGGACCGCGAGCAGCGCCACGGCGTCAAGCTGTACGTGCAGCGCGTCTTCATCATGGACGACGCCGAACACCTGATGCCGCGCTATCTGCGCTTCGTGCGCGGCGTGATCGACTCCAACGACCTGCCGCTGAACATCTCCCGCGAAATCCTGCAAAGCAGCAAGGTGGTGGACGGCATCCGCGCCGGCTCGGTCAAGAAAGTGCTGGGCCTGCTGGAAGATTTGGCCCAGAACGACGCCGAGAAGTACGGCAAATTCTGGAAAGAGTTCGGCCGGGTGCTGAAAGAAGGGCCGGCGGAGGATTACGGCAACCGCGAGCAGATCGCCAAACTGTTGCGCTTCGCGTCCACCCACACCGACAGCGCCGAGCAGACCGTGTCTCTGACCGATTACATCGGCCGGATGAAAGAGGGACAGGATAAAATCTACTATATTGCGGGTGAAAGCTTCGCCGCCGCCAAGAACAGCCCCCACCTGGAAATCTTCCGCAAGAAAGGACTGGAAGTGCTGCTGCTGACCGACCGGGTGGACGAGTGGCTGATGTCGCACCTGACCGAGTTCGAGGGCAAACATCTGCAATCGGTGGCCAAGGGCGCGCTGGACCTGGACAAGATCGCCTCGGAAGAGGAAAAGCAGGAGCAAAAGCAGGCCGAGGATCAGTTCAAGGACTTGCTGGCGCGGGTCAAGGAGGTGCTGGGCGACCAGGTCAAAGAGGTGCGGATTTCCTCGCGGCTGACCGATTCGCCGGCCTGTCTGGTGGTGGACGAGCACGCTCTCAGCGCCCACCTGGAACGGCTGTTGCGCGATGCCGGCCAGAGCGTGCCGATGAGCAAGCCCTATCTGGAACTGAACCCGCATCATCCCCTGGTGACGCGCTTGCAGGGCGAGGCCGACGCTGGCCGCTTCGGCGACCTGACCCACCTGCTGTTCGAGCAGGCGGTGCTGGCGGAAGGGGGCCAGTTGGAAGACCCGGCCAGCTTTGTCAAGCGGTTGAACGGCTTGTTGCTGGCGCTGGCGTGACGGCCCTCGGGAGCCGAAAGCGCCGGTGATCGATTCCTCTCCTCGTCGGCGGGGGAGAGGAGTTCAACACCGCTTTACCGTACCTGTTCGGCGGGGCAATGCGCGCGATGGGCCAGAAAGACATCATCTCCAAAAGCATTCTCAAGCGCATCCTGCTGGACATGGCGGTCTACCTGTTTCGGCTGGATCTGGTCGATGCCGAACTGCTCTCGACCGAGGAGCAGCGGATCGAAGACCGCCGCTCCGATCTGGTGGCGAAAGCGACCCCGGCTCGGGGCGAGCCGTTTATCCTGCATCTGGAAATCCAGAACGCCAACGACAGTCAAATAGCGGCGCGAATGCTCCGCTACTTGGCCGATATCCGGTTGGCGCATCCCGGCTACCGGGTCCATCAATGCCTGGTCTACATCGGCGCCGAGCGGATGAGCATGGCGTCCGGCCTGGACAGCCCGCAGTTGCAATATCGATACGAGACGGTCGATATGCGAGACATCGACTATCGCACGCTATACGATAGCCAAAGTCCCGACGCGCTGGTGTTGGCGATCCTCGGCGATTTTGGCGGCGATGACCCCCAAGAGGTGGTGACGCGGTTGCTGGTGAAGCTGCGTTCGCTTGCGGGGCAGGATGAAGGGCGTCTGCGCGAATACCTGCAAATGCTGGAGGTTTTGGCGGACAATCGCCATCTCGGCGTCAACATTCAGGAGGCTTACGACATGTTGCAAATCGACATCGAACGCTTGCCGAGCTACCGGAAAGGCATGGAAAAAGGCATGGAAAAAGGCATGGAAAAAGGCGAGCATCACAAGGCGCTGGAAGTCGCCCGCGAGCTGCTGGCGCTGAATTTTTCGCCGGAACAAGTCGCAGCCGTTACCAAGCTACCGCTAGCCGACATTTCCAAACTCGAAAAATAGAGCGGCGAAGCGTTCACCCCGAACCACGATAATGCTGCTGGAAGCCGAAAAACTTCACGTCCGCTACGGCAACGTCGAGGCGCTGCACGGCGTCAGCCTGCGCGTCCGACAGGGCGAAATCGTCGCCATTCTCGGGGCGAACGGCGCCGGCAAAACCACCACCCTGCGCGCCATCAGCGGCTTGCTGAGGCCCGCGCAAGGTGAAATCCGTTTCGAGTCCCAGCCGATTCACAAACTGCCCGCCCATCGCCTGGTGGCGATGGGCATCGCCCAAGCGCCGGAAGGCCGCCGCATCTTCGGCACGCTCACCGTGCGGGAAAACCTCGATCTGGGCGCTTTCAGCCGCACCGACCGGCCGCGAGTCGCCAAGACCCTGCGGTGGATTCACGAGCTGTTTCCGGTGCTGGGGCAACGCGGCGGCCAACTGGCCGGCACCCTGAGCGGCGGCGAGCAGCAAATGCTGGCCATCGGCCGGGCGCTGATGGCCGATCCGCGCATTCTGCTGTTGGACGAGCCCAGCCTCGGGTTGGCGCCGCTGCTGGTCAAGGCGATTTTCCAGACGCTCTGGGAGATCAACGAGGCCGGCGTGACTATCGTTTTGGTCGAGCAGAACGCTCGCGCCGCGCTGAAACTGGCGCACCGGGGCTACGTGATGGAAGTCGGCCGAATCGTGCTGGAAGATCGCGCCGACGCGCTGCTGGCGAACCCGGAGGTCCGCAACGCCTATCTGGGCGGCGGCGAATGAGCGAATCCTCGGGCACCGGGGTACAGTCGGCGAAAACCGCTATCGATTCCGCCCACCGCCGCGCCGTGCTGATGCTGCTGGCGACGGCGATCCTGTGGAGCTTGGGCGGCCTGCTGATCAAATGGGTCGATTGGAATCCGGTGGCCATCGCCGGGATGCGCAGCCTGATCGGCGCGGCGGTCATCGCGCTGATCTTCCGCGAGGAACTGCGGTTTACCGGCTCGTTCGAGCAAATCGGCGCGGCGGTCGCCTATGCCGGAACCGTGGTGCTGTTCGTCGTCGCCAACAAGCTGACCACCGCCGCCAACGCGATTCTGCTGCAATACACCGCGCCGGTTTACGTCGCCCTGTTCAGCCCGTGGTTTCTCGGCGAGCGGGCGCGGGGCAACGACTGGCTGAGCTTGGCGGTGATCCTGTTCGGGATGCTGCTGTTCTTCGGCGACGAACTCAGCCTGGACGGTTATCTCGGCAACGGCGTGGCGCTGGTCAGCGGGTTCTGCTTCGCGTGGCTGACTCTTTTCCTGCGCCGCCACCGCGAGGAATCGGCGATTTCGGCCCTGGTGTTGGGCAATCTGTTGGCGGGTCTCATCGGCTTGCCGTTCATGTTTCAGTCGATGCCGGACGCCATGGGCTGGGTCGGGCTGCTGTTGCTCGGCGTGGTGCAACTGGGCCTGCCCTACGTCATGTACGCGCTGGCGTTGCGCCACGTCCGGGCAATCGAGGGCATTTTGCTGCCGATGATCGAGCCGGTGCTCAATCCGGTTTGGGTGTTTCTGCTGCTGGGCGAAGCGCCGGGACCGCTGGCGCTGCTCGGCGGGGCGATCATTCTCGGCGCGGTAATTTTCCGGGCGAGGTGGGGAGGGCGGGATTAAAATAGAGCGATTTCATCCGCTGGACGCCATCCCATGGAACTCTCCGCCCTGACCGCGATTTCTCCCATCGACGGCCGCTACGCCGACAAGACCGCCGAGCTGCGGCCGATCTTCAGCGAGTACGGCCTGATCCGCCACCGGGTGCTGGTGGAAGTGCGCTGGCTGCAAGCGCTGGCCCGCCATCCCGGCATCCCGGAAGTGCCGCCCTTGAGCGAGCGCGCCGCCCATCTTCTCGATGGGCTGGCCGAGACCTTCGGTCTGGCCGACGCCCAGCGGGTCAAGAACATCGAGCGCACCACCAATCATGACGTGAAGGCGGTGGAATATCTGCTCAAGGAAAAAATCGCCGGCAATAAGGAGTTGGAAGCGGTCGGCGAGTTCATCCACTTCGCTTGCACCTCCGAGGACATCAACAATCTGGCCTACGCGCTGATGCTGCGCGAGGCGCGCACTCAAACCTTGTTGCCGCAACTGGATGGGCTGATCGACGCCATCGCCCGCTTGGCCCAGCAGCACGCGGACCAACCGATGCTGGCCCGCACCCACGGCCAGCCGGCCTCGCCGACCACGCTGGGCAAGGAGATGGCCAACGTCGCGTATCGGCTGAAACGGCAGCGGGCGCAACTGGCGACCGTGCCGCTGCTGGGCAAAATCAACGGCGCGGTCGGCAACTACAACGCCCATCTGGCCGCTTATCCCGAAGTGGATTGGGAGGATTTCGCCCGCCGCTTCGTCACCGAAAATTTGGGGCTGGACTGGAACCCCTACACCATCCAGATCGAACCGCACGACTACATGGCGGAATTCTTCCACGCCGTGATGCGCGCCAACACCGTGCTGCTGGATTTCTGCCGCGACGTGTGGAGCTACGTCGCCATCGGCTATTTCCATCAGAAAACCGTGGCCGGCGAAGTCGGCTCCTCGACCATGCCGCACAAGGTCAACCCGATCGATTTCGAGAACGCCGAGGGCAATCTGGGGGTCGCCAACGCGCTGCTCGATCACTTGGCCGGCAAGCTGCCGGTGTCGCGCTGGCAGCGCGATTTGACCGACTCGACCGTGTTGCGCACTTTGGGGGTCGGCTTGGCGCATTCGCTGGTGGCCTATCAGTCCTGCCTGAAAGGCATCGGCAAGCTGGAGGTGAACGCGGCGGCTTTGGACGCCGACCTGGACACCAACTGGGAAGTGTTGGCCGAGCCGATCCAGACCGTGATGCGCCGTTACGGCATCGAGCGGCCTTACGAGCAGCTCAAGGCGCTGACGCGCGGCCAGCGGGTGGATCGCGAAACGCTGCGGGCGTTCGTCGCCGATCTGGCGATTCCCGACGAGGCGAAGCGGCGGCTGTTGGCCCTGACGCCCGCCGGGTACACCGGCAGCGCCGCCGCGCAGGCGCGCGGGGTGCGATAGTTGCGGCAGTCTCCGCCCTGCGGGGCGGGGCGGCGGGATGAAGCGGGGTTTTGTCGGGGTTTGCTATACTGTGGCGTCATCAAATCGAACCTGGGAACCATTGAGGGGGGCAAGGCGTTATGAAACGATCCAGCTTTTTCGGGGCGGCGCTCGGTCTGTTTTTGGCGCAAAACGCTTCCATCGCGGCGGCGACGGATTTCCGAGCGGACGTGCAGCTCGCGGCCAACGACGAGCGGTACGGGTGCTGTCTGGTCAAAACCAATGACAGGTCGGAAGACGTGTGGGAGTACGAAGACGATATTACGTTTATGACCTGCTACAAGTGGGCGCAACTGCTCGGCGAGCCATTCCCGCTGTTCAATAATCGGAAATACGAGTTTTACGAAGGCCGGAAGTGTTCGTCCATGACCGATAAAGCTCGGGTGACCCCGGCTCCGTGGAGCCCGGCCTACCGCAACGGTTGACGGCCGAAGGGTTGACGGAGGCTGGCGAAGCGAGGAGGCCGCCATGGCGGACGACGACCGGAAATCCACGATGACGCTCGACGGGCCGGACGACAGCCGGCGCGCCCTGCTGGACCTGCTGGACGGCTTGCGGCGCACCTTGTATCTGTACGCGCCGCTGGTGCGGCCGGAACTGTACAACGATGCCGACGTGCTCGCCGCCATCCGCAACCGGGTGGTGAGCCAGCCCAAGCTGCGCCTGCACCTGCTGTTGCCGCCGGCGCGGGACTGGCGCAACGCTTGTCCGGGACTGGTGCGGCTGGGCGAACGCCTGACCACCGCTTTGATTCTCCGCACCCCGAACCGGCACGAACAGCTCCCGGATCGACCGGAACTGGGGCAGGGGTTCGCCATCGCCGACGAGCGCGCGCTGCTGCATTTCGGCGATCCGCGCCGCCTGCTCGGCATTTACGAGCCGAACTCCACCCAGCGGATGAGGGAGTTGCTGGAGCTTTTTCGCGAGATCTGGAGTCGGTCGCAAGCCGATCCCGACCTGCGCTGGCTGGGCGTTTAAGCCGAGGGAACGCCCCAGCGCGCCAGCAGCTTCGGCCAGTTCAATTCCAGCCATTGCAGGGCGATGATCGGCGCGGCGGAATTGATGCGGCCGGCGTGCAACAAGTCCAGCGCCTCCGCGCGGGAGACGACCGATACTCGGATGTCCTCGTGTTCGGCGGCGACGCCGCGCACCCCGCCGGCGACGGTGGCGGCATCCACTCGCCCGCAGAACAGGGTGATGGTCTCGGACGTGCCGCCCGGACTGACCAGATAGTGGCAGATCGGGATCAGGTCGAGGATTTCGCAGCCCGCTTCCTCGACCGTTTCGCGCCGGGCCACCTCCTCGGTCGTTTCGTCGGGATCGTCCATGATGCCGGCGACGATCTCCAGCAACCAGGGTCCGCCCGGAAATTCCAGCGCGCCGACTCGAAATTGTTCGAGTAAAACCACCCGATCGGAGTCGGGGTCGTACAGCAAGATCGCGACCGCGTGACCGCGCTCCAGGCATTCGCGGGTCATTTCCGAACTCCAGCCGCCGGCGAACAGCTCGTGGCGCAGCCGATATTTTTCCATGCGGAAAAAACCGCTGTAGCAAATCGACTTGTCCAAGACTTCAAACCGATGATTCATGGTATGTCCCGCGTGGCTTTGAGGCGATGAGCGAATGAGCGTCGATTGTAATCCGGCTTGGAGGGAGGACGCATGACCTTGTGGCCGTCGAATCTGGCTGCGGCCGGTTTCGGATTCTGGGTCGCCATCGGGCTGGCGCTGGCCGCCTGTTCGCGCCACTCTTCGCCCGAAGCCGAAATCCGGGAACTGATCGAGCGTGCCGCGACCGCCGCCGAGGAACGCAACGTGCGCGATCTTCGCGCGCTGATCGCGGACGATTACGCCGACGAGCGGGGACTCGACCGCAAGGCGGTGGAAAATCTGCTCCGGCTCCATGTCCTGCGCCAGCAGTCGATCCACCTGTTCGTCCGCGTGCGCGGCATCGAGTTTCCCGAACCGGAGCGGGCGCTGGTCAGCGTGGCGGCGGCCATGGCCGGCCGGCCGGTGGCTCGCGCCGATGAACTGGCGGGGCTGACCGCCGATCTGTATCGCTTCGACTTGGAATGGGTGCGCTATGGCCGCGGCGATTGGAAAGTGCGGCGAGCCGCCTGGGAACCGGCCCGCCTGGACGATTTCTGGTAGCTCATGCAAATGGCCCGCTGGAGCAACGATCATCTGCCGTCGCGGAGTCCGGCGGATCGGGCGCGGCCGGCGGAGGTTCGTCATCCGTCCGGCGCGCGAGCGGGTCTTGCCGGTAAAACGCCTGGAGTTGCGGGTAAACGTCGGGGTAGGCTTCGTTGACCGTCTCCGGCGTCTCGAAGAACGCCTCGCTGATCAGGGCGAAAAATTCGCCGGGACTGTCGGCGGCGTAAGGGTCCAGCGCCGTCGGCAGGCCGCGATCCACCTCCCGGCACAGTCGCCGGTAAGCCGCGTTGAAGACCCGGCTCCAATCCCGCACCGACATGCCGCGATGCAGCGGCGGTAGACCGTTGACCTCGCCGGTCAGCATGTCCAGCTTGTGGGCCATTTCGTGAATCACCACGTTCAAGCCCGGTTCGGCCAGAGCGTCCACGATGTCGGCCCAGGACAGGATCACCGGCCCGCGCTCCCAGGCTTCGCCGATCAGCGGGCGGTGGACGCTGTGGACCAGGCCGATCGGGTCGGTGTATTCGTGGTGGGCGAGGAAGCCTTCGGGATACAGGATCACCGAACTCCAGCCCCGATAGTATTCCAACCCCAGATTGAGGATCGGCAAGCAGGCTTGCGCGGCGATGAGCGGCCCCATTTCCGGCGCGAGTTCCAGTCCGCCGGCTGGTTCCAGCGCCTTCTCTCGCAGAAACAGGCTCGCCAGATCGCGCAATCGCGCCAGTTCCACCGGCTTCAGGCCGGCCAGCGACGGCAGGTTGGCGACCGTCGCCGCCCATTCCGCGTCGGGGATGCGGGCGCGTTCGAGCCGTCGGCGCCGGAGCCAGCTTTGGATGCGTCCGAACATGAGGATCGGCGCGACATCGGATGGTGGTTTTTCGCCTATTCGACCCGTTCCCCGCGCGCTTTGGCTTCCCGCACCCGGGCCAGATAACGATCCGACCAGCGCGCCAGGGCATAGATGGGATAGCCGATCACCAGCACCGCCAGCAAGATGCAAACGGTCAGGGCGACAGCCTTGGGCAAGCGCCCCCACCATTCGTCGATGAAATACACCAGCCCCCAGGTCAGCAGGCCGGTAATACCCAGAGAAACCAGAAAGGGCAGGATGTCGCCGCGCTGCATGAGACCCTCCTTTGGAACCGGGAAATGGGCTGATCGGGCCAGATCCGCCACAGCGCCGGGATCGCTGCTCGGGCGCCCACCGGACCGGCGCCGATGCCGGCCGCCGCCGATGCCGGGCGGGGCGGTCTGCCATTGTTCATTCATTAGACCTTTAATGGAATAGAAAAGAGTCTCGAAAAGACATCATTGGTCGCCGCGAGCACCGCCTATACTGAACATGCAAAGAGCAATATCCTTACCCTTTTTCCGACAAATGGCCGGAT
>RRZT011097826.1_pt1 | contig 12489 bp, 12 predicted proteins | sample 2165551 | NCBI WGS metagenome assembly RRZT01 (sample SAMN10456910, study PRJNA506462) | wastewater metagenome | biome: wastewater; feature: sludge; material: wastewater sludge; isolation source: wastewater sludge with Escherichia coli K12::gfp cells carrying plasmid... | place: USA: Moscow, Idaho... | reverse complement strand
GACGGGTTTGCACCCGCAGGGGTTAGCTCCGATAGGTCGGAGAATTGAACTGGCATGGGTTACATGCCGGGTGATTGTCTCTACAGGACGGTGTTGCGATCAGCGTCCGTAATCGACAGTCCGCGCGTGAATCAAAATGTGCTGTACAGCCGGTCATACGTGGCCGCGCTCAGACTGCTCCGGGCAAAGGCCATCAGTTCCTGATACAAACGATGCCGCTGTTCGTAAAGATCCACTGGTAGATACCCGAGTTCGATCTGACGTTTGTTGATGCGCTCAAATCGCTTGGCAAGCTCAATACAACCGAGCTTTTCCGCTGCAAACTGATAGGCACCACCGTGATCATTGACCTCTCTAAGCTCAATGATCTCCTTCAGAGTCTCTTCGTTGATTGCTGCATCCATGGGATGTTTCCTTTCATCTGCTTGACGCAGTTGATCCACCAAAGAACAACCGTGGCTTGCTGTTTAGGGCAAGGCTCCCGGTGTGGCGTTGTCAGCCGGGCTGACGGGTACTGGAGTTTCTTGAAACCTTCAGTTTCGCCAGGCGCGCAAGCGAGACTCCTCTTGCCACCATTTGCGAACATCAAAGCCCTTGGCCTCGAGAAGCGGTTCTAGCTTGGCCACCAGGCTTCTGTTGTTGATCTGGTAGAGATCAGACAGCATCAGGCGCAGCGAATCCAGGCTGGCTTCTTCAGGAACGAGCGTTTCAGCAAGCAAGTCCTGATCGGCCATCATCTCAACCATCCACGAACGAAACTCGACATCATCCCGTTCGCCTGGATATGCGGTGCCATAGGCTGTTGCGTAGTCGATATCGAGCATTTGACACAGACTCGCTGCGATCAGATGAACGTTCTCGTCCGTCGTTCCATCGCAGCCGTAGCCGGGTTTGAAAGGACGGGGAGAATACTGAACGTAGCCCCAAGCGTGACTCGGGTAACCACCGGCTTCGTCCCACACAATGTGTTTGACGTAACCAGCCGACAACTTTTCGGTTGCAAAGGCCATGGCTTCGGCGAACCGCTCTTGTAGCTGTTCGTTTTCGGCACGATGGTTGGTTCCTGGGAGGATCTTAGAAATACTCATGACTTGCTCCAAAAAAAGCGGAGCGCTTCCCTGTCGGGAGGCATCCCGCAGGGGTAAATTTCCTCCAAGAGGAGGAAGCTAAGCGGCGCATATCGCTGGCCGAGGGCGTTTACTCATCACTGAGTGAAATCGCTTTGTTCAAGACTCCCTTGTGGAAGCACTGAAAAAAGACCCCGCTAAAGCAGGGTTAGCACATCATGGCCGGAGGCTACGATGTTGCTGATTGAGCTTGCTGAATCAGGTGCTGCAATATCTCTTCGTGTGAGGACATGGAGCATCGGACCTCACCCCTGAGTCGACGAGGCTGCTCGATGGCTTGCCGTGCAGCGCGATAGTGCCGAATGGCAATTTCGCTTTCAGCCTGTGCCTGCTGCCGCAGTGCTTCAAAAACCCCGTCATCAGGAGCATCCCTTAGGTGGTGACGGCGTTGTTGCAAGTCGCTGCTTTTGCGTTGAGCTTCCCGACAGTTTCTTTCTGCGACCGTGATATCGGTACTCATAGCCTCTGAGACAACTCGCTTGAATTCGGTCAATTCAGCACCGTTTTCGACAGGAATGACACCTAAGACTGAGCATGAAACGGCAAAATCCAGGCGGTACGAATAGTACGGAGCGGGAACCAGCTTTCTGTCCACCCAGATATTCGGGCGCTCAAAAAACTCCTCTGCCGACTCCTTGAACCCCTCCCCTTTCTCTCGTCCGACATTGCGCCGGCGTGTATCCAAAGGAAGCGTTCTCAACAGGGCGCACGCCTTATCCCAGCCTTCATCTCCGGTGGCGACGATTTTTGGCCAAATGACCATGATTTTTCTCCAGATCAGCGGAGAACACTCCCGTCAGGGAATGCATCCCCGCAAGGGTTTGATTTACTCAGCCGGTTTTCACCGGTTGATCAGTTGCCGATTGATTCGGCCAGGCAATCAGGCAGCCCGGTAGTTGCGAAGAGAGACCCGGCACGATTTGGCCAGATCAACCAACGCTTCCACCGAATATTCGCCATGTACGGCAATGGCCTCCAACACATCACCGGCGTCGTGAAGGGTGAGTGCCATCAGCTGCTGACGGGCATCACTCAACGAAAGAACGGTGTCACCGAGGATGACTTCGATATCCTCTTCGGTGTAGCTCAATCCGGAGGCGAAGGTATCCGCCAGAAACTCGTTTGCAGCCTGGATAGCGTCGGTCAGCGTCGGGTAGTTGCACGGCACGCCATCAACTCCCCAAACATCCCCATTCGCGCATCGGCACTGAATCGCTTCAGTGACATCAACGTTCATCGGGTCCTGCAATGCCTTTTGCTGTGACATTTATTTCTCCTGGTGTTAGCGGCCCACCCCGATACGGGATGGAAACCCGCAGGGTTAAGCTCCGATACATTGGAGATCGAGGGCGGCACATATCGCAGGCCGAAGGCGTTTGCTCACACGAGCGAAATATTTGTTCCGATCTCAGCAATAACTGAAGAAAGACCCCTCGAAAGATGCAAGGGGAAGCTGCTTAAGCAGCGATAGACCAGACACCTCGCTGGCTTGAAGTGAATGCGTCAGGCGACAGTTGCAGCGTCTGACGAATCTTTTCCTTCCAGGTATTGGTTTGGGCCAGTTTTTCTGGGGCCGCCTTGGATACCGCGGCATACAGCGTCGCCAGATCGGCTTCGCCCCCCAGAGAGATCAACACAGAACTCACAATGCTCTTCCATGTCCCTTGCAGACGCGCATATTGCTGATTTGCGAGCCTGCCGAGTAATGCCAGAACGGGAAGGGGCTTCTTTTTCCATAGCAGGATGTACTCGTGCATGATCCAGGGCAAACTCATCCGGCCATAGCTTTTACGCTCTGACTGGACGTTGTGTTGGGCCTTGATCAGGACGGCCGCCAGTTCCTCTGAAGGCATACGGGCAATCATTTCCGCCTGGAATGATGTGTAGCGGCCATCCTTGCGGAGATCACCGATGATGGTTCCGTAGTACCCGCCTGCAGCCGTAGCGTCACGCTGGTTCAGCAGTACAAGCTGCATTTTGCAATGAAATTCCTCTTCATCACGGCAGCGCGACAGATCATCAGGATGCGGCTCCGTTCCCCATACCTCGCCCGAATAGATGATCATCGAGTGATACGGAGGATGCGAGAGACAAAGGTCCGACTCTTTGCCTACGGCATCGAGGATGGAATGGCGGACAGCATTGAAGCCACGGGAAAGATCCAGTCCATAAGCTTCAATGGACATTTCCTTGGCGACTTCAATCGACGTACCACTACCCATCATCGGGTCGGTGAACACCTTGGGCTGAAGCTGCTTGAACAGTTGCTGATACACATGCCCTGAACAGTTTCCGCGCCAGGAAGACTTGCCCCATGGACCACGTTCAGGAAATGAATAAATACTGCTCATGATTCGACTCCTCAAAAAATATCGGGAGTCGTCCCCTTCCGGGAGCGAATCCCGAAGGGTGGCTAATGTCCAGATGGACGTTAAGCGGTCGTATCGCTGACCGAAAGCGTTTGCTCACAAGAGCGAAATGGTGCCTGGATAGCTAGGGCGAATACTCGGAATCTACCTGTTTCGCATCTTTCTGGCAAGTTTGAACGGACAGCGAGTCGCGCTCCCTGCGATTGCCGGAAAACCAGTGAAACCCGCGTGAAATAAGGGTTTCGGCCTATGTTTCCCAGAATCATGTGAGGCAAATTGGTATCGTAAATCATCCCAATTCAGTGAGTGCCTCATGCTCGTGAAAGACGAATATTCGATCCATCTCCCGCCGCGCGTCATCCCTGATGGTGGTGAGCTGGCTGACAGCACCCTGCTGACCGGAGAGCAAGGCATCATCGAAGAGCGAGGCTTGCTCAGCCTGCCGAATTCGGCCGTGCTGGCGGTCCCTACGGGTTTTGGCAAAACGTATCTGGCCCGGCGGAGCATCCATAACTCGCTCAAGGCTAACTTCCGCGCAATCTACCTGTGCCCTCTCAGAGCTTTGTCGAGAGAGTTGTATGCGTCGTGGCAGCCTGAATATGGGCCGTTGCTGGGGGTTTATACCGGCGAGACCGGTACCGACGAACTGGCGGATATGCCCTCCCCCCATGAGGCAAGGGTGATGATCTTCACCCCGGAGAAGTTCGACTCCTACCTCCGTCAATGGCAAAGGAATCTCGATTGGCTCGCCCAGGTCGATCTGCTGGTGGTCGACGAGATCCACACGATGGGCGAAGGCCAGCGTGGCGCAACCCTCGAAGGCATCATTGCCCGGTACCGGATCATCAATCCCTATCTCCGCATACTTGGATTGTCGGCCACCCTTGGCAATCCGGAAGAGATTGCCGCCTGGATGAAGGCCAGTCTGTACCAATCGAACTCACGTCCTGTGCCATTGGAATGGCGCATAGCCGCCTTTGAGGCGAAACGGACGGGCGCCAAGGGCAAGGAGTTGATCGCCGCCCAAGAAGCCTTGGCGACCAAACAAGAGGGCGGCCAGTCGATCGTCTTTGTTCAGAGTCGGCCCCGCTCGGAAGGTCTGGCCAAATCGCTTTCGGAGGCAGGTATTCGGGCCGAGGCGCACCACGCCGGCCTGCAGTTGAAAAAGCGGAAAGACATCGAGGCTCGGTACCGGGCGGGCGAGGTTGACGTCCTGTGTGCCACCGGCACGCTGGGGGTTGGGCTGAACCTCCCGGCCAGGAAGATCATCCTTCACGACCTGCAACGCTTTGAAAACGGGGGATGGAACGATCTTTCCGTCAATGAAGTGTGGCAACTGGGCGGCCGGGCCGGTCGACGGGGTCTGGATGATCGGGGCGAGGTGGTTCTGATCTCGCCAAAGCATACCCAAGTCGCAGCGAGACGCTTCATCGAGGGCAAATTCGAGCCGATCAACAGTGCGCTGGGCCAGATTCGCCGGTTGGGAGAACAGGTGCTTGTCCTGATCGGCTCGCGCATGTGTCGCACCCTTCCCCAACTGACCCGTTCCCTACTGAGCTACTTCATTACGCACCAGCGTCCTGAACTGGTTGAGGCGGAACTTCAGCCGGTCATTGCGCGGATGTGCCGGGCCGGCATGCTGATGGAGGATGGCGAGTTTTATTCGGCCACCAGACTCGGCTATCTGGCCGTGCGCTATCAGCTTTCCCCCGAAACCCTGATCGGCTGGAAGGCCTTCGTGGAATTCGCGGATGAAATGCCGGATAGCGTGTCCATGATGGATGTTCTCGTTCTGGCATCTGGGTCATGCGACTTCAATTGCCGGGTGCGCGCCGAGGTCGACGACATTGGCCGGCTCGCTGAATCGATCAACGTCGAACCGATGCTGCTGAAGACGGTACCGGTTGCCGAATGGGCGCCTAGTTTTGTGCAAGCCAGCGGGAAAGGCCTGATCAGTGCCATCAAAACCGCCCTCTCCCTCCGGGCGTGGACGCGACTCAGCGACATGGATGAAGTGGAGCTTGGCGGGTTTGGCCAGGCGCACGAAGTAGAGGATGCCCGAAAGGAAATGGTTCGCATGCTGCAGGCCTTCCATGCGCTCCTGACGATCCTTGAAGAGGATGGCAAGCCTGTCCTCGCGGGAGAGGAAATCAAGCTGTCTGAGCGTGTTCGTGCGCTCACTTCCATGGTGGCCACCGGGCTGAATGAGGAAAACGCTTCGCTATCTCTCGTTGATGGGGTTGGGCCGGTGATGGCCAGACGCTTAGTGGCAGTCGGGCTGGATGATATTGAAATGCTGGCTCAGGCATCGGTCGACGAGGTGCTTGCCGCCGGCGGCATTTCTCCGGCCAGGGCTCAAAAGTGGATCTGTGCGGCTGGCGATCTCATGGCAGCCGGCGGCGCCTATCGCTACAAGGAGGTTCGGCGCCACGACCAAGAGGTCATCGTTGCCGGGTTTGGCCTTGATTACTACCGGTGGGTGCGCGCCGCCACACTGGACGTCGATACCGCGTCGGATGGTCTGGTGACGGTATCGGGGGGCAATGCACCGCATCGCATCGATCGCCGCGGCGATCAATGGCACTGCGACTGCATGGATGCCCTGAAAGGGAATCTCTGCAAACACAAGATCGCCCTCCTCGCCCGCTTGAATGATTCGGATATCCCGGCATTCGACCGAGAGTTTACGCAGCAGTCCGGCGCGAAAATCTCCCTTCATCAAATCTGGAACAGCTACGAGGCATCAGGATGGAAATGAAAACCGCACATGGCACCGTCTCGTTTCCGGCGTACATGCCTGTCACGACGTTTGGCCCGGCCTATCCCCTGGACAATGTGATCCGTCCTTTCCTTGGCCGATTCGCCAGTTGCCTGATGGTCAGTTACTTCTACGCCAAGCAAATGAAGTCCCGGCCGGCCATGCCCATGTTCATCGACTCAGGCGGCTTTGCTGCCTTGCTGCCCGGCGCGCGGATTCTGGAACGGCAGGACGGTACCGGGTGCATCCTTGTCCCATCGGAACAAGATGGGATCGAAGATTCGGTTTCACCGGACGAAGTGCTGCAGCTTCAAATGGCCCACGCCGACTTCGGCGCCGCCCTGGACTTCCCAATCCCTCCCAACTGCCCCGTAGATGAGGCTCAGCGCCGCATCACCCTGACGCTGGCCAATGCTGCGTGGGCCAAATGCCAGCCGATACGGGAAGGTTTCGTGCTGTTCGGATGCGTGCAGGGTTGGTCACTGGAATCCTATGTCGACTGCGCCAGGGAACTGATCGACCTCGACTGCTGCATGTCTTTGGGGTCGGCAACCTCGATGTGGCGGCCCAGCTGTTTGAGCTTGGGGTGACGTCAGTGGATTCTTCCAGCTATGTCCGGAGCGCAGCAGACGGTGTGCGCTGGGGTGGCGACGCACCTCCGGACCCATCCGTCTTCGAGCGAGCCAAGATTGCCCTCGACAACCTTGCGCAGGGCCATGCCGTCAGCCGGCAGGGCTATCCGCGGCACATCAGTGTGCAAGCCACCGGTTAACGAGCGAAAGAACCAGCGGTGTCGTGAGGGTGGAAAGGGCGGTTGAAATCACCAGACTTCCGGCCACCGCCCCCTCAAGCACCTTGAACTGGCGGGACATCAGGTAGACGTTCGCGCCGACCGCCAGCGAGCCGAGCATAACCACGACCCGGGTTTCGGTTTCGGGGAGTCCAATTGCAACGGCAATCGCCCATACGATCAGGGGCTGCAGCAGCAACTTGACCGCGCTGATGGCCGTGGCCATCTTCCACGAATCCTTGATCCCGTACTCAGAAAGCCCCATGCCGAGCGCTACCAATGCGATCGGCGCACTCGCCTGACCAAGCATGGCCAGCGGGGTGTCTATGAATTCAGGGATGCTCAGACCTGTCAGACCGAACAGGCTGCCCGAGATAATGCCCGCAACGATCGGGTTGGTGATGACCCCTTTGGCCGTCTTGGTGAAACCTTTGACCGAGAATTCGCCGTGCTTGGCCCACTCGACCGAAACGGTCACCAGCGTCCAAAGTATCAGGGCGTTGAATACCAGAACGAGCGCTACGGACGGCAACGCATCGTCGCCCAGGATGACCTTGGCCAAGGGAATTCCCAACAGGACGTTGTTGGAGAAGACGCCTCCCAGCCCGAAGATTGACTGGCCTACCCCATCAAGCGAAAACAGCTTCCACCCAATGATTCTGGCCAATACGAACACCACGAAGCAACTGCCGAAGAACGCGATCAGCAGTCGGGCATCCACCGGGGGTAGTTGCGACAGCTTGCTCATCATCCGGAACAGCATGGCAGGCAGCGCGGCGGTGAACAGGAACTGCGTGAGGTTGGCCGACATCGAGGCTGGCCACTTCATCACTCGCATCAGTCCGTAACCGACAAAAATGAGCAAGAAAAGCGGTGCGGCCTGAGCCAAAGTAAGGGCGAAATTACTCATCGGATCGGTAGGTTGGGTTGAGCGCGGCCGGATTGTACCCGACCGTTCCTCAGCAACCCGCCGCTCCTCAAGTACGCCCCAGGCGCTCCTCAGTCGTCATCAGAGGACGAGCTACGCTAGTCGCCCAGTACAAGGCCAGCAACACGGATAGAGCGCCGACGACAAGGCCTTCTTTGGACATCAGGAAATAATCGCACAGGAGCAATACAGCCCATCCGTAATGGAAGCCTACGCTGGTGTCGTGCTGCATGAGGAGGCTTATCGACCAGATACCCGTTGCGATCGCGGCCAGGCGCCATGCCCCTCCCATCCAGCTTTTATCGTGAATAGCTTCCACCAGCCCTACCAAGAGACTCACGATGGACATGATGAGGGCGATTCTGAAGAGAGCGGGAAGTGCGCGCGTCAGAAAATCTGCTGCCAAGGCAGGCGGGGCCGGCACCACGCTTGGTTGCGCTGTCAGTTTGTCCGAAGGCAGCTTGATGCCCAGGGCGTCCTGCATGTAGGTCGCCCCCCAGAGTACGGACAGCAGAACGTCCCGAATCACGTCGCGCCGGCGATCTTCCCCTGCCTGATCGGTTGAAGCCACGGCAGACTGCTGGGTGATCCAATGATTGGAGAGACGGGCGTTTTCAATCGGCTGCCCGGCCTGCTCTTTCATGTACCGCACCAGAATTTCCGCACCATCCTTGACCGGGACAAACTCTCTTGCGGGAAGACCGTTCGCAAAGCGCAGCGGTACCGAAACTGTGCCGTCTAGTGTGTTCTGGTTTACCGAGAAATGCAGATGCGGGCCGCTCGAATAGCCGGTGTTGCCCACCCTTCCGACAAGCTGACTGACAGAAACAAACTGGCCGATCCGTAGCGGACTGGACTGGAGTTCCAGGTGAGCATATTCACCGATCGTCCCGTCGTCATGGAGTACGTGTACGTAGTTGGCCTTGTCGATGAGCGACGGATCAACGCCCCCGGCCTGAAACCCCATCTGCATGTCGACCACCAGTCCCTGACGGGCTGCGACCACGAGAGTTCTTTCCGCCGCCGAGAAATCTACGGCATAGCGTGTGCCCGGCGTGGTGTGCGTCGTTTTATGGTCTTCGTAGCCCTGACCGATGACGATTCGGGCGCCTTCGCTAAAGGGCAAACGATAGAGATAGTCGCGGGACGGCTCTGCCGTAACGTCCCCAATGGATGTGGTGTATCGATAGGACCATTTTGACGGTGCAGCCCTGTTCAATGGCGAGAGAGTCGCTACTTGCTGTTTCGACTTGGCCGGCACGACGGTCCAAAAAGGCCACGCCATGTCGGAAACGACATTTATGGCGTCATTCATTTGGAAGCGAATCGTGACCGGTACGAGGCTTTCATTGCTGGCCACCAAGGCGGTACCCGATGCTGTTTCAACCTTGGCAATGCTGATGGGCAGCTCTGCACAGATGGCCGTACTGCACAGCACCCATGTCGCGACCAAGATCAGGTAGCGAAAACGGTCGGCCAAACGGGGAATGAAAGACAAAACGCTCAACCAATTCCTCGCGCTACTGGATCGGATTGCCGAGCTTCGGCGATTGGAGAGGTTTCTCGTAGCCCATTGCGTTCAAGCAAGATCGGCTATTGCCGGAACGAGCGTTGTTTCGGCTTCTCTACCAATCTCAAGAATGATCCGGGAGAGTTCCGGCGACAGATCTTTGGGCGCATCCATCATGTCCAAGAGGGTGCGCACGATCCCCGCAAGGCCGGCGCCAGATGCGTATTCCGTTTCAAGGTCATCCATCGTGAGGGAATAGGAACTGGCGAAATGGGCAAAGGACTTCGTGCCATCCGCATGCGCTATGGTCCCGCTGAGCTTTTCCCCGTAATCCTTGATTCGGAGCATTTCGTTCTCAATCCTGCGCTTGAACGAGTTCCAGTTACCTGGGTAAATATGCCGCTGCGAGTCCTGCCAGCCGATGTAGGTGGCGGCATAAACGACCAGCCATGCGTAGAGCTTGGCTTGTGTCTCTGCATCGCCATAGCTCTCGCACGCACTGACCTCTTTCAGGAGTTGGTGTGCCTTCCCGAAGGCCTGGTCTAACGCCCGGGTGCATGTGTCGGCCACTTCATCGACTGAGTAAGGGTTTGATCGCATCAACCGTGGCTTCTGTTGAGCCACCTTCTCGACGGGTTCAAACAATGACTTGGGTTCTCTCGTAGTCACCGCGGCACCCTCATTCATGCAAAGCCAGCGTTCAAGCGAGAGAAAATCGGGGAACATGTCAGCGTGTTGAGGTGAAATGAGCCTTACGCCCGCAGGCTTGAAGGGAACCTCAACCTCCATGCCTCCTCTGATAAAGCGCGTGTTCCGGTAACCAAAGCTGTCCTTGACATACCCCTTGGCAATCCAATTCAGGCTGGCTGCTTGCCGGCCCAGCACTGCGGCTGGGTGCTGGTAAACAAGCCAAAGCCTCCATAAAACAAAAGGGACTACCCCGACGACGGCCCACCACCAAGACATCTTCTCTCCCTTAGATTCACTCACGCAGCATAGTAATTTTATACGGAAACGTGGTCAGGGCATGAAATGTCGGTCAGAACTTCATCTCAGCCTTCGAGACTCTTAGAGCGGAAGCATCTGCTTTTCTGAATCGAGGTTGTTCTCGCAAGCAGACATCGGGTCTGGATAAAGGCAAACCTGTTGCGAATCAATACGAATCGCCTCACCCGTTGTCAGAACGAGCAGGGTTTCACTGTCTCTGTCCTCTCTGGCGTTGATAAAGCAGCCCAAGGTTGGTTCACCGGTAGCTTCAATAAGTTGATTCAGGAAGAGGGTTGGGAAGTCAAAGTTGCCATCGCTATCCCCTACATAAAAGGACTGCATTGTTGGGTAAAGAACGATGCACTCAACGTTAAGGCCGATGACTCTTCCATCGGGCAGTTCTATGAAATCAACCATGCAGCCGCCGCCCGTAGTTTCCGACTACAGGCAGATTAAAGGAGTTGCCCGGCCCGTTTGGATGCCTGGTTGATTTCCCAGCGCCGCTCGAAAGAAATATCGCTCGCCATACTGAGGAGGCCTATCCCATCGATCGGGAATGAGTCGATCCCAAGGTGGCGGGCAATGGCCCATAACTGCTGATTGCACTTGTGGCTCATATCCAACGTCCACTCGGTCGGGTCACCGCGGTAGCTGTCGGGTCGCCATTGAAAGTTGCCGCATGTGCATAGAATATGGAACGGAGCAAGTGGTGCACCGGAAGTCTTTGTGCGCTTTTTCTTGGCTTTGCTTTTGCACACCGCGCAACACTGGGTCGCTACCAGTTGCGTCGGTTTTTGAATAAGGAGGGCGCGTTTGAGCTCCCTCTGGGAAGAAACTGCACGCTCGGTGAATTTGATATAGGACCAGGCAACCTCTTTGGCGATATCCATGACGTCCGGCTCAAAGGTGTTTTTGCCAATCGAGGTCGCATCCGCTACTTCTTGGTCAATCCCTTCCAGCCCTTTCTTGGCACCTTCCCGGTGCTTTGTTAGCCATGATTCCACTAAATCGGCATAGGCTGCCGGTCCGTTACAAGAATTGGTCAAGGAGTGATAAGCATCAAGCCGGTGCCCAGTGAGCCTCGCCAACCATTCCAGGTGCCGGGCCACTGGCTTTGTCTGGGCCAGGCCCATAAGTCGGCCTACCTCCTTGGCTTGATCCTGCCGCCACGCCTCGAAGGCCCTACGGCATTCCGTCCGAAACGCGCCGATCTGAGAAAGCTCCCATAGCAGGAAGATCTTACGACCACGCTTTTGGCGATCAGGCAAAAAAGTGTCTCGCCATTGCCGGACCTGGGACATCGGAACGTTGTGGAGCCAGTCGTCAATGGAGTGCGATTCCAAAAATCGCTGCACTTGATCGGCTTCTATTTTGGCGAGATGCTGGTCCGAATTCCACAGTTGCCATGTATGCGCCGGTTGGTCGTCTAGAGAAAAAGGCGATGCGCGACTGAGTTCATACCATTCCCATGCCCGATTGAGCTGCAGCAGCGGATCGATAAATTCGCATTGCCGCGAAGACGCCCCGATCAGCCCAAACGTCCGTTGGCTGACTTCGCTAGCAAGCCGATCGCGGACTTCTGGCAGCAATCCTGGCGCGACTTCTGCGATAAAGTCCTCGGCAACTTGCCGGTACTCTGCCAGATTGGGTGTGCGATAAGACGGCTCAGTAAAATGTCCGACGCGATCATGATGGCAAGGTGAAGGCATGATATGGCTTTACGGCTGTGACGGTATCAGATGACGATCCTTAGCATTTCTGAAGGCTCGAATCTTTCCAGTGTTGAAAGAGCGCCAACTTCTCAGAACTCAAGAGTTGCGCTTTGTTTTGTTAAGGATACCAATACGGTCGGCGGAATTTTTGCTAAATCACGGAGGTACCCCAACCAGAAAGAAGACCTATTTTGTTGATATAGAACTCTTCCGTGAAACGTCTTTGTTATCCCGCCTCGCTGCCTGAGGTCGGGATAAAAAAGGGGGCTTCGGATTTTCCGGTGTACAGACCCTGATTTAGCCCCTTG
>RRZT010369223.1_pt1 | contig 12490 bp, 14 predicted proteins | sample 2165551 | NCBI WGS metagenome assembly RRZT01 (sample SAMN10456910, study PRJNA506462) | wastewater metagenome | biome: wastewater; feature: sludge; material: wastewater sludge; isolation source: wastewater sludge with Escherichia coli K12::gfp cells carrying plasmid... | place: USA: Moscow, Idaho... | reverse complement strand
TCCTTTAGTATGACCACATTTCATACAATTAAAACCATCTTTCCATTTTATTTGTGCCAAATAAGCTTTGCAAGATTCATCATTTGGCAATTCTTTTATGAAGTTTAGTATGCTTTGGCCTTCAAACACTTCCATATCCTTGATTTTAAAGGTATAAATATACAGAAATTAAGTGACTAACTCAAATAGTTTATATGAAGACATTTAAAGAAATGCTACTTTTGATTTCAAATTTGTTATCAAAGCCTTTTTATTTATCAGCAAATTTAGCATCTTTAATTGGTTTTTTAATCATTTTTATAAGTGATAAAAATAAAATCTTAATATCATTTATATTTTTCAATATTCTTCTTTTAGTCTTAATTGGCACTCTAATCTACACAATATTAAAACTTTTAAGTAATTCAACAACAGATTTTGAAAGTAAGTCTACTTTTATAAAATACGAGACATTAGATGGAAATAAAATATCTTATGACGTATTTAAACTGATACAATGTAAACGACCAATATTATCTCAATATGAATATAGTTTTAAACTATTTCTATGACCAATAAAAAAGGTATATTTAATCTCTAACTTAACAACTATAAATTATATCAGTATTAAAAGTAATTGAGATACTTTCCAGCTCAGAAATAAGTTGGGAAGATGCAGCTCGAAAAGGAGTTGCTAAAGCATCAAAATCAGTAAAACACATCCGTTCCATCTATGTTCATGAACAAAGTGCAACAGTTAGTGACGGTGCTATTACCGAATTCAGAGTAAATTTGAAATTAACGTTTCAACTCGAATAGCGAAATTAAAAAACAACAAAGCGTTTCAACTGAAGCGCTTTGTTGTTTTTAAAAATCATTCTTCATTGTTCACCATAACCCCAACAACATCCTTATATCTCAGCATCCTCAAATTGGACAGGTTTGAATTTTAAATACACTAGAAGAACAAAGAAACAACCATTTGTGAAGCACTAGCTTTAACCAGTACACAAAAACAAACAGTCTGTATATTCCCATTGTTGTTTTAGTGGGCATACAAAAAACAATCAAGAAGTACTATTCCATTGGTGCCAAAAACAAATCAGATCTTACTTCAAATACTGAATATCAGTAAATTATTAATGCTTAAAATAAATTAATCATAGAAAAAAATGATTACTTTCACAAGTCTAATCAATAAAACATTATGGGACTATCTTCATTTTTTAAAAAATTATTTGGCTCAACTAAAGAAACAGCTAGTGAGTTAGCGGACAAAGCAGAAACTACGTTTGAGCAAGCAAAAGAAACTGCGGCTCCTTATCTTGAAAAGGCCGAAACTTTCGTAGCAGACACTTTTGAAAAGGCAAAAGAAACTGCAACTCCTTATCTTGAAAAGGCCGAAACTTTCGTAGCAGATACTTTTGAAAAGGCAAAAGAAACTGCAACACCTTATCTTGAAAAAGCTGAAACTTTCGTAGAAGACACTTTTGAAAAAGCCAAAGAAACTGCAACACCTTATCTTGAAAAAGCCGAAACTTTTGTAGAAGACACTTTTGAAAAAGCCAAAGAAACTGCAACACCAGCTATAGAAAAAGCAGGGGATTATGTCGGCAATGCTAAAGAAGCAATAAGTGAATGTTCTGAAAAAGCAGGAGATGCTATAGAAAACGCAGTAGATAATACAAAAGAAAAAATTGAAATTACAACTGACAAAGCAGAAGATTTAGCTGATGAAACTAAAACTGTTGTTTTAGATACTGTGGAATCCGTAAAAGAAAAAGCAGGGTCGTTTGCAGACGATGCCAACGAAGAAGTGAAAAAAATTGCTGAAGAAACCATAAATAAACCAGAAGAAGGCGTTGATTAATTTATTTTAAAAAAAAATAAATTGTATTTTTGTATTTAACCTTCTCCTATGAGAAGGTTTTTTAATATACAAAAAAATGAATTTAAATCCAGACCAACTTTCTGATTATACCAATACTTTTCTAAAAGTATTAATTGACTATACCCCAAAATTGATTTCTGCTTTAATTATTCTATTTGTCGGGCTTTATGCCATTAGGCTAATAAATAGATTTATAAGAAGAGTAATGTTTAAAAGAAATTTAGAACCAACATTAACTAAATTCCTTGCTGATATCTTACTTTGGGTATTAAGAGTGATATTATTTGTAACTTTCATTGAAAAATTAGGGGTTGGAAACTCATCTTTTGTTGCTATTCTTGGCGCAATGGGGCTTGCGGTGGGTTTATCACTTCAAGGTTCTTTATCTAATTTTGCCGGTGGAATGCTAATTATTCTATTCAAACCATTTCGAGTGAACGACACAATCGAAGCACAAGGCGTGACTGGAACTGTCAGCGAAATACAAATATTTGTAACCAAATTAATCACAGCTAACAATCAAACTATTTTTATTCCAAATGGTTCGCTATCCAATGGAACTATTATCAATTACTCGATGGAAAAAATCAGAAGAGCTGATTTGACTATTGCAATTTCCTACGACACAAACATCAAAGAAGCCAAAGACATCATTACTGCTGTTTTACAAAACAACCCAAAAGTATTGCAAACCCCCGCTGCAGAAGTTTCGGTAAAAAATCTGACCGACACTGCTATTCAGTTAGCGGTAAGACCGTGGGCAAAAAGTCAAGATTTTTGGGGTGTATATGCTGACACTTTAGAAAATTGCAAACAAGCGTTTGATACAGCAGGAATTATTATTCAGCCTTTTGTAAAAGAATCTTCTAAAAAATAGTCCGCTGATTGGTCGTAATAACACTTTCAAAGTAAAATTGCACTCTATTTCTTTGGCGCAGTAATCATAAAATCTTTCAGATAATAGGGTTCAAAATAAGCAACATCAACCGTGTCGTTTCTTTTGAACTTTTCGTAGCTCAACGTACTCATCTCTTTAGCCGAAGGATATTTTATATTCTCTAGGAAAACATAATTATCTTTATTTAATACTGACTGGCACTTTTCCGCACAATCACCTACAAAATAAAGGGTTTCTTTTAGGTCTCCAAATGAATTTTCATCGATAATTTCAGCAAGAATTTCTCGTTTTTTTTCTAAAGTTGGAGAAAAAATCGCACTGTACACTTCCATTCTTCTTGCATCAATCATGGGTATAATCAATCCACTGGAAACCGTCACTTGGGAAGCCAAAGTCTGTAACGTATCTACCGCAATCAAAGGAATATCTAATGCGTAACAAAGTCCTTTAGCGGCAGAAACGCCTATTCGCAATCCCGTGTAGGAACCAGGCCCTTGACTTACGGCAATAGCTGATAGGTCTTTAAGCGCAATCCCTGCTTCTTTTATAATTTCTTCAATAAAAACATGAAGCCGTTCTGCATGCGAATATCCTTCTTCTGCCATTTCTTTGCAACCAATCGTTTTACCTTCTTTTGCAAGAGCAACAGAACAGTTTTTAGTTGCAGTTTCGATGTTTAATATATAGTCCAAATTCAGCTTTTATTTTAAATTGAAAATCACAATCACAAAATTATATTTTATGATTGTGATTTCAAAATTGTTAACGATATAGGTTACTTTTTACTTTCTCCTTTTTCTTTATCCGTCTTTACTGCCACCTTATCTCCTGAATTCAAATCCTTGGTCACAGTTGAATAAGGTCCGGTGATGACAACATCTCCTTTTTTAAGACCCGTCAGAACTTCAATATTAGCATCATCTTGGATACCCGTTTTAATGATTCTGATTTTGGCTTTATCCCCCACTTTAACAAACACACATTCAAACTTCTTATCACTTTTAGGTGCTGCTCCTTTTTGTTCTTCATTTAAATCAACTACTTTAATCTCTTTTACAGCCGCAGTATCTGATTTTATAACAACTGAACTGATTGGCACTGACAACACATTGCTTTTTGTTTGCGTAATAATATCTACAGTCGCAGTCATTCCTGGCCTGAAAGGCGAATAGGCTTCTGGTTTCCCTTCTAATAAATCTTGGTAGGATTCTTTTAAAATTCTTATCTTAACTTTAAAATTAGTCACTTGATCCGCAGTTAAGGCTGAACTGGCTGAATTTGAAATACTAGTTACGATTCCTTTAAATTGTTTTTTTAAATACGCATCTACTTCAACATTTGCTTCGTCTCCCACTTTAATTTTTACAATATCATTTTCGTTAACATCAACTTCAACTTCCATATTATTCAAGTTGGCTACTCTCAAGATTTCCGTTCCTGTCATTTGCTGTGTTCCTAAAACGCGTTCTCCCAATTCTACGTTTAACATTGAAATCGTTCCGTCTGCAGGAGCATAAATTGTAGTACGACCTAAATTATCTTTAGCTTCATTTACAGTTGCCGAAGCACTTTGAACATTAAAATAAGCCGTTTGCTTGGCTGCTTTTGCAACTTCATAAGAGGCAGTAGCTTTGTCCCAGTCCGATTTAGAAATAATTCCTTTTTCGAACAAGGTTTTGTTCCTGTCGTAATTGGATTTTGATTCTTTGAAAGAGGCATCTGCTTGGCTTAAATTTGCTCTGGTTCCTGAAAGGTTAGAAACCGAACGATTGTAACCTGAGGTATATAAATCTGGATTAATTTTAACCAATAAATCTCCTTTTTTTACCACTTGACCTTCCTTTACATTCAAAGAAATAATCTCTCCTGATACTTCTGATGAAATTTTAACTTCAATTTCCGGTTGAATTTTCCCGGTAGCCGAAACTGTTTCAACAATAGTTGTAGGGATGACTTGGGCGATTTCAACTTCAGTTCCCTTATCTTTATTACCGATGACTCCAGTTTTTGAAAGAATTATAAGACTTGCAATGATTACTACTGCTCCACCTATTAAAATATAAATTGTTTTCTTTGACATGATAAATTAGTTTTTGATAAGAGGAATTCCAAAATAGAATTCTAATATTTTAATTTTAAAGATATAATCGTATTTCGTTCTAAGAACTTCTGATTGTGCATTAGTCAGTAATGTTTGTGATTGATTAAAATCAAAGGAATTCATTAAACCTACCGAATATTTTTCTGTAGCATAATTATACGCCCCTTGTCTGGCTTCAAGTGCAGCAACTGAAGATTCGTAAGCATTTAAAGCCCCTTTGGCATCGGCAAAAGCGGTATAAACATTCCTTTGTAAATCTAAATTTTGTTGTTCAACAGCAATTTTTGATCGCTCTAAACTTACTTTAGATCGCTCTACATTATTTCGTGCCGAAAATCCATTAAAAACCGGAACCGATAACTGCATCCCAAAAGATTGCCCTTTATTAGTATTGAATTGATCAAAAAATGGTGCTGGATTTCCTAATACCCTAGTAAAATTAGGGCTTAAAACATTTTGATTTGTGCCTTCTACAAACCCAACAATTGATGTAGGATTTGAAGCATTAGGTATAACGCCCGTCACTCTGTCACTATAAGCAACCCTGGAATTAAAACTATAAAATCCTTGTAACGTAGGCTGAAAAGCACCTTTAGCAATTGCAACATTTTTTTCAGCAATCTCTAGATTAGTTCTGGCAATTTTAAGTTCAGTTCTTCCTTCAAAAGCTTTTTCATAAATAGCACTTGGTGTTTGTGCCATAATATTGTTTTCGTCTTTAACATCAGTATCATCAACAACATCAAAATTTTCAAAATCTTTTAACTGTAGTAAATGAGACAAACTTAATTTTGAAATCAACAAGGAATTTTCAGCCGTTATAACATTTTGGTTGTTTAATGCTAGAGTAGCTTTGACATCTAATAAATCTCCACGAGGAATTGAACCCACTTTGACTAATTCTTCCGAACGCACATATTGTTTTTCATTGATTCTCAATTGTTCTTTTTGTACTTTTAAATTTTCTTTGTTAAAAAGAACCTGCAAGAAAGCATTAGCAACATTCAAAGCAACATCTTCTTGCATTTTTACCAATTGATATTTAGCCGCCACAATCGAAAGGTTCGCTTTACGCAATGTGTTCTGATTTTGTAATCCTCTATATATATCAATTCCAACATTTGCACCAGCAGAAGTAAACTGAGTCGTTTTATTTTGAAGTAAACCCGTGGTAATATCCTGGTTCAAACCAATATTCCAAGAATGAGAAGCACTGGCGTTAAGAGAAGGAAGAAATCTACCAACGGCACTTTTTTTGTCGATTAATGCCATTTTTGAGTCCAATTCGGATTGTTTGATGGAAATATTATTTTGTATAGCGTATGTCACACACTCCTCTAATGTCCACTTTTTAGATTGCGCCTGAATTGTTATGCTACAAACCAGCATGGCAATTAAACTAAGAAAACTTCTTTTTTCCATATATTTTTGAATAAAAGCGCAGTATAGCTGCAAAACAAATTTAACTTTTTATAATAAAAATTGATGAGATTCCACGAAAATATTTTACTCTTAAAACAATTAGACATTAGAAATTAGCATTTGTTACAAAAATTGACGATAAAAGAATTCTTTTATTAATTTTGTTTACTTAAATTAAACTACAATGCAAATTTTTTCTCGAATTCTTCTTGGGATACTCATCGGTATATTTGCTTCAGGCTGTACGTCTACAAACAAGATAGCTACATTAAAACCTGAACCAGACGACGCAACACCTTTGGTTTATGAAAATATTCCTTCGTATATAAATTTACCGATTAGTGTCAAATTAAAAGACATTGAAAACCAAACTAATTCAGCACTAAACGGACTCATTTACGAAGACAACACCATTGAAGACGACGACATAGAAATGAAAGTTTGGAAACAAGCACCCATCACTATTGTTTCTGACAAAGGAGAAAAAATAAAAACTATTTTGCCTTTAAAAGCGGTTGTGAAATATCGAATCGGCACAAAAAAAATGGGAATCGAAATGTATGACATCCGCGAATTCTATTTGAATGGCATTGTGACTTTAGTAAGCGATGTGGCTTTGACAAATTGGAAACTAAATACAAAAACGGAAATAAAATCTCTGGATTGGAACGAAAGTCCTACGATGATGGTTTTTGGAAAAAATGTTCCAGTTACATACTTAATCAATCCGGGAGTAAAACTTTTCAAATCTAAAATTGAAAATAAAATTGATGCGGCTATCGCAAAATCAATGGATTTCAAACCAAATGTTTTGGCTGCTTTAGAGAAAATTTGCACTCCTTTTCTAATGAATGATACTTATGAAAGTTGGCTTCGGATTGTACCCGTTGAAATTTATGCTACCAATGCAAAACTAAAAAATGACACCTTTGTATTAGACATGGGAATGAAATGCAACATGGAAACATTAATAGGAAAACAACCGGAATCTAAATTTAATGCAAGTAAAATTATTTTAAAATCAGTTACTAAAATACCGCAAGAAATCACTGCCAATATCGTAGCTATTTCGACCTATCAGGAAGCTTCAAAAATAATGACAAAGAATTTTGCCGGACAAGAGTTTGGTTCTGGCTCTAAGAAAGTAAGAGTTCAAAAGGTGGAAATTTGGCACAAAAAAGGAAAAATGATAATTGCTTTAGATGTATTAGGATCAGTAAATGGAACCATTTATTTAGCCGGTTTTCCAAAATATAACGACAAAACCAAAGAAGTATATTTTGATCAGTTAGACTATGCTTTAGACACCAAAAATAAATTGATGCAAACTGCGAATTGGTTGGCTCAAGGGCTTGTTTTAAAAAAAATAGAGCAAAGTTGTCAGTATTCTATAAAAACAAATCTTGAAGAAGGACAAAAAAGCATGATGACGTATTTACAAAATTATTCTCCCATGCAAGGTGTATTTGTAAATGGCAAAATGGAGGAAATTGAATTCCAAAAAATCCAATTGACTAATCAGGCTATTATAGCCTTTATAAAAGTAAAAGGAAACGTCAATGTATCCGTAAATGGATTAAAATAATTTTGAATTGTAAAACAGGGAATTGCTTAACTTGATTTATTCTTCTTCATTCGATAAACAGCATATCCAATCCCTGCAACTAGAATATAAGGAATTACCATTAAGTAAACAATTCCGTCATTTACAGCTTCTGCTTTCTTTGTGTTTCCTTCACTTGTCAAAGCAGCGCGACACATGGAACATTGTGCATTTGCAGGTAGCGATGACAGACTTAAAACCAAAAGAAAGGCATAAACACTTAACTTCTGAATTTTATTCTTGGATCTAAACATTTTATTCTTAGATTTAATATACATAATAAGGTGAAATCATTAAATAAACAACTACTCCAGTAACGGCGACATACAACCAAATTGGAAAAGTAATTTTGGCGATTTTTTTATGCTTGTCAAAAGCTTGTCCCAAAGCTCTCACATAGGTAATCAAAACCATAGGAATGATAACTATTGACAAAACAATATGGGTAACCAATATAAAGAAATATACGTACCGAATAGCTCCTTCTCCTCCAAATTTTGTCGAATCAGAAGTCATGTGATAGGCAACATACATCACCAAAAACGCAACTGATAATGCAATTGCAGCAGTCAAAAACCTTTCATGTAGTTTTCTTTTTCCGTTCTTTATCGCAACAACACCAGCAATCAACAAAAGTGCTGTTATTCCATTTGTTGTAGCGTAAATTGGAGGTAAAAAAGAAAGAGGCTCAACATTGAATCCAAAATCTTTAAGTTTTACTCCAAAAAGAATGGCAACAACAATCGGTATTAAGATGGACACCGCAATGATAAGCTTATTGTATTTTTGTTCTAAAGACCTGTTTTCCATTTACTCTTCTAATAAAATATTGATGTCTTGTTGCATGTTTCTAACGCCTTTTTTATCTAAACCATCATAATATAAAATTGGATTCCCAAACTCATCATATCTACAACGGATATTTCCATCTTTATCGATTAAGGCAAATAATCCAGAATGCTCAAATCCACCGGCTACTTTTTTGTTTTCACCCGCATAAAGATTAAAACCTTTGTTTGCAAGATCAAAAATATATGCTTTATCTCCAGTCAAAAAATTCCAATTTGAAGAGGTTACTCCTAACAATTTAGAATGCGCTTTCAGCACTGCGGCAGTATCATGTTCAGGATCTATAGTAATTGAAACGATACCAAAATTAGGATTGCCAAAAAACTTTTTTTCGATGAGAAGCATACTTTCATTCATCTTTGGACAAATTGTAGGGCAGGTCGTAAAGAAAAACTCTAACACATACACTTTCCCTTTGTAGGTTTCGTTCGTTACTTTTTGGTTATCCTGATTTATTAATTCAAATTTAGGAGCTGGGCCAATTTTGATTAATTTATCATCATCTGCGGTCTTTGGAACTACCCTGTCAAGTCTCTGACCTTGAACCACTTTGTCATTTTTAATTCTTTCTACAATTTTCGGAACTGCGTAAATTCCAAAAATTAAAATAATAAAGGAAATTCCTATATAAGCTTTATTTTTAAACATACTATATACAATTAGATTTTTCTGGTAGCATTATTGTTTTTTTTAAGCGCTGCGCGATACTCATACAAAATAACCTTAAAATCATCAAGCATTTCATTACTTAACTCCGCTGGGTGAAACGTATTATAGCCCTCTTTGCCATCTTTTACTAATTTTCTGCCACGAAGATTTCTATTTTTGTCAAGGATATATACTTTAGGGGTCCCTAATTTATCATCCAATTTACCCACTAATTTCAATTGGGAGTAATACGAATTTATCTCATCTGGTGATGCAAATACAAAATGCCAATTTGCCACATCTGTAAAGGGGGAGAAAGCATCAATAATTTTTTTGGCATCCTTTTGAGTTCCAATAGGACAAACCATTACAAACTGAACGTCCTTAAACTTATGGTAGGTTTGATAGATTTTTTGATTTAAATTGAAAAGATTTCCTCTGTTTTTTAAAAGCTCTGTTCCTGAAAAACCAAGAATAGTTACTTTTCCATTCAAACTAACTTTTTTACCATCTAAAGATTCCCAATTTCCAAAATCAGCAGTATGAGGAGTTACAGTAGGTAATTTTGTAAAACTGTTTACACCGGAAGCAAAAAAAAGATACGCTGCTATAGGTAAAATAAAAAGAGCAAAGAGAACAATGTTTTTTTTCATTATAGTATTACTGTTAAAGGACAAAAATAAAAAAAGGCACGCAATGCGTACCCTCTTTTTGAATTAATATATTGTTAAAAATTCCATTTAATGCTAGAATTTTTAAAAACCTCGTAAATATAATCCCCTTCTGTCAAAAGAATGAAGAGTAAATATAATATCAAAATAATTAACGGAAGCAAAACTGCACTTCTTAAGGATTTTTTTTCGCCTTCCATGTGCATAAATGCATACACTATGTAATAGGCTTTGTAAATCGTAAGAGCAAAGAATATCCAGTTAAGTAAGCTCATACTTAAAAAATTATTCATATGCAGAAAATCAGGCTTCAATATACCTAGATAAACTTCTACTACTGTAACAGCCGATAATATTCCGAAAACTTTCCAGATTCTGCCTGTATTAGAAACGTGTTCTTGTGCCATAATAATTGTTTTTTTAATTTAAACTAGATAGAAAACAGTAAATACAAATACCCATACTAAATCGACAAAATGCCAATAAAGACCAACTTTTTCTACCATTTCATAACTTTTTCTTTTTTCATAAGTTCCAATTAATACATTGAAAAATACGATAATATTTATGATTATTCCAGTAATAACGTGAAATCCATGAAATCCAGTGATAAAGAAAAAGAAATCAGCAAATAATTTATTTCCATACTCGTTTCTAATCAAATTTGCGCCTTCCACAACATAATGTGCTTGACTCAATCTTGCTTCAGATTCCTCTCTCGAAAGAACTGTTTTTTTCTTCTCTTTATTTAATACCTCCGTTCTGATTAAAAGTTCAGGATGTGCTTTGAAACCTGCTTGAACTTCAGCAACAGAGTACGATGGCAAAGCGGGCTCGCTCATAAACCAGCTCCCCTTATCTCGTGTCAATTCTTCTCTCTCACTTGGTAAAGTTGCCGCAAAATCAGCCAAAGCTACTTGGCGTCCCTCTTTATCCACAAACTGAAGTAGACTCCCTCCTTTGGTTTCGATAGCGCCGTATTCGCCTTTGATGAAATTTTTCCATTCCCAAGCTTGAGATCCTACGAAAATCAGACCCCCGATAATGGTTAAAAACATATAAAGAATCACTTTGTTTTTTTTCATTTGATGTCCAGCATCAACAGCCAAAACCATCGTTACAGATGAAAAAATCAAAATAAAAGTCATTAATGCTACATAATACATTGGAGCTGAAACCCCATGCATGAATGGAAAGTGAGTGAAAACTTCGTCGGCTATTGGCCAAGTCTCAATAAATTTAAATCTAGAAAGACCATAGGCCGCCAGAAACCCAGAGAATGTCAAAGCATCCGAGACGATAAAAAACCACATCATCAATTTGCCATAACTTGCTCCCATTGGCTCATTGCCACCTCCCCAAGTTTTTTCTTCACTAATTGCAGTAGTAACTGTCGTTTCCATAAAGTATTCCGTTAAAAAGTTCTCAAATTTACGTTTTTTTCTTATTTAAAGAAATATAAAAACAAAAACAAATAAACCCACAATATATCTAGAAAGTGCCAGTACATTGCACCTAGCTCTATTCCAAGGGTTTGAGACGAATTGTATTTTTGTTTAAAATGATTATAAATTATAATTAGTAGTGAAATCAACCCACCAGCAAGGTGAATCAAGTGCACAACGGTCACAACATATAAAAAAGTAGTAGTAATTGAGCTTCCACTTCCTGTAAAATAATAGCCGTTATTTACTATTTGTTGAAAACCTACGAACTGCAAAATTACAAACATAATTCCCAATGCTAAGGTAGCTAAAAGAAACGTTGTGGTTCTACTTTGATTGTTTTTTTGAATGGCTTTTTTGGCCAAATGAAAAGTTACACTACATCCCACAATTGCAATGGTGCTATAAAAAAATGCCGTGGGCAATTGAAAATCCTTCAACCAATCTGTTCTGGATTTACTCACTACAAAAGCACTAGTAAGCCCCGCAAACATCATTGTCATACTTATCATTGCAAACAACAAAATCAACTTGTAGGATCTTCCCGTTCTAGATTTTTGTTCGGCTGCTGTCATTATTATTTCCATAACTATCTTAAAAATTTATCAAATATATAAACTAACTGTAACAATGTAATGTACAAAACACTTACTAACATCAACGTTCGAGCCTCCTTTGCAGTTCTTGACTTATACAAGCGTAAGGCATAAAACAACATCCACAATCCCAAAAAAAATACGACAATTGCCGCAATCGGCGTTATATAAAACCGACCCGTAAATCCTAAAACTGGTAAAAGTGATGCTAAAATAAGCCAAACTGTATATAAAATAATCTGTAACGCGGTTCCTTTATCTCTCTTTCCTGTTGGCAACATATAAAACCCAGCTTTCTCGTAATCTTCATACAAAAACCAACCAATAGCCCAAAAATGAGGAAATTGCCAAAAAAACTGAATTAAAAACAAAGTTCCTGCTTCTATT
>RRZT012177821.1_pt1 | contig 12493 bp, 9 predicted proteins | sample 2165551 | NCBI WGS metagenome assembly RRZT01 (sample SAMN10456910, study PRJNA506462) | wastewater metagenome | biome: wastewater; feature: sludge; material: wastewater sludge; isolation source: wastewater sludge with Escherichia coli K12::gfp cells carrying plasmid... | place: USA: Moscow, Idaho ... | reverse complement strand
GCAATTGCAACAGATGCTCAGCGCGGGCGGTATGCCAGAGGCATTAAAAGCAGCCGTGCAAACACGACCCAGCGAGCAACGTGCAGCAGCCGGACAAGCGCTGCAAAGTTTCACCGCCATCAATGCCCAGCAGCCTTTATCGAAAGAGCAAGCGGCTTGGCTGGAGCGTTTTTTAGCGCAGGCACAAGCGCAACTGTTTAAGCAAGAATTACAAACACTGCCAAGCAGCCTGCAGCACGCCTTTACCCTGCACAATCAGCATAGCTACCCGGCTTGGCTGGACCATCTATTAGGGCGCGACGACAGCCCTTTTTGGCAAAGCTCTGCAGCGGCTAAAGCAGACTTTCTGATCGATACTTTGTTAAGTAGCCGTCAGAAAAACACGGCTGTAACCACAAAGTCGCAAGCCAGCAATAGTCAAATCATGCTGATCGATTTTTCACGCCCGATACCTTTGTCCGCGGCAAGTTTTACCGGTCAGTCGGACAACCCGTACAGCCCTCATTACCAACTGCCAACAGGTAGCGCAGGTAAACTCTATCCGCTGCCAGTCAACTATAAAGATATTAATACGGTGTACGGCAAGCAGCGCCTGACATTGCTGCCGGCGCGTTAGAAGCTGTCTTGGTTATTAGTTCAATGCATAACCTAACTTCGGATTAAGTCACAGTCGCTGGCATGGCCAGCTCATACAGGGTTCAACTCCGGAGCTCGCCCCGAAGTACTCATTGACCATCTATGAAGCTTTCACTATTGCAGTTCCAACCAGATATGCATTTGCTGCAGATAAATACCTCTCCCACAGAATGATGGCTTTAAAAGCGTTATCCGCCAAACCCGCAAACAACATCATTGATCAATGAGTGCCTTGTTGGTGTCGCGACCAGCGGAGTCATGGATGACGCAGCCCCGAATCGGGTCAGGATGATCCATTGAGGGAAAAGCAATACCAACAAGGTACGGCATACGCATACCGTTCTGGATTCTTTGCTGTGTTAAAAACACCAAATCTGCGCATGGTGTATCGCGCGAATCGAGGCAGGATGCCTCGCTGGGAGGAACGGAATTAGCGCAGTGCAGCAAAACATCGCACCTGCAAGCCAGTAAACAATAGCGTCTGTATTGAGGGCGATCCGTTCGCGCTCCTAGCAATCCATAGCGCCCGTTTTGCGGGCCAGCGGCCCGCGCTCCCAGTGAGATAAAAACGTCTGACTTAGCCGCACTTGCTGTCACCACACGCCAAACAGGTTAAACAACCATCCATCTGCACCGCTGCTTGAGTGTGGCACTTACTGCATAACTGCGCGCCAACGGGATAGGTTTCGGTGCTGTCATCGCAATTGGCTGCCGCTTGTTTCACCGCAGAGCGCTGTTCAAATTCAGCGCGCTTTTGTGCAATAAACTGCTGTTGATGCTCATCCAAGCCATCATCCATTAAACCAATAAATTTAAGATGACGCTCTAACACATCCCCAATTTCAGCCACCAAAGACGGCATCCACTGCCCGCCTTGCTTAAAGTAACCGCCTTTTGGATCAAACACACTTTTCAGCTCTTCCACTAAGAAAGTGCAATCGCCGCCCTTACGAAATACCGCTGAAATAATCAGGGTCAACGCAGCAATCCACTGATAGTGCTCCATGTTTTTTGAGTTAATAAACACTTCAAACGGACGGCGTTGCTCATGTGCACTGCCTTGGTTCAGAACAATGTCATTAATCGTAATATAAAATGCATGTTCTGAATTTGGCGTTTTAATTTTATAGGTGGAGCCGACCAAAGACTCTGGGCGCTTAACTTTTTCATGCATCTCAACAAACTTAGCTTCAGGTACTACAGCAGGCGCTGCTGCCTGTTTGCTGTCAGAAACCAATTCATAGCCAACAATTTTTTCGCTGATTTTAATGCTCATCATTTATTCCTAAGCTTAAAACTTACCGTAATAGCCTTCTTTAAAGGCATCATAGAGGTTGGCTGCACTGTGCATCTCACCATCGTATTCAATCTGTTGATTACCTTTGGCTTCAACCATTGAGCCATCTGCTAGTTTGAAACGATTGGTGGTGTTAGCCAAATCTTCCTCTTTCACCAACACCCCTTGAAAGGCCTCTGGATTAAAACGGAAGGTGGTGCAGCCTTTTAAACCCTGCTGATAGGCATACAGGTAAATATCTTTAAAGTCCTGATACGGGTAATCCGTTGGCACATTAGCCGTTTTCGAAATAGAAGAATCAATCCATTTCTGTGCTGCCGCTTGTACATCCACATGTTGCATGGGATTGACTTCATCGGCGCTGATAAAGTACTCAGGCAAATTATCAGTCAATGCAGTTGGATCAATCAGAGTGCGATAAGCCAGCAGTTCATAGCTGAATACATCGACTTTTTCCTTGGATTTTTTACCTTCACGAATAATATTGCGCGAATAGTGATGGGCAAAACTAGGTTCAATACCATTTGAAGCATTATTGGCCAGCGACAAGGAAATGGTGCCAGTTGGCGCAATCGAACTGTGATGAGTAAAGCGCCCACCCAACTCAGCCAACTGTTCAATCAACTCAGGCTCTTCAGCCGCCACCTGCTGCATATAGCGACTGTACTTAGCCCAGAGCACTTTGCCTTTGATCTTTTTACCTACTTTATAGCCGTCTTTGCGCATTTCCGGACGTTTAGCCAACATCTCGCCAGTTACCGTAAAGTCTTCATCCATCAGCGGTGCAGGGCCTTTTTCTTGCCCAAGTTGCAAGCCAGCACGCCAGCCTTCTAGCGCCATTTCTTTGGAAACACGCTCAGTAAAGACCAAGGAATCCGCATCACCGTATTTCATCCGCAGCATACAGATGGTCGAACCCAAGCCGAGAAATCCCATGCCGTGACGACGTTTACGGATAATTTCTTCACGTTGCTCAGGCAAGGGTAAACCGTTAATTTCGACGACGTTATCCAGCATACGAGTAAAAACACCGACCACTTTACGATATTCTTCCCAATCAAAACTGGCCTGTTCAGTAAAAGGCTGGCGCACAAAACGGGTTAGATTGATCGAACCCAACAAACACGCACCGTAAGGCGGCAGTGGTTGCTCGCCACAGTTATGCGCATGCAAACCGTTGGCGTCAAAGGCATTAATACCTGGCACTTGCACATCGTAAACATCTTCATGGCCATCGGCGGCAACCGACAGCACTGTGGCGGTAAAGTGCTCACGGTTAAGTTGCCGACGGTAACCCGTCAACAATTGTTGCAAGCGGCTGGCCTTGGCACAATCAGAAAAACCAATGTGCTCAGCAAATTCAGCCAGATTATCAGCGGAAATCACTAACTCATGCTGAGCCTGCACGGGGTACTCACGCTGCCCACCTTGACCATCTGGCAGCACGGCATAACCGGCAACGCGGCGCTCACAGTAAATAGTTGAGGCAATCCCAAGACGCAATAACATCCGTTGCACCGCTTCAAGGCGCGGCAGATCTGACTGAGCTAAACGTAGACTCACGCCTTTACTCTGGTTGCCTTGCACCGAGCCGTCAGCATCAAACAAACCACGTAAAAAACCACGGTAAAATGCACTCGAGGTTTTCTCCAATGCTGGAGTAATGGCTTTATTACCCGGTTGCATACCCAGTTTTTGGGCTAAATCACGCAAGGCAGCAGATTTCAGGCGATATTCACCACGCCCCTGCACTGCCGACCAACCACTAAAGTCAGCACGGTGCGGCAGTGTTTTCGCACAACGTTGCGCTTCGACCATTAAAGCATTGCCAGCTCTCACATCGCCATTGGCCACTGCCTGCTGCGGCCATACCGAAAGCACGGCGCTGTCTGCCTTGAGCGTGCCATCACCCACCAGTAACCCCAGTAAAAAGCCTTCTTCAAAATTGTGCGCCCCCGGCCAAGATGTAGCGTTACGGTGATTATTGAGCAGAACCTTATCGCCCTCTTGCAGCTGCCCTGCCTCACACCACTGTGTTGTGGTACGCCAGCGCGTTTGCTCAATCACTTTGCGCACGCGGTGGTCAGCGGTCAGCCGTAAAGCATGCCCCTCGCAGGTTTGCAAACGCAGTACAGCTTTGTGGGCGGTGCGAAAAAAGCCCTCAACTGCGCTAGCATGGTCTGCACCATCAATCCGAGCGAGAAAGGGTTGGCCGAGTAAATCTTGTACCTGCCTCGGGCCTTCTGCAGTCTGCACCCAAGTATCGGCGGTGACACATGGATTTGTGGCGCGGATATCTTCACAGAACCAGTTGTTATTGAGCTCATTCACACGATCAATCAGGATAAACCCTGGCTCAGCAAAATCGTAAGTGGACGCCATAATGGAGTCCCAAATCCGTCGTGCTTTGAGTGTGCGATAGACACGGCATGCGACCATGCCATCTTCGCGCGTGATGTAGTTTTTTGTCGTTGGCCAATAGCGCCAAATCACTTGGTTGCTATCATTAACATCAAGTTTATCGGTTTCTACCTCTGCAGGGTTTAGCGGAAAAGCCAATGCCCAATCGCTATCCTCTTGCACCGCCTGCATAAATTCATGAGTGATCAGCAATGACAAATTAAACTGACGCAAACGGCCGTCTTCACGCTTAGCACGAATAAAATCTAAAACATCCGGATGGCCAACATCAAAGGTTGCCATTTGCGCGCCACGACGACCACCGGCCGAGGACACGGTAAAACACATTTTGTCGTAGATATCCATGAACGACAGCGGCCCTGAGGTATAAGCACCAGCACCAGACACATAAGCGCCTTTAGGACGGAGGGTGGAAAACTCATAGCCAATCCCACAACCGGCTTTTAAGGTTAAGCCGGCTTCGTGCAGCTTGCTTAAAATATCATTCATCGAATCGCCGACGGTACCCGACACCGTGCAGTTAATCGTTGAAGTAGCAGGCTTATAAGCCGTCGCACCCGCATTAGAAATAATCCGTCCCGCCGGAATTGCCCCACGGTACAGCGCCCACAAAAACTGTTCGTACCAATGCTCGCGTAGTTCCGGCAATTCAATGTCAGCCAACGCGCGCGCAACACGCTGGTAGGTCGCGTCAATATCGCTATCAATGCCTTGGCCATCTTTGGTTTTCAGTCGATATTTAGCATCCCAAATATCTAAAGAGGCAGGCTGTAAGCCAATATCTGTTGTTGATGACGCCTGAATAACTGCCGCAACCACTTGATTCATGATGAACTCCTAGAAACTCCAACTGCGTCAAAAACCCTCTAAAGCATACGAGTTAGAGAGTCAAGAAATGACCGCAGAAACACAACATATTGTAGATAATCAAGGATGCTATATCTATATATGGCAAATGGCAAAGAATAAACATGAGCACGACTTGACCAAAATCATGGCAAAACATGAACAGCAGAGCTGGCTTGCTTAGCTGAGCATGCCGTTTATCGGAAAGGAGGTTTTATCTTTTAGTGTGTGTTGGACATGGCGTGCATGTTGTACTCCGAGGCAAGTGTATATCCGTCGATGAACCCGTCCAGGGTTCAACTCCGGCGCTCGTCATCCCTGACTCGCTCACCACACCCACCCCGAAGTACTCGTTGACCATTGGCGGTGTTTTCACTATTGCAGGAGCAGTCAGCTTTGCAGATTTACACTTGCAGCAGACTAATAAAACTGAATAGACCAGCGCAGAGCAATGGTTTTAAAAGCGCCATGCGCCAAATTCGCAGGCAACACCGATAGTCAATGAGTACCTTGTTCGTGTCGCGACAAGCGAGCCAGGGATGGCGGAGCGCCCGAATCGGGTCAGGATGACCCGTTGAGGGAAAAGCGATACGAACAAGGTACGGCGTATACAAATCGCTCAATATACTTGGCTTTATTAGAAACGATAATTTGGTGCACGCCGTACTGCGGGCAAGCTGCCCGCGCGCCCAGACACACAGCAGCTTTTAAGTAATCAAGATTTACGGGCAGACTTGCCCGCGCTCCCATTTTTACAGGGGGCTGGCGAACAAACTTGGTAAATCTCTAGATGCACCATCATAAACAACACGGCCATCCGTCAGACGAATGGTGCGCGGGCAGCGCGCGCTTAAACGTGGGTCATGGGTGACAATCACAATCGCGCATTGATGCTCAAGGTTAAAACGCTCAAACAAGCCAAATACTTCATCAGCCGTTTGCGTATCAAGATTACCAGTGGGCTCATCAGCTAAGACCAAAGCCGGACGCGTCACTAACGCGCGCGCAATCGCCACCCGCTGTTGCTGGCCTCCGGACAAACGATTGGTCGATTGGCGCATAAACTGTGTCAGCCCAACCTCGCCCAACAAGTATTCAGCGTAAGCAATTTGCTCAGCGGAAGGCTTGCCAAAACGTAACATCAACGGCATCAACACATTGTCCAATACGCTAAAAGCACTGATCAAATGGTGAAACTGAAAGACAAAACCAATCGACTCACTGCGCAATTGCGTACGCTGCTGCTCGGTCAAACCTTGCACCAGATGCCCTTGAATGCGCAGCTCACCGGCTGAAGCGACATCCAACAAGCCCATGACATTGAGCAAGGTACTTTTACCAGAACCGGAAGTGCCCACCAGAGCCACCAATTCACCACGACTGACCTGCAATGAAATATCATGCAGCACATGATTTTTCAGCGGCGTATCAGCATTAAAAATCTTATTGATTTGATCGAGTTGTAACACCACCTGCTGGTCGCTGGCGTGGGCTAGTAACGGTGATTTAGACATAACGAATCGCCACGGCCGGATCATATTGAGCCGCTCGACGGGCGGGCACCATCGCAGCGATTACACCGGACGCCGTAGCAATTAAAATCGCTGATAACAACATCGAAGGCTCCAAGCGAATCACAAACAAACGCTCATCGATACCATTAAACACCTGTACTAAGACATACCCCACCATCACCCCTAAGAGTGAACCGCAGAGCCCCAAAAGACCGCCTTGTAAGAGAAACACCCGTAAGATTTGCTGCTGCGAACTGCCCATCGCCCGTAAAATACCGATCTCACGGGTACGCTGCACCACGCTGACGGCCAAGACACTGGCAATGCCGAAAATCACCGACATCGCGACAAATACCCGAATCATTTGTGTGGTCATGGTTTGTGAGCGCAAGGCGTTAAGTAACTGGCCATTACTTTCCATCCAGCTTTGCACATGCAAACCGGTAAGTTGCTCAATACGCTGCGCCCAATATTCAGCGGTAAAGACATCAGCAATTTTCAATTCTAAAATCGTAATGCCGCCGGGTAGATTCAATAAAGTTTGTGCTTGCTTGAGGTCGGTATAGACATAGCGGCTGTCTAATTCGCGCACGCCCAGCTCAAACACGCCGGCAACATCCATAATCGCTTGACGATTATCACCAGCGTCTAAACGCAGTTTATCACCGCTGCGCAGCCCTAAATCTTCAGCCAACTTACTGCCAATCATGACATCACTGGCGCCGACACTAAAACGCCCTTCCAATAGATAATCCTTGAGTTGGATAACCCCAGCATAACGCTCCGGATCAATACCCATCAGCGCCACTGAAGCGCGTGCATTACCTTTTTGTGCAAAAGCTGGGCCGGAAATAAGCGGCGAAACGGTCTGTAACCCCGGATAATGATCCAAAGCATCACGTACTTCCTGCCAGTTATTAATGGTTTGCAGACGCTGCGCACGTGGGCTTTCTAACGCCCAAACATAAGTACCCTCAGGTGTTGCAGAAAAATTATTATGCTGCTGGGTGGCTTCAATACGGATGTGTGCTTGGGTACCAAGGGTGCGTTCGATCACGTTATTTTGCAGCCCCATCATCAAGGCAGTGATAAACACAATAACCGCGGCTCCCACCGAAATAGCCACACTGATCAATAACGTCTGCAGTGGGTTATCCGCTAAAAAGCGCAGTGCAATACGCCATTCAATCCATAACGAATGACGCAAAGCGACAATTTGGCTAACGAATGACATGCTGCGCCTGCTCAAAACGTACACGAGCGCGCTGGCCATCACTGACTTTGCCAGCCTGCACCACAACATCACCTTCAGCCAAACCAGAGAGAATTTCGCTGTGGGTCATATTGCGCAAACCCAGTTGTACATCAAGCGAACGAACGGCGCCATCCTGCCAGCGCAAAACCTGAGGCTGACCTGCTGAGCCGATCAGGAGGTAATCATTAGGCAGCACTAAAGTGCGCTCGCGCTCGGCGGCGATGATATTGGCCGATACCGTCATACCCTGCAAAAAATTCGAGTCATCGGACAATACGCTGATATGCACATCAATAGTGCCGCGCGAACTGTCGACGGCAGGCGCAATAAAACTCACCACGCCGGGCACTGTTTGTTCTGGCCAGGCATCAGCGATCAATTGCACCGGTTGCTGTAGCTTGAGCGGAGCAAAGTTTTTCTCATCCAACGCCACCACGACTTCCAAACCATCACTGGCAACGCCATCAGGATCTAGGCCATCACTGCGGGCAATTTCCAGCAGTACTTTACTGGGCTGCACTAAATCACCAGGTTCAACATTACGCGTTTGTACACGACCCGCAAAGGGTGCATAGATACGGGTTTTCGCCAGTTCTGCCTCGGCGCTAACAATACGCTGCTGCAGTAATTGTTCTTCTGTGCTACCCGCGGCTAATGAATCAGCAACAAGCTGGGCGCGGGTTAAGGCTGTTTTAGCATTGAGCTCAATACGCTGCGCTTGCTCAAGCTGCTCGGCAGCAATAACACCTTTCGCCGCCAGCGTTTCTCGACGGCGCGCTTCACGGCTGGCTTGCCGCAGATTATGCCGTGCCTCGGCTAAAGCCGCTTGTGCTTGCGGGCGACTGACTTCACGCAATTGCTGTAACAGGGTTTTTGCTTGGTCTAAACGTGCTTGCAACTCGTCGGGATTAAGCTCAATCAGTAAATCGCCTTTATTGACCCGATCGCCTTCACGCACATGCCGCGCCAACACTGTGCCAGTCATCTCACTGCCAATGCGCGCCAACGACTGATAGCGCACCTCGCCACTGGCGACAATACGCAGCTCTAGAGGCATCAACTCAACAGTCAAGCCTGGCAACACAGGGCCACGCCATTGCTGCACGCCGAACACCACCGCAACGCACAGTGCAGCTACTACTAGTCCATAAATACTGCGCATTTAAGCCTCATTACAGCCGATCTAAACAAGTTCAATTGCATCTGGCAGGATACGAATGACACCATGCTTGTACAGGCCGCCAATGGCTTTTTTAAAATTACCCTTGCTGACACCAAACATATCAGCAATTTCACTGGCGGGGCTTTTGTCGCTGAGCGGCAAACGACCGTTGTTGGCATCCAGTTTGGCCACAATTGCGTCACTCAAACTGTCACGCAGTTCGCGGCCTTGGGGCTGCAGGCTAAGGTTAAGCAAACCATCTGCACGGATTTCTCGGATAAAACCACGTTCTTGCATGCCACCGCGCAAAAACTTAAAGGCTTCATTTTTATGAATAAGTCCCCAATGCTTGCCATTGATAATCGCTTTAAAGCCTAAGTCAGTTGGCTCAACAATTAGCAAATCTACTGCTTCACCGACGCTATAAGTGGCGGGCGTAAGATCTAGATAACGGTCTAAACGAGCCGTTGCAGTAATGCGCTTAGTGCGCTGATCAATGTAGGCATACACCACACAATAATCGCCAACCTGCAACGGACGCTTTTCTTCAGAGTGTGGCAGCAACAAATCTTTGCTTAAGCCCCAATCTAAAAACAAACCGATGCGGTTGATATCCACCACTTTTAGGCTGGCAAACTCGCCAACTTTGATTTTTGGCTTACGCGTGGTGGCGATGATACGGTCTTCACTGTCCAAATAAACAAAGACATTAAGCCAATCTTCATCTTCACAGGGTTCATCTTTAGGCATTTCACGCCGCGGTAAAAGAATATCCCCGTCTGGGCCACCATCCAAATACACGCCGAAATCAGCCTGTCGAATGATTTGCAGGGTATTCATATCTCCAATCAAAGCCATGCGTATGCACCTTAGTTAAGCCTTTAATGTGGCTATTATGCCTGTTTAATGGCACGACGAGGTTGATTAAATGCCGCACGGCCCTGTTAAACACGATCCTTTTGCAGTGAGCAGCAGAAGAATTAGACAATTAACTCTCATCGACTAATAAGCGCTCATGAATCACGTCAGCTAAACGGTCGGGTTGAAATTTAGATAAGAAGTTATCACACCCCACTTTTTCGACCATTGCTGCGTTAAAACTTCCAGAAAGCGAGGTGTGCATCACCACATACAGATCGCGCAAGCGCGGATCATTGCGTATTTCCGTGGTGAGACGATAGCCGTCCATTTCAGGCATTTCGGCATCGGTAAATACCATTAATAGCTTATCTGTTAGCACCTCACCTTGATCAGCCCATCGTTGCAGCTGCTGCAAACCTTTGAGACCATCCGTGGCTTTATGCACGGTAATACCGAGCTGTCCTAAAGCATCGCTTAACTGATTAAGCGCTACGGTTGAATCATCAATAATCAAAACCTCACGACCGCGGGCTTTTGCCAGCAAAGGGTTATTAAGCTTTTCGGCAGAAATGGTTGTAGTCATTGGCACTATTTCTGCGAGTACTTTTTCAACATCAATAATTTCTACAATCGCCTCTTCAACACGGGTAATCGCGGTTAAGTAATGCTGACGACCAGCGGTGCTTGGCGGTGGCTGAATAGACTCCCAGTTCAGGTTAACAATGCGCTCAACGTTACCAATCAAGAAGGCTTGAATCGAGCGGTTATATTCCGTAACGATCACAGTGCTATTTTCATTTTGCACCAGCGGACGCATACCAATGGCTTGGGCTAAATCAATCACCGGAATGGTTTTACCACGCAAAGTAATCACACCGCACATGTGTGGGTGACGCTGAGGAATCAAAGTCAACTTAGGCAAACGCACCACTTCTTGTACTTTAAAAACGTTGATGGCGAACAATTGACGACCGTGCAGGCTAAACATCAAGATTTCTAAACGATTTTCTCCAACGAGCTGTGTGCGCTGATCAACACTATCAAGAATACTGGCCATCAATAACTACCTTTTAAGAGCGGAATACCAAGCTATCGGCCAAGCTAAAAAAAGCATAAATGACCAATGGATCTACCTTAACCTACTTTGGATAACCGGTGATACGGCGAATACTTTGGTACAAGGGTTGCAGTCGTTTATACATCTTGCAGTACACCTGTGTATAAAGCTGATTGTACAAAGCATGGTTGTGCTGATTGGGCAAAAACACGTGCGCGGTGCGTGTCATGCTTTGTACTGCGGTAGTAAAATCAGGCTGTAAGCCAACACCCACCATACAGGCAATCGCGGCGCCCAAGCCGGAGGTTTCAATGGTGTGCGGGCGCTCAACCGGCAGACCGAAAACATCCGCGGTGAGTTGCAAAACCGCATCACTTTGCGAGCCACCGCCGGATACACGTAAGCGCTCAATTGTTACGCCACTACGTTTTTCGATGTGCTCTTTGCCTTGGCGTAAACCATAGGCAAGGCCTTCTAAAATTGCTCGATAGATATGCGCGCGGGTGTGTACATCACCAAAGCCAATAATTGCACCTTTGGCGTCCAGCCCCGGCTCACGCACACCTGGTGACCAATACGGCTGCAACATCAAACCCATGGAACCTGCTGGCACTTGCTCGATCAATTCTTCAAATAACGACTCTACACTGACGCCCAAACCCTCAGCGCGTTGCTGCTCACGCAAACCAAATTCACGCTTAAACCAACTGACCATCCAAAACCCGCGATAAATCATCACTTCGGTGGTGAAGTGCTGGGGAATGGCCGCCGGATAAGCAGGAATTAAACGTGTCACCTCCAGATATTTACTGCGCGTAGTGTTGATGGTGGCGGTGGTGCCATAGGATAAACAGGCGATGCTTTCATCCACTGCACCCGCACCCAAAACCTCGCAGGCTTTATCCGCCGCAGCGGCAATAATCGGCAAGCCTTCAGGCAGCCCTGTATGCAAACTGGCTGCAGCATGTACATGACCAAGCAATTCACCGGGTGCAATCAACTCAGGCAGCTGCTCACGACGCACTGCCAAAGCGTGCCATTTCCAGTCACCTTTTGCCGCCCAGCGCAGCTTTTTATAATCAAAAGGCAAGTAGCCGACACAGCTGGCCACAGAATCAACAAAACGCCCACTCAATTGGTAGTTTAAATAGCCCGACAGAAGCAACACTTTATGAGTGTGGGCGTGTATCTCTGGCTGATGCTGAGCGACCCAATTGATTTCCGCTTGAGCGCGAAAGTAGTCAACAATACTGGCCGCCCCCACCAATTTAAACAGGCTGCGCCACGGATTCGGTAGCGGTGTGCTGACATCGGCCAAACGCTGATCCAACCACACCATGGCTGGACGTAAGGCTCGCCCTTGCTGATCCACATGCACTACAGTGCCGCGCTGAGTGGTGACGCTGACGCCTTTAATCTGTGTTTTATCAATACTGACCTGTTG
>RRZT012077619.1_pt1 | contig 12495 bp, 9 predicted proteins | sample 2165551 | NCBI WGS metagenome assembly RRZT01 (sample SAMN10456910, study PRJNA506462) | wastewater metagenome | biome: wastewater; feature: sludge; material: wastewater sludge; isolation source: wastewater sludge with Escherichia coli K12::gfp cells carrying plasmid... | place: USA: Moscow, Idaho ... | reverse complement strand
GAAGTAAGCCCAAGACCACACGATACTGGAATGGTTACTATGATTACTCAAAGTGCTAGTGAATTTGCACTTCATGTAAGAGCAGTTTTAGGACTTCCAATTGAGTATGTAACTTATGGAGCAGGAGCAAGTGCTGCATTTAAAGCAAAAGGTGATAGTTTTAATCCTCAAGTTGATATTTATGACTCTTCATTTACAAAAGATTCAATTATTAGAGTATTTGGAAAACCTCAGAGTCATGTGGGAAGAAGAATGGCTGTTGCTTTAACTTTTGATAAAAATAGCAGTGATGTTGCTTTACAAAAAGCAAAAGAGATTATTGGAAATTTTAAAGATAATTAGAAATTAAAAAAGGGTCAGAATATAAATTCTGACCCTTTTTTTTGATGTTTATAAAATTTTATGAATTAAACCATTGTTTTATATAAAGCTGAATATTTGTTAATCTCTTCAATTGAAGCTTTTCTTCTACAAGATAAATATCCTCTTGCACCATCACAAGATTCAAATGGAAAAACGGTTGCAAAAACCCAGTAAAATCCACCACTTTTAGTAGCATTTTTTACATAACCTGTCCATGTTTCACCTTTTTGAACTGTATCCCATAAAGATTTAAAAGCTGCCTTTGGCATATCTTTATGTCTTACCATACTATGAGGATTTCCAATTAATTCATCTATTGTATATTCTGCTATCTTACAAAAATCTTCATTTGCAAATAAAATGTTACCTTTAGCGTCTGTTTCACTCACCAAAAAAGTATAATCATCTAATACTGTTTCTTGTCCTGCTGCCATGAATTATCCTTTTTAATTAAATTTTTTACTATTAGCATCATCAACTAATTGTTTAGCTAATGATTCAACATTTATACTGATTTGTGCTATTTGAGTAGCTTCTTTAGCGTTTTCTTGAGTAACTTTATCAAGGATAGATATTGCATAATTGATTTGTTCAATTCCTTGCATTTGTTCTTGTGATGCAGAACTTACATCTTCAATTATGTGAATAGTTTCTGAAATAATCTCATTTAATTTTTCATAACCATTTATCATTGTATCAGAAATAGTTTTACCTTGATTTGCTTTATTATTTGCATCTTCTACTAAGTTCTTAATTTCTTTTGCGGCTTCAGCACTTCTTGAAGCTAAAGTTCTTACTTCTGCAGCAACTACTGCAAATCCTTTTCCAGCTTCTCCAGCAGTTGCTGCTTCAACAGCTGCATTTAAAGAAAGAATATTTGTTTGGAAAGCAATTTGATCGATAATATTAATTGAATCATTGATTGCTGAAACTCTTTTATGAATTTCTTCCATTGAATTAACAGTTTGATAAGCCAATGTTTGACTACTAGCTATTGAATTTTTAACAGTTAATCCTAGTTCTGCCATTTTAGAAGCGTTAACTGAATTGTTTCTTGTAATTGATGTGATTTCTTCAACTGATGCTGCCGTTTCTTCAAGAGATGCTGCTTGTTCATTTGCTTTTGTTGCCAAATTACTCATAGAAATACTCATTTTATGAGAACTTTGTTGCAAAATTTGACCATTATTTAAATTACTCTTTGCTCCATCACTTAATGTTTTTCCTAAACCATTTATACTTGTCATAACCGCAAGCATTCTTGCTTTTAAAATAGGATCAATATCAATAACTGGTCTAAAATCATCATTTGAATAAGCATTTAAAGTTGATTCTAGTTTTATCATTTTATCTTCTAAAGAATCTAGCATATGATTTATTGTTTTTTTAAGAGTAGAAACCATAGGATTTTTAGTTTCTGATTTTACTCTACATCTAAAAATTCCTTGTTTCATTTTATCTGCTGTTAAAACTATTTCACCAATTACATTCATATCTGATTTAATTGATATTTCTGTTTCTTTAATCTGATGATTCCATTTTTGGAAAAGCTCATCTAAATCTTTGTTCCCAGTTTTTTCAACATATTCAAAACTATTTTCTTTAAATTGCGTGAACTTTATATATTTTTGAAAATATTCATCAATAATTTTAAGTTCATTTTTAGATATCAGACCAAACATTACGATCCTTGTTTTTTTAAATTTTATTGAAAATAATATCATAAATTTCAAACAAGTGATATATAAATGATATTGATTAAATAAAATAATAATGTATTTTCTTAAAAATAATAAATTAATTAAAAACTTAAATAGTTATTTTAGATGATATATTCACCATATTATAGTTAAAACATATTTAGATTTAAAATTATTATAAGAACAATTAATTATAAATAATTTTTAAGCATTTAATTATTATTTTGCATTTTTACTAATAAAATAAAAAAATAAGAAGATAATATTCTTACTTTTTTAACTCAACAACATTTAAATAATTCTTAAATGAGCTTTGTTCTAAATTATTTGTTTGATAAGCTACTATTAATTCACTTACAAAATTTACCAACTTATTTGATTGAATTTTTACATCTGTTTTATGTGCAAATCTACTTCCTTCTACTCCATGAAGTTGTCCACCTAAAATAACATCATAACCATCAACTCTATTTCCATTTTCATCTCTAACTTTTGTTCCTATAAAGCCAATATCTGAAATTTGAGGATGAGAACAAGCATTACCACATCCAGAAATTGCCATTGTAATATTTTCTTTAAAATTAGGGAATTTCTCTTCTAGTTGTGTTACTACAAGTTTTGCAAACTCTTTTGTTTCAGTAATACCAAATTTACAGAATTCTTTACCTGTACATGATTGAAGTCTTGCTCTAAAAGGAGTTGGTTTATATGGATAACCTAATGCTTCAAATTCATCTGCTAAAGCTTGAGCATCTTCATCATTTACACCATATACTATAAAATTCTGAGTTGGAGTAAGCGAAATTCCTTCAACTTTATATTTTTTACAAATATCGCTGATTTTTTGAAAATCTTCTCCAGCAACTCTTCCTGAATTTGTTGCAAATCCAATAAAAGATTTTCCTTCTTGTTTCGCTTTATGAATTCCAAAATGATTTCTATTTTCAAAAGGAGTAATTTTAGGTTCAATAGTTCCAATTAGAAGTTTATATCCTAATCTTAATTCCATTTCATCAACAAATTTTTCTAATCCCCACTCATTTATTAAGTGTCTTACTCTTGCTTTATTTCTATTGCCTCTATTTCCATAATCTCTAAAAATTTCAGCACAAACTACTGCTACTTCAACTACTTGTTCAGGTTTTACATATCTATTTGCTCTATAAGCAATTTGTTTAGATTTTGATAAACCACCACCAAGAGTTAAATCAAATAATATTTCACTATTTTGATATTTAAAAGCTGTGAATGCCACATCTTGTATTTCATGGGCAGCAGTATGTCTTCCACAACCAGAAATTCCAACTTTATATTTTCTTGGAAAATTACAAAATCTATCATCATTTTTATCAAAATATGAATTTAAATCTTTTACCAAATATGAAGTATCAAAAATTTCTTCTGGGTCAATTCCCCCAACAGGTGAAGTCATAATAGGTCTTGGTCCATCTCCTGAAGCCATTCTTGAAGTTAATCCAACTGATTGTAATAATTCAAAAATTGTAGGTAAATCTTTTATCTCAATATAATGAAATTGAATATTTTGTCTATTTGTAATATCAACTAAACCTTGAGCATATTTTAAACCTATTTGAGCCAAAACTTCTAATTGTGCTAAATTTATTTTTGCATCAATTATTTTAATTCTTTTCATGAAATATTTTTTCTCTTCTAAGCCTTGAGAATTAATATGTGGATACATTCCATACCACTTTAATAATCCTATATACTCATCAGTTAGGGGAATTCCATCAACTGCTTCTTTATAAATATCTTCAATTACTCTTAATGGATTTCGAGATGCTTTTAATATTTCTAAAGGTGATAACTCTTTTTCTATCACAATTTTTTCCTTTTTTAAAATAAAAGGATTGTAATTTTAAATAGTGTCCTTTTGGTGGTACAATTTTTTTATAATAAATCTGTAACAATAAATAAAAGATAAATCATTACTATATTTGTATGAAAAAGAGATTGAAAAATAAAATGTTGAACATTAACCTACACTATCAGACACCGAAAAAAAATGAAGTTAGTTGAAAGATCTTGTTTTAAGGGTTTTTAAGAGTTAGTGGCACTGGTAGAGTCGAATAAACACTTATAAATCTTAATTTATAAGTGTTTTATTAATAACTTAATTTTATAATGACCCAATTTGTGACCCATTTGATATTTTTATTTTAAATATTCTTTATTTAAAAAAGTCTTTATTATATTCGAATCTTTCAGTAGGGAATAAAATTTTAAATTTTAAATCTATTGCATTAATTAAATATTTTCTGAGTTCATCTTTTTCATATTTACTTGAATATCTTCTTGACTTTGTATTTACCATCCAATAATTATTTTTAGTGCAATAAGACAATTCTCCTCCTACTCTTGCTGGCATACCATTTGTTAAAGTAGGATGTCCATTGCTTTTTGTTCCAATTTCCTCAATACCTATGCAAAGGAATCCTTCAATATCAATAAGCCAAATATACCGACAATTACTATCCAATAAATTTTTATCTAATTGAAAACCATAAGTACATCTAAAATTTGCTCTCTCTTTTTTACTATTAATTATCTTATAATCATTTATTTCTTCACCATTAATAACTATTGGAATTTGTAAATAACCAAAAGTTTTATCCAAACAATCTTGATATGTAACTTCCTTATTAAAATATTTAAATACTCCATTCAAAAAGTTTTCTTCTTTTTCTTCTAATGAATTAAAATTATAAATATCATTTTCAATTTTTATTTTAGAATATTTCATTAATACATTGTAAATATCTAGTCCTTCTAGTGAATAACTTATATATTCGAGAAAAACATCTCCGTGATCTATATCTGTTGCATCAAAAATTAACTGAAATACAGTTTCACCATTTACTAGTGCTGATGCTTGCCATAAATATTTAGGCCACATTGTTGTTAATATTCTTTCTTTATTATCTATATCTTTTTTTAATAAATCTTTTTTAATTGAGTTATTCTCAACTATTGAAATATCCCAACATATTGATGATATTAATTTTGAATACATCTCAAATGAATTATTTGATAATTTGACATCTGATAAATATTCTAATAAAATTTTTAGTAATGCAATACAAGTAGTTTTTATTGGTAAATATGGAATTCTAATTTTATGATAGAGTCCTAAAATTAATGAATCTATTTTATACTTTTCATTTTTAGTTTCTTCATCTAAGTTCATATCACTATCTAATTCAACATGAAAGTAATTCTTTTCATATTGCATTCTAATAAAAGGTCCGTATCTATCATCATGTGCATATATCTTTTTTAAGCCATGAGCAACAAATTTTTTATCTGCATTTTCTATAGAGTATCCTAAAACTGTTATTGCGTGAAGACCTTTTTCTTTATTATCTTCATCTCTAACCGATACACCTAGAATAATAGGTATGCCACTTGAACAATAAGCATAAATCATTTCTTTAACTTGTTTTTTTGACATATCACTCAGTACAAAACTTTCAGGAGAAAGATTATAATACTTCAAACTTCTACAAATCATTTTGGTTGATAATCCAGTATTAGGAAATTCTCTTGAATAACCATTTAATTCAGAATATGCACTTTTTGTGATTTCACTTGAAGATGGAAAAGTAATTTGAGGGATATTTTGATGAGCCTGATAGAATGTCCATAAAGCAGTTGTTGCACAAGCAGATAATATTTTATCCTGTTCTTGAAAGGCAACAGAATTAACTGTTAAAGCAATACCAAATAAAGATACCTTATACTCTTTAAATAAATAATATTTTTTATATCTGTTGCTTGATGAATAAAAAGGTTTTAAACAAATCCTTCCAAAAAAAGTTTTTGGAATAGGTCTTATTACAATAAATCCTAAATAGTTATTATTATTTAGGATGCTTTCTTCATTATTTAAAGCAGAAGAAATTTGATTTTTTAAGAAATTTTCATCTTTAGAATCATCCGTATATTGAAAGAAGTGGATTCTTGATGCTATTTTTGAATAAGAAATGAAACAATTTACATAATAACTAGAATAATCATCAAGATAATTTTTATCTATATATTCATCTTCATATACAAAACACAAGTTACTTTCTTTTGTTAATTCCGTCAAATAATTATCGATATATTTAATCTGTTTTTTTTGTCTTACATAACTAAAATTTGTACCTGTTTTATATGATATGTACGCGCATATTGTATTGATATCATATTGAAAAATTCCCGGAAATTGATTCAATAAACTTCTCTATTATAAGGAAAAAGCTCGATGATATTTTTCATTATCCATCATCATTCTTACTTTTTCTTTTTTAGCTTTTTTTACTTGTTTAATAATATTTTTTTGTTCTTTTAACCAAAAATCTTGACTAACTTCTTTTCCTTCTAGCTCTTTTATTACACTTTTAAAGCCAGTAAAGACAGATTTTAATGCCATTTAAGTTTCCTCTTTAATTTTTCTATTCATATAAATAGAAAACCTCAGTCAATGCTGAGGTATATATTTTGCTGATATCTAATTTCAGCAACATCTTAGTTTTAACAATATTTTGATTTATATATTTTAAGATCATTTTAATTAAAAAAGTCAAATATTAACACATTTCAATACATTGTATGTACAGAAATACAGTTTTTGTAAATCTAAATATCCTTTATTAATACATAATTGTTTATACTTAATCACAATAATTTAAATTTTAGAAATTTTGTTTATGAAGGATATAAGTATTTATCAAACTGTAGGAATATCTTCACTTTTTACTATTTTCATTATAACTGTATTTATTTTTCTTTCAAAAACCATCATTAACAACTTTTTCATAAATGCAATAAAACATGATTATGATGTAAAGTTAGAACGAGTAAAAAATGAAATAATACAAAATAATACAGATATTAAAAACTTAAGAGATGGTGCTCTATCAGGTGTAAATTATAGACAAAGTATTATTTACGATAAAAAAGTTGAGACTGCTGAAAAATTATGGAATAATATTGTTGATTTATCTAAAGCAAAGTTCTATCCACAGATACTATCTAAATTTAATATTAAAGAAGTTAGTTTAAAAGCTACAGAAGATGAAAAAATGCAAAATTATTTTATATCACTTGAAGGCAAATGGAGAAGATATAACTTATGTTTCAAAAATAGCTGGACACGAAAATGTAAAAACTACATTAGAAAGATATTCAGAATATATACCAATTCAAAATTTAAATTTTGGAAATTGTTTTAAAAAAATTCAGACACCATTAGACACCGAAAAAAAATGAAGTTAGTTGAAAGATCTTGTTTTAAGGGTTTACAGGGAAAAGTGGCCCTGGTATGAGTCGAACAAATATTTATAATCCCTAAACACGTGGGATAATGCTTATCTATAGAATTATCATGACCCAATTTATGACCCAATTGATATTTGTATAATATAGTACATATAATTTAGATAACCTCTTCCCTTTCAAAATACCCATCACAATCCTCCAAACTCTTAAACTTCAATTTACCTACCAAATTCAGCTCTTTCGAGTAAACCGATGCAATTACATAGCCCTCGCATAGTTCGAGAGTTTTTACGGTGTATATGGTTGAATTTAACGTAATATTTTTATTAGAGTATTTCAAATTCAGATTTTCAAGGGTTAAAGGATTTGGAATAAAGGATTTTGTTTCAAATCTTTTAATTGTAAATTGAATATTTTTACTTTGATTATTCTCTTTTACTATTTTGAATTTAACATTTATATCTGTTGATTCATTTATGATTGAAATTGTTTCTTTTAACTTTTTGTGAAAGTTAAAAAATGATTCAAAACTCTTTTTATTTATTTCCATTATAGTTTTTAAATTTTCAATGGATATAACAAATATTTCAAAGCTAATACTTTTTAAATACTCATACAGTTTAAGTTGTTCTTTTCTTGTTAAGTAAACTAAATTGGAAAGATTGTATTTTGTAAATTCCTTTTTAATATCAAGTAAATACTCTTTTAAATCAGGACTAAGTGGTACTTTATAGATTCCATTCTTTTTATCATAGATGATTTTGCCAACCAAACTTATTTCAACTTCTTCTTTCTCATCATTTTTTACTACTATAAAAACAGAACTTAATCTTCTAAGACTTGTTTTAATATAGCTATGGATATTTCTTTCATTAAATTGGAATAATCTAACTTCATCTTTTGTAATATAGTAATAGTCATTAAACTTATCTCCTGTTGCATTTACCTTTGAAACTAAAAGTTTTAATATCTTCATATCTCTTATTTCAAGATTTGAAAAATCTCCTCTTATAAAACTATTCTTTTGTACTACAATTAAATCTTTTTTCATAAAAATCCCAATAATTTAATGTTCAACCCAAAATATTAAAAATATTTCTAATATTTACTATTGTTAAATCCCAAATTCGTAATCAAAAGTACGATGTAAAGCCACTTTCTGTAATAAATTATCCCAATTTTGTAATATTTGATTTAATTTTCTTCTTTTAAAACACCGGCTAGTCGGGAGCTTTAAAGACTAAAATTCAAATCCAATAAAAATATATATAAAAAAAGATTTATAGAAAAGGAAATAGCCAATTTATCGAACTTTTGATTGCTTGTTCTTGGGTGGGATTTTAGGTTTGATTGACTGAGTTTGTTATGAGTGAGGAAATATTATTTTAATAGCTGAGATATACTTTGTTTATCAATTTCATTGGCTTGGGATTGAACATAAGAACCAGCTTGAACTATAATATTTGCTTTATTAAAATTAGAACTTTCATTCGCATAATCCACATCTCTTATTATATTTTCAGCACTTTTTATATTTACATAATTGCTCATATGATTTCTAGCAGATGATTCTAGTTGATTTATACCTGCTCCAATATTTCCTCTTTGAGAATTTAATTGATTTAATGATTCATCAATAACTTTCATTAGATTTTGTGCTTGAATTTTTAAATTAGGATTATCATCATTTCTTACATATGTTGGGATTGGTGTTGGTGTTGGCGTTGGTGTTGGTGTTGGTGTTGGCGTTGGCGTTGGTGTTGGCGTTGGTGTTGGTGTTGGTGTTGGCGTTGATAGATATGTTCCATCATTTCTAACCTGAAAAGAAGATAAACTATTATCTGCAACAAAACTTGTAATTATATTGCTACTATCATTAACTGGTAATAACTTTTTTGCAGTTAATGACTCTATTATTACATTTTCCATTTGAGGAGCAAATATAATATCATTTGACACATCATTATCATGTTTAGATGAAGTTACACTAAAGTTTAGTATTTGTTCTTGTAACAATATTGGCGTTGCTGCTGAAGTTATTAATCCATTAGCTCCCAGCCCTCCTCTTATTGTATAATAATCGCCCAAAAGAGGACTAACAAAATGTTGAACAGCAGCAGAAGATAAACCATTAACAGTATCATCAAGGGCAGACAATGTATCAAAATAGTTTTTTGTTGATGCATCTTTTGGGAAATAAGTTCCTTCACTAAGAATACTATATTGATTAGAGCCCCCATTTATCAAGAAATTATTTGCATTTATTTTTACACTCATATCAATAATCCCTAATGGATTTAAACTAGGTAAAATTGAAAATGACTTTGATATTAAATCTTGATCCAAAATAGCACTAGAAGGGGTAGTTATATAATAATTTTTTAAATCATTCATAGTATATGCTGTATTATAATTTAAATTATTCGCAGTATAATAAGGAAGCGATGATGTTACAGGTGTTGGCGTTGGCGTTGGTGTTGGCGTTGGTGTTGGCGTTGGCGTTGGCGTTGGCGTTGGCGTCGCAAATCCAGTAATAAAATTTTTTAATTTATAAGGATCTGCTTGCCCCATTTGTGTTGATTCTACTGAATCTACATCCACACTTATTATTTCACTTGAATTATCTCCTACTTGAAAATCAAATGGTGTTGAAGAACCATTTAGTAGGGGAGTTTGATTATAATTAGTACTACGAACTATGGTGTCATAACTATCTATTAGTTTTAAAATATCAGTTTTAATAATTTTTCTTCCTTCATTGGAAGTTGTATCTGTATTCATTTGGATAGCTTTTGCTTTAATAGTATCTAAAATGCTACTAAGTTCTGACATTGATTTATCAGCTATATTCAACATAGTTAAAGCACTATTCGCATTATCAATTCCCTGTTTTATTCCACTTGCCTGTGTTCTTAATTTATCTGAAATAGCTAATCCTGAAGCATCATCACTAGCTTTGTTTATTCGAAGACCTGTTGATAATTTTTCAAGAGAAGTACCTAATGTTTTATTATTATTTATATAATTTTCTTTTAATAAATTAGATACAACACCAATATTCACTATTATCCTTTAATATTATTCCTATAGGAATTATTTCCATAAGTAATTGTACTTAATCTCAACTACAAATATACTGATAGAAAACTTTTCTATAGGAATAGTATGTTAAATTTACCAGATATCATAAGTAATGAGGAATCAGAACAATTCTTTAAAATGATTTCATATAATGTAAAAAGAATTAGAAATGAAAAAGGTTTAAGTCAATTAGAAGTTGCACTATCTATTGGTCAAAAATCATCAGGTTTTTATGCAAATACTGAAAATTATTCACATGGAAAACATTTTAATTTATTACATTTACTCAAATTATCAAAGTTATTTAATGTACCTATTGAAGAATTTTTTAAACCTATAGAAAAAAAAGAATAAATCTTTTTATTACATAACTCAAATCTTATTAAAGAAACTTTTATCATAAATTATTTTTACATATTTGAGTAATAATATCAAATTGTGATGTCAATTTTGTGTCAAAATTATTTTATATAATTTAAGATGAATTTAGTTAAAGTTCCATACTATTACAAGGAACCTTTTGAAAAGACTAATGCCTAATTCATCAACTATTTTACTATTGTTTATTGCTATATTTTTATCTTTTATTTTCATAAGCTATAAATTATTATTTAAAAACATACATGATAATCATTCAAAAAATCAGCATTTAACATTTAATCTAATTCAAAGAGAAGGAAGTAATTTATTAACTAAACTCTTATATGAGTATTCCAAACAAAGAAATACTCTTATGGAAAAGCATAAATTAGTTTTAGATTATTTGGAGAATAATTCATATGATATTTCTCTTGATGAGATTTATAAAAACTTAAATAATTCAGATACTCCTTTTTATAATATTTATATTACTGATGAAAATTTAGTTATTACAAATACAACATTTAAACCTGATTTAGGTTTTAACCTTAGTTTCGCAAAAGAAACTTTTGATAAACATAAATTAAACAATGTCATAGGAGTTTCTCCTCCTATTTTTGAAATGTATTCAATGCAATTTTTTAGTTTTACTGATTCATATTTACCTAAAAATGATAAAAGAGTTTTACAAGTAGGATATGTTTATAAAGATTTGAATCAAGATTTAAAAAATTTACAAGAATTAATAAACCAAAATAAAGATATTAAAGATTCTAATGCTTACTTAATTTTTAATGATGGTTATGTTGGCGATTTTGTATTTAAATCAATTAAATCTCATAAACCCTCTCTTGAAGAAGTAAATAAAAGAATAGAAGATGGAAGAAAATTATCTAATAGTATAAATGATGGTGAATATAAAATTGAATTCCAAGATGACTCAGAAAAATATAAAACTATGTATTTTATGGGAAAGAGTCCAATATTTGATGAATCAAAAATTGTTTATAGTCTTACATTTGATGAAACTGAATACATAAATGATTTGAAATTATTAGATAACGTTATGCTTTTAATATCATTGATTGGTATTGTCGCTATTTATATAGTTTTTAGAGTACGAAATAAAGAAAAACTTTTAAGTTATAAAGATAAATTCATAGAACACTCTGTTCATGAAATTAAGACTCCATTATCTGTAATAAAATTAAATGCACAACTAAGAAATAGAAATTTTGGAGAAGATAAATATTCATTAAAAATAGAAGGTGCAATCAAATCACTTGAAAATTCATATGAAGATATGGTTTTTTTACATACAAAAGAAAAAATTAACTATATAACTGAAAATCTAAATTTAAAAGAGATTCTAAAAGATAGAGTTAAATATTTTGAGATAATAGCCTCTTCTCAAAATAGAAAACTACAACTTAAAACTTTTGATGAATATATGGTAAATATGAGTAAAATAGAATTATTTAGATTAATAGATAATAATTTATCAAATGCAATAAAATATAGTAAAGTAGGTTCTGAAATTGAGATTTTACTAGAAAAAAATGAATTAAAATTTTTATCTTATGGAGATAAAATAAAAGACGTAGAGAACATATTCCAAAAATATACTAGGGAAAATAATAGTGTAGGAGGTCATGGATTAGGTCTTTCTATAGTAAAAGATATTTGTTTAAAATATAAAATAGGAATT
>RRZT012964693.1_pt1 | contig 12500 bp, 9 predicted proteins | sample 2165551 | NCBI WGS metagenome assembly RRZT01 (sample SAMN10456910, study PRJNA506462) | wastewater metagenome | biome: wastewater; feature: sludge; material: wastewater sludge; isolation source: wastewater sludge with Escherichia coli K12::gfp cells carrying plasmid... | place: USA: Moscow, Idaho ... | reverse complement strand
TCCTTGACGACACCATCAAGCGCCCTTGCCAACAAGGCATCCAGCCCCAGTTGGCGCGCACCGACGCCATCGAGCGGCGAAATTCGCCCCATCAGGACGTAATACAGTCCGTTATAGGCGTGGGTCTGCTCCATCATGTTGAGATCGACCGGAGACTCCACCACGCATAGCAGGCTCTGATCGCGCTGCGGTGAGGCACAGCACTCGCACAACTCGAGCTCGGTCCAGGTATTGCAGCGACCACAGCGGCGCACGACGGCCAGCGCACGCTGCACCGCCTGCCCCAAGCGCTCTGCCCCGCTGCGATCGTGCTGCAGCAAGTGATATGCCATGCGCTGCGCCGACTTCGGACCCACCCCGGGCAGGCAACGCAGCGCCTCCGCCAGCTCGACGATGCTACTGGTCGGCACGTCAGAACGGCAGCTTGAGACCCGGCGGCAGATTCAAGCCAGCAGTGAAGCCGGCCATTTTTTCCTGGCTGAGCGCCTCGCCACGCCGAACAGCATCGTTTACCGCCGCCGCGACCAGGTCTTCCAGCATCTCTTTATCGTCCATGACCGAAGGATCAATACTGACGCGCCGCACATCATGCGCGCAGGTCATCACGATCTTGACCATACCGGCACCCGCCTGGCCTTCGACCTCCATCTGCGCCAACTGCTCCTGCGCCTTTTTCATATTTTCCTGCATCATCTGCGCCTGCTTCATCAGGCCACCCAGACCACCTTTGATCATTTACTGACTCCGTCAATCGATCGGTTTAATGGAAGCTTCAACCACCGAGGCAGCAAACAAATCTTCCGCCTCGCGTACAAAATCATCGTTCCTGATCGCCATTTCCGCCTGCTCCTGGCGTTCCTGGCGTTGCCTTCCCTGAGCCGCCGCCGGCGTTTCCACCGCCGTCGCCCCTGCTTCTATGGTCAGGCGAATCGTCCGCCCAAGATAATCGGATAGCGCCTGCTGCAATTTATCGGGGTTGGGTTTCATCTGCAGATGCGAAAATTCGCTTGGCAGACGCAGCAGACAGTGCCCTTCACCCAGTTCGCGCAATTCACAATTTGCCGCCAGAGTGCGTACCAGGCCGCTGATCGGTAGAGCGGTCAGCAGCGCAGACCAATCCGCAGCCAACCCCGTCATGGTTTGCCCAGCCGCAGGACGGGGCCGCTCCTCCGCTGCCGACTCGGCCGCCACGACAGCCGGAGGCGCTGTCACTACCGGCTGCATGGGCGGAGCGACCGGAGCAGCACTTGGCGGCGCCTGGCGCACCGGTGGCGTTACGGCGGGCCGGTACGCTTCGACAATTTCGCCCACGCTACGCGGGCGGAAGGCATGCAGGCGGAGCAGGGTCATCACGAAGCCGGCGTGCTCGTCCGGCGCCAGCGCCAGCTCGCTGCGCCCGACCGTCACGATCTGATAGGCCAACTGGATGAATTCGGCAGACAGCGCCCGCGCCAGCAACTGGATGCGTTCGCGATCGGGATCATCGTCATCGCCCGCTTCCGGAACGCACTGCACGATCTGAATCCGCGTCAGTAGCGCGGCCAGTTCCTGCAAGGCGACAGCAAATGACAACCCCCGCAAGGCAAGATTCGCAGCCACCTGAAGCAAGGCACCTGCGTCACCCGCGGGCAAGGCTTCGAGAATGGAAAAAAGGTGATCCTGATCGACGCTACCCAGCATGCTGCGCACCTGCGCCTCATCGACCTGCCCGGCCCCATGCGCAATCGCCTGATCGAGCAATGACAGGGCATCGCGCATGCTGCCACCGGCCGAACGCGCGATCAGATTGAGCGCGCCGACCTCCCCGGGAATTCCTTCCATCTGCAGGATGTGCGCCAGATGGCCGGCAATCGCCGGCACCGGCATCTGCTTGAGATTGAATTGCAGACAGCGCGACAGAACCGTCACCGGAATTTTCTGCGGGTCCGTCGTGGCCAGAATGAATTTCACGTGCTCAGGCGGCTCTTCCAGGGTCTTCAACATGGCGTTGAAGGCGGAAGTGGACAGCATGTGCACTTCGTCGATCACATACACCTTGAATCTGCCCCGCGTGGGTGCGTAGGTGGCGTTTTCCAGCAACTGACGCATTTCGTCGACGCGCGTATTGGTCGCAGCATCAACTTCCAGCAGATCAATGAAGCGCCCGGCGTCGATTTCCTGGCAGGCTGTGCACTGACCACACGGCGTAGCCGTGATACCCGCTTCGCAATTCAGTGATTTGGCGAGGATGCGGGCGATGGTTGTCTTGCCCACCCCGCGCGTCCCGGTAAAGAGATAGGCGTGGTGCAGACGTTGCTCGGTGAGCGCATGATTGAGTGCACGTACGACGTGTTCCTGACCCACCAGGGTCGAGAAGTTGCGCGGTCGCCACTTGCGCGCGAGAACCTGATAACTCATGCGCCTCACATAAAGCAGAAAATGAAAGTGGCGAGCCTAACCCCCGGCACTTGCAGTAAATGGCTGTGGCTGCTTCCTTCCGGACCTGACCAGGTTCACCACCCTGCAATGCGGGGAGACCCGCCGGCGCGAATGATAGCACAGGGGCACGATGTACCGGATGTTTATCCGCACTCTTTGGCAGAAACATGTATCCAAACGCACAACGCCCCGCACTGGGCGGGGCGTTGAGAACACGGAATTTGCTCCAATCAGAACGATGTCAGCAGAGCATAGGCACACAACGTCATGATGACCTGCGGGAAAATCCCGAGCAAGGCAACCGCCAGTCCATTGGCCGAGAGCAGCAGACGCACATGGATGCCCGCCTCGATCGGGGTTTCCGTTTCTGGCTTGTCGAAATACATCAGCTTGACGACTCGCAGATAGTAGAAGGCACCAATCAGGGAGAAAATAACCGCCACCACGGCCAGCCAGATCTCACCGGTCGCCACGACCGCCTGCAGAACCGAAAACTTGGCGAAGAAACCAATGAACGGCGGCACGCCGGCCATGGAGAACATGACCATCAACATGATGAAGGCGAACCACGGACTCCGCTTGTTCAAGCCTTTGTAGTCACTGAGTTCTTCTGCTTCGAAACCGGCCCGCGCCATCAGGAGAATGACCCCGAAAGCGCCAAGCGTCATCAGCACGTAAGCAATGACGTAGAACATCGCCGAGCTGTAAGCGTTGAGTGCATAGCGCGGATCACCGCTGACGACACCGGTAACGATACCGAGCAGCATGAAGCCCATGTGGGAAATTGCCGAATAAGCCAGCATGCGCTTGATGTTGCTCTGTGCAATGGCAGCCAGGTTACCGATGGCCATGGACAACACTGCCATGATCACCAGCATGCCTTGCCAGTCTTGCGCCAGGGGCAGGAGCCCGCTGACCAGCAAGCGCATGATCAGGGCAAAGGCTGCGAATTTGGGTGCCGAACCGATCAACAGGGTCACCGGGGTCGGCGCACCGTGATAGACATCAGGTATCCACATGTGGAATGGCACCAGCCCCAGCTTGAAGGCCAAGCCACTGACCATGAACACCAGCCCGAACACCAGCACGGTCCGGTTACCCTCAGCAGCGCCGAAGGACTGGGCAATTTCGGTGATTTCCAGGCTACCGGTCGCACCATAAATCATCGACATGCCATAGAGCAGCAGACCGGAGGCGAGCGCACCGAGAACGAAATACTTCATCGCAGCTTCGGTTGCCTGAACGGAATCGCGATTCATCGCGACCAGCGCATACAGGGACAGCGACAGGAGTTCCAGGCCCACGTACACCGTGATGAAATTGTTGGCGGAAATCATCACCAGCATGCCCAAGGTCGCCATCAGCGCGAGTACGTAGTACTCCCCCTTGTTCATATCGGGGCGGTCACTCAAGTAAGTCCGCGAATAGAAGAAGACAACGATCATGGTCAGATAGACGAAGATCTTGAGCAAATCGCCCAGGCTGTCATCAACGAAGGTATTGCTGAAGGTGTAAACCACCCCCGGGGTGCTGGTGTAGACCTGAATGAAGGCGCAACCGAGGAGGGTCAGCTGCGCCAGCCAGAAAGCGATCGAGTGGCGCGCATCCTTGGCGAACAGATCAATCATCAGGATGGTCATGGCCATGATGGCCAGGAACATTTCCGGCGCCGCCGGCAGAAAATCGGGAATGACGAAATTTTCAAACATGACGGCTACCGTTTATTGAATCTTGCTGACGGCGACATGGCGCAGCAGGTCGTTGACCGAGGTGTGCATGACTTCGGTAAAGGGCTGTGGATACAGGCCCATCCACAGGGTGCACAAGGCAAGCACGGCGAGAATGATGAATTCACGACCGCCGATATCAGTCAACTCCTTCACATGGTCATTCGCCACATCGCCAAAGATCACCCGCTTGTACATCCACAGGGAGTAGGACGCAGCCAGGATCAGCGAGGTCGCAGCCAGGAAGGCCACCCAGAAGTTGAATTTAACGGCTGCCAGGATGATCATGAACTCACCGACGAAGCCGGAAGTGGCCGGCAAACCGGCATTGGCCATGGTGAACAACATGAACAGGGCAGCAAACTTCGGCATGGTATTGACCACACCGCCGTAATCGGCAATCTGCCGGCTATGCACACGGTCGTACATGACACCGATGCAGAAGAACATGGCTCCCGAGACAAAACCGTGGGAGATCATCTGCACCAGAGCGCCTTCGATCGCCAGCGGACTGAACATGAAGAAACCGAGGGTCACGAAACCCATGTGAGCGATCGACGAATAAGCGACCAGCTTTTTCATGTCGGTCTGAATCAGGGCGACAAAACCGATATACACCACTGCGATCAGAGACAGGGCAATCAGCAGGCCGGCAAGCTCATGCGACGCATCCGGAGCAATCGGCAGGGAGAAGCGCAGGAAACCGTATGCACCGAGCTTGAGGGCAATGGCTGCCAGCACGATGGAGCCTCCAGTCGGCGCCTCGACGTGCGCGTCCGGCAACCAGGTATGCACCGGCCACATCGGCACTTTCACCGCAAAGGCGACCATGAAGGCGAGGAATACCCAGATCTGCGGGGTTAAATCCAGCGGCAGCTGGTGCCAGTCGAGAATGGAGAAACTGCCACCGGCCTTGAAGAACAGGTACATCTGCGCAACCAGGAACAGCAACGAGCCCAGCAGGGTGTAAAGGAAGAACTTGATCGCCGCATAAACACGGTTGGGGCCACCCCAGACACCGATGATCAGGTACAGCGGAATCAGCGAGGCCTCGAAGAACACATAGAACAGGATGCCGTCAAGCGCCGTGAAAATGCCGTTCATCAAGCCGGACATGATCAGGAAAGCTGCCATGTACTGCGCAACCTTGGTCTTGATCACTTCCCACCCAGCCGCCACCACGATGATGGTGATGAAGGCGTTGAGCAGTACGAACAGCATCGAAATGCCATCAACGCCCAAGTGATAGTTGATGTTGAAACGGGGAATCCAGTTGTGCAACTCGACAAATTGCATACCCGAGTGGCTGACATCAAAGCCAGCCCACAGGGGAATGGTGACGAGGAAACCGGCAATGGCACCGATGAGCGCCAGCACCCGCGCCAAAGGCGCGTTGCGGTCACCACCGGTCATCAAAACGATGACCCCGGCCAGGATGGGCACCCAGATGGCGAGAGAGAGCAGCGGGTAGTTCGACATGTTGTTCCTTGCTTTTCTGCGAGCGGTTCAGCTTATGCGTGGTTCAGCCACAACGTCATCAGCACCAGCAGGCCGATGATCATCGTAAAGGCGTAGTGATACACGTACCCAGTCTGGAAAAGGCGGCTGATCGTAGCAACCCAACCAACCACTTTGGCCGAGCCGTTGATGATGATTCCGTCAATCAAGCCGACATCCCCACCCCGCCACAATGCCTTGCCAAGAACGCGGGCACCGCCGGCAAACACGAACTCGTTGATCTTGTCGAAATAGTATTTGTTTTCCAGTATTTCATTGACCAATGCAAAGCGACGCTGGATCGCCGCCGGGATGTCGGGGCGCTTCATGTAGAAGAACCAGGACAGCACGACCCCAGCAAGTCCCAGGTAGAAGGCTGGCGTCTGGAAGGCGTGCAGGCCCATCGCCGCTGCACCGTGGAAGTGCTCCAGGAACTGAGACAGGGCCGGATGTGCAGCAGCGTCGACGTAAATCACATCCTTGAAGTAGTCACCTGCCACCATCGGGCCGATACCGATGTAACCGATGACCACCGACGGAATCGCCAGCAGGACCAGCGGCAGGGTCACCACCCACGGCGTTTCGTGCGGTTTCTGACCCGGCGCCAGACCGTGATGGTGATCGTGCGAGGCTTCTTCGTCGTCGTGGTCGCCATGATGATCGGCATGCTCACCCTTGCCGAAACGCTCCTCACCATGGAAAACGAGGAAGTACATGCGGAAGGAGTAGAACGCGGTGACAAACACCCCCGCCAGCACTGCAAAGTAAGCGAAGCCGGAGCCGGGAATGCTGGAGAACTTGACGGCCTCGATGATCGAATCCTTGGAATAGAAGCCGGCGAGGAAAGGTGTGCCGATCAATGCCAGCGAGCCAATCAACGACGTCAGCCAGGTAATCGGCATGTACTTGCGCAGGCCGCCCATGTTGCGGATGTCCTGATCATGGTGCATGCCAATGATGACCGAGCCGGCAGCAAGGAACAGCAGCGCCTTGAAGAAGGCATGTGTCATCAGGTGGAAGATGGCCACCGAGTAAGCCGAGGCGCCGAGCGCAACGGTCATGTAGCCCAGCTGCGACAGGGTCGAATAGGCCACGACGCGCTTGATGTCGTTCTGGATGATACCGAGGAAGCCCATAAACAGCGCGGTAATGGCGCCGATGATGAGAACGAACGACAGTGCAGTGGTCGACAGCTCGAACAGCGGCGACATGCGCGACACCATGAAAATGCCAGCGGTCACCATGGTCGCGGCGTGAATCAGCGCCGAGATCGGGGTCGGACCTTCCATCGAATCCGGCAGCCAGACGTGCAGCGGCACTTGCGCCGACTTGCCCATGGCGCCAATGAAGAGGCAGATACAGGCAACGGTCATCAACGACCATTCCTGGGCGCCCCAGATGTTGATGGTGGTATTGGCGAAATCCGGAGCCTGCTTGAACACTTCGACGTAATCAAGCGAGCCGAAATGGGCCAGGATGAGACCAATGCCGAGAATGAAACCGAAGTCGCCGACGCGATTGACCAGGAAAGCCTTCATGTTGGCGAAAATCGCCGTCGGCCGGGTGTACCAGAAACCGATCAGCAGGTAGGAAACCAGACCCACCGCTTCCCAGCCGAAGAACAACTGCATGAAGTTGTTGGCCATCACCAGCATCAGCATGGAGAAGGTAAACAGCGAGATGTAGCTGAAGAAACGGTTGTAGCCAGGATCTTCCTGCATGTAGCCAATCGTGTAGATGTGCACCATCAGCGACACGAAGGTCACCACCAGCATCATGGTTGCCGTCAGTGAATCGATCAGGAAGCCGACCTCGAAGCTGTAGTCACCACTGGTCATCCACTGGTAGACCGTACGGATGTAGGTATTGCCGGCCATGACGTCCATGAAGATGAGGACGGAAGCGCCAAAGGCAGTTGCCACCCCGAGGATGGTCACCGTGTGGGCCAGCCAGCGGGGAATCACGCGACAGAACAGGCCGGCGACGATGGCACCGAACAGAGGCGCAAGGGGAACGAGAAGATAGAGCGATTTCATGTCCATGTTTAACCCTTCAGGCTACCCAGGTCATCCACATGGATGCTCTTGAGATTACGGAACAGCACGATCAGGATGGCCAGGCCGATGGCGGCTTCGGCCGCCGCGACGGCAAGGATGAAGAAGACGAAAACCTGCCCGGAGAGGTCACCCAGGAAATGGGAGAACGCCACGAAGTTCATATTTACGGCAAGGAGCATCAACTCGATCGACATCAGCAGCACGATCAGGTTCTTCCGGTTAAGGAAGATGCCGACCACGGCGATGGCGAACAATATCGCACCGAGGATCAGGAAATGGGAAAGGGTAAGTGTCAGCATGTTTGCCCCGGATTAGTCTTTTTCAACCGGCATCTGCAGGACGCGTACACGGTCCTTGGCCTTGACGTACAGTTGCGTGCTTGGGTTCGGCACTCGCGAGCGCTTGGGTCCGCCGCGGAAAGTCAGCACCACGGCAGCGACCATACCCACCAGCAGGATCACGGCCGCCAGTTCGAACGGAAAAACGTAATCCGTCACCAGCAAGGCACCCAGTTCGCGTGTATTGGAGATGCCCGGTTCAACCACGGCTTCGCTGAGCGGTACCTGGAAATACTTGCTGCCCAGCACCAGACCCATTTCCAGCACCATCACCAGACCGAGCATCGCACCCAGTGGCAGATAGCGCCAGAAGCCTTGGCGCAGTTGATCGAAGTTGAGATCAAGCATCATCACCACGAACAGGAACAGCACCATCACGGCGCCAACGTACACCACAATCAGGGCAATACCGAGAAACTCGGCCTGCATCATCAACCAGACCCCGCCGGTAGTGAAGAAGGCCAGCATCAGATGCAGCACGGCAGTCACCGGATTGCGGGCGGTAATCACGCGCAGGGCAGCGTAGATCAATATGGCCGCAAGAAAGAGGAAAACAGCAGTTTGAAATTCCATCGCAGGCACCTGTCAGCGGTAAGGCGCGTCGAGCGCGCGATCTTCGGCGATCTGGGCTTCGTAGCGTTCGCCATTGGCCAGCAGCATCTCCTTGGTGTAGTAGAGATCGCCACGCTTTTCGCCGTGATATTCAAAAATACGGGTCTCGACGATTGCGTCCACCGGGCAGGCTTCTTCACAGAAACCGCAGAAGATGCACTTGGTCAGATCAATGTCGTAGCGTGTCGTCCGGCGCGAACCATCGTCACGCGGCTCCGCCTCGATGGTGATTGCCATGGCCGGGCAGATTGCCTCGCACAGCTTGCAGGAGATGCAGCGCTCTTCACCATTCGGATAGCGGCGCAGAGCGTGCAGACCACGAAAGCGGACGCTTTGTGGCGTTTTTTCCTCGGGATATTGCACGGTGATCTTGCGGGCAAAGAAATATTTGCCTGTCACCGCCATACCTTTCAACAGCTCCTTGAGGAAGAGGCTGCCGAAGATTTCCTTCATCGAACCCATTCTTCTCTCCTCAATTCCAGATGGTCAGCGGCGAAATCATCCACGCGCCAACAATGATGACCCAGAAGAAACACAGCGGCAGGAAGACTTTCCAGCCCAGACGCATCAACAGGTCGTAACGGTAACGCGGGAAGGTGGCGCGGAACCAGAGGAACAGGAAGAGCACGAACGACATCTTGGCGAACATCCAGAGGATGCCATCGGGCAGGAAACCGACCGGCGACAACCAGCCCCCCAGGAAGAGGAGCGAGGTCAGCGCCGCCACCAGAATCATGTTGGCGTATTCGGCAAGGAAGAACAGTGCGAACGCCATCCCCGAATACTCGACGTGAAAACCGACGATCTCCGATTCGCCTTCAGCCAGGTCGAACGGGGCACGATTCAACTCAGCGGTACCGGAGATCAGGTAAACGAGGAACATCGGCAGCAATGGCAACCAGTTCCAAGACAGGAACCCCAGGCCCATGTCGGCGAAACGGCCTTCGGCCTGACCATTGACGATGTCGATGAAATTCAGGCTGCCGGCAATCATGAGCACCGTGATCAGGGCAAAACCCATGGCGATTTCGTAGGAAATCATCTGTGCCGCCGAACGCATGGCGCCGAGGAAAGCGTATTTGGAGTTCGATGCCCAACCGGAGAGGATGATGCCGTACACCCCGATGGAGGTCATCGCCAGGATGTAGAGCAGGCTAGCGTCGATATCGGCCAAGACCAGGGTGTCGGTGAAGGGAATCACCGCCCAGGCTGCCAGTGCAGGCGCAATGGCCAGCATCGGCGCGATGATGAACACCTTCTTCGATGCATTGGTGGGAACGACAACTTCCTTCAGCAGCAGCTTCAGGCCATCCGCGATCGGCTGCAGCAAGCCCCATGGCCCCACCCGGTTGGGGCCGATGCGCACGTGCATGTAGCCAATCACCTTACGCTCGAAATAGGTCAGATACGCCAGGCCGAGCATGAGCGGAGCAACGATGGCAACGATCTTGAGCAGGGTCCATACTGCCGGCCAGGCCACGCCAAAAAGGCCTTGTCCGAAATTCATCAGGGCATCCATTTATGCACGCTCCACAGAGATGTCACCGAACATTGCACCCAGGCTTGCGGTGGTTGGATGCGCAGCAGCGACGCGCAGGCAGTTGTCGGGAACCGCAGCATCCAGGGCAACGGTCAATACTGCACAACCACCTCCTTGGCGTACTTTGGCTGACTCACCGGCCTGCAGCCCCAAAGCCTGGAGGGTTGCCGCATTGGCACGCAGTTGCGGTGCCAGTGCATCGGCGGTCTTCTGCAGCGCCGGGGCGCGCCGGGCCATGGCGTCGGCAAAGTGAATCGGCACATCGGCAATACGCTGCAGCCCCTGCTTCACTTCTGCCGGCACGGCGATTGCTGTAGCGTCAAGTGCATTATCGAGACCGTTGGCGAATTCTGCCGTGGCGCCAAGCACCTCGTTGCGCACCTCTTCACTGGTCTGATACTCAAAACCAGGCAGGTTGAGGACATTGCCCAGCACGCGCAGCAGTTTCCAGGCCGGACGGGTTTCACCGCGTGGCTTGACCACGCCGTTGAACGATTGAACACGGCCCTCGGTATTGATGAAGGTACCAGCCGTCTCGGTGTAAGGCGAAACAGGCAGGATGGCGTCGGCGTATTGCAACGCGGCGTCGCTTTTGAACGGCGACAGGGAAACGACGAAGGCCGCCTTGTCCAGAGCCGCCTGCGCAACCTGGGGATTGGCACAATCAAGCTCCGGTTCCACCCCAAGAAGCACATAGCCCTTGCGCGGAGTTTCGAACATGCTGCGAGCGTTGGCACCGCCTTGCAGCAACCCGCTCAGATAACCGCCGACAGTATTGGCGCCCTCGCCAAGGAAACCGACCTTCGCCCCGGTAATGCGGCTGAGTTCGAGTGCCAGACGCTGAATCTGCGTTGCGTCGGGTGACTGGGTCGCGACATTACCAAGGAATACTGCCTTCTTTTCCCCTTGCAGCAGACTGGCTGCAATCTTGCGACAGTTGTCGCAGACCGCCACGTTTTCCAGGCCGGCGGGGACGGCTTCACCCTTCGCTTCGGCTGCAGCACGCACCACGCCAGCCAAGGCGGCGGCAAGTTGCGCCGGCGCTACGCTGACCTGATTCGCCAAGGCGATCAGTTGATCATCGGCTGTGACCGACAGCATGCTGACCTGGGTATTCTTCTTGGCGGCCTGACGCAGGCGTTGCGCGATCAGAGGATGATCCTTGCGCAGGAACGACCCCACCACCAGCGCCGCATCGAGTTGTTCGATTTCAGCCAGACGCATACCCAGCCAGGGTGCACCCGCACGCTGGGCATCGGCCGAGAAGTCACTCTGACGGGGACGGAAATCGGCATTCTTGCTGCCCAGACCCTGCATCACTTTCCCCAGCAGGTAAAACTCTTCCAGGGTGGACGATTGCGCCGCCAGCGCCGCCAGTGCATCGCCGCCATGTTCGCGGGCGATGTCTTTCAGAGCATGGGCCACGTAATCAAGGGCCACGTTCCAGCTGACTTCCTTCCACTCCCCGCCCTGCTTGACCATGGGCTTGTCGAGGCGCTGCCCGGAATTCAGGGATTGATAGGCGAAACGTTCCTTGTCGGAAATCCAGCATTCATTAACTGCTTCGTTTTCGCGCGGCAGGACACGCATCACGGTGTCGTGCTTGACTTGAACCACCAGGTTGGCACCGACGGAATCATGCGGGCTGACCGATTTCCGCCGCTGCAGCTCCCAGCTCCGCGCGGTATAACGGAACGGCTTGGAGGTCAGGGCACCGACCGGGCACAGGTCAATCATGTTGCCAGACAGTTCGGAGTCCACCGAACGGCCGACAAAGGTCATGATCTCCGCATGCATGTTGCGATTGGCCATCCCCAGTTCCATCACCCCGGCGATTTCCTGGCCGAAGCGCACACAGCGCGTGCAGTGGATGCAACGGCTCATCTCTTCCATCGAGATCAGGGGGCCGACATCCTTGTGGAAAACGACACGCTTTTCCTCGGTGTAGCGGCTTTTCATCGGGCCGTAACCAACCGACATGTCCTGCAACTGGCATTCACCGCCCTGATCGCAGATCGGGCAATCAAGCGGGTGATTGATCAACAGGAATTCCATCACCCCCTTCTGCGCCTTGACTGCGAGATCAGAGTGGGTGAACACCTTCATCCCATTGGTCACCGGCGTGGCACAGGCCGGCAGGGGCTTGGGTGCCTTCTCGACTTCCACCAGACACATGCGGCAGCTGGCGGCAATGGAAAGTTTCTTGTGATAGCAGAAATGCGGAATGTACACGCCCAGTTGCTGCGCGGCGTCCATCACCGTGCTGCCTGCGGGTACCTGTCCCTTCTTGCCGTCGATTTCAATATCTAGC